>Ga0209172_10006815_pt1 | contig 12349 bp, 12 predicted proteins | sample LarsenN4metaG_FD_184113 | JGI IMG/M metagenome (GOLD analysis project Ga0209172, IMG submission 184113) | Hot spring sediment bacterial and archeal communities from British Columbia, Canada, to study Microbial Dark Matter (Phase II) - Larsen... ... | reverse complement strand
CCAGCCGCACAGCGCGCCGGGGGTCTACGCGCGCGCCTTCCTCGAGGGGCGCCTGAGCGAAGACGACCTCGCCCACTACCGCCAGGAGATCACCGCGCGGCGCCACGGCATCAAGGGCCTGTCCAGCTACCCGCACCCCTGGCTGATGCCGGACTTCTGGCAGTTCCCCACCGGCTCGATGGGCCTGGGGCCGATCAGCTCGATCTACCAGGCGCGCTTCATGCGCTACCTGCAGCACCGTGGCCTGCTCGACACCGGCGCGCGCCGCGTCTGGGGCGTGTTCGGCGACGGCGAGATGGACGAACCCGAGAGCATGAGCGCGCTGACGCTGGCCGCGCGCGAGAAGCTCGACAACCTGATCTGGGTGGTGAACTGCAACCTGCAGCGCCTGGACGGCCCGGTGCGCGGCAACGGCCGCATCATCGACGAGCTGGAGGCGCTGTTCGCCGGCGCCGGCTGGCGCGTCATCAAGCTGGTGTGGGGCTCCGACTGGGACGGCCTGTTCGCCCGCGACACCGAAGGTGCGCTGGCGCGCGCCTTCGCGAACACGGTGGATGGCCAGTTCCAGACCTTCGCCGCCAAGGACGGCCGCTACAACCGCGAGCACTTCTTCGGCCAGGACCCGGCGCTGGCGGCGCTCGCGCAGGGCCTGACCGACGAGCAGATCGACCGCCTCAAGCGCGGTGGCCACGACCTGGTGAAGATCTTCGCCGCCTACCAGGCCGCCACGCTCACGCGCGGCAAGCCGACGGTGATCCTCGCGCAGACCAAGAAGGGCTACGGTATGGGCGAGGCCGGCCAGGGCCGCATGACCACGCACCAGCAGAAGAAGCTCGAGCGCGAGGACCTGATCGGCTTCCGCAACCGCTTCGACCTGCCGCTGACCGACGAGCAGGCCGCCACGCTGGCCTTCTACAAGCCCGCCGACGACAGCCCCGAGATGCGCTACCTGCGCGCGCGCCGCGAGGCGCTGGGCGGCTTCGTGCCGGCACGGCGCAGCCAGGCCGCGCCGGTGGCGGTGCCGCCCCTGGCGCGCTACGGCGAGTTCGCGCTGAACGCCGACGGCAAGGAGATGAGCACCACGATGGCCTTCGTGCGCATGCTCACCGCGCTGCTCAAGGATGCGCAGCTCGGGCCGCGCGTGGTGCCCATCGTGGCCGACGAGGCACGCACCTTCGGCATGGCCAATCTCTTCAAGCAGGTCGGCATCTACTCCTTCAATGGCCAGACCTACGAGCCCGAGGACATCGGCTCGGTGCTCAGCTACCGCGAGGCCACCGACGGGCAGATCCTGGAGGAAGGCATCAGCGAGGCCGGCGCGATCAGCAGCTGGACGGCGGCGGCCACCAGCTACTCGGTGCACGGCCAGGCGATGCTGCCCTTCTACATCTACTACTCGATGTTCGGCTTCCAGCGCATCGGCGACCTGATCTGGGCGGCGGCCGACCAGCGCTCGCGCGGCTTCCTGCTCGGCGCCACTGCGGGCCGTACCACGCTCGGCGGCGAAGGCCTGCAGCACCAGGACGGCTCCAGCCTGCTGCAGGCCGCGGCGGTGCCCAACTGCCGCGCCTACGACCCCTGCTTCGCCGGCGAATTCGCGGTCATCCTCGACCACGGCATGCGCCAGATGATGGAGCGCCAGGAAGACGTCTTCTACTACGTCACCCTGATGAACGAGAACTACGCCCAGCCCTCGCTGCCGGCGGGCGTGGAGGGCGACATCGTCAAGGGCCTGTACCGCTTCGCGACGCATGACGTGAAGGGCAAGGCCAAGGGCCGCGTGCGCCTGGTCGGCTCGGGCACCATCCTGCGCGAGGTGATCGCCGCGGCCGAGCTGCTCGCCGCCGACTGGGGCGTCGCGGCCGAGGTGTGGAGCGCCACCAGCTTCAGCGAACTCTCGCGCGAGGCGCGCGAAGTGGAGCGCTACAACCGCCTTCACCCGGGCGAACCGGCGCGCACCAGCCACCTGCAGCAGTGCCTGGCCGGCGATGCGCCGGTGATCGCCGCCACCGACTACGTCCGCGCCTGGCCGCAGCTGGTGGCCTCGTACCTGGAGGCGCCCTTCACCGTGCTGGGCACCGACGGCTTCGGCCGCAGCGACACCCGCTCGGCGCTGCGCCGCTTCTTCGAGGTCGACCGCCACCACGTCGTGCTGGCCGCGCTGACCGCGCTGCGCGCTCAGGGCGTGGTCGATGCCGCGGTCTGCGCCGAGGCGATCGCGCGCTACGGCATCGATGCCGGCGCGCAGGCCTCCTGGCAGGCGTGAATCAGCCGCGCAGCCAGCGCTGCAGCGCCTCGCCCACCAGCGCGTGCGCGCGGCCGAAGCCGGCCACCAGGCGTGCCGAGGTCGGCGCCAGCTCGACCAGCGAGAAGTCGGCGAGCTCGAAGGTGACCGCCGCGTCGGGAAAGCGCGCCAGGTAGGCGGCCTTCGCCGGCTCGTAGTCGCTGCCCTCGCGCGGCAGCATGCGCACCTCGGCCTGCAGGGTGACGCGCGGCAGCGCCTGCGGGGGCACGGCGGGCGTCGGCTCGGCCATCACCATCAGGCTCACGCGCGGGTGCGACTGCATGTCGCGCGTGTGCGTGGCCAGCGCGCTGACGTGGATCAGCAGCACGGCGCTGTCGTCGCGCAGCACGAACGGCACCATCGACACCGCCGGTTCGCCACGGTGCAGCGTGGCGAGCGCGGCGACCGGGCGGGTGTCGAGCAGGCGGCGAAGGGTTCGGGCGTCTCGTGGGTCCAGGATCTTGCTCAGTCGACGAAGCTCAGGTCAAGGTCGCCGTGAGCATAGATCACCACGCCGGTGTCGGTGGCGGTGAACCGATGGCCGCTGCCGGCCGGGGCGAGCTGATAGTCGCCGCGCTGCAGCAGCACGTCGTCGAGGAACAGTTCGCCCTCCACCATCAGGCACTCCTCGTCGTGAACGTGGACGTGCCGGGGCACCGCGGCACCGGCGTCGGCGCGGTAGAGCATCGCGGCCTGTCCTTCGCGTGTCCACAGCACACGGCGACGGATGCCCGGCGCGTAGTCGGCCCAGCCGGCCTCGGCGTCGCGCACGGTCAGCGGGCGGTCGTCGGGCGTCGCCGGCAGCTCGGACTCGCGCAGGAAGAGCAGCGTGTGCGCTTCGGCGCGCCAGTGCGGCATGGCGTGTCCCGCCGGCGTGACGTGGTAGTCGCGTGCGTTCAGCGCGGGCTCGTCGCTGCCTGCGCGCGCGACGCGGCCCTCCAGCACCAGCCACTCGCGATGGCACGCGCCCGGCAGGGTGTCGTCCGCCAGCAGCCCGGGCGGCAGTGGCGCGCCCGGGGCCAGCTCGACGAGGCTCGCCCGGCGCGGCTCACCCGGGCGCAGCGCCGCGCTCGCACGGTAGAGGGTCTGCAACAGCACGCCTTCGGCGAGCGCGCGCGGCCGGGCGCGCCGGCGGCGCACCGTCACCATGCCGGCCTCCGCCCGAAGCGAAGCCTCCACGCGCTTCTTGAGCCGCTGCCGCGGGGCGCGTGCGTCGGCGGGCGAGCGCTCCCAGGCACGCGCGAAGCGTTCGCCGAGCAGGGGTTGGAGATCGAAGTCGTCGTTGTTCATGGCCATCTCTTCAGGGCGCGGCGCCGAGCAGGGCGTCGTCGCCGACATGGTGGCGCAACGCGGCCAGCGCGCGGCGGATCTGCGACTTCACGGTGCCCAGCGGCAGCGCCGTCTCGCAGGCGATCTCCTCGTGGCTGAGGCCACGGAAGAAGGCCAGGGCGACCAGCTGCCGCGGCTGCGCTTGCAACTGCATCAACGCGCGGTGCAGATCGGCATGCCCACGCGCCACGTCGAGCAGATCGTCGTGGGACGGCGCCGGGTCGGTCGGCTCGGGCTGCGCCGGGTCGTCCAGGCTGTCGTGATGGAAGCGCGCCTCGTGGCGCAGCGCGTCGATGGCCCGGGAACGCGCCATGCCGAGCAGCCAGGTGAGGGCGCGGCCGCGCTGCGCGTCGAAGCGGGCGGCCTGGCGCCAGACCTGGAAGTAGGTGTCCTCCACCACCTCCTCGGCCAGGGCGGTGCGGCGCACGATGCGCAGCACCAGGCCATACACGCGCGACAACGTGGCGTCGTACAGCGCCGCCAGGGCGCGCTCGTCGTGCTCGACGATGCGGTCGATCCAGGCGGCGAGTTGCCGCTCGTCGGCGCCGCCCGACGTGGCCGCGAGCGGCGGCCTGCCGGCGGCAGGCTGGTCGTCCGCGTCGTCCACGTCCGCCTCCGCGGGCCGGTCGAACGGATCGTCGTCGTTGCACGAGCTCGTCGGCGTCATCCGGCCTCCTCTCCCAGAATGTCGTGCGGGTCGGGCACGGCGCCGCGCAGAAAGACGACGGCCCCCGCCGGGCTGCTGATGCCCGCATGCAGCGCGCCCTGGTGGGCGCGGTGGTAGCCGCCGGGGCCGACCTCGATGCGCGTGCCCACGCGCAGCCGGCCCTCGAGGACGATGCATTCCTCGTCGTGCGGGTGGCGATGCGGCGGCAGCCGCGCACCGGGTGCGAAGTGCAGCAGGTACGACATCACGCCGTCCTGTTCGTGCAGCACCTTGATGCGCACACCCTCGAGCAGGGCTTGCCACTGCCCCGCGTCTGCCGGCACCGTGAGGTGGCTGACGTCGGCATCGGCCACGCGCTCGAGCAGGCGAGCGCGCATCGCGCGTGCCTGTCGCGGCGTGGCGGTGGTGGGCGCATCGGGCTCGAAGTCCATGTCGGGCGTACGGGGTGGCCGCGAGGGCGGATCCAATCCCGACTCTGCCCGAGGGTCTTGGGGATGTCACGCGGTCGGCCTGAATCCGAACGCCGGCTGCTTCCGTAAGGCGCTGCACCACCGCAGCCGGGAGACCGCCATGCCCAAGTTCGCCGAAGTCCGCCACGCGCAGTGGATCGCCGCACCGCGGCGCGTCGTGGCCGCGCAGTTCGCCGATCTCGACCACCACATTCGCCGCAACGTGCACCCCAAGCTGCGCTTCGAGGTGCTGGAGCGTCGCCGGGACGGCGCCCGCTTCGTGCAGGAGGTGCGTCTGCTCGGCATCCGTCAGCGCGACGTGTTCGAGCGCGTGATCGGCGCGGACGGGCGCATCGACGATCGCTCGGTGCAGGGCTTCAACCGCGACGGCACGCTGGCCTTCCGCTTCCATGACGAGGTGCGGGATGGGCGCAGCGGCACGCGCGTGGACATCATCGTGCGCCTGCCCTTGCCGCCGCTGGTCGGTCCGCTGCTGCGTCCGCTGCTCGAGGCGCAGATCCGCCGCGAAGTGTGCGCCGCCGCGCTCGAAGACCGCGACGACATCGAACAGCGCGGTTATGCCGCCGCCATGCAGGCAGCGTGACATGCCGCAGGCGGCCTGGTTCGACCTCGTCAGCCACTGGCGGCTCGCCGCCCCGCGCGAGCATGTCTGGCAGGCCCTGACGCGGCCGGAAGACTGGCCGGACTGGTGGCCGTTCGTGCGCTCGGTGCGCACGCTCTGCCCGGGTGACGGCGACGGCCTCGGCAGCGTGCGCCGCGTCGAATGGGCGACGCGGCTGCCCTACTCGCTCGTCATCGAGGTCGAGGCCACCGAGGTGCGGCGGCACAGGCACTTGCGCGTCCGCGCGCGCGGCCAGTTGCAGGGTGAAGGCTTGTGGCTGCTGCGGGATGCGCAGGAAGGCACCGATGTCACCTACGTCTGGCGGGTCAGCCTTCAGCGGCCCTGGATGCGCCGCTTCGCGCCGTGGCTCGCGCCGCTGTTCCGCTGGAACCATGCGGCGGTCATGCGCGCGGGCGAAGCGGGTCTGCAGCGGCATCTGGGCGCGCCGCGCGGCGCGCCGGCTGCAGGGCGCAAGCGCGGCGATGCAGCCTGAGCGCAGCCTGTCACACTCGCGGCATCGGAATTCCTTTGCCGCCTGCGATGAAGCGCCTGACGATGTCTCTCGACGACGACCTGGCGAGCGCCTTCGAGGCGCGCGTGCGGGCGCGTGGCTACCAGAACCGCTCGGAGGCGTTTCGCGACCTGCTGCGTCAGGACCTCGGCCACGAGCGCTTGCGCGAACGACCGGAAGCGCCCTGCGTCGCGACGCTGAGCTATGTCTACAACCATCACCAGCGCCAGCTGGCGCGCCGCCTGGCCGAACTCCAGCATGACCACCATGAACTGACGGTGGCGGCCACGCACGTGCACCTGGACCATGAACACTGCATCGAGACGCTGATCCTGCGCGGCGCCACCGGCGCCGTGCGCGAGTTCGCGCAGTCGGTGATCGCGCAGCCGGGCGTCAGTCACGGTCAGCTGCATCTCGTGCCGATGGCGGCCAGCCGCGCGCACGGTCACGAGCACCTCGCCCCGGCGACGGGCACCCGCCGTCAGCCGAGGCGCTGACGCGCTGCCACGCGCCCTTCCACTTCGAGCTGCCGCCTGGCAACGTGGCGGCCGGGGGAAACCCTGCACGCACGGAACGCGCGCGAGGGTCGCGCAGACCGTCAGGTCGGGCACGGTTCTTGTATGAGAAGTTTGCTGAAGTTCATACGCCACCGCGGCATCCGTGTCGGACTCCGATGCGTACTGGCAGGCAGGCGCCCACCCGAACCAAGGACCATCCCATGAAATCGCTCCATGCCATTGCCCTGGCGATCGCCACGCTGCCGGGCCTGCAGGCGCAGGCACATGGCGGCGATGCGGCGCCGCTCGCCGCTGCGGCCCAGCTCGAGCCGGTCGAGATCAGCGGCCGACACTACGACAACGCGGTGGGCAGCTCGGACGCCGCCTCGCAGGGCACCATCCGCGCCGAGCTGCTCAAGAGCCGGCCGGCGCTGCGCCCCGGCGAGGTGCTGGAGTTCGTGCCCGGTGTGATCGTCACGCAGCACTCCGGCGACGGCAAGGCCAACCAGTACTTCCTGCGCGGCTTCAACCTCGACCACGGCACCGACTTCGCCACCACGGTCAACGGTCTGCCGGTGAACATGCCCACGCACGGCCATGGCCAGGGCTACTCGGATCTGAACTTCCTGATCCCCGAGCTGGTCGACCGCATCGAATACCGCAAGGGACCGTACTTCGCGCGCAACGGCAACTTCTCCGCCGCCGGCTCGGCGGACATCCTCTATCGCAGCCGATTCGACGCGCCCTTCGCCCAGCTGGCGCTCGGCCAGCGCGGCTACCAGCGCCTGGTCGGCGGTGGATCGGCTGCGGTGGGCGAGGGCCTGCAGCTGCTCGGCGCCGTCGAGGTGCTGCGCAACGACGGCCCCTGGAAGGTGCCGGAGAACCTGCGCAAGACCAATGCCGTGCTGACCCTGAGCGGCGGCACGGCCGCCGAGGGCTGGAGCGGCAGCCTGATGACCTACGACGCGAAATGGGACTCGACCGACCAGATCCCGCAACGCGCCATCGATGCGGGGCTGGACCGCTTCGGCTCGCTGGATCCGAGCGATGGCGGCAGCACGCGCCGCACCAGCCTGTCGGGTCAGTGGCACCGTGACACCGACACCCGCGCGACCCGCTTCGCGGCCTACGCGATCGATTACCGGCTCAGGCTGTTCTCGAACTTCACCTACGCCCTCGAGCGGCCGGCCACCGGTGACCAGTTCTCGCAACAGGACCGGCGCACGGTCGTCGGCCTGTCGGCCAGCCACGCCGTCGACCACGCGCTCGCTGCCTTCGCGGCGCGCAGCGAGGTGGGCGTGCAGCTGCGCCACGATCGCATCCGCGTCGGCCTGTTCGACACCCAGGCGCGGCAGATCATCGCCACCACGCGCGAGGACGAGGTCCGGGAGACGCTGCTCGGCGTGTACGGCCAGACCTCGGTGACGCTGACCCCGTGGCTGCGCGGCATCGTCGGCCTGCGTGCCGACCAGGCGCGCTTCGAGGTGGACAGCCTGAGCCATGCGGCGAACTCCGGCTCGACCCGCGACCACCTGCTCTCGCCCAAACTCGCGCTGGTGCTCGGGCCGTGGCGCCGGACCGAGTTCTTCGTCAACGCCGGCCGCGGCTTCCACAGCAACGATGCGCGCGGCACCACGGCCACGGTCGATCCGAAGAGCGGCGACCCGGTCGACCCGGTGCCTGGCCTGGTGGCCGCGCGTGGCGTGGAGATCGGGGCGCGCACCGAGTGGATCCCCGGCCTGCAGAGTTCGCTCGCGCTGTGGAAGCTCGACTTCGACTCGGAACTGGTCTACGTCGGCGATGCCGGCGCGACGGAAGCCAACCGGCCGAGCACGCGCCGCGGCATCGAGTGGAACAACCGCTACATCCCGCGGCCCTGGCTGCTCGTCGATGCCGACCTGGCCTGGACGCATGCACGCTTTGCCGACGCCGACCCGGCCGGCAACCGCATCCCGAACGCCGTGGACAGGGTGGCCTCGTTCGCGCTGACCGCGCGCGGCCTCGGCCCCTGGTCGGCCAGCCTGCAGTGGCGCTACCTGGGCCCCGGCGCACTGATCGAGGACAACAGCGTGCGTTCGCTGTCGTCGCTCACCACCAACCTGCGCGTCAGCCGCAGGCTCGGCGACCGGGCCGAACTGACGCTGGACGTGTTCAACCTGCTGGACCGCAAGATCAACGACATCCAGTACTACTACGAGTCGCAGCTGCCCGGCGAGGCGGCGCCGGTGGCCGACCGCCACGTGCACCCGGCCGAACCGCGCACGCTGCGCCTGACGCTGCGCGTCGGCTTCTGATCAGGCCACGTGCAGCATCGTGCGGCGGATCCTGCCGCCCACGCGCTCGATGCGACGCCAGCCGCTCTCGTCGTTCATGGTGATCCAGCGGCGCTCCTCGGCGCGGTAGAACCAGTCCTTGTCCTGCTGGTAGAAGACCTGCGTGTTGGCGGCCTCCGAGATGTTGACGATCTCGTTGCCGTGGGCGCGGATCTCGTCGAAGTCGGTGGTCGCCTTCTGGCCCATTTCGCTGTAGTAGGCGTTCAGCTCGAGCAGCATCGTGTTCACGTCGGCGGGCATGCGCTGCGCCTTCAGCCCGATCTTCACCGCCTCGTCGAGCAGGATGGGGTAGCTGTGCGAGGGGTACTTGGAGTTCAGCGTGGTGGCGATGCGCTCGGCCGCCGCCTCGTCGGAGATGTGGTTGGCCAGCAGCTCGCGGCACAGCATGATGGACAGCGACTCGGCCCGGTCGACCGCGCCGATCACCAGCGGGTGCACGTACTGGAACAGCGAGCGGTAGGGGTTGTCGGAGGTGTCGCCCTGCTGCTCGCGCCACAGGCGGATCACGCGCGTCAGCTCGTCGAGGCTGACGCTCACGCGCTCGTTGTCGCGGTCCACCGGCGACAGCGCATGGTTCAGCGAGGTGTCCACCGCGGTGAGGTAGGCGGTCGGGCCCATCAGGATGCGGTCGGCACCCAGCGCGATCATCGTCGCCGCCGAGGCGCATTCCAGCGGCACCAGCGCGACCAGCTGCCGGCAGTGCTGGCGCAGCAGGTTCACCAGGCGCAGCGAGACCTGGCCGCTGCCGCCGTCGGACTTGATGAACAGGTGGATGGTGTCGTGCTGGCCCAGCCGGCCCAGCACGTCGTACAGCGCCAGCACGTCGGAGTGGCACACCGAGCCGCGCGGGTTGTTCCAGTAGCTCACCAGCGGGCCGCCGAGCCGCTCGGAGAGCTTGGCGATCACCGCCTGCGTCTTGGCGAACAGAACAGGCGGCTGCTTGATCTTGGGCCTGCGGGCCTCGGGTGCGTCGGGCGTATCGGGCATGGGTGATCGACGGGTGGGACTGGTCCCTAGCGTAACGCCTGCGCCGCCTGCCCTGGTGTCGGCGGGGCGCGCGATCGGTGCTGCCGGGCCATACTGGCGCGCCATGAACGCCTCACCTTCCCCCCACCGCGTCGCCGTCGTCGGCGCCGGCGCCGTCGGCAGCTTCTTCGGCGCCATGCTGGCGCGCGCCGGCCACGTCGTCGTCCTGATCGGCCGGCCGGCGCATGTGGAGGCGATCCGCCGCGACGGCCTGCTGCTGCAGATGAAAGGCAGCACCGAGCGGGTGGCGATCGACGCCTCCAGCGACATCGCCGCGGTGCGCGGCGCCGAGCTGGTGCTGTTCTGCGTGAAGTCGCCCGACACCGACGCGGTGGCGCGCGAGATGGCGCCGCATCTCGATGCCGGCGCGCTGGTGCTGAGCCTGCAGAACGGCGTGGACAATGCCGCCACCATCGCCCGCCACGTGCGCTGCGCGGTGGTGCCTTCGGTGGTCTACGTGGCCACGGCGATGCCCGCGCCGGGCATGGTGGCGCACTTCGGCCGCGGTGACCTGGTGATCGGCTCGCCCGAGCCCGCGCTGCAGCCGCGCCTGCAGGCGGTGGCGGCGCTGTTCGGCGCGGCCGGCGTGCCGGTGGTGGTGTCGGCCGACGTGATGGACGAGCTGTGGCGCAAGCTGATGCTCAACTGCGCCTACAACGCCATCTCGGCGATCGCGCAGCAGCCCTACGGTCGCATGGCGGCGATGCCGGAGATCCGCGCGGTGATGCGCGAGGTGGTGGAGGAAGTGGTGGCCGTGGCGCAAGCCGACGGCCAGGCACTCGACCTCGACGCCTGCCTGCAGGCGATGGACAAGCTCGCGCCGGCGATGCCCGCGCAGATGTCGTCCACCGCGCAGGACCTGGCGCGCGGCAAGCCCAGCGAGATCGACCACCTCAACGGCTTCATCGCGCGGCGCGGTGCCGAACTGGGCGTGGCCACGCCGGTGAATCGCACGCTGCACGCGCTGGTCAAGCTCGCCGAGGCGGCGCGGCAGGGCGGCTGAGCGCTCTGCGCAATGGGGGCGCTCAGAGCGACATCAGCGCCGAGCGCACCGCATCGAGGTAGCTCCCGAACACCTGCAGGTCGTTGTGCCCGCCGCCGGGCACCACGTGCAGTCGTGCGTGGGGTGCCACGGCCTGCAGCGCGCGGCTGTGCGCCAGCGGGATCAGCTCGTCGCGGTCGCCGTGCAGCAGCAGCACCGGGGTGCGCACGCGCGCCAGATGCTCTGCCGTGCGCAGCGGGTAGCGCAGCAGCGCGGCCGGCACCCAGGGGTAGTGCTGGCTCGCCAGCGCCGCCATGCTCTCGTAGGGCGAGACCAGCACCGTCAGGTCGGGTTGCAGCTCGGCGGCGAGCGAGGCGGCCAGCGCCGTGCCCAGCGAACGGCCGTACAGCACCACGCGCCGCCCGGCGTAGCGCGGCGCCACCGCACGCCACACGGCGCGCACGTCGGCATGCAGCTGGGCCTCGCTGCCGATGCGGCCGCTGCTCTTGCCGTAGCCGCGGTAGTCGAGCATCACCAGGTCGAAGCCGGCGCGGCGGTAGAAGTCGCCGTTGACGAACCAGCTCGCCAGGTTGCCGGCGTTGCCGTGCAGGAAGAAAACCACGCCCTTCGGCTCGGGCAGGCGCAGCTCCAGCACGGACAGCCTCGCGCCCTCGACCTCGACGAAGCGCTCGTGCACGTCGGGCTCGCGTGCGAGTGCCTGGTCCTCCGGCAACGGCGTGGGCAGGAAGATCAGCCGCTCCTGGCCGAACCACAGCAGGGCCAGCAGCGCGGCGTACAGCGCGGCCGCGATCGCGAGGGCGATGAGCATGGGGCGAAGCAGGGGCGACATGCGAGCCGATTACGTTGCACCGGCCGAACCGGATGCACGCCCGGCGGCACCCGGGCCCTGCGCGCGCGCCACGTCGGCGGCCGAGGGGGTGAGCGCGTCGCTCCGGCGCCACGCCGGTTCCAGCGCCAGGCCTTCGGGGCTGCGTCCGGCGCCCGGGCCGTCGGCCCGGTCCATCGGCAGCGAGATCACGTCGGGGACGAACGGCCAGCTGCGGTGCAGCTCGGGCTCGGACAGGGGCATCGAGCGCTCTCGTCGAGGCGGATACGCGCAGTGTGCCGCCGCACGCCGGCTTGATCCAGCGCAAGCCGGCCGAACCCGCCGGACCAGGCCCGGCTTTCTTATTCCGGTTCAAGGAAATTCCCGACCCCATCCGTAGGCTATGCCCGTCCACAACCTGCGGAGACTTCCATGGCCCAAGGCTTCACCAGCCAGGCGGCGCGCAACATCTTCTACGGCGGCACGCTGTTCTTCGTGCTGCTGTTCGCCGTCCTGATCTTCCACACGGAACAGCGCATCCCGGAGCGCTCGAAATCCGCCGAGATCACGCCGGCGGTGGTGCGCGGCAAGCACCTCTGGGAGACGCGCAACTGCATCGGCTGCCACACGCTGCTCGGCGAGGGCGCCTACTTCGCGCCCGAGCTCGGCAACGTCTACAAGCGCCGCGGCCCCGACTTCATCAAGGCCTGGATCAAGAGCCAGCCCACCGGCACGCCGGGGCGGCGCCAGATGCCCAACTTCAACTTCAGCGACGCGCAGCTCGACGACCTGGTCGAGTTCCTGAAGTGGACCAACGGCGTGG
>Ga0209172_10006804_pt1 | contig 12361 bp, 14 predicted proteins | sample LarsenN4metaG_FD_184113 | JGI IMG/M metagenome (GOLD analysis project Ga0209172, IMG submission 184113) | Hot spring sediment bacterial and archeal communities from British Columbia, Canada, to study Microbial Dark Matter (Phase II) - Larsen... ... | reverse complement strand
CACCCCCCGACAGTACGTCATGCGGCTCAAACTCCGCTAGACCTGGCGATTCTTGGGGGAGAACAACGGGCTCCTTGACCACAATTCCAAGCAAGGTATCATATCATTAGATGCTTATACACTGAGATAAAAGCCCAGCGGAGGGCTGAGCATGCTCATGACCGTACAGACAAACGCCATCGCCCTGAAGGCGAAGTTGTTCCGGGGGCTGGCTGATCCCTCCCGGCTCTCAATCATAGAGGCACTTCGCCGAGGACCGCGGACGGTCGGGGAAATCGTGGCCACAACCGGTCTGAGCCAGCCAAACACGTCGAATCATTTGGCCTGTCTTCGCGACTGTGGCCTCGCGGTTTCTGAGCAGCAGGGACGCCACGTCCGATACCAGTTGAGCGATCCCCGCATCGAGACCCTGCTGCGGCTGGCCGACGAACTGCTGGCGGACGTGGCGAAGGGTGTCTACGAGTGCACCCGGTACGAAGTACCGGAGCCGCGCTGATGGCCGAACTACGTACCATCGAAGTCCCAATCCATGGGATGGACTGCGCGGAGTGCACCACTCATGTCCGGCGGGCGATTGCGGCCTTGCCCGGTGTCGTCTCCGTGGATGTCTCCCTGGCCGCGGAGAAAGCGGTAATCCGCCTGGATCCAGAACGCGTGGACCTGCCGGGAATCTCGCGCGCCGTCGCAGCGGCCGGTTACGCGGTTTCCGCCACCGCGCCGGCTCCCCGGGTGCGCTCAGCCCCTCCGGGAGAGTTTTCGCGACCCGTCCTTACGCTGCTGGCGGTCGTCTTCGGGACCGTCCTCTTTGTAGTGGTCGTCGGCGAATGGTTAGGGCTGTTCGCCAGGCTCACGTCGCGTGTGCCCTGGCCGCTCGGTGCAGCCTTCGTCCTGGCCGCCGGTGCGCCCGTCCTACGGAATGTCGTCCGCGCGGCGCTGCGCCGACAGATCACCGCTCATACGCTGATGACCCTGGGTGCGCTGGCCGCCCTGGCCGTCGGGGAGTGGGCCACCGCCGCCGTGGTCGTCTTCTTCATGCGTGTCGGCGACTACGCAGAACGCTTTACGACTGAGCGGGCCCGCCGCGCCGTCCGCGACCTGACGGCCATGGCGCCCCAGAAGGCCCGTGTGGAGCGCGAGGGCGCCGAGGAGGAGATCCCAGTCGACCAGGTGCGGCCCGGTGACATGGTGGTCGTGCGTCCGGGGGAGCAGATTCCGGTGGACGGCGAGGTCGTCAGCGGACGCGCCACGATCGACCAGGCGTCCATCACGGGGGAGTCCATGCCGGTGGAAGCCGGACCGGGAACACGCGTCTTCGCGGCGACGATCGCGCGACTGGGCAGCGTGCGTGTGCGCGCCGTCCACGTCGGCCGGGACACGACGTTCGGACGCGTCATCAGGATGGTCGAACAGGCCGAATTGCACCGCGCCGGAGTCCAGCATATCGCCGATCGATTCGCCACGTACTACCTGCCGGTAGTGGTAGGTATCGCGGCGCTGACCTTTCTTATCGGCCGCAACCCCCTGGCCGCCGCAGCGGTCCTGGTCGTCGCCTGCTCCTGTTCCTTTGCCCTGGCCACACCGATTGCGATGCTGGCTTCGATCGGCGCGGGAGCCAAGCGCGGCTTGCTGATCAAGGGGGGCAAATACCTGGAAGCACTGGCCCGGGCGGACGTGCTGCTGATCGATAAGACTGGCACGTTGACCCTGGGGCGTCCGCAGATCACCGACGTCGTCCCGCGGAACGGCGTCGCACCGGAGGAAGTCCTCACGCTGGCCGCGTCTGCCGAGCGCTACTCGGAGCACCCGCTGGCCGAGGCTGTGCGCGCCGCCGCCAGGGAGCGCAACCTCCCGCTACCGGAGCCTGACGAGTTCGCGGCCGTGCCCGGGCAGGGCGTCCGGGCACGAGTCAGTGGCAGCGATGTGGTGGTCGGCAGCGGCCGTATCGTGTCGGCGGACAACGGGGAATCCGCCGCCGCGGTGCTTGAAGCCCAGGGCAAGTCATTGCTCTACGTCGTTCGTGATGGCGGGTTGGTGGGCATCCTCGCCGCCGCTGACACGCTGCGCCCGGAAGTGCCGGGCGCCCTGGCCACGCTCCGGCGGCTGGATCTGAAGCACCTCGAGTTGCTCACCGGTGACAATGAGCAAACGGCAGCGTCACTCGCCCAGCGCCTGGGCATCGCCTATCGGGCGCGCCTCTTGCCGGAAGACAAGATCGACGTGGTACGCGCATATCAGGCGAGGGGGCACCGCGTGGTCATGGTCGGCGACGGCGTCAATGACGCGCCAGCCCTCGCACAGGCCGACGTGGGGATTGCGATGGGCGCGGCGGGAGCAGATGTCGCCATGGAGGCCGCGCATGTCGCCCTGATGCGCGAAGACTGGATGCTCGTTCCCGAACTGTTCCGGATTGCTCGCCGGACAATGGGTGTCGTGAAGATGAACATTGCGTTCACCGCAGTATACAATCTGGCCGGGCTCACCCTCGCCGCCCTCGGCATCCTCCCGCTTCTCTTTGCCGCCGCCGCCCAGTCACTGCCCGACCTTGGCATCCTGGGCAACTCTGCCCGCCTGCTGCGGCCGACCCGGCACACCACGATTGCGACGGGCTGAACACCGCACTATACTGGCCTGCAGGACTGTCGCTTATGGAATTCTTTAGCCCGACCCACGGGAAAGTCACCTTCGCCGAGATGTTCCAGCGGCTCGTCGGCTACATGGAAGAGGAACCGGATCAGCACTACCACCTGATCATCGGCACCGACTCCCTCCTGGCCGAGGATACCAGCTTTGTGACTGCAATCGTGGTGCACCGCGTCGGCCACGGCGGCCGCTACTTCTACCGGAAGCAGCGGAACCGCAAGATCGAAAGCCTGCGGCAGCGGATCCTCTTTGAAACCGCCCTCAGCCTGGAAACGGCCAGCCGGATCACCACCGAGCTGGCCCGGAACGGCTACTCGAAGCTGCCGATCGAGATCCACCTGGACGTAGGCGAGGTCGGCGAGACCCGCACGATCATCCGCGAGGTCATCGGCATGGTGACCGGCTCCGGGTTCGCGGCGGTGACCAAGCCCGACGCGTACGGCGCCAGCAAGGTCGCCGACAAGCATAGCAAGTAACCTCAGGCGGTCCGGAGGAACCGGGTGGATCCCATCGCGCGCCGCATTCGAGCCCTGGTGGATCGAGTCGCGGAGATCAAGAGCGAGGGCGTGTACTTCTACCAGCAGCCCGTCGAGGCAGTGGAGAGTTCCTGGGTGCGCATCCGCGGGCGGCGGATGCTGCTGGCATCGTCGTATTCCTATCTGGGGCTGATCGGCCATCCCGCGATCGAAGCGGCGAGTGCCGCCGCCCTGGCCCACTACGGCACGGGGACCCACGGAGTGCGGCTGCTGGCCGGCAATACCGACTTGCACGACCGGCTGGAAGCCCGCATCGCCCGTTTTCTCGGCGCCGAAGCCGCCGTCGTCTACTCCAGCGGCTACCTGGCCAACTTCGCGGCCATCTCGGCGCTGGTCGGCCGGGGGGACACCGTGGTCTGCGACAAACTCGACCACGCCAGCATCGTGGATGGGTGTCTGCTCTCGGGTGCCCAGTTCGTGCGGGTCCCGCACAACGACATCCCCGCCTTCGACCGGGCTCTGGCCAAGGTCCCGCCCGAGCACGGCCGCCTGGTGGTCGTCGACGCCGTCTTCAGCATGGACGGCGACCTCATCGACCTCCCCGCGCTGGCCGACGTCTGCCTCCGCCACGGCGCCCGGCTCATGGTGGACGAGGCGCACTCCCTGGGCGTGCTGGGAGACCGCGGCCAGGGGATCGAGGCCCACTTCCGCCTGCCCGGCGTGGTGGACATCAAGATGGGATCGTTCTCCAAGAGCATCCCCTCGGTCGGCGGATACATCGCCGGCTCACCTGACCTGATCACCTATCTGAAACACGCATCGCGGGCCTTCATCTTCTCCGCGGCCCTGCCCCCGGCGAGCACCGCGGCGGTCATCGCGGCCCTGGACGTCCTCGAAGCGGAGCCAGAGCGCGTCAAGCGGCTGCATGCCAACGCGCAGCGGCTCCGCGCGGCCTTGCGGGCCGGTGGTCTGGCCATCCGCGACGACCCCACCCCCATCGTCCCGGTCATCACCGGCGAGGATGAGGCCGCCCTGCGCATCGCGGAGTACCTCCACGCACAAGGTATCTTCGCGCTCCCCATCGTGCCGCCGGCAGTCCCGCCGCTCACGAGCCGGCTCCGTATCACGGTCACCGCGGCCCACACGACGGAAGAGGTCGACCGGATCGCCGCAGCGATCCTGGAGGCCTGGCGGGCCATCTCCCCCACGCCGACCGCCTGACCCCGGGGTGCTCCCCCAGGAGAACTAGGTGAAATCCTCCCCCGATCTGATGGGCAGGTGTCTGCTCTCACCCGATCTTTAGGGGACTGGAGTAGAGCCCGGGGAGGCGGACCTGTCCCCGGTCATCCCGTGGCAGCGCTGGTTGCTGTGGTCCCGGCCGGCGCCGGACCAGACGGTCGCCGTCGAGTTTGCCGACTCCATCACGATGGGGCTGACCCCGTTCGCCGTCATGATGACCATCTGGCTGGCCCGTCCGGTCAAGCTCACCGCGCCGCTGCAGTTCATCCCGGGATCGATCTTCGGGGTCCCGGTGGGCGGCATGGCCGGGTTGACCCAGGCCAACGTCGGGTTGAACCTGGTCCTGCACAACACCCAGTGGGTCATCGGCATCCACGCGCACACGATGCTGCTGGTGGGACTCTCCATGCTGCTCTTCGCGGTGGTCTATGCCTTGATTCCGCTGCTGACCAAACTGGAGATCCGCAGCGCCGCCCGGTCAGAGGTCCAGAACATCCTCCCGGCGGCGCGGCTCGGGTGCAGCCCAGGTGCGGTCGTTAACGGTAGCGGTTGTACAGCGCGACGATCGGGTCGTCGGCAATGCGCAGCAGTTCGGTCACGGCCACCCGGAAGGCCTCATACCCCAGGCCACTCTCCGTCGTGAAGACGTACCGGAAGCCGACATCGCCATCCTCGTCAATGTAGTAGGCGCCGAACGCCGTCGCATTCTTCTCCAGCATCGCCTTCGCCAGTCCGGGCCGGTCGCCGGCGGCGGCAAACGCCAGGTACTTCCCGCCGATCAGCGGATAGGCGCGCAGGGTTACCAGATCGTCCTTGGGCAGGTTGGTGATGACGATTTCGACCTTCTCGGCCCGCTTCAGTCCGGTGGTCTTCGTCACGATCCACACGTCGGTGGCCGTAGTGGAGGCGCGCCAGGTGACGCCCATCCGCGTGAGATAGTTGACGATCACCTGGTTGGAGACCCCCTGCGCATCCACCCGCGGCAGCGGGGATAGCAGCGGGGAGACGATGAGCAGCAAGGCACCAGCAACGAGCACCAGGACCACAGGCCTGGTTTTCATCGGGGAACCTCCCTCCCAAGGATGTTGCGTTGGGACTTCCACTTCGCCGCTGCCGGGCCGGCCCCTCCGGGGGCTCTGCCGCCGCTACGGGGCATTCGGCGGACGCAGCAGCACCCGCCCGCCCAGGTATGGCGCCAGGACCTCCGGGAGCCGGATAGTACCGTCCGCCTGCTGGTAGTTTTCCAGGACGGCGATAAGCATACGGCTCGTGGCCAGGGCGGTGCCGTTCAGCGTGTGCACGTACTCGGTCCCCCCACCGCGGCCGGGACGAAAACGGATGCGCAGCCGCCGGGCCTGGAAGTCGGTCGTGTTGCTGCAGGAGGTCACCTCGCCGTACTCCCCGCGCCCCGGCAGCCACGCCTCGATGTCGTAGGTCTTCGCCGAGGACTGCCCCAGGTCGCCGGTGCACAGCAGCACGACCCGGTAGGGGATCCCCAGCGACTGCAGGAGCGCCTCCTCGGTGGCGAGCAGGAACTCATGTTCCGCCCAGGAGTGCTCGGGGTGGCAGTACGAAAACATCTCCACCTTGTCGAACTGGTGCACGCGGTACAGACCGCGGATCTCCCGTCCGTAGGATCCGGCCTCCCGGCGGAAACACCAGGACAGGCCGGCCAGGCGGATGGGCAGTCGCTCGGCCTCAAGGATCTCGTCCATGTGGTACCCGGCCAGGCTCTGTTCGGAGGTCCCGATCAGCGCCAGGTCATCGTCGGCCATCCTGTAGGTCTGCTGCGTATCCAGCCCCGCCCCGCCCCAGGCGCCGGTAATGACCTCCGGCTTGACCAGGAAGGGCGTGATCAGCGGCAGGAACCCGCGCGCCAGAACAAAGTCCAGGGCGTAGCGCATCAGGGCCATCTCCAGCAGCGCACCCTCGCCGATCAGGAAGTAGAAGCGCGAGCCGGCCACCTTGGCTCCGCGCTCGAGATCCAGGATCCCCAGCCGCAGGCCCAGGTCCACGTGGTCGCGCGGCGGAAACCCCAGGGCGGGTGGAGTCCCCCACGTGCGGACGACCACGTTGGCGGAGGGATCCGGGCCGACGGGAACGCTGGCGTCCGGCAGGTTGGGCAGGGCGCGCAGGAGCGGGTCCAGTTCCGCCTCGATGACGCGCAGGGCCTCCTCCTGCCGGCGCACCTGATCGGAGATCTCTCGGGCCGCCGCGATGTGCTCCTCCTGCTCGGCCCCCCGGAGGCGCGCGATCTCGCCCGAGCGGCGCTTCTGGTCGGCCCGCAGGGCTTCGGTGCCTTGCAGGAGCTCGCGGCGCCGGCGGTCCACCGTGAGGATGCGGTCGACGAGCGCCGGATCGAGCCCGCGCGCGCGCAGGGCCGCGCGCACGAGATCCGGCTCCTGGCGGAGCAGTTTGAGGTCCAGCATTCCACCCTCCCTACAACAGATAATCCCGTCTCTGGAACAGAGACGGGATACACCCGCGGTGCCACTCTGATTCCGCCGTGGCCGCGCCGACTCGACCGGCGGGCCGACACCCCGGCGACACTCGCTGGCGCGATCTCGGGCGCACCCGGAGGGCTCGCGCGGCGGCAGCCATGGTCGCGGCCTGCCGCGCCGCCCCGGCTCAGGAGAGGAAGGACCCTCCGGTCTCCGTCACACCTGAAGAGACTCGCTGCCGCGGAGGACGTCTGCTCCGTCCTTGCCGTTGGTGCTATGGTAGCCGCGCCCAGCGCGGCCCGTCAACCGACTCGCTCCACCCCAACGCGCATGATGTGTACATGCACGGGCTCAGCGCGTCCCTTCAGCCTGAGGTCACGGTGCTCGTGCGGGGTTTCCCCCTGTCCGGCCGCCCGGTAGGCCGCATCACTGACCAGGATCTCGCCGGGGCCGGCGGCGCTGGCGAGGCGGGCGGTCACGTTCACCGCATCCCCCAGAGCCGTAACGTCCATGACCGTCTCCGGCGAGCCCACCACACCCATGTAGGCAACCCCGGTGTGCACGCCCGCCCCCACGGGCACCCACGGCCCGCCCGGGTCGGCGTGGCCCGTGGCCCGGAGGAGGCGCACGGCGGACTCGACAGCCAGGCGGGGGTGGGCCGGCCCGAGCCACGGCAGGAAGAAAGCGATGACCTCATCCCCGACCAGCTTGTCGATCCAGGCGTCCGCCCCCGCTAGCACCTGCGTCGCCGTCGTGTAGAACCGGTTCATCAACTGCGTAAACTCCGCCGGCGTCATGCCTTCCGCAACCGTCGTCGATCCCCGCACATCGGCAAAGAGCAGCGTCAGTTCGATCTCCGCGCCGCCGGGGTAACGCGCCGCATAGCGCTCGCAGGAGTTGCAGAAACTGGGGTTCTTCTTGGACCGTTCCCGGCCCAGCAGGTGGAGAAAGCGGGCGCCACTCCCGGCAAAGGGCATTGTGCACAGCTTGCAGCGAGGGTCGTGGGGCAGGCGCCGCATGATCGCCCGCTCCCAGTTCGCCACCGGCATCTGCCCCATCAGGGACTTGCGCCAGAACTCCTCCGGCGACATCTTCTCGGCCACGGCTACAGCCGTCCGGCAGCCCACGCTGCCGGGCTAGACATCGAAGATCACCCGGGCGGACCAGATATCATTGCGGTTGATCTCCAGCATGTGGTAGGTGGCGGCTTTCACGTCGAGGCGGAACTGGTGGCGGCGCGGATCGACCGCCTCCCCGGCGAGGACCGCGCGCAGGCGCGTCTCGGTGATCTCTTCGACCAGGAAATCGGCCGGCAGAAACGCTTCCCCGTTCAAGATGACCAGGAGCTCGTTAAGCCAGGCGATCAGCAGGCCTTCCAGGTCTTCGGCTTCGACGGTCACCGGCTGGCGCTCGCGGGGCTCGACCCCGCCGCCCGGGATGATGAAGAAGAACATGCCTCGCGCGGCACTGACGAACAGTTCGGCGAGATCCCGCCCCCGGGCCACGATCCCCACATCGGCGGTGTGGTCGATGACCTCGAAGGAGGCGGTCATGCCGCCGGTGGCACCGGCATCGCAGCGCCATCATAGCAAGGGCGAATGGGAGCGGCTAGAATAAGACGCCGTCCGAGCATCCCCGGACGCGGACCGTCACGGCGAGAGGAGGTCGCGGATGGACGATCAGCGGGAGCGCATCCGGCTCACCAGCATGGTCGCCTGCGCGGGGTGAGCGTCGAAACTCAGTCCCGCCGACCTGGCGCAGGTCCTGCGCTACCTGCCACAACCTAGCGACCCCAACCTCCTGGTGGGGATCCGGACGCGCGACGACGCGGCCGTCTACCGGCTGAGCGACGAGCTGGCGCTCGTCCAGACCGTCGACGTCTTCACGCCCGTCGTGGACGACCCCTACCAGTACGGGGCCATCTCCGTCGCCAACGCGCTGTCCGACATATACGCCATGGGCGCGCGGCCGTTGCTGGCGCTGAACATCGTCGGATTCCCCCGGGGCCGGCTCCCGCTGGAGATCCTGGGGGAGATCCTCCGCGGCGGCGCCGCCAAGGCGGAGGAAGCCGGCGTCATCATCGTCGGCGGGCACAGCATCGACGATCCCGAGCCGAAGTACGGGCTGGCGGTCACCGGCACGGTCCACCCGCAGAAGATCGTCACGAACGCGGGCGGCCGGGCGGGAGATGTCCTGATCCTCACCAAACCCCTGGGGATCGGGGTGATCACCACCGGGATCAAACAGGACCGGACGCCGCCGCCGGTGGCCGCGGAGGCGATCCGGGTCATGGGCATCCTGAACCGGGCCGCCGCGGAGGCGATGGTGGAGGTCGGCGTGGACGCCTGCACCGACGTCTCCGGCTTCGGCCTGCTCGGCCACCTCCACGAAATGGCCGAAGCCAGCGGGGTCGCGGCGCGGATCAGCGTGGCCGCGGTCCCCCTGCTGCCGGAGGCGCACGCCCTGGCCCGCCGGGGCGCCATCGCCGGGGGCACGGCCCGAAACTTCGAGTTCCTGCAGGACAAGGTCGACTACGACGAGACGCTGGACGAGGCGACGCGGCTGCTGCTGGCCGACGCCCAGACCTCCGGGGGATTGCTGATCGCCGTGCCGGCGGCGAAGGCTGGCGCCCTGGAAGCGGCCCTGCGCCGGCGGGAGGTGGCGCCGGTCGCCCGCATCGGTGCGCTGGTCCCGGGCCCCGCCGGCCGGATCACCGTGGCGCCCTAGGCATCCCGCGGGAAGACTGCGGCGGGCAGACGCCGGCGGGAATAAACGGCACCGTTTTCGCATTGATGGAGGAAGACCAGACCACCTCAGGAGGGATGAGCGGATGCACATGCATTGGGCTTGTGCCATGGGTCATACGGTTCATGCGGACTCCGAGGAGGAGCTCGTCAAGAAGGCGCAGGAGCATATGAGCAAGGAGCACGGGATGCAGGTCTCGCGCGAGGAGGTTCTGAACGCGGCCAAGTCCGGGGGGCACTGACCCGGCCCGCCCCCTTCCCCGTCACCGTGACACCGCAGACTCTGGTCCCGTAGGCGCTCGCCTCAGGCGCGGGGCCGCGCGGGCGCGCAGTGCGCGACGCAGCCTCCGGGCATGAGGACGAACCGCCGGACGGCCAGGGCATCATAGAGGCGCTGGCCGAAGAGGAGCCGTCCCAGCAGGAGCAGCGGGAGCGCCGGCCACAGGACGGCAGTGCGCAGGGCGATCTGAATCATCGCGTCCATACCTTCGGCGGGGCGGCCGGACCGGCCCATGCTCTGGATCCGGGCCTCCGCCTTTCGCGGATCGATGCCGTACCACTCCGCGATCCCGGGCTCGCGGAACGAGACGAACTCCACCAGGGAAAAGGGATCGAGCCGCCGCAGCAGGCCGATGCTGCGCGTACAGAAGGGGCACCAGCCGTCGAAGAGGACGAGCAGGCGCAGACGCTCCCGCAGCCGTCGAGTCACCGCCAGATACTCCCCATCCGTGAATAACAGCGGGTACACGCTGAGCATACTCCAACTGAAGGTGACCAGGCCCATCAGCACGGCAATGGCCGCGTGAAAACCCACCCCGGCCGCCGCGACCATATAGCGCGTCCAGCGCTGCGCCAGCAGCGCCGGGAACATGAGTTCAAAGAGCACGGTCCCGTAGGTGCCCAGGACGACCAGCCCGGGATTGCGGTAGACGAATGCGGCCAGGTGGGGCTGAGAGAACTCCTGGACCCGCAGGATGTAGTACAGCGCCGTTCCGTTCTGCCAGACACTGCCCATGGTCTTGTAGAGACCGGTGCTCAGGTAGAGCAGGCACAACTGCACGACGATCACTAGCACTCCCGTGTTGTGCGCGACCGCCAGCGCCGGGCGGAGGAGTCCCGGGGACGACATACGGTGGCGCGATCCCCCGACCGAGAAGTAGGCGCCCGTGTTGACCAGCATGAGGAAGAGGAGCACCAGCCGCATCAGGTTATCGCCGCCGTCCGTGATGAGGAAGTTCCGCTCCTGCAGGGACGTGACCAGCCACCAGTGCGCGACGCTCATCAGGCGGGGCTGCCAGCCCAGCGTGAACAGGCCCGCCACGATGATGCCCGCGAGATAGACGGCGTCGAAGACGAGCGGCGAAGGGCTGAGCCCGTAGGCGGAAGGCAGGACCGTGGTGGCCGCAAACCGGTCGAACGGCCACAGCCCGGAAGGTCCCCACAGGGCATGGCGGACCGGCAGGTGCAGCAGATAGAAGTAGAGCGCCCACGCGCCCAGGCTCACCCGGACGAGACTGGCCCCGATGAGCCAGTGTTCGCGGGAGAGGAACCCGTAGAGCGCCCGCGCCGCGCGCATCGGCGCTAGCCGCCCACGCGCTGGTACGGCATCCAGGGCAACAGCACGTAGGCGGTCGTTCCGGCGTCGTCTGGGGAGAATCGCCGGGAGATGGGCGGGGGCGTATGCACGAGCAGCGCCACCTGCACGGCGGCGGCCCGCCCCCGCCCGACGAAACGATCGCACGCCACAGACGCGACGCGGCCCAGAACGTGCGCGCCGTTCTCCCGCATCCGGCGGGCAACATCATCCGTGCCCCGGCAGTATGGATCCTGCGGCCGCACGCGGCAGACGGCTGCCCGCCAGTCCTCGTCCCCGAACCGTCCCAGCCATACCCGCACGGCATTCTGCTGCACACGCAGGAGCCGCCCCCACGGGGATGACCGGGTCCGCTGGTGGGCGGCCACAAGCGGAGCGGTGATGTCGTGCCACGGGCCAACCGCCGCGCCGACACGGCAGCGCACGGTGAGCACGAAGTCCCGCCGGATCGGGTTCGGCGCGAACAGGTGCCAGTTCTGCGCAAAAAGCGGGTGCTGAATCGCGCTGATCACCGGAAGCAATTGCATCTTCAACGGGTTGGGCGGCGTCAGATATAGCACGGTATTGGCGACGTACGCCAGGAACGCCGTGCCGCAGACGGCGAGCGCAGCGACGCCCAGCAGGTCCGTCCCGTCGCGATGCTGAGGCGATGTGGCCATAGAGCCCCTCCACCCGGCCGTCTTCCCCGGGAGCGCTCACTCGACCGGGTCGAAGAGAGTCCAGTCGACCCGGGAAGTCTCGGCCGTCCTGAAGCCGTGTGAAGCCCACCAGTCGGCCACCGCCTGGGCCACCGCCACGGCCACGCGCACAGCCAGATCCCACCAGTGGTTTTCGTCGCCCCCGTCGCCGCCGTCGTCGCCGCCATAGTCTCCGTAGTCACGGACGTCGCCGTCGAGAGCCAGGCTCTCTGGAGCGACCAGAGGACGGCACACCTGCGGCAGGTTCCATCCGGCTTGGCAGAGGCGAAACGCCTGACTCGTGGCCGCCACCGTCTGCGCCCGCGATCCGTTGACCGCCACGCCGGCCACGAAGACGATCAGCACCAGAATTCCCGCGACACCCTTCACCGCGATCCCCTCCCTCGGGCAGAGCCCATTCGTCTCTTTCGCCCAAGGAGATCGGGAAGCGATCGGAATTTTCAGGCGGGGATCAGGGCACGCGTGCGCTGAAATCAGAAAGGGTCAGGGCGCCGGTGCGCGCGGCATAGAAGAGGTGCTGGTTGGCATA
>Ga0209172_10006803_pt1 | contig 12366 bp, 13 predicted proteins | sample LarsenN4metaG_FD_184113 | JGI IMG/M metagenome (GOLD analysis project Ga0209172, IMG submission 184113) | Hot spring sediment bacterial and archeal communities from British Columbia, Canada, to study Microbial Dark Matter (Phase II) - Larsen... ... | reverse complement strand
ATCTTCCTCTACAAGCCGATCCGGAAAGTGCTGGCCGAGCGCCAGGGACGCATTTCCGAGGCAAAAGCCAAGGCCGAGGGGGTCGACCAGGATGTCCAGGAGAAGATGGCCGAGTACGAGGCCCGGCTCAAAGCAATGAAGTCGGGTGCCGCCGACGAGCGTTCCGCCCTGATGAAAGAGGCGCTCAGCGAGGAGGCAGCCATTCTCGAGACGGCCCGCAAGGAAGCCGGCGAGAGCCTCAGCGCCATCAAGGACCGGATTGCCAAGGAGTCGGCCGATGCCCGTACTCTTCTCCAGGAGCAGGCAAAAGCGCTGTCCGTCGATATCTGCGAAAAGGTTCTCGGAAGGAGCTTGTAATATGAAGCGCTGTTTGGAAGTGGTACGCAAGCCGATTGTCATCGCAGCTGCGCAGGTTTTCCTGCTGATCCTCCTGGCCGGACTCGGCTTTGCCAGCGAAAGTGGCGGTGAGGCTCATGGTGGAGGTCACGGTGGTGCCGCGCAGTGGAAGGATTTCATGTGGCGCTGCATCGACTTCGTCGCACTGGTAGTGCTCATGGTCTGGGCGGTGAAGAAGGCCGACATGAAAAAGGCGCTTACCGATCGCCAGGCGGGTATCGACAAGGCGCTGCGGGAAGCCGACGAAATGAAGGCTGCTGCCGAGAAGAAGTTTGCCGAGTACAATACCAGGCTGGCCCAGGCGAACAAGGAGGCAGAAGAGCTGCAGAAGACGATCCGCGAGGAAGGCCTTGCCGAAAAGGCTCGTATCGTTGCCGAAGCCAAGGCTGCCGGTGAGAGAATCAAGTCTCAGGCCCGGGTGATGGCTGATCAGGAGATTGTCCGGGCCAGAGCCGAGCTGCGTGAAGAGGCATCGCGCCTTGCGGTGCAGCTGGCAGAGCAGACCCTGAAAGGGGCAGTCCGTGCAGATGACCAGGATCGGCTGGTTGGCGAATATCTTACCAAGGTGGTGGAATTACATTGAGCGCGAACGCTATAGCACGTCGTTACGCCAAGGCACTCGTGCAGATTGCTGCCGAAGAGGGTGCCGTGGAGAAATTTCATGGTGAGCTGGCGAGGATTGAGGCGATGTTTGCCGACTGTCCCGAACTCGGTTCGCTTCTGTCCAATCCCGCTTACGGCATCGAGGCAAAGCTGGAGAGCCTCAAGGAGGTAGCCGGAAAGCTTCAGCTCTCCGATACCATCCGCAATTTCCTGCTGCTGCTGCAGGAAAGGAACCGCCTCGGCTGTCTTGCCCAGATCATCGCCTACTACAGTGTCCTGGCGGATGAACTGTCTGGCGTGCTTCGCCCGGTGGTCACCACTGCGCTGCCGCTCGATGACAGCAGGGTTGCTGAAATCAAGGCAGCACTGGAGAAGAGTACCGGGAAAAAAATCGTTCTGAAGGTCGAAGTCGAGCCTTCGCTTATCGGTGGCCTTATTACCAGGATCGGCGACAAGGTTCTGGATGGTAGTGTGAAGACACAGTTAACACGTATTGAAGATATATTACAGAAGGGGTGAGATGATCCTATGGAAATCAGAGCCGAAGAAATCAGTGAAATAATCAAGAAGCAGATCAAGGGGTACGGCAAGGAGGTTGAAGTCTCCGAAACCGGTACCATCATTTCTGTTGGTGACGGTATTGCCCGTATCCACGGCCTGGACAAGGCAATGGCAGGCGAGCTGCTCGAGTTCCCCGGCGGCGTATCCGGCATGGTGCTAAACCTGGAAGAGGACAACGTCGGTGCGGCGATCCTCGGTGAGGACAACGAGAACATCAAGGAAGGTTCTACGGTCAAAAGGACCGGCAGAATCGTCGAGGTTCCCGTCGGACCGGCACTGATCGGTCGTGTCGTCGATGCTATCGGTCAGCCGATCGATGGCAAGGGTCCCATCAACACCGATACGTTCAGCAAGGTCGAGATCAAGGCCCCCGGCATCGTACAGAGAAAGTCTGTTCACGAGCCGATGCAGACCGGCCTCAAGGCTATCGACTCCATGGTACCGATCGGACGCGGCCAGCGTGAGCTCATCATCGGTGACCGCCAGACAGGCAAGACCGCTGTGGCCATGGATACCATCATCAACCAGAAGGGCGGCGATGTTGTCTGTATCTACGTTGCAATCGGCCAGAAACGCTCCACTGTTGCCCAGGTCGTCAGCAAGCTGCAGGAGCACGGCGCCATGGATTACACCATCGTCGTTGCCGCAACCGCATCCGAGCCGGCACCGCTGCAGTTCATCGCACCGTACACCGGTGTTACCATGGGCGAATACTTCCGCGACAAGAGCAAGCACGCCCTGATCATCTACGATGACCTCTCCAAACAGGCCGTTGCCTACCGCCAGCTCTCCCTGCTTCTCCGCCGTCCGCCAGGACGTGAAGCGTACCCTGGTGACGTTTTCTATCTCCACAGCCGTCTCCTCGAGCGTGCCTGCAAGGTTTCCGACGAGTGCGGCGCAGGCTCACTGACCGCGCTGCCGATCATCGAGACCCAGGCCGGCGACGTTTCCGCCTACATCCCGACCAATGTCATCTCCATTACCGACGGCCAGATCTTCCTCGAGTCCGACCTCTTCTACTCCGGCGTTCGTCCGGCCATCAACGTCGGTATCTCTGTATCGAGGGTCGGTGGCTCCGCCCAGACCAAATCGATGAAACAGGTTGCCGGTACCCTCCGTCTCAACCTTGCCCAGTACCGCGAGATGGCTGCCTTCGCCCAGTTCGGCTCCGACCTCGACAAGGCAACCCAGATGCAGCTTGCCCGTGGTGAGCGTCTTGTTGAAATCCTCAAGCAGGCACAGTATCAGCCTCTTACCAACGAGAAGCAGGTACTGATCATCTTTGCCGCCAATAACGGCTTTATCGACGATTACCCGGTTTCCGCGCTCAAGCGCTACGAGACAGAACTGTTTACGTTCATCGACAGCCGCAAGAGCGACCTGCTGGTGGAACTGAACAACAAGAAGGCAATTGACGATGAGTTGAAAGCTAAAATCGTAGCCGCTCTGAATGAGTTCAAGAAAGAGTTCACAGCCTAAACCAAGGACGGATTGCCGTTATGCCAAGTCTAAAGAGTATTAAAAAGCGTATTGGCTCGGTCAAGAACACGCGCCAGATAACCAAAGCCATGAAAATGGTTTCGGCTGCCAAGCTTCGTCGTGCCCAGGAGAATGTCGTTGCTGCCCGTCCCTACGCGATAAAACTGGCGGAAGTACTTGGCCGCCTGTCAGGCAACGTCCCCGCTGACTGCAGCCCGCTTCTGCAACTGCGCGAAGGGGCCAGCAAGGCTCTTCTCGTTGTGGTCACTTCCGACCGTGGTCTCTGCGGCGGATTCAATGCCAACCTCTGTAAAGCTGCTGACCGCTTTATCAAGGAGCGCAAATCCGACTACGCGGAATTGAAGATCATGACCCTTGGACGAAAGGGGTTTGACTATCTCAAAAACCGCCATGGGGTATGGAAAAACCACGTCAATATCCAGTCGAATCTCAGCTTCCAGACCGCTGTCGTGCTGGCACAGGAGATCATCGAAGGCTATCTGGCTGAAGAGTATGATGAAGTTCATATCGTGTATAACGAGTTCCGCAGTGTCATGTCGCAGGAGATTACCTTTACCCAGCTGCTGCCGGTGACACAGCCGGCATCTGAGACCGAGGAGACAGTTCCTCGCGAATACATCTATGAGCCGGGTCAGGCTGAACTGCTTGCCGAACTGCTGCCGAAGCACATTGAAGTGCAGATCTTCAAGACGCTTCTTGAATCGGTAGCCGGTGAGCATGGTGCCCGTATGACAGCAATGGACAGCGCCTCCAAGAACGCGACCGAGATGATCGGCAAGCTGACGCTCATCTACAACCGCGCCCGTCAGGCAGCCATTACCAAGGAGCTGATGGAAATCATCTCCGGTGCCGAATCGGTAAAAGGTTAATAAGGATACAGATCCATAATAATAGTTGGCCTGACGGCCACAGGAGGAAGGGATAAAAATGAGTCAGAATCTTGGAAAGATCACACAGGTAATCGGCGCGGTTGTTGACGTCGAATTTGAGCCGGGGAAACTCCCCCCGATTTACAACGCCCTGAAGGTCACCAATCCTGCCATTGATGATCGCGAGTTCAACCTGGTACTTGAAGTTGCCCAGCATCTCGGCGAGAACGCAGTCCGGACCATCGCAATGGACGGCACGGACGGTCTTGTCCGCGGACAGCAGGTTCTGGATACCGGCAATCAGATCGTCATGCCGGTCGGGCGCAAGACCCTCGGCCGCATCATGAACGTCGTTGGTGAAGAAATCGATCAGATGGGTCCGATCGGTCACGAGAAAGAGTACCCGATCCATCGTCCGGCCCCTTCGTTCCAGGACCAGTCAACCAAGGTCGAGTCGTTCACCACCGGCATCAAGGTCGTTGACCTGCTCGCACCCTATGCCCGTGGTGGTAAAATCGGTCTGTTCGGCGGCGCCGGTGTCGGCAAGACGGTTCTCATCATGGAGCTGATCAACAACATCGCCAAGCAGCACGGCGGTTTCTCCGTCTTCGCCGGTGTTGGCGAGCGTACCCGTGAAGGGAACGACCTCTGGCACGAAATGAAGGATTCCGGCGTTATTGACAAGGCCGCCCTGATTTACGGCCAGATGAACGAGCCGCCGGGGGCCCGTGCCCGGGTTGCCCTCTCCGCCCTCACCGTTGCCGAGTACTTCCGTGACGAAGAAGGCCAGGACGTGCTCCTCTTCATCGACAACATCTTCCGCTTCACCCAGGCAGGTTCCGAGGTTTCCGCACTTCTTGGCCGTATCCCTTCAGCCGTTGGTTACCAGCCGACCCTCTCCACCGAGATGGGTGAGCTGCAGGAGCGAATTACCTCCACAACCAAGGGGTCCATTACATCGGTTCAGGCGATCTACGTGCCTGCGGACGACCTTACCGACCCGGCTCCGGCAACCGCCTTCGCCCACCTGGACGCAACAACCGTTCTCTCCCGTCAGATCGCCGAGCTCGGCATTTATCCGGCGGTTGACCCGCTTGACTCCACCTCGAGGATTCTCGATCCCCAGGTCGTCGGCGAGGAGCACTATGCGGTAGCCCGTTCGGTCCAGTACGTACTCCAGCGCTACAAGGATCTTCAGGACATCATCGCCATTCTCGGTATGGACGAGCTTTCCGAAGAGGACAAGCTGGTCGTTTCCCGTGCCCGCAAGATCCAGCGTTTCCTCTCCCAGCCGTTCCACGTTGCCGAGGCCTTCACCGGTACTCCGGGTGTGTACGTTGAACTGAAGGACACCATCAAGGGCTTCCAGGAGATCGTTGCCGGCAAGTACGACGACCTCCCCGAGCAGGCATTCTACATGGTTGGTACTATCGAAGAAGTTATCGAGAAGGCCAAGAAGCTGGCAGTATAATAAAGGCAGGCACGAGGTGCGAGGCACGAGGCGCGAGGTTTTAAACCCCGAACCCCGAACCTCGAATCCTTAGCCTAGAGGTTGATATATGGCTGAAAAACTAAAACTCGAACTGGTTACACCCTATAAAAAGGTCTTGTCCGAAGAGGTAGACGAGATAACCGCAGCCGGTTCACTCGGTGAATTCGGTGTCCTGCCGGGCCATGCTCCGTTTCTTTCGTCGCTGAAGATTGGCGAGTTCAGCTACAAGCAGGATGGCGTCATTCACAATATGGCAGTAAACTGGGGATTCCTCGAAGTCGAAGATGACCGTGCCACGGTACTCGTACAGACTGCCGAGCGTGCCGACGAGATTGATCTTGAGAGGGCGAAGGCAGCTCTCGGCCGTGCCGAGGAGATGCTGAAAAAACTGTCGCCGGAAGACAAGCAGTTCAAAATTTACGAGGCTGCCCTTGAGCGAGCCGTCATCAGGATGCAGGTTGCCGGCAAGGCAGTGCGCAAGTAGGAACATAGTTACAGCGAATCAGAAGCGGCTTTCGGGCCGCTTTTTTTTTGTCCGAACACAGGGCACAAATCAGTGGCTCCCCGGGAAAAAATCTGGTAATTATCGTATGATGAGTCATCCACACGCTGGATTCAGGATATGCAAAAGCCGGTAATCGCCGTCACCATGGGAGACCCCTGCGGCATCGGTCCGGAAATTATCGCCAAAGCGCTTGCCGATGCCATGGTGAGAACAGTATGCCTGCCTGTTGTCATTGGCGACCGTGCAGCCATGGAACGTGCCCTGGCTGTAATAAACGGTCGGCAGCGAGTCGTGGTGGTGACGGGTACTGACTGGACGGGTCTGGATGATTGCGACACGATCCCGGTTTTGCAGACTGGCATGCTGTCCGGAAGCGACATGGTCTATGGTCTGCCGACCCGCGCCACCGGCGAGGCGGTTTACCGCTACATCACTGCCGCCGCCTCTCTCTGCCTGTCCGGCCGGGCATCCGCCATGGCAACGGCGCCGATTAGCAAGGAGGTGCTGAACAGTGCCGGCTACCGGTATCCGGGACATACCGAACTTCTCGCCGAACTGACCGGCAGCAGGGATTTCGTCATGATGCTTGCCGGCGACCGGCTGCGCGTGACCCTCGTGACGATTCACGAAGCGCTTTCAGCCGTCCCGGCACTGTTGTCTGTCGAAAAGGTGCTGTCAACCATCAGGACAACGCACCGTGATGTTGCCCGCTATTTCAGGCCCGGTCCGAGAATTGCGGTGCTGGCTCTGAACCCTCACTGCGGCGAGGGGGGCCTTTTCGGCGACGAGGAGTCAGCGATCATCGAGCCCGCCATCGAACGGGCGCGCAGTGAAGGAATCGACGCCCACGGCCCGCTGTCTGCCGATACGCTCTTTCATTTCGCCGCCCGGGGCGACTATGACGCGGTGGTCTGCATGTACCATGACCAGGGTCTCATCCCGCTCAAGCTGCTGCACTTTGATGACGGTGTGAACATAACCCTCGGACTCCCCATAATCCGGACCTCCGTCGACCATGGGACCGCCTACGGGATAGCCGGCAGGGGTGTTGCCTCTGCCGGCAGCATGACTGCTGCAATCAGAATTGCCGCTCAGATGGCGCAATCCGGAATGGAACGAAACCAGCTCGGGGAAACGGATGAATGACGCGACCAGTCTTGAGGCGCAACTCTCCTCCAGACGACATGACACCATTGACACGCTCATGGAGATTGCCCGGACACTGGCTTCCCCGCGGGATATTCACGAGATTCTCGAGCAGATCATGCTGCAGGTGAGCCGGCTACTCAATCCCAAGGCCTGGTCGCTGCTGCTGCGCGATGAAGAGACCGGAGAACTGGAGTTTGCGGTCGTTGTCTCGGAAGTCGCCGACAAGCTGAAGGGGGTCAAGGTACCCCGGGGCCACGGGGTTGTCGGCTGGGTCGCTGAAAAAGGCGAGGCGTTGATCATACCCGATGTGAGCCGCGATGAGCGTTTTGCCGCCGAATTCGACAAATCATTCTCGTTCGTGACCAGGTCCCTGGCGTGCGTACCCCTGAAATGCCAGAACCGGGTTTATGGTGTCATCGAGCTGATAAACAGCGTGGAGGAGGGTGAATTCAACCTCTTCGACATGCAGGTTCTGACGACCATCGCCGATTTTGCCGGCATCGCCATATCAAATGAACGGGCAATGGCCAGAATCAAGCGGCTGGTGATCACGGATGATCTGACCGGGCTGCACAATGCCAAGTACTTTTTCAAACAGGTGGAGAACGAGGTGGAGCGGGCCAGTCGTTACGTGACGCCGCTCTCCCTGGTATTTTTCGATCTTGACAAGTTCAAGAATGTCAATGATACCCACGGCCACCTTGTGGGCAGCGGACTGCTGGCCGAAGTCGGCGGGCTGGTCGGTCGCCTGATAAGACGGAGCGACACAGGAGCCCGTTATGGCGGCGACGAGTTTGTCGTCCTGCTCCCACATACCGATAAGGGCGGGGCGCTGAGCTTTGCCCATAAGCTGCACGACGCCATCCAGGCAGAAACCTTTTCCGCCAAGCGCGGCATGGCGCTGAGAATAACCGGCAGCTTCGGTGTTGCCACCTACCCCGATGATGCAGGCACATCCAGTGAACTGATCAATGCGGCTGACAAGGCCATGTACCGGGCCAAGGACCTCGGCCGCAACGGCGTCTGCGTTGCGGGTAGCGATGATGCCGACAACGGTGTCAGTGAATGAAAAAATACCTGATCGGCGGCATGCTGCTGCTGGTGGCCTACCTGACGTATATCGCCGTTTCCCTCGCCTTTCTCCCCCCCGTATCGGACCTTAAGAACAGGAAGATGACCATGACCATCCAGGTCAGGGACTGGAAGGGGAAGTACCGCGATTTCCTCGTCGGGCCGAAAAACCGCTACTGGACACCGGGAGGGAGCATCCCGGCGGAGATGAAATGGGCGGTGGTCCTGGCAGAGGATGCCAATTTCTACCGCCACGAAGGGGTGGACGTCAAGGCGATAAAGAATGCCATCAAGCATGATCTTGAGAAAAAGTCATTTGCCCGCGGGGCATCGACGCTGACCCAGCAGCTGGCGAAGAACCTGTACCTCTCCCGGGAAAAAACCATTACCCGGAAGCTCAAGGAGCTCTACCTCGCCCTGCGGATGGAGCAGGAGTTGACCAAGGGGCGGATCATGGAGCTGTACCTGAACGTAGTCGAACTCGGCCCCATGGTGTACGGCGTTGGGCACGCATCCCGGTACTACTTCGGCAAGCCTGCTGTCGATCTTACCCCGAGGGAGGCGGCCTTCCTGGTTGCCATGCTCCCCGGTCCCCGCGTCGCCTACAATCCGTACCGGAACATGGACAAGGTGCTCAGGCGTTCCGACCTGATCCTGAAACTGCTCCGCACCAAAAATGTGCTGAGCGGGGACGAGTACGCCGCTGCTGTTGCGGCTGCACCGAACATCACCGGCTTGCAGCGCAAGGTCGACGACAGCATGAAGAAGGCGGAGGTCTTCGCCAACCTGAGCAGCCCGGCTGGTGCTCCTGTGGGTGAGGAGAAACCGGCTGAAGGGGAGAAGGTCGAGCAGGCTCCGACCGGACCGGAGAAAGAGGCGCCGGCTACGACGGAGAAAGCTGCCAGTGAGAAGGGGGTAGGAGAGGACGCTCCTCGGAAATGAGCAACTGCTAGATCCTGAACCGCTCCACGTCCTGTGCTGAAAATTCGTTGCTGCAGGTGAAGAAATAATCGCCGCTGCCTATCACCCTCATCCTTGCCGGTTCTTCCCGTGTCGCCTTGGTATAGCGGAGCACTATCCTGCCGGCTGTCTGCAGGGTGGCGTCATCAGCCGCTCCCAGAAGCAGACCGGTCGGGCTTCCACCATCCTCCCAGCGCAGCACTGTTTCTCCCGCCTGAGCATGCATCTGCAGCAGGGTGTTTTCCTCTTCATCCCTCCCGACAATCAGCCGTGTTCCCGAATCGAGACGGAAGTGCCGCCCGACGCGCAGCAGGCGGAAGTCACGGGGGTTGAGTTTTGGTGAGTGGCTGAATATGTCCCGCACCTTTGAGGCGTAAGAGACTTCCGTCAGGAGGCAGCCACCAGCCGGGTTCGGGTACTCCGTCACCCCGAGTTCGGCTGCAAGGCGGATCTGATCCTTGCGGGATCGCCCCTTGATGGCAGGGAGTTTTTCCCGGTCGATCCACCCCTCGATCTCCGGTCTGGTGGGCGGGAGAAATCTGGCGGACAGAGGGCGCAGCAGCAGCCCCTCCAGGCCGCAGTCGACCTCCACGACCCGCAGGGCATCGCGGCGCTGGCTCATGGGGCGCTGGCCGAGAACCTCGCCGGTGATGACGAAGTCAGCACTGGTTTCGATCATCAGTTCCCGGGCTTTCTTGAGGAAGTAGGCATGGCAGTCTATGCAGGGGTTGACCGCCTTGCCGTAGCCGTGCCGGGGATTGCGCAGCATCTCCAGGTACTCTTCACCGAGGTTGCAGATGGTGAGGGGGACGCCGAGCAGTTCGGCGCCGCGCCGGGCATCGTATTTGCCGCTGTCCGTGTCGGGGGAGACGCCGAAGAAGGGGGAGGTGAAGTGTATCGCCCGGACATCGATCCCCTGGACCTGCATCAGTCTTATGGCAAGGGTGGAATCGAGGCCGCCGGAAAAAAGAGCAATGGCTTTGCGCTGCATGGTGTTAACTCCGCTTTATTCATTAGAGAGATGCTTTTTCACAACATAAATGAAATCGTGTCATTACACAAGGATGTTGCGTATGTCCGCGGGTTGTCGAGTCTTCGGAGGGGGTGGATGATAGAGTTGTGAACCGCGCCGAACGGCGTCTTTCGCCTTGACAAAACAGTGCGAAAAAGCTACAAAGACAATTCAGTCGGGGCGTAGCGCAGCCTGGTAGCGCACCTGCTTCGGGAGCAGGGGGTCGGAAGTTCGAATCTTCTCGCCCCGACCATTTAAGCAAAACAAGGGGTTACGGTTTATGCCGTAACCCCTTTTTTGTTTCCTCCGACGTCGCTTAGACCCTTGCCAGTCCTGGCTTTGCATGTAGACAACGGCCGTTCCCCCCGCGGCCCCTGCGGAGCTGAGCAGCATGCTGCCGCCGATACTGCCGAGGGAGAGCTTCTACCCCCCCTGACCCGTCAGATACAGCCGTTAGTGTACTCTCCCATGGCCACCATTCCGGCCAGGTCCATCCCCAATTCTTCGCGGGTTTTGACGCAATCCTTCGGGCTTTCAACCTTGGCACTGCCGGTGAAACTGGTGGCGTCTGTCATTAAATAAAAAAAATATCCCTTGTAAATTGCCAAGTTGAAACGAGTTGCTATACTTTCACAAATAGAGAAATAGTACTGGAGCAGCGATACGGCAACGGCAGCGGTTTAATTCAAGCAGGATGTCGATATTGCTCCTGTATTTGAGCAATCAAAACAGTTCACGGTCATTCTGGATCTTCAGGAGGAAAATCAAGGTGCATCAGCGCATACTGGAAAAAGGAATTACGGGCGATCTCAGGGCTAATGTTCTGAAAGCGGCCATTGTCGTCATGATTCTGGCAACCCGGGTTGCAGGAGAAGAAGGGGGCGAATTCAAGACGGAGCGGGAGAGGGTCAATTATGCCATCGGTGTCAGCATGGTCAATAATTTCAAGCAGCAGGGGATCGAGGTCGATCTGGATCTCGTCATGAAGGGGATGAAGGACGCATACTCGGGTCGAAAGCTCCTTCTGACAGATGATGAGCTGCGAAAGTCCATAGGCGTCTATCAAGCCGCAGCGCGGCAAAAGCAGGGGACCAGGGCCAGGATGCTTGCTGCGGAGAATAACCGGAAAGCCGGCGAGGCATTCCTGGCGGAGAACGGCAAGAAAGAGGGGGTGGTTAAACTTGAGAGCGGATTGCAGTACAAGGTTATCAAGGCTGGCAACGGGAAAGCCCCGGCGAAAACCGACACGGTGGTGTACAACTTCCGGGGAGCCCGCATCAACGGGAGCGAATTCGACAGCTCCTACCGAAGCGGAAAACCCGTGACAGCCAGGATTATGGAGGAGGGGGTGATTCCCGGTTTGCGGGAAGCCCTGATGCTCATGAAGGCGGGGTCAAAATGGCAGCTGTTCATTCCGCAGCAGCTTGCCTACGGATACCAGGGTAAGGGGAACCAGATCGAGCCGAACGAGGCGCTTGTCTTCGAGGTGGAACTCCTTGAAATCAAGTGAATCTCGACTTTCGGCTCACGGAAAGGAGAAGCTCGTATGAAAAAAACAGTGATAGTGGCAATAGGATTCTTGCTGACTGCCGCGCTGTCTGCCAGCGGGTTTGCGGAGCCCGTACGCGCAGATGGAGCAGGGAAGGCACAGAAGACCCAAAAGGGTACATCGGTCCACGAACAATACAAGAAAAGAGTGGAAGTCAAGAAACGTGCCGCCGAGATGAGGAAAACCGCCATCGCGCAACAGAAGGTCAGCGGCAAGTAGAGTACACCCGGAGAACCGCATCCGCAATCACCAGGCAAAATGAGTCTTCCGGGGTATAACGGATTAATCAACAAACAGAAGGAGGCACACTATGGAATGGCGCAACTGTTTGCGTATTCTCCTCGGCCTGGTGGCCGTGGCAGCTGTTCCGATGGCGATCGATGCCGATGCGGTCACGTATCAGGTCGGACCCAACGGGTACTATATTCCCGATTACTACACCACCCCCAACTGGGCAAACAGCCCACCGCTACGCAAGTTCGTCGACACGCTGCCGGGTCTGGGGAGTGCCAGTGCGAACAACCTCGGCCAGTACATCCCGGTGGCTATCCCGGATACGACCACCTATCCGGGATCGGATTACTACGAGATCGAACTCGGCGAGTACAGCGAGAAGATGCACACGGACATGCCGGCTACCAAGCTGCGGGGCTACCGGCAGACGAACACGACTGACGCAACCGTCAGCCAGTTCCATTA
>Ga0209172_10006788_pt1 | contig 12393 bp, 11 predicted proteins | sample LarsenN4metaG_FD_184113 | JGI IMG/M metagenome (GOLD analysis project Ga0209172, IMG submission 184113) | Hot spring sediment bacterial and archeal communities from British Columbia, Canada, to study Microbial Dark Matter (Phase II) - Larsen... ... | reverse complement strand
CTAGCCGCCATACCGTAGTTTCCGCCTTCTGACCCGTCGTCCGCCCGCTTAGCTTCCCGCCGCGATGGTCTCCGGCTGCTCAACGCGGGCCAACTCTTCGAGCTGCTCGCGCGAAATCGTCTGCATTTCGAACCCGAACACGCCTCCAAACTCGCCCGCGACCACTCGAGCAGCCTCATCCATCCCCACCGCTCTTCCCAGCAGCCGCTCCAGCGAAGTCGGGCGCCGGTCAGCAATACCGCAAGGCACAATCAATTCAAAATAGCGCAAATCGGTCAAAACGTTGTACGCAAAGCCGTGCGAGGTAACCCAGCGGCTGATGTGCACACCAATCGCAGCCAGCTTCTCCTCCAGGCCCGCTTCTCGCTCGACCCACACGCCCGTCAAGCCGGGCCTGCGCCCCGCCGTGACCCCGAAACGGGTGGTGGCTCGAATCAGGACTTCCTCCAGTTGACGAACGTACCAGACCACATCGCGCCGAATGGCCGCCAAGTTCAGGATCGGGTAGCCGACGAGCTGGCCGGGGCCATGATAGGTAATATCTCCCCCGCGGTTCGTTTGCCAAAGCGCGGTGCCCCACTGGCGCAAGACATGCTCGGAGACGCGCAGGTTCTCGCGCTTGCCGTTGCGGCCCAGGGTGATGACGTGGGGGTGCTCGCACAGCAAGAGCACATCGGGAATCGCGCCAGCCTTGCGAGCGGAGACGAGCCTGCGCTGCAGAGCCCACGCCTCTCCGTACTCAATCAACCCGAGATGCACAACCAGGCAGCGCATTCTGCCCTTTCGCTCGCGCCTCACGCGTTGATGGCCAGCCCGCGGACCGCCGCCACAGCATCACCCATCGCTTCCCACACGGTAGGATGGGCATGCACGGTGAACATCAGGTCGTCCACGGTGGCCTCGAGCTGAAGCGCGGTCACTGCCTCGGCGATGATCTCCGTGGCCAGCGGCCCGATGACGTGCACACCCAGCACCGCGCCATATCTTTCGTCGGCCACAACTTTGACGAACCCTTCGTGCCGGCCCAGTATCGAGGCCTTGCTGTTGGCCAGGAATGGGAACTTGCCGACCTTTACATGGTAGCCGGCCTGGCGGGCCTGCTGTTCGGTCAGGCCGACGGAACCAATCTGCGGCTCGCAGTACGTCGCGTTGGGGATTCGCTGGCGATCCATCGCCGGAACGTCCCTGCCAGCCATGCGGCCCACGGCGATGATCCCTTCCATGGAGGCCGCGTGTGCCAGTTGCGGCAGGCCAGCCACAATGTCGCCGATGGCATACAAACCCGGCTCGGCGGTTTCCAGGTACGGTCCCACGTGAACAAAGCCGCGCTCCACTTGGGCCCTGGTCTTCTCCAATCCGATATTGTCCGTGTTCGGCTTGCGTCCCACCGCAATCAGGATCTTCTCGGCCATTAGCGTCTGGCTGCGACCGGATGGATCCTTGTACGTAACGGCGACTTTCTTGGCTTCCTTTTTCACGGAATCAACTTTCGCTTGCGTGTGGACCTGGATGCCCCTCTTGCGAAACGCCTTCTCCAGCTCCGCTGAAATCTGCTCATCTTCTAGCGGGACGATGCGCGGCAACATCTCCAGAATAGTGACCTCGGCTCCGAACGAGTTGTAGATAGAGGCGAACTCCACCCCCACCGCGCCGGCCCCGACCACGATCAACGATTTGGGAACCTCGCCCAAGGAAAGGACCTCGCGGTTGCTGAGGACCCTCTCTCCATCGAAGGCGACCCCGGGCAGCGACCGCGCTTCCGAACCCGTGGCCAGAAGGATGTTCATCGTTTCGATCTCGACGACCTTCCCCTTCTGTTCGACGGCCACGCGCCCCGGTCCGGCAATGCGGCCCCAGCCGACCATCGTTTCGATCTTGTGTTTGCGGAAAAGGAGTTCAATGCCCTTGGCGTGTTTCTGGATGATCTGATCCTTGCGGCGCAACACGGCGGGCCAATCCACGCCGAGGTCTCTTACGACGAACCCGAAATCTTCTGCATGCCGGAAATGGTCGTAGATCTCCGCGTGATGCAGCAGGACCTTGGTCGGGATGCAGCCGACGTGGAGGCAGGTGCCGCCGAGCAAACCGTCCTTTTCAACGACAAGTGTTTTCAGACCCCACTGTGCGGCGCGAATCGCTGCGACGTAGCCCCCCGGCCCGCTCCCGATCACCACAACGTCATATTTGGCCAAACGATTCCTCCCCTCCGTCTGGTCCGGACCCCGGAGCCATGAAGCCAACAGGGGATGTCCGCAGCATGCCTCCGCAGATTGTTGGCCGACCGCACCGGCAGTGAACTCGGATTCTAGCAGCGGCCCCCACGAGTCGCAACCCTGCATGCCGCGCGGAGTTTCGCCGCACCACAGGCGGCCACCGGCGCAGCTTGGCCTTGTCTGGCCGGACGCCCTTTCGTAGAATGCCGACTCTCTCGCGGGCTCGGACGGGAGCAAAGCATGGGCGGACGAATTGCGGCCAAGATCACCGGCGTAGCGGGTTACGTGCCGCCTCGTGTGGTCACCAATGCCGACCTGGAAAAGATCGTGGAGACCAGCGACGAATGGATCCGCACGCGCACGGGGATCTCTGAGCGGCACTACGCGGACAAAGGAACCGCCGCGTCGCACCTAGCCACGGAAGCGGCCCAGCGGCTCCTGCAACAAAAGGACATCGCACCCGAAGAAATCGAGCTGATCATCGTGGCCAGCGTCACGCCGGACATGATGTTCCCTGCAACGGCCTGCCTAGTGCAGGACCGGCTGGGCGCGAAGAACGCTTGGGGGTTTGACCTTTCCGCGGCGTGCGCCGGCTTCGTCTACGCGTTTACAGTGGGAGCGCAGTTCGTAGCGGCGGGCACGCACAAGAAGGTACTCGTCATCGGCAGCGACGTGATGACCTCCATCCTGAACTTCCAGGATCGCGCCACCTGCGTTCTATTCGGCGACGGCGCCGGAGCCGTTCTGCTGGAGCCGGCCGACTCTTCGTCGGAAGGCATCCTTGATTTTCACCACGACGTGGACGGTTCCGGCGGGCAGTTCCTTTTCATGCCGGGCGGCGGCTCGTTGCACCCGCCTTCGCACGAGACAGTCGAAAAGAAAATGCACTACGTCCACCAAAATGGACAGCAAGTGTTCAAGTACGCCGTGCGGCGCATGGCGGACGTGGCCTGCTTGTTGATTGAGCGCAACGGTTTTTCCAGCAAGGACATCAGACTGGTCGTTCCGCACCAGGCCAACCTGCGCATCATCCGCGCCATGCAGGAACGGCTGGGCCTCGACGATTCCAAGGTGCTGGTCAACATCGACCGCTACGGAAACACGACGGCCGGGACCATCCCCCTGGGCCTGATGGACGCGCTGAACGAAGGCCGTATCAGGAAAGGCGACCTCATTCTGTTAATAGCGGTCGGCGCGGGCTACACAACTGCCGGAGTATTGCTCCGCTGGGCGTTCTAGGGGACCCCATCTGTCCCGAGCCAAATCACCTTGCGTGCAAAGCAGCCGAGAAAGTCAGACTTAATGAGGGAGCATTTCCACCAAGCAGGCTTGGTTGCGGGCCAGCCGTTCATCCAGGCGCACGGCCACGTAGCGGCAGCAGGTGAGCATTTCATTCCGCGCCCAGATGGCGACCGGGGGGAGCAACAGGCGGCAGAGGCGATCCATGCCGCGCATCAGGCAGTAGTAGGCGCGGACAGCGCCAAGCGACTCCGGCTTCTGTGCCACTTCGGGGCAGGCCCGGTGCAGCGCCAGCAGCGCTCGAAAGTCCTCCCCGCTCAGCGCCTTTCTCTTGCGGCCGACAGCATCCTGTGTTCTTTCAGAGATTTCCTGGGAGGCCACGGCCACCAGCAGTGAGCGCCAGTAGAGAACGGCAAACTGAACCAGAGCTGCCGCGGAAGCAACCAGTATCAGTGCCGGAATCATATGAAACCCTCAGCCTCAGCCTTCGCAGGCAGTGTGCGCCTTCCCCTGGTTAACGGCAATAGTCCGAAGGTACTGCTGTTCCCAGCGAGGCCAACAGGGGCCGCCCTTGCCCCCGATGTCATCTTTCTCTATGCTTACGGCCAGCAAAGACCAAACTCCACGATTCGTGAGGCCCTGATGAAAGCCAACCGATTGTTTTCTTTGGTTCTCGTAGCCCTCCCGGGGCTCTTACGAGCGCATGACACATGGCTGGTTCCTGCGTCCTTCTACGCGTCACCGGGAGAACAGGTGCGCGTACGTCTAGCCACCAGTGAGGCGTTTCCCACCAGCGACGGCGCAGTCTCTCCGGACCGGGTCGTGCGCTTCACCCTGCGGACGGGTTCCGGCACCGCTCAGGTGGGCGGGTACCGCGTGGGGGGTAAAGACCTGATTGCTGATGTGGTCGCCCCGGCTGCTGGATCAGCCATCGTCGCCGCTGAAACGAAACCACGCACCTTCCCCGGCGGCGGCCTCGAAGCGAAGATCTTCAACCAGTACCTGCAAGGGGAACAATTGACCGCTGTCATTGAAGCGCGGGCGCTCCGAGACGAGACCGACAAGCCCGGCCGGGAGCGCTACCGGAAGATCGCCAAAGCGGTGATTTGCGTGGGCGACGCCACCGATAGCCTCCCGACCCAGCCGGAAGGGCTGTGGCTGGAGATCGTGCCGCGCCGAACGCCTTGCGGGCTGCGCGTCGGCGATGCGCTCACGGCCACCGTGCTCTTCGAGGGCAAGCCGCTGGAAGGAGTGCATCTGGCCGCCGGATTCGAAGGAACCACCGGCCACAAGTACCCCGTCTGGTTGAGGACGGATGGCGCCGGACAAGCAACGGTGAGGTTCGATCGGCCGGGCGCCTGGTTCCTCCGCACCTTGCATATGGTTCCCGCGAAGGACGACCCGGAGGCCGACTGGCATTCGGCGTTCACTACCCTGGTGTTCGAAGTTCGACCGAGGTAATCCATGAGGTGCATGCGGAGGACTGGGCTGGCCGTGGCGGTCATGATGGCCTGGTGTTGCCTGCTGCCCGGATGCCGGCGCGAAGCCGACGCTGAAAGCAGAATCCGCGCCGTGCTCGATGACCAGGTGGCGGCCTGGAATCGCGGCGACGTGGAAGGGTTCATGGAGGGCTACTGGAAGTCAGACGCCACGGTTTTCCTCAGCTCCAGGGGCATCTCGCGCGGCTGGCAGGCGTTGCTCAACCGCTACCGCCAGAGCTACCCGGACCAGGCGGCCATGGGCCGGCTCTCGTTCTCCGAACTTGAAATCACCATCCTCAGTCCCGATGCGGCTCTGATCCTGGGCCGCTGGCAACTCGAACGAGAGAATGATCGACCCGGTGGCGTCTTCACTCTGGTCGCGCACCGCTTGCCAGAGGGCTGGCGCATCATCCACGAGCACACGAGCCGCGTCCCTGCCGCGCAGCACCCATGATTCGATCCGCGCGCCCGGGATGGGCGGCACCGGTCAGCGGCTTGGTTCTGCTCTTTCTCGCGGTTCGCGTGGCTTCCTCACGCTTGCGCTAGAATGAAGGCATGCTGGGAGGTTTCCCCCCGGTAACCCTGCGGGTGCACGGGCGTGTCATCGCCCGGGTCACGTTCCTGTTTCTCCTGCTGCTCTCCATAGTCGTCGGAGCAGGGATCGGCCTGCTGTTTGTTTACCGGAGCGACCTGCCCGAGGTGCGCGCGCTCGAAGACTACCGTCCCAACGTAGTGACGGAACTTTACGCCGACGACGGCCAAGTGATCGGCAGCTTTGCCCTGCAGCGCCGCATCCTGATCACCTATGAACAGATTCCCAAAGCGCTGCGGGATGCCATCATCGTCACGGAGGACCAGCACTTCGAGGAGCACTGGGGCGTGGACCTGCCGCGCGCCCTGCAAGCCACCTGGCGCAACCTCTCCCAGCTTCGCAAAGCCGAAGGCGCCAGCACGCTCACCATGCAACTGGCCGGCCGCTTGTTCCTGGATCGATCGGATCGCAGCTTCCGCCGGAAAATCCAAGAGACGCTGCTGGCCATTCAAATCGAGCGTCACTACAGCAAGGAGCAGATCTTCACTCTGTACTGCAACCAGATCTACATGGGCCACGGAAACTACGGAGTGGAAGCCGCCGCCCAGTTCTACTTCGGCAAGTCCGCGAGCCAGCTCGCGCTCCACGAGGCTGCCCTGCTGGCCGGCTTGATCCGCGGGCCCAGCTATTCGCCCCTGCTCAATCCGCAACGTGCGCTGACTCGGCGCAACTACGTCCTGCAGCGACTGACCCAGGAAGGGCGCATCAGCCCGCGCCAAGCTCAGGAAGCCGCCCAGCAGCCGCTGAGGCTCAATCTGCAGTATTCCCGGAGCGACTTGGCCCCCTACTTCATCGAGGAAGTCCGCAAGCACGTGGAACAAAAGTACGGCACGGAAGCCGTCCACGAGCGCGGCCTGCGCATCTACACGACCATGAATGTGGCCATGCAGCGTGCGGCCAACCGCGCCCTGCGTGACGGCCTGCACGCTTACGAACGTCGCCACGGCTGGCGCGGCAAGCTGCCCAACTTGCTCAGGGACAAACTGGGCACGCTAGAAAACTTCCAGCACGACGATTGGCGCCAGCCGCTGGAGCCGGGCGACTACGTCACTGGCCTTGTCCTCGCCGCAGATGACAAAGCTGCCACCGTGAAGCTGGGCCGCTGGCGCGCATTGGTGACCGCGCGGGACTTTGCCTGGACGGGTCGCCGCTCACCGGCGCAGCTATTCAAAGTCGGCGACCTGGGCGTGTTCCGAATCAAGGAGTTGTCCGGCGACGTGGCCCGCGTCGAGGTCGAGCAGAAGCCACAGGTGCAGGGCGCCCTCGTAGCCATCGAAAACCAGACGGGAGAGGTGAAAGCGCTGGTCGGCGGGTACAGCTTCGACGAGTCGAAATTCAACCGGGCCACGCAGGCCCTGCGCCAAGTGGGCAGCTCGTTTAAGCCGTATCTCTACACGGCGTTGATCGAGCAAGGCTACAGCCCTTTCGACACGGTTGTGGACGCGCCGTTCACCACCTCCAGCGGCGGCCAGCCCTATTCCCCGCAGAACTATGATGAGAAGTTCGAAGGCCGCATCACATTGCGTCGCGCCCTGGCCGGTTCGCGGAATGTTCCGGCAGTGAAGCTGGCCGCGGCGGTCGGCGTGGAGAAAGTAGTGGAGACAGCCCAGCGCTTCGGCATCACCAGCTCCTTGCCGCCTTACCTCCCCCTGGCGCTTGGGGCAGCAGAAATCACGCTGCTCGAACACACCGAGGCTTTCACCGTCTTTCCGAACGACGGGATTCGCGTGGAACCCTACCTGATCCGGAAAGTCACGAACTACGAGGGCGCTGTGCTGGAGGAAGCCCGGCCGGCGATCCGCGATGTCGTTGCATCGTCAACAGCCCGCACGATGGTAGCCATGCTGCGGGACGTCGTTGAATTTGGAACGGCAACCCGCGCCAAAGAGCTGGGCCGACCGGTGGCCGGCAAGACCGGCACCACAAACGACTACTCCGATGCGTGGTTTGTGGGCTTCAGCCCATCGCTCACCGCGGGCGTGTGGGTCGGCTACGACGATAAACGCATTTCTCTCGGCCGGGGCGAAACCGGCGCTCGCGCCGCGCTGCCCATCTGGATTCAGTTCTTCCGCGCGATTACCGAAGGCAAGCCAGCCGAGGAATTCGCCAACGTCGAATCGCTTGCCCAGCTTGCGCTGACGCGTCAGGTGCAAGTGGACACGCCAGACAATGCGCCGACGGAGGAAGCTCCCGCCGGAAAGCCGCCTTCCCCAGGCCCAGAGGGCAAACCTCAGAACCTCCCTTCAACCAAGCCCTCCTCCTAGCGGTTTTCCGACAGGGCAGGCTCTAGCACCCCCCGGAAATGATCCCAGCCGCGCGGCCGGAGCGGCTGAACCTGGCCGGAGGAACTCACGGTCAGGATTCTCTTATCACGAGTCATCTCGCCAATGACAGCCACCCGGACCCCCCGGATCCGAGGGGTCAGCTTGCCGGCCAACCGCCGAGGAACAGTGAAAAGCAATTCGTAGTCGTCCCCGCCGTGCAAGGCCAAGTCGATGGGATCGAAGCCGCGCCTGCGGAGCAGGTCGGGTATGCGAACAGCCGGCAGCCGATCGAGCCAAACCCTAGCCCCGATGCGGCTGGCCCGGCACAGATGTCCCAGGTCGGTGGAGAGCCCGTCGGAGATGTCAATCATGGCGCTGGCCAGCCGATGCCCGGCGAGCCATTGTCCCAGATGGACGCGAATCGGCGGGAAAAAATGAGGGCGCAAGACCTCTTGCCAAGCCGCCGGGAACCGGCGCCTTCGTTCGAGCACTTCAAGGCCTAGTTGGGCGGCGCCGAGCGTTCCGCTGACACAAAGCAGGTCCCCTGGGCTCGCTCCGTCCCGTCGGATTGACCTCCCCGAGGCCACATCTCCCAGAACCGTTATCGCGATGGCTACTCGGGAGTTCTGAAGAATGTCGCCCCCGACGAGAGCTATTCCTATCCGGGTGGTAGCCTGGCGTAATCCCGCTAGGAACTCATTGAGCCATCGGCCGGTCCGAGGGAGGGGAAGAGCCAACATCAGAAGGAAGTAGCGGGGTCTACCGCCCATGGCAGCCACGTCGCTCACCGCCCGTACAAGCGACTTGTAACCGACGACGAACGGGGGGTGTAGGTCTGCCAAGAAGTGCCTGCCCTCGAAAAACGAGTCTGTGGTAGCGACTAACTCCCTGCCAGGGCTGGTCGAGACTACGGCAGCGTCGTCTCCCACGCCAACCCGCACGCCGAACGGGAGCTTCCTGCTAGCAAGGGCTCGGCGAATGCGCTCGATGATGTCCAGTTCGGTGGCCATGCCCGCCGCACTCCTTGCCGGCATGCTGCTAACCGGGGGACATTATAGGGGTCTAACCAGAGCAGATCGAGGGTGCTTCGCCCCATACAGCGTGCAGTCTTTTGGCTTGACTTGGTTTACGTTGTCCCCGTAGACTATTCGCCGGTTTCGAACCAGGGCTCTCGGTTCAAACTTTCAAGCGGGAAGCAAGGCCCTTCACGGGGGAACGGGCGGCTTCCCCGGACAACAGTACCCAGCTCGTACAAACCGGTTATGGCACCCAAATCCTACACCTTCATCATTGCCTCGAACAGCCGCGGGAGCTTCAGGAAGTTCCGGGTCCCCGTCTATGTGTTCCACGGGCTGCTGGCCTTGACGGTTATCGGCGGGGTCACGTTGCTGGCGGCCGTGGCCTCGTATTCACGGATGCTCTGGAAGGCGGCCAATTACGACGCCTTGCAGAGCGAAAAGACACGGCTGGCGCAACGATACCAACAACTTCAGACGGAAGTGAAAGATACCAACCAGCGCCTGACTTCCCTCCAGTCACTGGCCACAGAAATGGCCATGGCCTACGGGATTGCCAGATTCCAAGCCACGCCGTTCTCTGTCTCCAGCCCTGCGGACGCAGCCGATTCGTATGAGGCCTCCCTTGAGCAGTTCGGTTTTCTGGTCCGGAACGCCCCCTTTCTGACCGCGGCGCAACGCGGCCCGCAGCTCATCACAGGTCGCAGTCTCGAACAGGCCTCTTTCATCCCTTCGCTCTGGCCCGTTATGGGGCGCCTGACCGGCAGCTTCGGCGAACGGCTTGACCCCTTCACCGGTGAGGGGGACTTCCATGCTGGGGTGGACATCTCCACGGATTATGGTGCGCCGGTGCGCGCCACAGCAGAAGGCGTCGTCGTGGTAGTGGGGCTGCGTCCCGGCTACGGGCGGCTCGTAGGGATTGACCACGGCTTTGGGATCACCAGTTGGTACGGTCACCTCTCGGGGCTCAATACGGATGTTGGGGCACGGGTCAAGCGCGGCGACGTGGTGGGCTTTGTGGGGGTCAGCGGGCGCACCACAGGCCCTCACGTGCACTATGAAGTGCGCATGCACGGTGCCCCAGTCAATCCTTGGCGGTTCTTGCGCACCAGCACAGGCACGGACTAGCCCAGATCGTCCCGGTCTAACTCTCCAAGTGTCCATCCCTTCTCCGGACAAAGCCTGAATTATGCGATAGCCGTACGGGATTCTGGTCTCTGCTCTACGGTTCTCACGCGGGGTGGTTGCAGGCCGTCGCGCTGCTGTTGGCGGTGACCACTGCCAGTCTGCCGGCTGTTGCCACCCCGTGCAGGATCGCCAGTTGCGCCGGCTGGAAGGCGCACAACCTTCCCCAGACCGTGCCCATCGGAACCCAGGCGAGTTCGCCTGACGGTGCTTTGCGCTTGACGGTGCTTTGCGCCTGACGCTGAAGGCGCGTTTTCAGCAATACCTGGAGAAAGTTGCAGATCCGAACAACTACTTCGACACCGCTATCCATTCTCCGAAGTCCGCCAAGTTCTCCCTCGATGGGAAACGCGTCTACGTGAATCCCCTCCAAGGACGCCGGACGGTTGTCTATCACGCCGAGGAATTCAGGAAAATCACGACTATTGCGCACACCTTTGGCGGCCGTAGCCAGGAGCTGATCTCGTCCCGGCGCCCGTTCGATTTCCGGTTCGTCACACCGCACAGGGTCCTCGGGTCGGTTCGTGGCGCAACCTGCGCACAGGCACCGCGGACTGAAGCCACCCCGGGCGAATCATCGTTTTCCTTCAGCCCCGCTCTGTTTCGTCAGAGTCTCTTCCTTCAACTCTATGCGCAGACGCACACGATTTGCCTGGTAGGTAGTCTCACCGTGTTCGAGCACGGATTCGACCAGGATCCAGGCATCCGGGGAGATACGGCGACGGATACTCGCATCACCCAGAGCGGCACGAACCAGCATCCGCAGTCCATCCACCGCGCCGGCCACTTCCTTCGCCCGCTCCTGCGTGTCGCACGCCGCGTCCAGAAACACCAGTAAGCCATCCTCGCGAGGCTGCAGCGCAACAGAAAACCACTCGATACCGCGAAGGAGGGTCTCGAGTTGCGCAGACCGGATTCCAGCGGCTCGCAGATAGGGCGGCCAATCAGGAGACCTGCCCACAAGAAGAATCGCGGACCCGGCTACCCTGGAAACCGGCTCCCGGAACCAGGCCTGACGTTCGCCGGCTGAAGATGCTTGATGAGCAAGGCCGCGCGAGTGGCCAAGGGCAATCCGTTCCCGAGAAAGAAACTTCAGGAAAACAAACCCGCCCGACGGATCCTTGCTCAGTACGTAGGTCTCCGGGCCACTCGTGGTTACACGTTCCCCGTGTCTTAAAGCGTACGCGGCAATCCTTTCGCGATTCCAGCGTCCTTCGGCCAGCACAAACGTGAAAGGCAGGGACTGGCGGGTTCCCAGGGCGACCGCGACCCGGTCAAGGTCGCGCTCGTAGTCGAAACCAGTAGCGCGAACGAATTCCGCGTACTCCGGATCCTGTCCCGGATAGGCGTACGCAGAGCCGAGCTTGGCCAAAAAAGCAGAACGCCGCGCCGCGGCCAGATCGGCGTAGCCAACCCAGTCGGCATCGGGTGGCAGCTGCGCAACGAGCTCGGGCACGGGTAGCGTGCGCTGGCGACTTGCTCGGTGGAGCAGAAAGCCGACGACCAACAGGATCAGCAGGACGGCTCCGGCAACCCACGGTTTGCGCATGGCTGGCACCGAGTATAGGGCCAAGTTCGAGAACTCGGGCAAGTACTGGGCCGACTAGCTCACCCCCTTGGGGATGGAACTGGATTGAGAAGGGGGCCACAAGGACTTTGGCAACCATGTTGCTCGGGACGGAACAGTAGCCACTTGCAATCGAAATACCTGCGTGTTATATTTCGGTGGTTTCGGCCGCGCTGGCGTAGCTCAGTGGTAGAGCATCTGATTTGTAATCAGAGGGTCGGGGGTTCAAATCCCTCCGCCAGCTGAGATTGAGCAGCGGGCTCGTTTAGGGTTGAGGCGGACGGGTTTCCTTGCAACAGAAAACCTGAGGGGTGGTGTCTTTGTGCACGAGCCCTTTTCGCTGTTGTGTGCAGCGTTCGCGGACGGGTGGCCGAGCGGCTAAAGGCAGCAGACTGTAAATCTGCCGCTCCTTGCGAGCTACGGAGGTTCGAATCCTCCCCCGTCCACCAGGGCCCTGTTCAGATGGATTAGGCCGCGATGGATCTCGAGCCTGGGTAGCTCAGGTGGCAGAGCGCGTCCTTGGTAAGGACGAGGTCACCGGTTCAAACCCGGTCCCAGGCTCCAGGACATGGGGGACTTGGCGGGGCGGGAGTAACTCAGTGGTAGAGTCTCGGCCTTCCAAGCCGATGGTCGCGGGTTCGAATCCCGTCTCCCGCTCCAAAACAAACAGCCGATAGGCCGGCTGGTTTCGCGCGAGTGAGGTGGAACGATGGCGAAGGAGAAGTTCGAACGGAGCAAGCCGCACGTGAACGTGGGGACGATTGGTCACATTGACCACGGGAAGACCACCTTGACGGCGGCCATCACCAAGGTGCTGGCCAAGAGCAACCCCAAGG
>Ga0209172_10006785_pt1 | contig 12403 bp, 10 predicted proteins | sample LarsenN4metaG_FD_184113 | JGI IMG/M metagenome (GOLD analysis project Ga0209172, IMG submission 184113) | Hot spring sediment bacterial and archeal communities from British Columbia, Canada, to study Microbial Dark Matter (Phase II) - Larsen... ... | reverse complement strand
CCGCATGTGGCTCGGCAAGGAGGAGCTGCTCGCCTGGCAGCCGGCGCGCGACGTCGCCAAGCCCTACCCGCCACGTGGTGCAAGCCCGGAGGACACCCGGTGATCGAGACCGCCCTGCTCGTGCTGTTCGCCACCGCCGCCGTGGTCGGCGCCGTGCTGATGCTGCTGCTGCGTCACCCGATGCGCGTGGCGCTGGCGCTGATCGGCGTGATGATCTCGCTGGGCGGCATCTACGGCCTGCTCGGCGTGCACGTGATCGCGGTGTTCCAGATCATGATCTACGTCGGCGCGGTGATGGTGTTCATGGTCTACGCGATCATGCTGCTCGACGTGCGCGACCCGTCGTTCACCGAGCGCTACTCGGCGTGGCTGTGGCCCGGCGTCGCGGCCTGCGGGGTGCTGGCCGCCCTGCTGGTGGGCGCCGTCTGGCGCGGCGCGATCCCCACCTTCACCGGCCCGGGCGACCGCTTCGGCGTGCAGCCCTTCTCGCTCAGTTTCCTCGCCGACTACTGGCTGCACTTCGAACTGACCTCGGTGCTGCTGGTGGTGGCCGTGCTGGCGGCGGTGGCGGTGATCAAGCTGAGGGGGCGCCACCTTGGATAGGACGCAGTTCCTGCTGGGGGTGAGCCTGCTGCTCTTCTCGCTCGGGCTCGTCGGCCTGATCGTGCGCCGCAACCTGCTCGTGATGCTGATGTGCATGGAGCTGATGCTCAACGGCGTCAACCTGAGCCTCGTCACCTTCGCGTCGCGCAGCGGCAGCGTCGAGGGCGCGGTGATGGTGTTCCTGATCTTCATCGTCGCCGCGGCCGAGATCGCGATCGCCATCCCGATCGTGCTGCTGCTGGTGCGCGAGCGGCGCACGCTCGACGCCGGCGCCTACACCGACCTCAAGGGCTGAACCCGCCCTGCGCCTGCGCCTGGAGCCACCGTGACCCCCACCGCCACGCCGATCACCAGCCCGCTGCTCGGGCTGATCGTGCTGCTGCCGCTGGCCGGCTTCCTGTTCAACGGCCTGCTCGGCACGCGGCTCGCCGGCGCCCGGCTGAAGGAAACCGCCGTCAATTTCGTCGCCTGCGCCCTGCCGGGCCTGGCCTTCGTGCTCGCCGTCGTCGCCTTCTTGCAGCTGCTGAGCAGCGGCGCGCCGCTGCTGCAGGCCAGCTACACCTGGGCCGTGATCGGCGGCCAGCGCTTCGAGGTGGCGTTCTGGTTCGACCGCCTGTCGGCCGTGATGACGCTCGTCGTCACCGGCGTGGGCACGCTGATTCACGTCTACTCCACCGGCTACATGCACGGCGACAAGGGCCACGCGCGCTACTTCGCCTATCTGAACCTGTTCCTGTTCTTCATGCTGCTGCTGGTGCTCGGGCGCTCGCTGCTGGTGATGTTCGTCGGCTGGGAGGGCGTGGGCCTGGCCTCGTACCTGCTGATCGGCTTCTGGTTCGACGACCCGGCCAAGGCCGCCGCCGGCAAGAAGGCCTTCGTCACCAACCGCGTCGGCGACGCCGGCTTCCTGATCGGCATGTTCCTGCTCTGGGGCGCGTTCGGCACGCTGGACATGGACCGCATCAACGCCGCGTTCGCCGGGCCTGCGGGCGCGGTCGTGCCCGCGGTCTCGGCCAGCCTGGTCGGCCTGATGCTCTTCATCGGCGCCTGCGGCAAGTCGGCGCAGATCCCGCTGCACGTCTGGCTGCCCGACGCGATGGCCGGCCCGACGCCGGTGTCGGCGCTGATCCACGCGGCGACGATGGTCACCGCCGGCATCTACCTCGTGGCGCGCATGTCGCCGCTGTACGGGCAGGCGCCCGAGGCCTCGGCGGTGATCGCGGCCGTCGGGGTGGCCACCGCCTTCCTCGCCGCGACGATCGCGGTGGTGCAGAACGACATCAAGAAGGTGCTCGCCTACAGCACGGTCTCGCAACTCGGCCTGATGTTCGTGGCGCTCGGCGTCGGCGCCTACGCGGTGGCGATCTTCCACGTCGTCACGCACGCGTTCTTCAAGGCCTGCCTGTTCCTCGGCGCCGGCAGCGTGATCCACGCGCTCAACGGCGAGCAGGACCTGCGCCGCATGGGCGGCCTGGCCGGGCGCATCCCGATCACCTTCGTCACGTTCGCGATCGCCACGGCGGCGATCGCCGGCATTCCGCCGCTGGCAGGGTTCTTCTCGAAGGACGAGATCCTGTGGTTCGCCTGGGCCAGCCCGAAGGGCGGCGCGCCTTGGCTGTGGGCGCTGGCCTCGGCCGCCTCGCTGCTGACCTCGTTCTACATGTTCCGCCTGCTGTGGCTCGCGTTCTTCGGCCGCTCGCGCATGGCGCCCGAGGTCGAACACCACGTGCACGAGTCGCCCGGGTCGATGACCGGCGTGCTGCTGGTGCTGGCCGGCCTCTCGCTGGTCGGCGGCTTCATCCCGATCGCGCACTTCCTCGAGCCGATGCTGCCGCTGCCGGCCATCCCCGAGGCGCTGCATCACAGCGAGAAGGTGCTGATCGGCATCGCGGTCGCGGCCGCCTTCGCCGGCCTCGCGGCCGCGGCCTGGTTCTACGGCGGCGACGCGTCGCGCGCCGCGCGCGTGCGCGACGCGCTGGCCGGCGTGCACCGCTGGCTGACGAACAAGTACTACGTCGACGAGCTGTACGAGGCCGCGCTCGGCCGGCCGCTCGTCTGGCTGTCCGACCGCGTGTTCCTGCGCGTCGGCGACCGCATGCTGATCGACGGCACGCTGCATGCCCTGGCCGCCGGCGCGCGCCGCGGCGCCGCGGCCTTCGCGGCGCTGCAGGCCGGCAGCCTGCACCGCTACGCCTTCTACGCCGTGCTCGGCCTGGTCGCCGCGGTGCTGTGGAGCCTGCGCCATGGATGAGGCCCTCATGCTCCAGCTCGTGCTGTGGCTGCCGCTGGCCGGCCTGTTCGCGCTGCTGCTGGTGCCGGCGGGCGCCGGCGATGCGATCCGCCGCCTGAGCCTGTGGACGATGCTCGTGCAGGCCGCGCTGTGCGTGTGGCTCTACCTGCGCTTCGACCCCGCCGTGGCCGGCCTGCAGTTCGCCACCCGCATGCCGTGGATCGAGGACTGGGGCGTCTTCTTCTCGATCGGCCTGGACGGCACCAACCTGCTGCTGGTGCTGCTCACCGGCTTCCTCGGGCCGATCGTCGTGGCCGGCTCGTTCAGCGCGATCACCAAGGACGTGAAGCTCTTCTACGCGATGGTCTTCCTGATCCAGTTCGCGATGATCGGCACCTTCCTCGCCCAGGACCTGTTCGTCTTCTACCTGTTCTGGGAGACGATGCTGATCCCGATGTTCCTGATGATCGGCATCTGGGGCGGCGAGCGGCGCATCTACGCGACGCTGAAGTTCGTGCTCTACACCGCCTTCGGCTCGATCCTGATGCTGGCCGCGGTGATCTGGCTCGTGCTCGCCGCGCAGCAGGCCGCCGGCCCCGGCGCGGCGCCCTCGTTCGCCTTCGAGGATCTCGTCAAGGTGCCGCTCACCCGCGAGGCCCAGACCTGGCTCTTCGCCGCCTTCGGCCTGAGCTTCGCGATCAAGGTGCCGATCTTCCCGCTGCACACCTGGCTGCCCGACGCGCACGTCGAGGCGCCGACCACCGGCTCGGTCATCTTGGCCGGCGTGCTGCTGAAGATGGGCACCTACGGCTTCATCAAGCTCGGCTTCCCGCTGTTCCCCGACGCGACGGCGACGTTCACGCCGCTGATCATGCTGCTCGCGGTGGCCAGCATCGTGATCGGCGCCGGCCTCGCGCTGGTGCAGGACGACATCAAGAAGTTCATCACCTACAGCTCGATCAGCCACCTCGGCTACGTGATGCTGGGGCTGGTGAGCCTGAACCTGATCGGCATCCAGGGCGCGATCGTGCAGATGGTCAGCCACGGCCTCGTCGCGGCCGGCCTGTTCCTGGTGATCGGCATGATCTACGAGCGCTGCCACACGCGCGAGCTGGCGGCCTACGGCGGCCTGGCGCAGGCGCTGCCGGCCTACTCGGTGGCCTTCATGCTGCTGACGCTGGCCTCGATCGGCCTGCCCACGACCAGCGGCTTCACCGGCGAGTTCCTGGTGCTGCTCGGCGCGTTCAACGCCGCCTGGGCGCGGCACCTGTCGGGCGACTCGTTCGCGCTCGTGGCAGCGGTGCTGGCCGCCAGCGGCGTGATCCTCGGCGCGCTGTACATGCTGCGCTTCGCGGCCCGCTTCCTGTTCGGGCCGACCCGCGCGCCCGGCCTCGAGCAGGGCCACGTGCACGACCTGGTGCCGCGCGAGAAGGCCATCCTCGCGGCGCTGCTGGCCGCCATCTTCTGGCTCGGCCTGTTCCCCGACGAGCCGATGCGCAAGACCGAGCTCGCCGCCCGGCAGTACCAGCAACTCGTGGCGACGAGCCGCCTGCCGGCCGCCACGGCCGCGGCACCGGCCACCCTGGCCACCGTCGCCGGAGCGCCACGATGAACCGCGACGCCTTTCTCGTCGGCATGCTGCCCGAGCACTTCCTGCTCGCCGGGGTGGTGCTGCTGATCGTGCTGTCGATCGCCGCGCCGGCGGGCCGCGAGCGCGGCGCGGCGGCGCTGTCGATCGCGGTCGTCGCCGCGGCCGCCGTCTGCGCCGCCGGCCTCGGGCTGCAGGGCTTCGCCGGCCAGCCGTTCCCGGGCCAGCTGTCGGTGAGCCCGGCGGCGTCGCTCGGCAAGGCGGTGGCGCTCGCGCTCGCCCTGCCGGTGCTCGTGCGGGCCCGCGAGGAGCAAGGCGACGGCGGGCCCTTCTACCCGCTGCTGCTGTCGTCGCTCTACGGCCTCGTGCTGATGCTCGGCTCCGACAGCTTCCTCACGCTGTTCCTGGGCCTCGAGCTGATGTCGCTGCCGGTGTACACGCTGGTGCTGCTCGGCACGCGCCGCACGCCGCGCGCCGCCGAGGCGGCGCTGAAGTACGTGGTGCTGGGCGGCGCCGCGACGGCCACGCTGCTGATGGGCGTCTCGCTGCTGTACGGCCACGGCGGCACGCTGGCGATCGGCGCCTTCGCGCGCGCGCTGGCGAGTGCCGACCCGATGGCCGTCACCGGCGCGGTGCTGGTGCTGCTCGCCTTCTTCGTCAAGGGCGCGCTGGTGCCCTTCCACACCTGGGCGCCCGACGCCTACGAAGGCGCGACGGTGCCCGTCACCGGCTACATGGCCGCGGTGATCAAGGCCGGCGTGCTGCTGGCCGCGCTGCGCCTGGTCGGCGAGGCGGCGCTGTCGCAGCCCCTGGTGCAGCTGCTGGTGGCGCTGCCGCTGCTGAGCATCGTGTGGGGCAACCTGGCCGCCATGCGGCAGCCCAACCTGCGCCGGCTGATGGCCTACAGCTCGATCGCCCACGCCGGCTACCTCTTCCTCGCCTTCCTCGGCGCCGGGCCCGGCCGCTTCCAGGCGGTGCTGTTCTACCTGCTCGCCTACGGCGTGATGACGCTGCTGGCCTTCGCGGCGCTGCCGGCGCACGCCGACGAGCCGCAGCGCGACCGCATCGAAGGCCCCGCCGGGCTCACCGGCCTGTTCCACCGCCAGCCGTTCGCGGCCATCATGATCGGGCTGGCCATGCTGTCGCTGGCCGGCATCCCGCCGCTGCCCGGCTTCGTCGCCAAGTTCCTCGTCTTCCGCGAGGTGATGGCGGCCGGCCACACCGCGGTGGCGGTGGCCGGCCTGGTCGGCAGCTACCTCGGCATCTACTTCTACCTGCGCGTGATCCAGCGCATGTTCATGACGGCGACCGAGGTGCCGGTGCAGGGCGAGGCCCCGGCACGCGGGGCGGCCGTGGTCGCCAGCGTCGTCTGCCTGGTGCCGGCGATCGCGTTGGTGGTGGCGCCGGGCTGGGTGCTGGCGCGGATCTGAGCGGCGAAGGCGCGCCTGACGCGCCGCGCCTGCGCGCCTGGGCGCTTGGGCGCGGCTCAGGCGCCGGAGCGCTTGGCCCTCGGCGAGTGCATGTCGTGCAGCTGCAGCCGCGTCGCCTGCAGCCGCTCGGAGACCACGCCGAGCATGCGGTACATCAGCGCGAAGCCGAAGGCCTTGTCGGCGCGGCAGGCCTCGAGCAGCGTCGGGCCGTCGAAGGCGAGGGCCTCCACCGGGTCGAGCGCGCGGGCCTGGAAGTACTTGCCGCGGCCCATCAGGATCGCCGACCAGCCGAGCTCGTCGCCCGCGCCCAGCGTCTGCACGCGCAGCACGTGGTCGGGCTCCTGCATCTCGAGCGCGACGCGGCCTTGCGTGATCAGGTAGAAGTCGTGCGCGTCGTCGCCCTCGCGGAAGATGACCCGGTCGCTCTCGAACGAGACCTCGCGCGCCAGCGAGCGCAGCCTGTCGATGTGCTCGGGCTGGAACTCGTCGACGAAGGGGTGCTGCTTCAGCACCGCGAGCAGGGTGGCGGCGGACATGGTGGTCGATCTCCCGGAGGGTGGGCGCGACCGCTGCCGGCCGCGCGGAGCTCAGCGGTAGCTCTGGTAGACCCTGGTGCTGCCGTCGCGGCCGATCAGCACCACGTCGTAGCCGTCCTTGCGGCCCTGGTAGGCGGGCCCGTCCATGCCCGGCGAGCCGACCGGCATGCCCGGCACCGAAAGGCCGATGGCCTTGGGCTTCTCCTTGAGCAGGCGCTGGATCTCGCGCGCCGGCACGTGGCCCTCGATGGCGTAGCCGCCGACGAGCGCGGTGTGGCACGAGCCGAGCCGCGGGTCGATGCCCATCTTGGCGCGCATCGCGGCGTTGCCGCTGTCGTTGACCTTGATGGCGAAGCCGTTGGCCTCGAGGTGCTTGATCCAGTCGCCGCAGCAGCCGCAGGTGGGCGACTTGTAGACCTCGACCAGCGGCTTGGCCGTGGCCTGCGCGAGGCGCGGCGCCAGCACCACGCTGGCCAGCGAGAGAACGGCGAAGCGGCGCGAAACGGAACGCATGTCGGACCTCCGATGCCGCTCATGCTGCACCCGCGCGCCGCCGCCCGTCTTGACCTCCGTCACTGTAGCCCCGCTGCGACGATAGGCCGCAGCACCCAAAGACGGTGATCTGGATCAATCGCGCGACACTGCGCCGGGCGCAGCATGCGGCCCAAACCATTCTGGCGCAGGGTGCATGACCGCACCCGCCGCCAGGGGTTCGATCGGCAAAGACCAGCAGGAGAATGGCATGAGTCACGCGCGTCCTTGGCGTCGACTGGCGACGGTGCTCGTCGCGGCGACGGTCGGATTGGCCGCCTGCGGCGGCGACGGCGACCCCGGCCCCGCCGGCCCGCAGGGCAACGCGGGCGCGCAAGGCCCGCAGGGGCCGCAGGGACCCGCCGGCCCGGCCGGCAGCGCCACGGTCAACGCCGCCGGGCTCACGCCCGAGCAGTGGGCAAGCGCCAAGTTCAACGCCACGATCAACAGCGTGGTCATCGCCAGCCCGCCGGTGGTCGAGTTCACGATCACCGACTCGGTCGGCGCGCCGGTGATCGGGCTGGAGAGCTTCAGCGCCAAGGCGTCCAACGCGCAGATCGCGAACTACCCGAACTTCGCCTTCACGATCGCCAAGCTGCTGCCGCGCACCGACGCCAAGCCGGCCAGCTGGGTGAGCTACATCGTCACCAACGTGTCGGCCACAAATGCCGCCGTGACGCTGACGCGCCCGACCACCGACAACATCGGCACCCTGGCCGCGGTGGACGGGCAACCCGGCCGCTACCGATACACCTTCTACCGCGACGTGCCGGGCATCAAGGCGCAGGTCGACGGCATCACGCCGGCGGCCGGCCAGAACAAGGACGACCTCGGTGACCTGACCTACCAGCCCACGCTGCCGCACCGCGTGGTCATCCAGATCAGCGGCGCCGCGCGCGGCACCGGCACCAACACCGCCAATGCCGTGCAGTCGACGCCGGCGGTGAACATGGAGAACCCGCTGAACGTCGTCTACGACTTCAGGCCGGGTGCGGCCGGCCAGCCCGGCACGCCGATCCCGCTGTCGGAGCTGACGCGCGAGGACGTCAACATCGACACCTGCAACGTCTGCCACAGCAAGCTGGCCATCCACGGCGGCGGCGCGCGCGTCGAGGTGCGCTACTGCGTGGCCTGCCACACCACGCAGCGCGGCTTCGGGCGCGCCAACGTCGCGTCCACGGCCGGCAAGTTCCCGGCGCTGACCGAGACCAAGACGGTCAACGCGGCCACCGGCATCACGAGCTACGGCTACGCGCCCGACACCTACGTGGCCGACGGCGAGGTGTCCGGCAACTTCACGACGATGATCCACAAGATCCACCAGGGCAAGGAGCTGGTGAAGGAGAACTACCACTACGCCGGCATCGTCTTCGACAACAAGGGCTTCTCCAAGCTCGGCGGCGGCCAGCGCATGTGCACCACCTGCCACGACAGCAAGGTGGCGCAGACGGCCGACAACCACCGCAACCTGCCCAGCCGGCAGGCCTGCGGCGCCTGCCACGACGGCATCAACTGGACCACCGGCGGCGGCTCGACGCTCGCCGACAAGGCGGCCACCGCCTACGGTGCGGCACTGGCCACCTCCGGCCACGGCAGCGGCTCGCTCGGCGGCCCGCAGGCCGACGACTCGCAATGCTCCAACTGCCACACGGCGCAGAACATCCGCGTCGACCACCGGATGGAGAACCTGACCAAGAACAACACCTACATCCTGCCCGGCCTGGCGGTGTTCACCTACGAGATCGACACGGCGAGCGTGAACGCCACGACCAACGACCTGACGATCAAGTTCCGCGTGCTGCAGCAGATCGCCGACTCGACGGGCAGCGTGACCAACGTGGCCAAGACGCCGGTCACCTTCGTGGCCCCGGCGGCCTCGGTGAGCAACCCGCTCGCCGGGTTCACCAGCTCGCCGAGCTTCCTGCTCGCCTACACCACGTCGCAGGACGGCATCACCACGCCGGCGGACTACACCAACGCCGGCCAGAAGCAGGCGCAGCCGCGCAGCGTGTCGATCGCCCAGTTGCTGAGCACCAACAACGCGGCCACCATCGGCTCGCTCGCCGGACCCGATGCGAACGGCTTCTACACCGCGACGGTGCTCGGAACGAGCACGCGCGCGTTCCCGGTCGGGGCCAAGATGCGCACGGTGGCGCTGCAGAGCTACTTCAACCAGCTCAATGCGCCGACCGACCTGCAAGGCGGCCTCGGCACGGTGGCGCGGCACGCGATCTCGGTGCTGAAGACGGTGGCCGGTGACACCGCGCGCCGCACCGTCGTCTCGGCCGACAAGTGCGCCAGCTGCCACGAGTGGTTCGAAGGCCACGGCGGCAACCGCGTCTACGAGACCCAGGTCTGCGCCATGTGCCACGTGCCGGGCCTGGCCACCAGCGGGCGCGGCATCGCCGACGCCACCTTCGCGGCCTACCTCGGCAACACGGCGCCGAACACGCCCACCGCCAGCACGGGTGCGTTCACGCTCGACGACCGGAAGGTCCTCACCGAGTGGGGCATCAACCTGACGGCGCCCAACACCGCGCTGCAGCTGCCGGTGACGAGCAACAACTTCAAGGACATGATCCACGGCATCCACGCCGGCCGCGAACGCGTGACGCCGTTCCAGGACGCGCGTGACCGCTCGCCGGGCGCCATCGTGGTGCTCGACTTCCGCCGCATGGACTTCCCCGGCATCCTGAGCAACTGCGAGGGCTGCCACGTGACGGCGGTGACGACCGACCAGAAGACCTACAACTTCGTGCCCGCGGGAGCGCTCTCGTCGACCTACGAGTCGATCAACCCGGCCCACGCGGCGGCGCTGGCGACCAACCCGCCGAGCACGACCCCGGCGATCGCCAAGGCCTCGCTCGACACGGTCAACCCGGCCGACGTCGTGACGACGCCGTTCGCGGCCTCGTGCGTGAGCTGCCACGACCGGCCGGCGGCCAAGGCGCACATTGCGATCAACGGCGGGCAGATCAGCATCGCGCGGGCCACCGCGCTGCCGACGCCGCGCGTGCTCGAGGACACCGAGTCGTGCGCGGTGTGCCACGGCCCGGGCCGCGACTTCGACACCGCCAAGGTGCACAAGTGAGACCGTGAACAGGGGGCGGGGGGCTTGCCCCCCGCTTCGCCGTTCCCTGACCGACAACCCGTTCGCCCACGCATGAAGCCCCGTCGTTCCTTCTTCGGCGCACTGGCCCTCGGCCTGTTCTGCACGGGCTTGCTGGCCGCCCCGACCAGCCCGACCAGTCCACCCACGCCGCGGCCCCCCGCCAAGGCCAAGCCGGTCGACCTCAACAACGCCAGCCGGGCCGAGCTGATGGCACTGCCCGGCGTCGGCGCCGCCGAGGCCGAGCGCATCGTGCGCGGGCGCCCCTGGCTCAGCAAGGCCTCGCTGGTTTCCGGGCAGGTGCTGCCGGCGGCCACCTACGACGGCCTGCGCGGCCGCATCTTCGTCGGCGCGCCGAAGCGATCGAAAGGCGGGCCCGCCCGATGAAGACCCCCCGAGCCTTGCTCCGCACGCTGTGGTCGACGGTCGCCGCGACGGTGACCCTGCTCGCTGCCGGCCATGCGCTGGCGCAGCAGGCCGCCGCGCCGGCACCGACGCCGCAGCCCGGCCAGTACAGCGCCAAGGGCGCCGACACCTGCCTGGAGTGCCACGCCGACGACGACGGCGCCTACTCGGGATCGACGCTCTTCAAGACGCGGCACGCGGCGCGCGGCGACAAACGCTCGCCGTTCGGCGCGGGCGGTCTGCAGTGCGAGGCCTGCCACGGCCCCGGCGCGCTGCACGCGCGCAACAAGCGCGCCTCGGCCATCGTGAACTTCAAGCCCGGCAGCCGCACCAGCGTCGCCGAGCGCAACCGCATCTGCCTCGGCTGCCACGAAGGCGGCAGCCGCACCGCCTGGCACGCCGGCGCGCACGAGCGCGGCGAGGTCGCCTGCAGCGACTGCCACAAGGTGCACGCCAACCATGGCGACCCGATGCTGGCCAAGGCGCGCCAGTCCGAGGCCTGCCTGGCCTGCCACAAGAGCGAGCGCGCCGACTTCCACAAGACCTCGTCGCACCCGGTGCGCCAGGGCCTGATGGCGTGCAGCGACTGCCACGCCTCGCACGGCAGCAGCACGCCGGGCATGCTGGCCAAGCCGACGCTGAACCAGACCTGCACCAGCTGCCACGCCGACAAGCGCGGCCCGCTGCTGTGGGAGCACGCGCCGGTGGCCGAGGACTGCGCGCTGTGCCACACGCCGCACGGCTCGGTGCGCAGCGCGCTGCTCGTCAAGTCGGCGCCGCTGCTGTGCCAGAACTGCCACAGCTCGGCCGGCCACCCGGCGGTGGCGCGAACGCCGAACAACCTGCCCGGCGGCTCGTCGGGCGGCGCGATCTTCACGGTGGCGGGCAGCTGCACCAACTGCCACACCCAGGTCCACGGTTCGAACCACCCTTCGGGCGCCAAGCTGCTGCGCTGAGCACCGCACGCGAACATGACCACCCCACATTCGCCCCACGCTTCGCTGGCGCTGCTCGCCGCGCTCGGCGCGCTCACGCTCGCCCACCCCGCCGCGGCGCAGGACGCACCGGCGGCGGCCGACACCTCGCAGTGGAAATGCGAGACCTGCCCCTACCCGAAAGGCACCCGCGGCAGCGTCGAAGCCGGCGTGGTCGGCGTCTCGGACAGCTCGCGCCGGTTCGGCGACTACACCGGGCTCAGGCGCGAGGGCGCCCGCCCCGCGCTGCAGGGCGAGCTGAGCCACCGCGCCGAGGGCAGCTGGGCCGATGTGCTTATCGGCGAGAACTTCGACCGCAAGCTCACCGCGCGCGGCGGCGTCGAAGGCCTCGTCACGCTGCAGCTCGACGCCAGCGAGATTCCGCGCTACTTCGGTGACGGCGCCGTCACGCCGTTCAGCGGCGGCGGCAGCGACCGCCTCACGCTGCCGGCCGGCTACCCCGCGCTCACCACCGCGGCGATGCCGCTGGCCAGCACGCTGCAGGACGCAAGCCTCGGCTACAAGTACCAGCGTGTCGACCTGGGCGCGGCGCTGCCTCTCGACATCGGCGGCCATGGCCTGAGCCTGACGCTCGGCGCGCGCCGCGACGTGCGCGACGGCTCGCGGCCGGGCGCGGCTTCGTTCTTCAACACCGCGGCGCAGTTCGCGATGCCGCTCGACCACAAGACCGAGCAGTTCGAGGTGGCGCTCGGCTACGCCACGCGCGCGCTGCAGGCGCGCCTGGCCTGGCAGTACGCGCGCTTCGACAACGGCAGCAGCGCGCTGGTCTGGGACAACCCCTTCGACAGCGGCACGACGATCCTCGCCACGCGCGGCCGCCTGGCGCTGGCGCCGGCCAACGAGTTCCAGCAGCTGGTCGGCTCGGCCGGCTACCAGATCACGCCTTCGATCCGCGCCAGCGGCGACTTCGCGGCCGGCCGCGCGACGCAGAACGAGCCCTTCGTCGGCACCTCGCTGACGCCGGGACTGGACCGGC
>Ga0209172_10006782_pt1 | contig 12415 bp, 9 predicted proteins | sample LarsenN4metaG_FD_184113 | JGI IMG/M metagenome (GOLD analysis project Ga0209172, IMG submission 184113) | Hot spring sediment bacterial and archeal communities from British Columbia, Canada, to study Microbial Dark Matter (Phase II) - Larsen... ... | reverse complement strand
AAGTTGACGGTCGCTGAAGTCCAGGCGGCACCGGGCGCCGACAGCGTGGAGACGACGGTCAAGGCCATGCGCGACGGCGCCGACGTGATCTACCAAGCGCCGCTCGCGAACGAGCGCTGGCATGGCTGCGCCGATTTCCTGCGCAAAGTGCCGCGGCCGAGCGAGCTCGGCAGCTGGTCGTACGAGGTCGTCGACGCGAAGCTCGCCACGGAGACGCGCGCCGGCACGATTCTGCAGCTCTGCGTCTACTCGAGCTTGCTCGAGGCGTTGCAAGGCATGGCGCCCGAGCACGCGCACGTCGTCGCGCCGCACCACAAGGATTTCGTGCCGGAGAGCTACCGGCTCGCCGACTTCGCCGCGTACTACCGGCTCGTGCAGCGCCGGCTCGAGACCGCGCTCGATGCGCGCGATGCGCGCACGTATCCCGAGCCCGCGCGGCACTGCGACGTCTGCAACTGGTGGGTGCAGTGCAACGCGCGGCGGCGCGCCGACGATCATCTGTGCTTCGTGGCCGGCATCAGCCGGCTGCAGCTCAAAGAGCTGCGCACGCGGCTCGACGTGAACACGCTCGAGCGGCTCGGCGAGCTCGAGAAGGTCCCGAAACCGACGCGCGGCTCGCGCGAGGCGCTCGAGCGCACGCGCGATCAAGCCTCGATCCAGCTCAAGGCGCGGCGCACGCGGATGCGCCAGCACGAGGTTCTGCCGCTCGGTCCGGAGCACGGCTTCTTGCGATTGCCCGATCCCTCGCACGGCGATCTGTTCCTCGACCTCGAAGGCGACCGGCTCGCGCTCGAAGGCGGCCGCGAGTATCTCTTCGGCGTCTGCGACGTGCACGGCCGGTACACGGCGCTCTGGGCGACGAACCCGGCCGAGGAGAAGCGCGCGTTCGAGCGCGTCGTCGACCGCATGCTCGCAGCGTTCGCCGCCGATCCCGCGATGCACGTCTATCACTTCGGCGCGTACGAGCCGACGGCCTTCAAGCGGCTGTCCGGCCGCTATGCCACGCGCGAGAACGAGCTCGATACGATTCTGCGCGCCGAGCTCTTCGTCGACCTGCACACGATCGTGAGGCACTCGCTGCGCGCGAGCGTCGAGACGTACTCGCTGAAGGACCTCGAGCAGTTTTACGGGCTCGCCCGCGAGCAGGACTTGCGTGCGGCGACGGCGAGCCGGCGCGCGCTCGAGTGGGCCATCGAGATGCACGAGGATTTGGGGCTCGGCGCGCCGGCGCCCGCGGGCGCGACGCCGGCGAAACGTCAGCTCGAGCTCGGGCTCGACGCCACGCAGCCGAAGGCCGGCAAGTTCGCCGAGCACATTGCCATCGTCGAGCGCTACAACCGCGACGATTGCGTTTCCGCAGCCGCGCTTCGCGACTGGCTCGAGCAGCTGCGTGCCGCGGCCGAGCGCGCGGCCGGCGTAGAGCTGCCGCGCCCCGAGCTCAAATCGGGCGAAGCGAGCGAGCAAATCGCCGAAGCCGCCGAAGAGACGCAGCGCGTGATGGAAGCGTTGCTCGAGCACGTGCCCGTCGACACGGCCGAGCGCAACGAGGAGCAGCAGGCGCGCTGGCTCACGGCACAGTTGCTCGAGTGGCACCGCCGCGAGGAGAAGGCGGCGTGGTGGGAATACTTCCGCCTGCTCGAGTTGCCGCTCGAGGACTACCACGACGAGCGCTCGGCGCTCGCGGGGCTCGAGCTCAAGGAGACCGTCGGCGGCACCCCGCGCAAGCCCGTGCGCCGCTACGACTTCCCGCCGCAGGAGCACGACGTGCGCCGCGGCGACGAGGTCTGCATGCCGGGCACGGGCAAGGCGTTCGGCAAGATCGCGGCCGTCGACGTGGCTGCGCACACGGTCGACATCGAGCACACGGCGCGCTACGCGGATCTGAAACCGGAGCGCTTGTTCATCCGGCGCATGGTCTCGCCGAAGCCGAAGCCCTCCGTGCTGCTCGAGATCGGCCGATGGATCGCGGCGAACGGCGTCGACGCAGCCGGCCCGCATCGCGCCGCGCGCGACTTGCTGCTGAAGCGCCCGCCGCGCCTCGTGCCGGGCTCGCGCGGCCTTGGCGGAGCCGAGGGCGGCGCGAAGCCTGCCGACTCACGCGTGATCCCGTTCGCAGCCGCGCGCAGCGCGCTCGAGCGGCAGCGCGCGGCGGCCGTCGCGCCGCCATCGGCCGTCGACGACGAGGTTCGCGCGGCGATTCGGCTCGCGTTCGAGCTCGATCACGGCGTGCTGCCGATCCAGGGCCCGCCCGGCACGGGCAAGACGTTCACGGGCTCGCACATGATTCTCGAGCTCGTGAAGGCCGGCAAGAAAGTCGGCGTCACGGCCGTCGGCCACGAGACGATCCGCAACGTCTTGCGCGCCGTCTGCGAGCGTGCCGAGCAGCAAGGGCTCCGAGATTTTCGTTGCCTGCACAAAGGCCGGCCGAAGGACGACAGCCCCGAAGCGCTGCACGCCGTCGACGACAACGATCGCATCGCTCAGCTCTTCGCGGGCGACACGTACCGCCTGCTCGGCGGCACGTCGTGGCTCTGGGCGAACGAGCGGTTCCGCGACAGCGTCGACGTGCTGTTCATCGACGAAGCGGGGCAGATGTCGCTCGCCGACGTGCTAGCCGTCTCGGCCGCCGCGAAGAGCCTCGTGCTGCTCGGCGACCCGCAGCAGCTCGAGCAGCCGCAGCAAGCGAGCCATCCGCCGGGCGCCGGCGCGTCGGCGCTCGAGCACTTGCTCGGCGGCGCGAAGACGATCGCGAGCGACCGCGGCTTGTTCCTGCACCAGACGCGCCGGCTGCATCCGGAGATCTGCCGATTCACGGCCGAGGCATTCTACGAGAACCGGCTCACGTCCGTGCCGGGCCTCGAAAGGCAAGCCGTGCTCGCGCCGGCCGGATCGCCGGCCGCGGCGCTCGGCAGCGCGGGGCTCGTGTACGTGCCCGTCGAGCACGATGCGAACCAATCGCGCTCGACGGAGGAAGTGGAGCGGATCGCCGAGCTCGTCGCAGCGCTGACGGCCGACGGCGTCCGCTACCGCAGCGCCGGCGGCGAAGAGACGCCGCTCACGGCGGCCGATCTCATGATCGTCGCGCCGTACAACGCGCAGGTTACGGCGCTCGCCGAACGCCTGCCCGGCGTGCGCATCGGCACGGTGGACAAATTCCAGGGCCAGCAGGCGCCCGTCGTCATCGTGTCGCTGACGACGTCCACGCCCGAAGACGCGCCGCGCGGCATGGATTTTCTCTACAGCGCGAACCGCTTGAACGTCGCGACGTCGCGCGCGAAGGCGCTCTGCATCCTCGTGGGGAACCCGCGGTTGTTCGAGCCCGACTGCCGCACGCCGCTCGAGATGCGGCTCGCAAACGCGTTCTGCCGCTATCGCGAGATGGCCCGCGCCGTGTAATCTCGCGCGCCAATATGCAGAACCCGTGCATCACGTGCGGAGCGTGTTGTGCGTACTTCCGGGCTTCGTTCCACTGGAGCGAGGCCGATCCCGCTGCCGGCGGCCTCACGCCGCCGCACCTGACGGCGAAGCTCACGCCGTTCCACGCCTATATGCGCGGCACCGAGCGGCACCCGCCGCGTTGTGTTGCGCTCGCCGGCACGATCGGCGAGCGCGTCCGCTGCATCATTCATCCGCTGCGTCCTTCGCCATGCCGCGAGTTCCAGGCCTCCTGGGTAGACGGTTTACATAACGAGCGTTGCGACCGGGCCCGCGCGGCACATGGCCTGCCGCCGTTGTCGCCGCCTTGAGACAGTCGCTACTACCCTTCCCACCCCTAGAATCCGCCCCCAATGGCGGCCGTGAGACCCCATCACGGACCGGGCTTGGGACCCGGGCAGAGTGACCGCCGTTATCGGAGGAGATCGAGATGAACAAATCGATGTTGGTGGGCGTCGTGGCGGGCGTGGGCCTCGCGACGGCGGGCGGCGTGCTGGGCTATCAGTTCCTCGGCCCGCAGGGCGCCGAGGTGACGGCCGAAGCGGAACAGGACGTGGCCACGGGAGCCGCGGCCCCCGCCACGCGGACGGCCGCTCCGGCGCGGACTACCGCGGCCGCGGCCCCCGCCGAGGAGTGCTGGGACGAAGAGGTGCAAGTGACGGCCGACCCGAAGGATCAGCATCGGATTGCCGGCACGGCGATCGGCGCTGTCGTCGGCGGTGCAATCGGCAAGGACGTCGGTGATCGCGATATCACGACGGCGGCCGGCGCTGCGGCCGGTGCGCTGATCGGGCGGAAGGTTCAGGAGCGCATCCAGGACAACCGCGCGGATCAACGCACGACGACGACGGTCGAGCGGCGTTGCGGCCCGCCGGGCAGCGCGCCGCGGTAAGCCGTTCGTTTTCCCTCGAGCCGCGGGGGTCGAGCCGGCGACGGTTCGGCCCCTTTCTTTTGAGCCGGCGGCTTCGTCGATCGAAATGCGAACGATTTGCAACAACGGTAGACGTTCGGTAGGCTGGATGCCCGTCCTCGAAAACGATGGCGATGATTCGTTCGACGATTTTCTGGACTCACCTCGTCTGCGGCGTCGCGACGGGCCTCGTCGTGCTGATGATGTCGGTCACCGGCGTGCTCTTGACGTACGAACGACAAATCCTCGCGTGGGCGGAGCGAGCCACGTTCCCGGCGCCCGCGCCAGGCGCAGAGCGGCTCACGCTCGAGGAGCTCGTCGACGCGGCGAAGCTGCGCCGCCCCGAGCTCACGCCGACGACGATTACGGTGCGCAACGAGCCGGACGCCCCCGTCGTGCTCGGCGCGGGGCGCAACAATCAGGTGCTCGTCGACCCCTATTCGGGCGAGGTCAGCGATCCGGGCGGACAAGGCTTGCGCAGCTTCTTCTCGGCCGTCACGGGTTGGCACCGTTGGTTCAATGCGACCGGCGAAAGCCGCGCGACCGCGCGCGCAATCACGGGCGCCAGCAATCTCGCGTTCTTGTTCCTGATCTTGAGCGGCATGTATCTGTGGTTGCCGCGAATCTGGCAATGGGCCGCCTTCAAGACGCGGCTTATGTTCAATTCAAAGGCGACGACCGCCAAAGCACGCGACTTCAACTGGCACCACGTGTTCGGAATTTGGTCGGCGATTCCGCTCGCCATCGTCGTGGCCACGGCGACGGTGTTCTCGTATCCATGGGCCAACAACCTCGTCTATCGGCTCGCGGGCGAAGAGCCGCCGAGGCGCGGCGGCGGTGGTCCGCAAACCGCCCAAGCCGAAGCGGCCGCCGTCGTGCAGGACGGCACCGCCATCGATCGGCTCGGCTACGACGCCTTGCTCGCGCGTGCTGCCGCGCAAGGTGAATGGCGTACGCTGACGTTGAACATTCCGCCGGAGCCGGATGCGTCGACCGTGCGCATCGGCATCGACCAAGGCAACGGCGGCCAGCCGCACCTTCGGCACAACCTCACGCTCGATGCCTCGACGGGCGCCGTCGCGGCATGGGCGCCGTTCTCGAGTCAGTCGACGGGGCAGAAAGCGCGATCGTGGATCCGCTTCCTGCACACGGGTGAAGCGCTCGGCATCGTCGGACAGACCATCGCAGGGCTCGTGTCGTTCACGAGCATTTTGATGGTGTGGACCGGCCTAGCGCTTGCCTACCGGCGCTTGCTGCAACCGCTCTGGCGCCGGAAAGGCTCGGCGGCTACGACGACGCCCGAAGCTGCTTAACGGCGTCGCCGTAGTAATCGAGCATCGCACGCGAGATCGCGCGCGGAATCTCGTTCGGCTCGTTGCGCTCGTTGATGACGAGAAGCTTCTTCCGCCGATCGGTCGGGTGGCTCAAGTACTTGATGATGCCGATGTCGCCGCCTTCCTCGGTCAACGACCACACCACTCTCGACGCCGTCGAGAACGGCATCCGCAGCTTCTTCACGATCGACGCGAGCGTATGCGGATTGCCGTCGCGTTCCGCCTTGCGCACTTCGAGCGTGATCAGATACTGAGGAAGCGTGATGTGCGGGAAGCACTCGTAGACGGCTTCGAGCGCGGCCAAAATGGCCAAACGCACGCCTTCGTCGTCGAATGCATCCGCCGGGGAGTCGCTGCGGGGGCTTCGGGACCCTGCCTTTTTTGTTGTTCGAGTCATTCAGGGTTTCTCCAACGTTCCATCGTCAAAACATGCTAGTCCGAAAGGCCGTCCTGTCAATCCGCACTCACCAGTTTGTTCGAGGTTTTCCGCGTGTGCAACCGTTACGTGACACGGTTAACGATGCCTTTTGGTTCCCGAATTGTAGGATCTTCGGCAGGGGACCCGGGGAAACTCCGCTCTATGGCTCGAAAAAAGATGCCGATCGATCATCGAGACGGCCCGGCGCTGCCGTTCGACGTAACGCAGGAGATCGACCCGGCGCTCGCCGATGAGCTGCGGCGCACGAGCGAGCCGACGCTGACACAAACCGACTTCGACGACATCACGATCGTTCTGCCCGAAAAGTCCAAGCCGCGGCCGTAGCCCTAGCCGCCCTCGCTCCCCTGCGCCCCTGCGCCCGCGCATCTTGCGTGCGCGCGGGCCACTCGCTAGTGTTTGCGACCGGCGAGCCGATCCGGCCGTCCTTCGTGAGCACTCCGATGCCCGCCCACCCCGAACGAACCTCGCCCCCGCGCGTCGTCGCGGCCGTCGTCGCCTTCGCGTTCGCCGCCGTTTCGGCCCACGCGCAGAATACCCTGCCGACCAACGCCGAGATCGATGCCTATCTCGCGAGCGCCGTCCGGGACACTCACATCCCGGGCATCGTGGCGCTCGTGACGGACGCCGACCGCGTCCTCTACACGGGCGCCTTCGGCCGTCAGGACGCCGGGCGCGGCGTGCCGATGGCCGCCGACTCCATCTTCAACATCGCGTCGATGACGAAACCCGTGACGTCGGTCGCCGTGATGATGCTCGTCCAAGAGGGCGACATCGGGCTCGACGACCCGATTTCGGATCACCTGCCGGCCTTCGAGAACCCGCAGGTCATCGAGCGGTTCAACGCCGCCGACAAGAGCTACGAGTCGCGGCCCGCCGCAGGCCCGGTCACGATTCGGCACCTGCTGACGCATACGTCGGGGCTCGGTTACGCATTCTCGAACGCGACGCTGGCCGCCCTCGTCGGCGCCGAGCCCGGTGCGAGCGTGACACGCTTCCCTCTGATGCACGACCCGGGCGCGCGTTGGACGTACGGCGAGAGCACGCGCGTTCTGGGCACGCTCGTCGAGGAAGTTTCCGGGCAGCCGCTCGACGAGTTTCTCGCGGAGCGGATCTTCGCGCCGCTCGGCATGAGCGACACCTTTTATAGAGTGCCGGCGCAAAAGGCGAGCCGCGTGGTGACCGTGCATCGTGCGACGCCCGAAGGCCTCGTCGAGACGCCCAATGCGGCCGAGATCGCGTCGCCGGTTTACGGCGATGGCGGGCTTTACTCGACGGCCGCCGACTATGCGAAATTCATCCAAATGTTCTTGAACAACGGCCGCGCGCCGAACGGCATGCGCCTCCTGAGCGAAGCAACGGTCGCGTCGATGGGCGAGAATCACATCGGTGCACTCTTCGTCGAGCAGCAGCCCGCAGCGGTGCCGGCGCTGACGGAGCCGTTTCCGCTCGGCGCGGGCCGCGACAAGTTCGGGCTCGGTTTCCAGGTGACGGGCCCGCACCGCGAGCCGTTCGCGCGTTCGCCTGGCAGCTTGAGCTGGGCCGGCATCTTCAACACGGAATTTTGGATCGATCCCGCGCGCGGCATCGGCGGCGTTCTGCTGATGCAGTACCTGCCGTTCTACGACGCGACGGCCATCGAGACCTTGCAAGGTTTCGAGCGGCGTGTGTACCAGGGGCTCGCCGATTAGCGAGCGCCGTTCGCTTTCACCTTTTGCGGGAGCAGCCTTCGGCGCGACGGCGGCGCTGATCTGGGGAGGCTTCCCCGCGATCACGAAGCTCTCGATGGCGAGCGGCGCGCTCGATGCGTGGGACGTCACGGCGCTCAGGTTCGGTGTCGCGGGGCTATTGCTGTTGCCGCTGTTCGCGCGCCAGCGGCTCGGCTCGCTGCGGCCGACGGCGGCGCTCTTTCTCGCCTGCGGCGCCGGAGCGCCGTACGTGCTCTTGACGGCCGGCGGGCTCGCGTTCGCGCCGGGCGCACACATGGGCGTCATCACGCCGAGCTGCATGCTGCTCTGCTCGACGCTCGGCGGCCGGCTCATTCTCGGCGAGTCGCTGAGCGCGAGCCGCATCGCCGGCGCGCTCGCGATCATGGCCGGGCTCGTCGCGCTCGGCTGGGACGGGCTCGCCAACCACGGGGAGCTCACGTGGCTCGGCGACGCGATGTTCGTGCTCGGCGGCGTGTTCTGGGCGAGCTACACGATCGCGTCGCGCGCGCTGAAGGTCGACCCGCTACACGCGACGGCCGTCGTCGCCGTACTGTCGATGGTGCTCTACGTTCCGGGTTACGCCTGGCTCGCGGGCGCTGACCTCGCCGCCGCGCCGTGGCGCGAGATCGTCATCCAGGCGGTGTTCCAGGGCGTGCTGTCGGCGATCGTTGCGCTGCTTTTCTACACGCGCGCCGTCGCGATCCTCGGCGCCGCGCGCGGCGCCGTGTTCGCCGCGCTCGTGCCGACGTTCTCGCTGCTGCTCGCGATCCCATTGCTGCGCGAGACGCCGACCGCGTTACAGCTCGTCGGCGTCGCTTTCGTGACGGCCGGGATGGTGTTCGCGTTGGGCCTGCACGACCCGACGCGCTGGCGAGCGTCTACGCCTCGGGCAATGACGCGATGAGCTCGACCATGCGCTTGCGCTCCGCCTCGTCGGGCAAGCGGCCGCGCGCAGCCGTCATGTTGTCGACCATGTGATGCGGCTTGCTCGTCGCCGGCGTCACGGCCGTCACGGCCGGGTGCGAGGCGGCGAACTTCAGGAAGAACTGCGCCCACGTCGTCGCGCCGAACTCGGCGGCCCACGCCGGCACGTCGTGCCCTTCGACGCGATCCCAGAGCCGCGTGCGGCCGAACGGCAGATAGACGAGCACGCCGATGCCGCGGTCCTGCGCGAGCGGGAAGATGCGCTCCTCGGCGTCCAGGTTGTCGACGGCGTAATCGATGCCGATGAAGTCGAGCGGCTCGTCGCGCATCACTTGCAACAGCGTCTCGTACTGCGGCTTGAACGTCGTCGTCGTGCCGACGTAGCGGATGCGGCCGGCCTGCTTGTACTCCTCGAGGATCGGAAACTGCGTCGTCATGTCGGCGAGGTTGTGCACCTGAATCAAATCGATCTGTCCGCCGAAGCGCTCGAGCGACGTATCGACCTGCGTGCGCGCGCGCGCCGGGTCGGCGCTCTGGCCGCGGCCCGCAACGTTGAGCTTCGTGGCCCAGAAGAGCCGGTCGCGCAGGCCGAGTTCGTTGACGGCCTTCGCCGCAACCTCTTCCGACGCGCCGTAACCAGGGGCCGTGTCGAACACCGTGCCGCCATTCTCGACCATGGCGGTGAATACCGACTTGATCGCCTCGACGTCGGCTGCGCCCGCGATTTGGCTGAAGGTGGCCGAGCTGCCCAAGCCGACGATCGGCAACTGCTCGCCGGTCTTCGGGATCGGCCGCGTGATGACTTGGCCGGCCTGTGCAAACAACTCGTACGGCAGCGCCATGGCCGCGCCCAACTTTGCCGTCCAAGCAAGATACTCGCGTCGCGTCAGCATCGGACTCTCCCCTCGAAGTGCATTCGCCCGAAAACGGGAAAATAACACCGGGGCGCCCCGTCCTGGACGGGCGCCTATGGAATCTCCAGCTTGGCGGATTACTCGGTGCGCGTTGCCGGCTGCAGGTTGATGAACGGCAGCGCCGAGCCCGGCACCATCGTCGTCGGCAGCTTGCCGTCCCATTTTTCAACGGCCTGAAGCTGGACGAGGTCGGCGTTCGCGCGCAACGCGTCGGCGCGCGCGCGAATCGCCGCCGCCTCGGCCTCGCCGCGCAAGCGGATCGCCTCGGCCTCGCCCTCGGCGCGCGTGCGCGCGATCTGCGCTTCGACTTCCGTCGTGCGCAAGTTCTGCTCGCGGCGCTGGATCTCGACCTGCGCGAGCATGCGCTGCTCCACGCTTTGCTCGTAGGCCTCCGAGAAGTCGATGTTCTCGATCTGCACGCTCAGGATCTCGATGGGCCCCGTCACCGAAGACGTGACGACGTTGCTGAAGTCCCGGTTGAGCTCGGCGCGCTCTTGGATCGCGCGCACGGCGTCGTACGTGCCGAAGATCGACTTGGTCTCCGACAGGACGCGCGGATCGATGAGCCGCGAGACGGCGCCCGCGAGGTCGCCGAACTCCTCGTAGATCTGGCCCGGATCGGAAACCTGATAAGTGACGCTGATCGTGAGGTTCGCGGGCTGCTGGTCGCGCGAGTAAGCCTCGATGTTCATGTAGCGCTGGGTTTGCGTCTGCACGGTGATCATGCTCACCCTGTCGATCAGCGGGATCTTCAGATGCAAGCCGGGCTCCGCTACACCGACGATGGCGCCGAAGCGCAGCACGACGGCGCGCTCGCCTTGATCGACCTGGTACCACGACGAGAACGCAACGTAAACCGCGACGAGGCCGCCGAGAACCCACACGCCCAAACGAAAAACGTTGCTCGAGTCCGGCCGCCTGTAGTTGATTTCTCTCACGTTTGAGCCCCCTTTCTGCATCGTTATCAGGCCCTCGACACGCGGAAACGAAGAAGCGGACAGAGCATAACAGCCTTGACGCAGCGGCGGCACGCAGCACGCGGCGCCAAGCGGCGGCACGCAGCACGCGGCGCCAAGCGGCGGCACGCAGCACGCGGCGCCAAGCGGCGGCACGCGGTGGCATGCGGCGGCATGCGGCGGCATGCGGCGGCATGCGGCGTGGATCAATACACGGCTCAGAAATTCCGGCAGCGTCGCCGGCCGGCGCCGATCGCTCAAGAGGCGATCGAGAACTCCCAGGTGAGGTACAGAATCTGGCTCGTGCTGCCGCCCAGCAGCTCGCCGAGCGACGCCTCTCGGTCGCGGCGACGCGAGCCCCTCGATTCCGGAATGGGCCGCAGCACGAGCGCGTACTCGCCGGGGCCGAGCGCCATTCTCGGCGCCACGCGATACTGGCCGCGGCCGAGCCGCGTGCTTTCGGTGGGGACGTTTTCCTCGATGATCGGGCCGCGCGGCAGCGCGCCCGAGCTCGCGCTGTCCGTTTCGGCGGCGGCCACGAGCCGGTAATTGTCCTTCGTCGGCACGAGCTGCACGATCTCGGGCTGGTAGCGATCGGGGTCGACGCCGGGGATGTGCGCAAAATCGATCTCGAACACGGGCGAGACGTCGAGCACACGCGAGCTTTGCGTTGCTGCGAGCGCCCACACCGCCGTGCCCTCTTCGTCCGGCCGGAACAGGCTGCCGAGCGTCGACGCGATGCCGCTGACGGCGGGATTCGCGAACGCGAGCGCCTGATTCGCAAGCCCCTGCAAATTCTTCATGCGCTCGCCACGCCGGTTGCCGGCTCCCGTGATCGCGACCTGCGCGATAGTAGGCGCGATCTCGGCTCGCTCGCTTTGCCGAATCAACCACACGCGCGGCGCCGGCGTCGCGCGCGGCGCCGGCGGCTCGGGAGCGCGCCGCGCCTTGAGCGCTTCCTCTTGCTGCTCGGCCAGCTGCTCGATCATCTCGGTGAGACGAGCGTATTCGAGCGACGCCTGCGTCTCCGCGAGCTCGGCGGTCGTGGGCCCAGGCTCCGCGGCAGGGCTCTGCGCTTCCTCGGCGTCGATCATCGCTTCGATGACCGGCTCGGAAGCTCCGGCGAGCTTCAAAGCCACGAGCGCGCGCGGCGACAGATCGAACGCGACGGCGTTGGCGCCGATGATGGAGATGATCGTCGAATCGCTGAACTCGGCCTCGACCATCGCCAGCACATCGTCGTTGCCGATGCCGGCCGGCCGTTCCGTCGTCTCCGCATCGGCATCCGTATCGTTCGGCCCTTCGGCCGGCGATGCGGGCTCGTCCGAGACCGGCCCGTTCTCGTGCGTGGACGGCGCGGCCTGTTCAGCGAACGGCCGCGGCTGATCGGGGGACGGGGGCCGTTCCGCGGACGGCGCCGGTTCATCCGCGAAGGGCGCCGGCTCATCCGCGAAGGGCGCCGGCTCACCCGCGGGCGGCACGGGCTCTTCGGCGCGAGCCGCGGGCGCTTCGGCGAACGGTTGGGGCTGCGCGGAGCTCTCGATGGCTGCGTCGCTCTGCGCTCTTGCGCCGGCGTGCGGGGCGCAAAGTGTCGCCACCGCCACGAGGGCAAGTAGGTGCCAATGTCCCGTTGGCAGCACGTGTTTCATCCATGAGCCGCGAAGGCGCTCATGCTATCGGCCGTTGCGCTCGGCCCGCAACCCCGGTTTTTCGAGCGTCGCCGATCGGCGACGCACGCGAGGAGTATATAATCGCTCGCAGGTCGCCGACCTCTCGACGACGCTCTTCGACAGCAAC
>Ga0209172_10006777_pt1 | contig 12421 bp, 9 predicted proteins | sample LarsenN4metaG_FD_184113 | JGI IMG/M metagenome (GOLD analysis project Ga0209172, IMG submission 184113) | Hot spring sediment bacterial and archeal communities from British Columbia, Canada, to study Microbial Dark Matter (Phase II) - Larsen... ... | reverse complement strand
TGCTCCAGTCGTAGCATCAGCCCTGAATTATCTTCTCCTCCAGTTCCCCGGCGGTCATCGGCATACCCAGCAGGTACCCCTGCATCTCCCGGCAGCCCAGTTCCTCGAGGCGCTGCTTCTGGCTCTCCGTCTCGACCCCCTCGGCCATGACCCTCACCTTCAGAACTTCGGCAATGGACATGATGGCCTTGACAATACTCCCTGACCCGTTTTCCGGCGAGAGATCGGCAATGAAGGACCGGTCTACCATGATCCGGTCGATGGGGAAGTTCTTCAGGTAGTTCAGGGCCGAGTAGCCGCTGCCGAAATTGTCGATATTCAGCAACAGCCCCATTTTCCTGAGCTCCAGAAGGGTTTCGATGGTCGTTTCGGCATGCTCCATGATGGTGCTTTCGGTGAACTCAAGAGCGATGCTCCGGGGGGCGGCTCCGGTCTCTCCCAGGACCCTGGCGACGACAGCGAGAAAATCGGGCTGATTCAGCTGCTTGCCGGAGATGTTCACCCCGACCCGGAAATCCGGCAGCACGAGGGAACTCCACTGGCGCGCCTGCAGGCAGGCGGTGCGCAGCACCCATTCGCCGATGCTGAAGATAAGCCCGGAATCTTCAATCAGCGAGATGAAATCCGCCGGCAAAATCAGGCCGAAGGTGCTGCTCTGCCAGCGCAGCAGCGCCTCCGCGCCGATGATCCGTTGTGTCCGCGTATCCCACTGGGGCTGGTACAGGAGGAAAAATTCGTTGTTCGCAAGGGCTCTGTGCAGTGAACTCTCCAGGGTGACGCGGCGCACGATCTGTTCGTTCATTTCGGCCGAGAAGAAGCGGAAGCCGGATCGCCCCTCCTGTTTCACCCGGTACATGGCGGTATCGGCGCATTTGAGCAGCAGCTCTCCGTCATGGCCGTCATCCGGGAAGATGGCCATGCCGATGCTGGCGCTGGTGTAGATCTGGCGCCCTTCGATCTCGAAGGGTTGGTAAAAGACGGAGAGGAGCCGCTGGGCGGCGGTGGTGAAGCTCTCCTGTCCCTTGACTGAAACCAGGATGACGACGAACTCGTCACCCCCGAGCCTCGCCAGGGTGTCGGATTCGCGCATGATGGCGGACAGGCGTCCGGCCACATCCTGAAGGAGCTTGTCTCCGAAATCGTGTCCCCGGGTGTCGTTGATATATTTGAAGTTGTCCAGGTCCATATAGGCAAGGCAGACCTTACCCTCTTCACGCCGCGCCAGGGCGAGGGCGAGGTTGAGCCTGTCCTGGAAGAGCCGGCGGTTGGGGAGGCCGGTGAGCGAGTCCAGGTGTGCCAGCTGGTATATCAGCCGTTCCGATTCTTTCTTTTCCGAGATGTCCTCGCAGATGGTGACAACCCCCAGGCATCTGCCGATGCTCCGCACCGCAATGGAGGTCAGCTGGACGGGGAACTCCGAGCCGTCCTTGCGCACATTGGTGCTTTCCCGTTTCCAGACTTCTATCCCTTCCAGGTTTTTCGGCACGAACGGTTTGCGCATGTTCGGCTTGGCAAACGCCCCGGCATCCTTGCCGATCAGCTCTTCCACGAAGTAGCCGTGCATGAGTGCTTCGGTCGGGTTGGAGTAGACTATTTTGCCGCTGGTATCGCTCAGGGTGATGCCGATGGGAAGGGAGTCAACCGCCTCCTTGAGCAGGAGCAGTCTGTCCTCTACCTTTTCCGCAAGATGCTTGTGTCTGCCGACGCCACGCATGAGGGTGCGCAACCGGTGGATGATCATTTCGGCGCTGAGCGGCCTGGAGATGATGTCCAGATGCTCTTCAGCCAGAATCTGGCTGACGATATCCTCTTCTTCAAGCGCAATGACGAGGAGTGCGGGGATCTCCTCCCTGCGGGCTTGGGTAACAACTTTGCGGTAGAAGGCCAATCCGGTTGGGGGGGAAAGCGGCTGATCTATGATAAGTGCGTCGGGGAGGGGGGAGAGGAGCGTCGTCGACATCTCCTTCCAGGGCCGGATGACGATTTTATAGCCGGCACCGTGAAGGCGGACCTCCAGTGGCAGCCAGTCGGCCCTGCTGTCGGTCGCGATCAGGACAAGGTGGTCATTGTGCGGTTTTCGCATCGTTGTGACCTCCTGAAAAAAATCATATCATCCGGTGTGGCTGCCGGTCGTGCGGCGATAAATGTCAAGTGTACCGTAGAGGGGATGACGATGCAAACGGGCAGGGGCTGAATCATCCGTGCCAGGGGGGGCAGACCTCCTTGATGTAGCGTACCAGTTCGGCCGCGGGAGCGGACCTGCCGAAGGGGGCGATGATGTAGAAACCGTTGATCCTCCCCCTGACCGCATCGATCAACTCCCTGGCAATGGCCAGGCCTTCGGCGCTCCCCTCTTCCTTCTCCTTCCCCTTCATCCGTGCCCGGACGGCATCCGGGATGGCGATGCCCGGAACCTCGTTGTGGAGATACTCGCAGTTCCGCTCGCCGACCAGCGGCATGATCCCCATCAGGAGCGGGACTCCCAGGTGTGCGGTCTGTCTGGCCATCTCCAGTGCCCGTTCGGGGTCGTAGAGCGGCTGGGTCTGGATGAAACGGGCTCCGGCGGCGATCTTCTTCTCCAGCCGTGCCACCTGCACCTCCATCTTCGGCGTGTTCGGATTGAAGGCGCAGCCGATGGTGAATCCCGTGCCGCTCCCCAGGGGCTGTCCCAGCATGTTGACCCCGTTGTTCAGGTCCGACAGGAGCTTGATCAGGCCGAAGGAGTTGAGGTCGAAGACCGACGACGCGCCGGTCTGGTCACCGAGCCGCGCCGGGTCGCCGGTGACGGCGAGAATGGAGCGGATGCCGAGGAGGCTTGCCCCCATCAGGTCCGACTGGAGTCCGAGGAGGTTCCGGTCCCTGCAGGTGATGTGGGCAATTACCGCTATCCCCACCTCCCGCTGTATCGCGTGTGCCAGGGCGATGTTCCCCATGCGCACCCGGGCGAGGGGGTTCTCGGCGATGTTGATGGCATCGGCCCCGGCATCGCGCAGAATTCTGGCGCCGCTGACGATCCGGTCGCAGTCCAGCCCCTTCGGGGGGTCCAGTTCGACGGTGACGACCGGCCGCTCCCCCCAGCCGGAGAGGAACCCTCCGCGGGACGGTTCGCCGCGGGGTACGGGGTGCTGCTCCGGGGTGGAAACCGGGATGCGGATTCGCTGCGGCGCCGCTCCCTGAAGGCGGAGGGCCAGGTGGCGGATATGCTCCGGCGTCGTGCCGCAGCAGCCGCCGATGACGACCGCGCCGGCCGCGGCCATCTCCGCCCCCTTTTCGGCAAAGTACTCCGGCGTCGTCCGGTATATGTAGCGGCCGTCGAGATATTCGGGGAAGCCGGAGTTGGCAAATGCGGCCAGCGGCCTGTCGGTTGCCGTCGCCATCCGCCTGACCGCCAGGAGTATCTCACGCGGCCCTGCGCCGCAGTTCGCCCCGACGATGTCTGCTCCGGCGGCCGTGATCCGTGCCGCGGCGGTCGCCGCATCGATGCCGCTGCCGGTCCGTTCCCCCTCCAGATAGGCCATGCAGGCGATCACCGGCAGGCCGGTCTCCTTTGCCGCCGCTATGGCGCAGACAATCTGCTCCGGGTCCGAGAAGGTCTCCAGGATCAGCAGGTCGACCCCGCCTTCGGCCAGGGCAATGACCTGCTCCCTGAAGAGAGCGGTCATTTCGTCTCTCCCCGGTTCGAGCTCCTCCCCCTTCATCCGCACCAGAGGTCCCACCGAGCCGGCGACGAAGACCTTCTCCGGCAGTGCTGCGTCAGTTATTGCCCTGCGGGCCAGGATGGCCCCCTGGCGGTTGAGTTCGGCGAGCTTCTTTTCCAGGCCGATCGGCGCGAGGCGGGTACGGTTGGCGCCGAAGGTATTCGTCTCGATCATCCTGGCGCCGGCGGCCAGGTACTCCCGGTGCAGTTCCTGGACCAGGGAGGGGCGCACAAGGTTCAGGTGCTCGAAATTGGCGTCAAGGCCGACCCCCTTGCTGTAGAGCATGGTGCCGATGGCGCCGTCGCCGATGATGATGCGTTCTTGTGCCAGTTCGAGGAAATTCACGGTGGAGCCTCCGCCATCAACGGTGGAATGTCAGCAGTGGAAACAATCGGTCAAAATGGTGAGGCTGTCAAGAGGGAGTTCCCGTTCGTGCTACAGTTTTGTTGATCCTGTTTTGACTGATGATGAATTGTGGTCTGTTTTTCCAGATTCAGGAAGATATGCGTTGTTATTGAGGTTTTGTTTATCCCCCCCTTCCCCTGGTTTTTCTCCACCCCGGATTGATCCCGCATAACATTTGTCACCCACCGTGCAGCAGTGGCACTCCATTTGCATTCAAAAAACTATATACTTGAATATCATTATATATGGCTATATGCGTAACTGTATGTAATTTCGAGCAATTATTGAAGGTTTTGTCTTCCAGGGAAATGCTTTTTTCAGAGGATGACGTTGAGTGGGAGTCGTTAAATGGCGGATGATCGTGGGCAGCAAAAAAAGGACAAAGGAGACAGACGATGAAAAAGAAGGTTTTGCAACTGGCACTGACAGCTTTTGTAACCGGAATGGCTCTGCCGCTGGCAGTGCATGCAGCTGACGAGGAGCTGCAGAAAAAGATCGACCAGCTCTCCAGGGAGGTGGAGCTGCTGAAGGGGCAGGTGAAGAAGGTTGATGACAAGTCCCTCGGCAAATGGCTGACGATCGGCGGCGATTACCGCTTCAGGGTCGATTCACTGCACGGCGAAACAGTCGGGTATACCAACGGCGCTCTGTTCATGGGGGCGTTGCAGCAGGATCCGGCCGTCATGGGGTTCTTTGCAACACCCCAGGCGAAAGCGCTGCTTAGCACGACCAGTTACTCTGCCGTGGCCGGCCTTACCCCCAGCGCCATGATGGGAAATATGGTCAACTACATGGCAAATACTGCCGGCAACCCCTTTTTCGGTGATCCGGCCGGTGCTGCGGCCTATCTGCAGGGTGTCGGCGCCGGCGCCTTTGTTCCGGCGTACAAACCGAAAAACGAAACGCTCTACACCAACAAGTTCGGTCTGGATCTGCATGTCAAGGCAACACAGGATGTCACGGTTACTGCCAAGCTGGACATGTACAAGACATTCGGTTCCCAGACCGATGACCCGACAACCGGCAACTTTTTTGCCGACCGGGTGGGTGTGTTCGACGGCACGGTCGGCCATGTGCCGTCCGACAGCAAGCTCAACGTGGATCGCGTGTACGCTACCTGGAGCAACATCGCCGACCAGCCGATCTGGTTCTCGGTGGGACGGCGTCCGTCAACCAACGGTGCCCCGACCAACCTGAAGCTGAACACGGAGCGTCCGGGAAATGGCGGCACGCCGGCGCTGCTGGTCGATTACGCCTTTGACGGCATGACCATCGGCTACGCCCCGGATATTGATGCGCTCCCCGGCGCCTATGCCAAGGTCTGCTATGGCCGGGGCTTCGATAGCGGTTTCGAGACGGTCGGCAACAGCATCGAGGACACCGACATGCTCGGCGTGGCGGTCATCCCGGTGGATACGGATCCCTTGCGGGTCTGGATGCAGTGGAACCGCGGTTACAACATCTTCGATTTCCCGCAGATGAGTAATTCCGCATTCGGCAATACGGCGCCGTCGGTGAACCTGGGCGACATCGACTGGTACGGTCTCGGCGCCATGAGCACCATCAAGAAGGTCGGTCCCGGCACGCTGAATATCTTTGCCGATTTCGGCCTCAGCGTCACTCATCCCAATAACAACGTCTCGGCCCAGGCCGGTTTCCAGGGGCTGCTGACCGGTGCTTTCCTCTCTCCCGAGGCGCCGGACGACAAGACCGGCTGGGGTGCCTATGCCGGATTCCGTTACGACCTGCCGTCGAAAACCAAGATCGGTTTCGAGTACAACCACGGCTCCAAGAACTGGATCACCTTTGCACCGGCTGCCGACGACATGTGGACCGCAAAGGTCGGCACCAGGGGCAATGTCTACGAGCCGTACATCATCCAGGAGCTGGACCTCAAGCCGATTTCGTCCTACACCAGCAAGGCATTCTTCAAGATCGGCTACCAGTACTACGATTTCGAATATACCGGCAGCAACAACTGGGTCGGCGCACCGCAGAAGATCTCCGCCATCAGTTCGAGTGACCTGATGCTGATGACACCGCTGAAGAAAGCGCACGATATCTACGCAACGTTTGAAGTGAAATTTTAATCACAATCCGTTCCCGGAGAGGTACAAGCCTCTCCGGGGATAACAAAGGTCCTTATGAAAAGGAGCAGAACAATGAAAAGATTATGGTCAATAATGTTACTGGTCGGCATCGTCGCCTGCGGCGTCTTCTCGTTCAGCGGATCGGCAAGTGCTGAAGAGGTAAAAATGGTCGGCGTCATCACAAAAATAGAAATGGCCACAGACGGCAAATCGGCGGTTGCTGTGCTGAAGGATACCAAGAGCGGTGAAGAAGTTTCGATTCTGGTGAATGATGAACTGACACTGGACAAGTTCAAGGACAAGCGAATCGTTGTTGATGACGAAATACGCTGCAGATTTGACAACGAATCCGGTAAGAATCTCAGCAAATCCTTCAAGAAAACTGCCGGATGTTGACAGCAATCTTCAAGGAAAGGGGTATGAGAATGAAACTTGAAAAAAAATTGCTGCCGTTACTCTTCTCGCTAGGTCTCCTGTTTGCAAGTTCGCTTGTCTACGCGGCTGAAGATCATTCGCAACATGTGAAGGGGAACTTCAAAAGCGGACCTGAAGTCACCAAGGTATGCCTTGAGTGCCATGAAAAGCAGGCAACCGACTTCATGAAGACAACCCACTGGAACTGGAAAGGGACGCCGAATCACGTCAAGGGGCTGGAAAAGAGCACCAAGCAGTATGGCAAAGCGAATATGCTCAATGCGTTCTGTACCTCCATTCAAGCCGGGAAGGATGGCATTGTGCATGAGGCCTGTGACAAATGTCATGCCGGCTACAATTGGACTCGAACCAATTATGATTTCAGCAACAAGTCGAACGTGGACTGTCTGATCTGCCATGCCCAGAAAGGCAATTATCAGCGGGCGTCGATCGGCTGTACCGTTGACATGAAGTCAATGGAAAAAGGGGTTATGGATCTGGATCTGGCGGCCAGGAGTGTCGGCATGCCGACGCGGAAGAATTGCGGTTACTGCCATTTCTTCGGCGGCGGAGCCGATGCGGTAAAACATGCGGGTCTTGATTCGACCCTTGAAAAAACAACCAAAAAACAGGATGTGCACATGGGGTCCAAGGCCAGCGGCGGTCAGGATATGGCCTGCCAGGCCTGCCACAAGACAAAGGAGCATAAAATTGCCGGCGCTTCCAGCATGATGGCCCACTATGACTCAAGGGTAGTCTGTACGGATTGTCACTCAGGCAAAATGGCTCCCCACCAGAAATCGAAAAACGGTGCGATTATCAATCGTCATGCCGCTTCCGTAGCCTGCGAAACCTGTCATGTACCGGTCTTCAACAAGGCGCAGGCCACCAAGATGAGCTGGAACTGGTCGGACGTGGGGAAGGACTTACACCCTGAGGAGCAGTTCGACAAGGAGACCTTTACCAAGAAGAAAGGCTCCTTTACCTGGGGGATGAATGTGGTTCCTGTTTATGCCTGGTACAACGGCAAGATAGAGCGCTACATGGTGGGGGACAAGATCAAGGATCCGAAAAAACCGGTGGTCATGACAAAGCCGGTCGGTGACATCAAAGACAAAAGCGCGAAGATCTACCCGTACAAGTATTACACCGGCGATCAGCCGATGGATTCCAAATACGGCTACCTGAGCATCTTCCAGCAGTACAAGTCCCTCTGGGATGACTTCGACTGGGACAAGGCCATCAGAAGCGGTTCGGACATCCTTCCCTACAGCGGCAAATACCAGTTCGTCAAGACGGTCTCATACATCAGCGCCAGCCATGAGGTGGCACCGAAGGAGGACGCGCTCCAGTGCGGCGAGTGTCACATGGGTGGCATGCGGATGGACTGGAAGGGGCTCGGCTACACGGGTGATCCGCTGCTGTCCGGCGGCAGGGAGAAGCAGCTGAAGGTGAAAGCCGCGAAATAAGCGTCATTCATATCGTTACGACAAGAGCGGGGCCCGGCTGAATCCAACTGCCGGGCCCTTTTGTCATTGGCCGGAGCTCCATTAGGGGAGATATCAGGTAATGGATGGCATAGGCTGGATTGCTGACGGTTGGCCTTCGATTGACGCGACATAGCTGTCGATTGCCCTGCGGCAGGAGAGGGGAAGGGCAATGAATTTCACGCCATAGATGTTTTCGCGCTCTACTCCGCTCATGCAGCGGATAATCTGCCCCTCCGCTTCGATTTCGCATGTGTCGGACAGGGTGAACCGGCAGATGATGCGGCTCCTGAGGGCAAGTTGATGGTCGGTCTCCAGGAGTATGCCCGTATTGCTGATGTCATGGGAAAAACAGGTGAATTCCAGGAGCTGGTCCCTGCTGAATACGGTGACCTTGAGGACGACCCGCTTGCTCCTGCCCAGCTGCAGGCCGAGAAAGTTGCCGAGTGTCTCAAGAAGGTACATCGGGTCGATCGGTTTCAGGAGCATCGCATCTGCGCCGCTCTGTTCGACTCTTTCGATGCTCCCCGCGATATTGTGGCATGTCAGGATAATCGGGACATGCCGCGAGGTCTCCTTCTTGCGGATCAGCGAGCAGAGCGTGCAGCCGCACATGTCGTCCAGCTTGAAATCCGCGAGGATCAGGTCGAAGTCATGCTTTTCGTGCAGCTTGAGGGATTCCGAACCGCTCGGTGCGGTGAAGAGCTGGAAACCCCTCCTCATCAGCAGGTTCGAGTTTCTTCTCAGAAAAACCTTTGACGTGCTTGCCAGGAGAACCTTTTTCATAATCCCACCCTTGCAAACCAATATACCAGAATTGTTACATGTTTCAAATGTTGCCGGGGGTGTGGTTCACCCTGTTTTGTCAGGTCTGATCGGGACTGACCCACTTGGTGACAACTGGCGGGACATAGGCACTAAACCCGTTGAGCAGGAGCTCCGCTGAACTTTCGACAAATAGCATCGTACGGTGAGGCGCTTTCACGAACTGTTCGGCAACAGAGTGGTCAAGAAATGCGCAAAGATTGTCGAAGTAGCCGGCTATATTCAATAAACCGCACGGCTTGCCATGAAATCCGAGCTGCGCCCAGGTCCAGACTTCAAAAAGCTCTTCCAGCGTACCGATTCCCCCGGGCAGCGCTATGAAGCCGTCCGAGATTTCAGCCATGATTGTTTTGCGTTCATGCATGGATCGCGTCACACGCAGTTCGGTAAGCCCTTGATGTGCGATTTCCTTCTCAACAAGAGACTCGGGAATGACACCGATGACCCGGCCGCCTGCCTTGAGGACAGAATCCGCAAGCAGTCCCATGATTCCGACCTTTGCCCCTCCATAGACAAGACCGATATTTCTGTTCACTAACGCCTGCGCAAGTTCATGGGCACCATGAGCATAGACAGGAGTGCGACCCGGATTTGAGCCGCAGTACACGCACAGATTCCTGATTTCCAATTATGCCCCCAATCTGGTGATAGGTGAGGTGAGATTGCGTACAAATTCAGATTCATGTCGATCCGCTCATCGTTCGCCATTGGTTCAGGGGGGAGAGGGAGAACGACAAAGGGGTTACAGAATCAACTGTAACCCCTTGTTTTCCACTGGAGCCATCTGCCAGTGAACGCTACTGATTGAGGTCAAAGTACTCTGGGGCAAAAGGCCATCCTTCTGTTCATACCTGAAGACTGAAGGTAAATATTGTCCCTTCTTCAGCGGTAGAAGTAAAGCTTACTTTACCTCCTAGGCACTCCTCTCCAAAGAGCTTCATTGAGTATGTACCAAGCCCATGTCCGTATTCTGACTTGGTGCTAAAGTAACGCTGAAAAATACGTAATTGAATGTTGTCTGGTATCACAGCACTGTTCCACACTTGCCACGTAATCTGAGAATCCTCGACCAAGGTTCTAAATATTACATGACCACCGGTTTCTGTAGCTTCTAATGCATTGAGAAGCATGTTTATCAAAACTTTGGAAACAAGCATTGGATCAGTCCTGAAGGGGATCTCATAAGTAGAGCACTCCTCTTTAATCGTTCTCCCATCCATGGCGTTACTGACAAGCACTATGTTAAATATCTGATTTCGAATATATATAAGGGTTGTTGATTTTATGTCTACAATGTTTCCTGTGCTCTTCAGGGATGATAACTTGCCCTGCATTCTTACTTCTTGCGACATCCTGTCAGCGAGCATCTTCTGTCTGAATGAGTAAGGGTTTACAGGTAACTGGTCATGAAGATAATTACTGTAGTTCTTCATGGCACATATCATGTTATTCAAATCATGGAAGAAAACATTCTCAAGATTTGCCCAGAATTGCTGTTGTGATACATCCTGCGCATATATAAGCACCCACCTATTCCCATCGACTGCCAGAGGGATGGCACGAACGAGAAGGCATATGTCGCTGCTCTTGCCATGTCTATTGATGCTTACTGCACAAACCTTCTCACATACCTCGTTATCATCGATTGCCGCTAACATGGCGATAACTGCTCCACATGAAGAGCAGTATTTTGTAGTTCCACAGCCATTAGGCTCATCGAAAGCGTACTTACAGTGAAGAGTCTCTCCTAGACGTAATCCGAGAACCTTTTCGTGGTCTGATATTCCAAGTGTCTGAATGAAAGATTGATTAAGAGCAACTATCTGACGAGTATCATTGATAACAACCATCAATCCGTTCGATGCGGTTAGAAGAGTATCCATCACTGTGCTGTTGCAGATACTTTCTATTTGGTTCCGAAGTATCCTTCTTTTGACTCTTCTAGGGGGAGCAAAATATGTGTCCATGATGACCGGCTCCTTATTCCAGTATCGAACAGAACAACATTTTTATAATAAGTAATCGCTAACATTTTGTACAGCTTAATATCAGCGCAAGATTATCACCCACAAACAGTTACTAATGAAAAGCCCACTAATCGTTCAGTGGGCTGACCATAAAAAGAAGCACAGGCATCCATAAGATCACATTTGGCCATACTCTATTACCAGTTGTATAACAGGCCTTTGAAAAACAAATAGAGAAAAAGCCTGTTTTGTGATAGTATTTTGCGCATAACTCGTTGTGATTATTGGAGAAAGTTATGCGCGGTTCCTCTGAGTCATTTGGCCCCATGTTCGTTTATGTCACCACGGAGCAGTTCGTCTCGAAGAATCATCCGCTCCGCTCGCTGAAGCCCTTGGTGGACGTCGCTCTTTCGAAACTCGATCGTGATTTTGATGCCCTGTACTCTTCTACCGGCAGGCCTTCAGTACCGCCGGAATATCTACTGCGAGGGCTGGTGCTTCAGTTTGTCTATTCGATCCGCAGCCACGTTGTATTGATGGATCGCGTTAACTCTGACATGGCCTTTCGCTGGTTCATCGGCCTTTCCATCGACGACAAAGTCTGGGACCAGAGCGTGTTCTCGTACAATCAGGAGCGTCTGATCAAGGCGGATATCGGTCGCCGGTTCCTGGAGGAGATCACGCAGCAGGCTGCCAAGAAGGTGCTGCTATCCAATGATCACTTCTCTGTGGACGGCACACTGCTTGAGTCCCTTGCCTCCATCAAGAGTTTTCGGCCCAAGGACGGCGATGATTCCGGTAAGCCCACGGGCGACTTCAAGGCAGAGAAGCTCTCCAATAAGACGCATAGCTCTACCACCGACCCCGATGCCCGGCTGTACAAGAAGAGTAAAGGCGCATCAGCCAAGCTCTGTGTCATGGGACATGCCATGAGCGAAAACGACAACGGATTCGTCACCCAAATCGAGGTGACCCATGCCGATGGTACCGCCGAGCGCAAGGCTGCCAAGAAAATGGTGAAGCGCCAGAAGGGGAACCGGACAAAGCGCATCACTGTGGCAGCCGACAAAGCCTATGACTGCGCCGACTTCGTCCAGGACATGCGAGAACTCAAGGTTACGCCACATGTCGCCAGCAAGAAGAAAGGGACGGCTGTCGATGGTCGCACCACCCGACATGCAACCTACAAGCAGAGCCTGAAGGACCGAAAGAAGATCGAAGAGTTCTTCGGCTGGGCTAAAGTCGTAGCCGGGTTTCGCAAGCTCAGGCATATCGGGCTGGAGAAGATCAGATTCTACTTCAGCTTGGCCGCCGGGTGCTTCAATCTGGTAAAACTGAGAAATCTCATGGCCCAAGCGTAGCCGCAATGCGCCCGGAGTGCCGAAATGGCATCAAAAAGGGCAAAAACGAAGCAAATATCGAGTCAAAGAACGAGCAAATCAACATGTAATACCGAATGACCTATCCAGTTTCATCCCCGAAAAGCTATCTGACGGGAGGACAAGGACAGAAATCGAGCGTTTTTCAAAGGTCTG
>Ga0209172_10006775_pt1 | contig 12422 bp, 11 predicted proteins | sample LarsenN4metaG_FD_184113 | JGI IMG/M metagenome (GOLD analysis project Ga0209172, IMG submission 184113) | Hot spring sediment bacterial and archeal communities from British Columbia, Canada, to study Microbial Dark Matter (Phase II) - Larsen... ... | reverse complement strand
AACCCCGACGTCATCACGCTCGACGTGGAGATGCCGCGCATGGACGGGCTGGACTTCCTGTCGCGCCTGATGCGCCTCAGGCCCATGCCGGTGGTGATGGTCTCCACGCTCACCGAGCGGGGGGCCGACGTGACGCTGAAGGCGCTCGAGCTGGGCGCGGTGGACTTCGTGGCCAAGCCCAAGATCGGCGTGGCCGACGGGCTGCGCCAGCTCGGCGCGGAGATCACCGAGAAGATCCGCATCGCCGCCCAGGCGCGCGTGCGTCGGTTGGTGGGCCCACCGGCGGCCGCAGCGGCTCCGGGGGCGTCCGGCGAGGCGCGGCCCGCGGCGCCGGCGGCCGCCACGCTCGGCCGCCTGTCCACCGAGAAGATCGTGTTCATCGGCGCCTCCACCGGCGGCACCGAGGCCACGCGCGAGGTGCTGATGGCGCTGCCGGCCGATGCGCCGGCGGTGATGATCACGCAGCACATGCCGCCCGGCTTCACCAAGAGCTACGCGGCGCGGCTGAACGGACTGACGCGCATCCGCGTCAGCGAGGCGGTGGACGGCGAGCGCGTGCTGCCCGGCCACGCCTACATCGCACCGGGCGGGCAGCACCTGTGGGTGGACCGCTCGGGCGCCAACTACGTGGCGCGGGTGCGCGCCGGCGAGCCGGTGAACCGGCACATGCCCTCGGTGGAGGTGCTGTTCGATTCGGCGGCGCGGGTGGTCGGCCGCAACGCGCTCGGCGTGATGCTCACCGGCATGGGCGCCGACGGCGCGCGCGCCATGCGCACGATGCGCGACGCCGGCAGCTTCAACATCTGCCAGGACGAGGCGAGCTGCGTCGTCTTCGGCATGCCGCGCGAGGCCATCGCGCAGGGCGCGGCCGACGAGGTGCTGCCGCTGGCGCAGATCGGGCCGCGGCTCATCGAGCGGCTGCGCAGCACGGTGGGCCTGGCCACCTCGCGCGTCTAGCGTCTGGCCATCGCGGCATCGACGCCGCCTGCGGACCCCATAAAGAGCAACCCCTCCAGGCCGTTGCCAGCCGGGAGGGGCGGGCGGCTTGCGCCGCCGGTGGGGCTCCGGAGGTAGAAGGTCCGGGGCTCCTGACGCGCAGTGACTGCGCCGTCGCTTGGTCGCCTGCAAGCAGGCCACTGAAGACTATTCCTTTGCGCAGCGCCGCGCAAGCGGCAAAGTGTCTCAGCGTCCAGGAGCTTGCAGCTGCGCGACGAGGCCGGCGACGCGCTGCTCGACGGCCGCGTCCATGGTGATCGGGCGCCCCCACTCGCGCGTCGTCTCGCCCGGCCACTTGTTCGTGGCGTCGAGCCCCATCTTGCCGCCCAGCCCGCTCACCGGCGAGGCGAAGTCCAGGTAGTCGATCGGCGTCTGGTCGACGAGCGTGGTATCGCGCAGCGGATCCATGCGCGTCGTGATCGCCCAGATCACTTCCTTCCAGTCGCGGATGTCCACGTCGTCGTCGGTGACGACGATGAACTTCGTGTACATGAACTGCCGCAGGAAGCTCCACAGGCCGAACATCACGCGCTTGGCGTGGCCGGGATAGCTCTTCCTGATGCTGATCACGGCCAGCCGGTAGCTGCAGCCTTCGGGCGGCAGGTAGAAGTCGGTGATCTCGGGAAACTGCTTCTGCAGGATCGGCACGAACACCTCGTTGAGCGCGACGCCGAGGATGGCCGGCTCGTCGGGCGGCTTGCCGGTGTAGGTGCTGTGGTAGATCGCGCCGCGCCGGTGCGTGAGCCGTTCGATGCGCAGCACCGGGAACCAGTCCTGCTCGTTGTAGTAGCCGGTGTGGTCGCCGAAGGGTCCCTCCAGCGCGTGCAGGTAGCCGCCCTTCTCCATCAGGCGCACGCCGTGCTCGGACTCGCCGGCAAAGCCCGGCGGCGCCGGCGGGATGTGCCCCTCCAGAACGATCTCCGCGCTCGCCGGCACCTGAAGCATGCGCTCACCCTCGCCGACGCTGCTGTCGACGACCTCGGTGCGGCTGCCGCGCAACAGCCCGGCGAACTGGTACTCGGAAAGCGAGTCCGGCACCGGTGTCACGGCACCGAGCGTGGTGGCCGGATCGGCGCCGAGCGCCACCGCGATAGGGAACGGCCGGCCCGGGTTGGCGAGCGCGAAATCGCGGAAGTCCAGCGCCCCGCCGCGATGCGCCAGCCAGCGCATGATGACCTCTCGCCGGCCGATCACCTGCTGGCGGTAGATGCCCAGGTTCTGGCGCAGCCGCGGCGCGGCCACCGACTGCGGGCCGCGCGTGATGACGAGGCCCCAGGTGATCAGCGGCCCGGCGTCGCCCGGCCAGCAGGTCTGCACCGGCAGGCGGCCGAGGTCGACGTCGTCGCCGGCCACCACCACCTCCTGGCAGGGCGCGCCGCGCACGAGCGCCGGCTTCATGTCCCACACCGCCTTGACCATCTGCCAGAGCCGGCCGGCGTCCTTCAGCCCGCGCGGCGGCTCGGGTTCCTTGAGCGCCGCCAGCAACCGGCCCACCTCCCTGAGGCCTGAAAGCGACGTCTCGCCCATGCCGAGGGCCACCCGTTCAGGGGTGCCGAACAGGTTGATCAGGCAGGGAAAGTTGTAACCCTGGGGATTCGTACAGAGCACCGCCGGCCCGCCGGCGCGCAGCAGCTTGTCGCCAATTGCGGTGAGTTCGAGCCGCGGCGAGACGGGTTCGGTGAGTTTGCGAAGCTGCCCGGCCTCCTCCAGCTTGCCGATGAAGTCGCGCAGATCCCGGTATTTCATTCTTCTTGGTTATTAGAGGAGTCGATTTGATTCTTGACGGTGCTTTGAAGCGGTTCCTAGAATCCCGCCGAACTCTGAATCTAAGGGTTAACCCGTTACAAATCGGGGCCGCCGGGCAGCCTGCAGCGCTGCAGCCGGCAGGTGCGGACAGCGCTCCGCGACCCTCGTGAACCATTATCGCCCTGGCCTCCGTCTCACCCGGCGGCCTCGGGGCAAGAGAGAGGACCGACGATGCGAGCGACTGACATGCTGCGCCAGGCGTGGCAAGCCGGCACCCGATCGCTGGATGTTTTCGTCCGCGACGTGGGCCGCGGGATGCTGGAGATCAGCCACAACGCGCTGGCCCTGGTCGGGCTGGCGGTGGTGGCCGCCCTGCTGTTCGGCCTGGGACGGGTGGAAACCCGCGCCAAGGTCGAGGCCGCCGCCTTCGAGTGGCTGCAGGGCCGCCAGGAGGCACGCGAGCTGGCCTCCGGCAACACGCTGGCCGGCCTGGCCGAGCCCGACGCGATCACGCGCGCCACCGCCACCGACCCGTCGGCGCTGCCGCGCGAGCAGGCCGCCGTGGCGCAATGGATCTCGCGCCGCTACAAGGTGGCGCCGGAGCCGATCGGCGCCCTGGTCCGCGAAGCCTGGGCGGTGGGCCGGCGCGCCGGGCTCGACCCGACGCTCATCCTGGCAATCATGGCGGTGGAGTCGAGCTTCAACCCCTTCGCGCAGAGCGCGGTGGGCGCGCAGGGCCTGATGCAGGTGATGACGCGCGTGCACGACGACAAGTACGAGCCCTTCGGCGGCACGCACGCCGCCTTCGACCCCATCACCAACCTGCGCGTGGGCGTGCAGGTGCTCAAGGAGTGCATCGCGCGCGCCGGCAGCGTCAGCGAGGGCTTGCGTTACTACGTCGGCGCGGCGCTGCTCGAGACCGACGGTGGCTACGTGGGCCGCGTGCTCAACGAGCAGGCCCACCTGCGCGCGGTGGCCGAGGGCCGCAAGGTCGCGGTGACCGTGCCCAACTCGGCGCCCGCCACCCCCAGGCCGGCCGACGCGCCGGCCGACACCCCGGCCGCCGCGCCGACGGCCGAGACCCCCGCCGCACGCGAACAGGTGGCCCTGCTGCGCTGAGGCGGCACCCGGGCCGGCGCTACACTGCCGCGCCTGCGCAACTGGCGATAGGGCGCGGCCGCCCGCGGTGGCCGCCCCGAGGTGGACGACCACCGGGAAGCGCAGGACGCGCGCCGCCCGCCCGAGCAGGCGGCGCACGGCTCCAGCCGTTCGCCTGGGCAGCCCTCGAGCGCGCAGCGCGCGCTTCCGATGGCCCTTCCGATGAGAGGACTGCCATGTTCGACCGCTCCCAATCCACCATCGCTCACGTCGACCCCGAGGTGTGGGCCGCCATCCAGGCCGAGAACCGGCGCCAGGAAGACCACATCGAGCTGATCGCCAGCGAAAACTACGCCTCGCCGGCGGTGATGGCGGCGCAGGGCTCGCAGCTGACCAACAAGTACGCCGAGGGCTACCCGGGCAAGCGCTACTACGGCGGCTGCGAGAACGTCGACGTCGTCGAGACGCTGGCCATCGAGCGCCTCAAGCAGCTCTTCGGCGCCGGCTTCGCCAACGTGCAGGCCAACTCCGGCTCGCAGGCCAACCAGGCGGTGTTCTTCGGCCTGCTGCAGCCGGGCGACACGATCATGGGCATGAGTCTGGCCGAAGGTGGCCACCTGACCCACGGCATGGCGCTCAACATGAGCGGCAAGTGGTTCAAGGTGGTGAGCTACGGGCTGGACAAGAACGAGGTCATTGACTACGACGCCATGGAGCGCCTGGCCCACGAGGCGCGCCCCAAGCTCATCATCGCCGGCGCCTCGGCCTACAGCCTGCGCATCGACTTCGAGCGCTTCGCGCGCGTGGCCAAGGCGGTGGGCGCGATCTTCATGGTCGACATGGCGCACTACGCCGGGCTGATCGCCGCCGGCGTCTACCCCAACCCGGTGCCGCACGCCGACGTGGTGACCAGCACCACGCACAAGAGCCTGCGCGGCCCGCGCGGCGGCATCGTGCTGATGAACGACGAGGCGATCGCCAAGAAGATCAACAGCGCCATCTTCCCCGGCATCCAGGGCGGACCGCTGATGCACGTGATCGCGGCCAAGGCGGTGGCCTTCAAGGAGGCGCTGGCGCCCGAGTTCAAGGCGTACCAGCAGCAGGTGGTTGCCAACGCCAAGGCGCTGGCGGCCACGCTCATCGAGCGCGGCCTGCGCATCGTGAGCGGCGGCACCGAGAGCCACGTCATGCTGGTCGACCTGCGGCCGAAGAACCTCACCGGCAAGGAGGCCGAGGCGATCCTCGGCGCGGCGCACATGACGTGCAACAAGAACGGTATCCCGAACGACCCGCAGAAGCCGATGGTGACGAGCGGCATCCGCCTGGGCACGCCGGCGCTGACCACACGCGGCTTCAAGGAAGCCGAGACGCGGCGCACCGCGCACCTGATCGCCGACGTGCTCGACCGCCCGCACGACGAGGCCCACATCGCCGCCGTGCGCGACCAGGTGGCGGCGCTGACGCGCGACTTCCCGGTCTACCGCTGAGCGGGGCGGGCAGGACGGCAGGACGGCCACTAGCGGATGCGCTGCCCCTTCTGCAGCCACGAAGAGACCCAGGTCGTCGAGACGCGCGAGTCCGACGTCGGCGACGTCGTGCGCAGGCGCCGCCGCTGCCTGCACTGCGAGAAGCGCTTCACCACCTACGAGCGCGCCGAGATCGCGCTGCCGGCGGTGCTGAAGAAGGGCGGCGAGCGCGTCGAGTTCGATCCGGCCAAGCTGCGCGCCTCGATGCTGCTGGCGCTGCGCAAGCGGCCGGCCAGCCTGGAGCAGGTGGACGCCGCGATCGAGCGCATCCAGGACAAGCTGCTCGCCAGCGGCGCACGCGAGGTGCCGAGCGCCAAGCTCGGCGAGCTCGTGATGCGTGAGCTCAAGCGCATCGACAAGGTGGCCTACGTGCGCTTCGCCTCGGTGTACCGGCAGTTCGAGGACGTGGACGAGTTCAGGCAGCTGATCCGCGACATCTGAGTTGCTTCGGCCCCTTCCCCCGCGCGGGGGAGATGCATCCCCCGCCCCTCGGTGGCCCCCGGCAAACCCGCCGCCGCGGGTCGCGCCGCCGCGGCCCGATTCCTACAGTGCTCGCATCCTGCAACGAACCGGAGCGAGCGATGAAGACCCAGCCCCAGCGCGGCGTCAGCCTGATCGAGAGCCTGATCGTGATGACGATCACCGCGGTGATCGTCGGCGCCACGGCACCGGGACTTCAGGACTCGCGCGCCCGCCGCCACGTCGAAGGCGCGGCCGCCCAGCTCGAGACGGACCTCCAGTTCACGCGCAGCCTGGCGGTGGCGCGCAACCACAACCTGCGCGTCGAGTTCGCCAGCGGCGCCGACGGCAGCTGCTACGTGGTGCACACGGGCGGGCCGGGCGCCTGCACGTGCGGCACGACCGGCCCGGTGTGCACCGAGGGCGCGCAGGCGCTGCGCCACGTTCACTACGGGAGCGACGGGACGTTCGAGCTCAAGGCCAACGTGCAGTCGATGGTCTTCGACGCCGAGAAGGGCACCGTCACGCCGACCGCCACCCTGCGCCTCGAAGGCCGGCGCGGCCACACGCTGCACCAGGTGGTCAACATCCTGGGCCGCGTGCGCACCTGCACCCCGACGCCCGCGCTGGCCGGCTACCGGGCCTGTTAGCCCACGGGCCGAGGCCTCCGATCAGGCCAAACCCTGATCGCCGGCCCGACCGGCGGCCCGCGAGCGGCGACGAGCGGTGCCGACCGGAGCACGCCCTCGCGGAACAATCCCGGCCCATGCCAGGATCCCGAACCGTCCGCGCGAGCCCACTGCCGCGACGCGGCGTGACGCTGATCGAGTTGATCATCGTCGTCGCCGTCGTTGCGATCATCGCGGCGATTGCCCTGCCCTCGTACAACGACTCGATGCGGAAGTCGCGCCGCACCGAGGCCGTGGCGGCGATTGCCGCGGTGCAGCAGGCGCAGGAGCGCTTCCGCAACAACAGCAGCACCTACGCCACAGCCCTCGCCAGCCTGCCGCCGGGCGGCATCCCGGCGGCGACCAAGCCCAACGGCTACTACCAGCTCTCGCTGGCCGACGTCACGGCGGCCAACTACACCGTGGTCGCCACGGCCACCGCCGGCAAGGCGCAGGCGCAGGACAGCAACTGCGTCAAGCTCTACGTCAAGGTCGAGGGCGGCGTCATCAAGTACGGCTCGACCAACTCGGGCGGCACGAGCAATGAGGCGGAGGGCAATCCATGCTGGACCCGCTGATGCGCCCGCGGCGCAGCGCGTCGGCGGCGCCGCGCGCCATCACGCTGATCGAGATCACCGTGGTCCTGCTCGTGCTGGGCGTGCTGGTCACGCTGGCCACGCCTTCGCTGAGGGGCATGATCGAGCTGCAGCGGCTGCGCAGCATCAACTCGGAGCTGGTGACCGATCTGCAGTTCGCACGCACCGAGGCGATCAGCCGCAACGTGCCGACGACCGTGAAGTTCAGCCAGAACGGCCAGGTCACCTGCTACACCATCTTCCGAGGCTCGAACACCAGTTCGTGCGACTGCACGAACGGCGTCGGAGGCGCCTGCACCGGAGCCGCCGTGGGCCGCGAGATCCGCACCGTGCAGATCGCGCGCAGCACCGGCATCACGCTGGCCAAGGTCGGAACGACGCTGCCCAACCAGTTCGAGTACGACCCGCTGACCGGGGGCATCCGGGGCATCAGCAGCGACGGCTCGTCGATGATCCCGATCACCTACGCGCTCGACCTCAAGGGCAGTGCGGCTGGCCGCGGCTGGCTGCGCACCGTCGTCAGCCAGGCCGGCCGCCCGACGGTCTGTTCCAAGGACGGCGCCAACCCCGCCGTGGTTGCATGCCCATGAGTCGCTTCGTCATCCGCCGCGCCGTGCGGCGTGGCCTGTCGGTCGTCGAGATGATGGTCGGCATCGCCGTCGGCCTGTTTGTGGTGGCCGCGGCATCCACCCTGCTGGTCTCGCAGCTCGGCGACAACCGGCGCCTGCTGCTCGAGACGCAGATCCAGCAGGACCTTCGGGCCGCCGCCGACATCATCGTGCGCGACCTGCGCCGCTCGCTGTACTGGCGCGACTCGGTCCAGGGCGTGGCCACCGGCGGCGTGGCGCAGGTCACCGCCAACCCGCGCGCGGTGCCGGCGATCAGCGGCCTGCCCGGCGCGCGTCAGGTGCTGCACTACTACGACCGCGAGGTGACCGGCAACGTCAACTCCTTCGGTTTCCAGCTCGACACCGCCACCGGCGTCATCCGCTCGCGCATGCCCAACGGGAACTGGCAAGACCTGACCGACGGCGCCGTGATGCGCGTCACCACGTTCGACATCGACCTCGACCGCTCCGGCAGTGCCGACAACGACACGGCCCTGGTGCTGCCCTGCCCCAAGCTGTGCCCCGACGGCACCGGCGATTGCTGGCCGCGCGTGCAGGTCACGCAGCTCATCGTCACGATCACGGCGCAGGCGGTGGCCGATCCGAGTTTCGTGCGCACCGTGCGCGCCGGCGTGCGCCTGCGCAACGACCGGCTCAGCATCGCTGGCGTGGCCGGTGGCGATCCCTACAAGTGCCCGGAATGAGGCCTGCCATGCTGACCACGGCACACCGCCGGCGCCACGGCGCGCGGCGCGGCGCAGCGACGTTGATCGTCGTGATGGTGCTCTTCTTCATCGTCTCGCTGGTCGCGGCCTACGCCAGCCGCAATCTGATCTTCGAACAGAAGACGGCCAGCAACCAGATGCGTTCGTCCCAGGCCTTCGAGGCCGCCGAGGCCGGCGTGGAGTGGGCCCTGTCGCAGCTCAACACGGGGCGCGCGACGGCCGCCTGCGTGCCGAGCACCACGCTCACGGATGAGGTCCTGCGCGAGCGCTACCTGAGCATCGACCCGACCACGGGCTCGATCGCGCCGCGCACGGCCAGCGGCGCCGGCTCGGTGCAGCCGAGTTGCGTGTTCGACACCACCAGCACCGATGCCACGGACTGGCGCTGGAGCTGTCGCTGCCCGGCCGTCGACGCCACCTCGGCGGCGCTGACGGCACCGGCCACGACGACACCTGCCCCGGCCTTCAGCCTGCGGTTCTGCAGCGCCGAAACCGCCAGCGTGTCCAACTGCCTGACGACGCCTTCGGTCCGTTCCGGCGTGATCCGCGTGGACGCCAACGGCTGCACGCGGCTGGATGCCAGCTGCCTGGCCTTCGGCGCCGCCCAGACGCGCGGCGCCGCCGCCGAAGGCGCCGCCACGGTGAGCGCCGTGATCGCCTTGCGCAGCGCGCTCGTCTCCCCGCCCGCGGCGGCGCTAACGCTGCGCGGCGAGCTGGACAAGTCCGGCGGCACGACGCTGGCGCTGGGCAACGCCGACGCCGACTCCGGCGGACTGGTCCTGCATGCCGGCGGCGACATCCCGTCGATCGCGGATCTCTCGGTGTCGACGCTGCCCGGCACGCCGGCGACGCGTTCGCTGCTGGGCAACGACGCGAGCTTGGTGCCCGCGGCGATCGGCTCGCCCGCCCTGAGTTCCTCCGAACGCTTCTTCCTTTCGTTCTTCGGCATGCGGCCCGACACCTACCGCCGGCAGCCGGCCACGGTTCAGATCGACTGCAGCATCACGGTCTGCGATGCGGCGGGCGTGAACACGGTGCTGAGCATCAACCCCGGGCGCATCATCTGGCTGCGCAACGTGACGGCCGGGTTCACGCTCGACGCGGACGTCGGCTCGGCCACGCAGCCGGCCATCCTCATCGTCGAGGGCGACGTCAACGCCACGGGCACCGCCACCTTCACGGGTCTGCTCTACGGCCGCAAGAGCGATTGGGACTGGGACGTGGGCGGCAACACCACGATCGTCGGCGCGGTGATCGCGCAGAACGACATGGACCTGGACGGCGGCGGCAGCCTGACGATCAACTACGACCGTGCCGTGCTGACCCGCCTGCGCACGACCTACGGGTCCTTCGTGCGCGTGCCGGGTGGCTGGCGCGACTTCACCGGCATCTGACATGAACAGCCTCGTTACCGTGAAGCGCCGGGGCGTCTCGCTGATCGAGGCGCTGGTGGCCATGGCCGTGATGGGCTTCGGCATGCTCGCCGTGCTCGGCATGCAGGTCACGTTGCGACAGAACGGCGACCAGGCGCGCCAGCGCACCGAGGCGCTGCGGCTGGCCCAGGACGCCGTCGAGGAGTGGCGCGCCTTCTCGGTGCTCGAAGGGGCGCTCGACGACCCCGGCGACACGCGCATCGCGTACGACGAGATCGTCAGCGACGCCGCCGAGGACACCATCGTCGGCGCCAACGCCACCTACCGGCGACTGCGGGTCGTCAACACCGAGGATGCGGTCGCCGGCACCGACATGCCGCGGCGCAAGCTGCTGGTGGTGACCGTGAGCTGGACCGACCGCAACGAGCAGCCGCAACTCGTGCGCCTGAACTCGGTGATCAACGGCAGCGCCCCCGAGCTGGGCGCCGGCATCGTGCTGACCGCCGACGCGACCGGCAGCCGGCGGCCGCGCGGCCGCAACCGGGCCATCCCGATTCAAGCCAAGGACTTCGGCAACGGCACGAGCGGCTACATCCCGCCCGGCCAGACCTCGCCGACGCGCGTGGCCTGGCTGTTCAACAACGTCAGCGCCGTGATCACGCTGTGCACGACGGCGCAGACCTCGAACTCGGCGCTGATCTCGAGCGAGCTGACCTGCGACCCGACGCAGCAGGCCCAGCTCGTCACCGGCTTCGTACGCTACGCGACCATCAGCACGCAGCCCGTGGCGACCGACATGGTCAATCCGATCGGACCGTTGTTCCCCGACTTCTCGGTGTCGGTCAATCGCACGGCGCCGACGAGCGGCCTGACGGCCTGCTTCATCGACAGCACCCTGACCGGGTTCCGCGAGTACTTCTGCGCCGTGCCCGTCGAGAGCGCCGATCCGAACAACACGAACTTCCGCAAGTGGTCGGGCGCCATCGGGTTCGGCTCTCCGCTGTCGCTGGCGCCGAACCTGGCTGACTTCGCGGCGAGCAACTTCAAGGTCTGCCGCTACCACGCGGCCGCGTCGTACACGAACGTCAACACGCCGCTCACGAACCAGAACTTCGCCTTCATCCGCAGCGGCGTCGGCACCGATCCCCCGGGCGCCTTCACCTGCCCGAGCACCGGCACGCCGCAGGTCTGGGCCCACCAGCCCACGACCTGATCGACGACCCGCCGGCCGCTGCGATGAGCGCCCTGTCCGAGCTCGACCTGCAGCGGCTGCGCGAGGCGATCGAGCTGGCGCACGAGGCCATCGGCGTCAGCGACCCCAACCCGCGCGTCGGCTGCGTGCTCGGGCGCAGCGACGGCAGCGTGCTCGGCCGCGGCGCCACGCAACGGGCGGGCGGGCCGCATGCCGAGGTCGTGGCATTGCGCGACGCGACCGGGCACGACCTTCGCGGCTGCACCGCCTGGGTCAGCCTCGAGCCGTGCAGCCACCACGGCCGCACGCCGCCGTGCTGCGACGCGCTCATCGAGGCCGGCGTCGGCCGCGTCGTCGTCGCCGTGGCCGACCCGTACCCGGAGGTCGACGGCCGCGGCATCGCGCGCCTGCGCGCCGCAGGCATCCAGGTCGATCTGGCCGAAGGCGAGGTTGCGCGCGAGGCGCGCGAGCTGAACATCGGCTTCTTCTCGCGCCACGAGCGCGGCCGACCCTGGGTGCGCGTCAAGGTGGCGATGTCGCTCGACGGGCGCACCGCGCTGCCCGACGGGCGCAGCCGGTGGATCACCAGCGAAGCGGCGCGCACCGACGGCCATGCCTGGCGCAGGCGGGCCTCGGCGGTGCTCACCGGCATCGGCACCGTGCTGGCCGACAACCCGCGCCTGGACGTGAGGCTCGTGCAGACCGAGCTGCAGCCGCTGCGCGTGGTGCTCGACTCGGCCTTGCGCACGCCGACCACCGCGCGCCTGCTCGAGCCGCCCGGGCGCGTCCTGCTCGCCGCGGCGCGCGACGCCGACGGCCGTGCCGACGGCCTGCGCCGCCGCGGCGCCGAGGTGGTCCTGATGCCGGGAGCCGACGGCCGCGTCGACCTGCCGGCACTGGTCGGCGAGCTGGCCCGCCGTGCGATCAACGAACTGCACGTGGAGGCCGGGGCCGCGCTGAACGGAGCCTTGATGAGGGCCGGGCTGGTCGACGAGTGGCTGGTCTACCAGGCCGGCGTCCTGCTCGGCGAAGGGCCGGGCATCGCCCGAATCGAGGCGCCGGCACAGCTGGCGGCGGCGCCGCGGTGGCAGTTCGTCGACCTGAAGTCCGTCGGCCCCGACGTGCGGTTCCTGATGCGCCCGATCGCCAGCTCCACGAGGGACACACCTTGATGCATGTCCTGCGGATCAGGGGCTGCAAGATCGCCCTCCGCGGGGGACTCGCGGCGGGCGATGCGGGTTTCCGTGGTGTCGGCGCGACTTACAGGCCGACCCACCCTGGACGAGGGGGCAGAGCGGCAAGTCAACGCCGCTCACGCGGATTTAGACTCGGCATGCCGATTGCATTACTGGAGTGAGACGACGTCTGCACCCCGGCCAACCGACCCGCCGAACGTGACGGACCACACAACTCAAGAGGTTTCGAGATGCTACGC
>Ga0209172_10006774_pt1 | contig 12422 bp, 6 predicted proteins | sample LarsenN4metaG_FD_184113 | JGI IMG/M metagenome (GOLD analysis project Ga0209172, IMG submission 184113) | Hot spring sediment bacterial and archeal communities from British Columbia, Canada, to study Microbial Dark Matter (Phase II) - Larsen... ... | reverse complement strand
TTGCCGTCGCTTTTCCCACTTGCTGACCGCCGCCGGGCTCACTTTGAGCCTTTTCGCCACCTCGGCCTGACGATAGCCCTGCTCCAACATTTGACAGCCTTCCAGCCGCCGCTTTTCCATCTTTTCCGGACGCTTGGTCTGTTGTATCTTCATGCCCTGCTCTTGCAGCAGGGTTTGTACCAACATTAACTTCCTGTACGAAGCTCAGTAGGCTCGTTTTGTAGGGGAAGCGCACCGCTTCCCCGGGACGCGATGCGCGTCCCCTACAGGAGAAAGGCCCACGAACTGCCAGCCTGCCCAATCACACCCGGTGCAAAGTTAACGGTATTAGGCAGGAATGCCTGTGCTGCGATTAGCGATGCAAGCTCGACAATCGCAGTGATTTACAGCACAAATTCCCCCGCCATGCACCTCCGCACTTCCACACTCTGCGCCGCTTTGATGGCATGGGTGCTTGTGCCTTTGCACGGCCAGGACTTTGAGCGCGTGGCACCGAAACCGGTCCCTGCCCAGGGCGCAGCTGCGGCGCTTCCGGATGCTCTGCCGCCTCCCGCGCAAGGCGATGCCGCCATTCTGGTGGACAAGCTTCTGGGCCTTGCCTTTCTCACCTCGGCCACGGAAATCAGGAATCCGCCTCCTTCCGTCCGCGGCATGGACACCGGCGGCATCGAGCTGCTGCAACGCCCCGCCTTTGCCCGGGTCGCCGAGCCCTTCCTCGGGCGGCCCGTCTCCCTCCAATCCATCAACGAGCTGGTCCGGGCGGTCATCCTTTACTGCCGGGAGCAGGACCATCCGGTCGTTGACGTCATCGTGCCGGAGCAGGAGATCGGCTCCGGCGTGCTTCAACTGGTGTTGGTGGAAAGCAAGGCCGGCGAAGTCCGGGCCGAGGGCGCCCGCTGGTTTTCCAAGCAGGCTCTGGCCCGCAAAGTGCGCACTGGACGGGGGGCCAGCATCCTTGCCAGCAGCGTTCTGGCCGATGTGGATTGGATCAACACCAATCCCTTCCGCCGGGCGGACGTGGTCTTCACCCCCGGTGCCGAACCCGCCACGACGGACATCGTACTCAAGGTCGAGGACCGCTTCCCCGTGAGGTTTTACGCGGGCTATGAGGACAGCGGCAACGATCTGACCGGGGACGAACGCTTCCTGGCCGGGTTCAACTGGGGAAACGTGCTGGGGCTCGACCACCAGTTCAACTACCAATTCACCACCAGCAGCGATTTCTTCGATGGCAGCGCGGACCTCGAAGGGCTGCGCGCCCATTCCTATTCCTATCTGGTCCCTCTGCCCTGGCGCCACACTTTCACCGTCTTTGCCAGCCACGCGGAGAGCGAGGCGGCCAGCCTGCCCTTCAACTTGGAGGGCTCCAGCGTCCAGATCGGCGCCCGCTACAACGCGCCCCTGCCGCCCATCGGCAAGCATTACCGCCATGAGGCCTACGCCGGATTCGATTGGAAGCAGTCCGACAACACCCTGGAGTTCGGCTTTATTCCTGCCGGAGCCAGCTTGACCGATGTGGCCCAATGGGTCTTCGGCTACCGTTCCTCGATCAGCGACCCCTGGGGCGGATGGAACTTCGGCCCGGAACTGGTGTGGAGCCCCGGAGAAACCTTCGGCCACCAGAGCGACGCCGACCTCCAGGCCTCCCGGCCCGGTGCCACCAGCCAGTATGTCTATGTGAAGATGGACATCGGGCGCACCACCCGGCTGCCTTGGGATTTCACCCTATCCAACCAGCTTTCCTGGCAGGTGGCCGACAACAACCTCCTGGGCAGCGAGCAGATGTCCGTGGGCGGATATTCCTCCGTCCGCGGTTACGATGAGCGGGAATTGAACAACACCGACGAAGGCTGGATTCTGCGCAACGAACTGCGGACGCCGCCGCTCAGTGTGCTGCGGCTTTTTGGCGTGGAGGGCGTGAACGACCAGCTCCAGTTCCTGGGCTTTTTCGACTACGCTTCCGTGCGGTCGGACAGCGGCAGCCTGGGCCGTGACGACGGGCGCGCGGTGGGTTCGGAAACCCTGGCCTCGGCCGGCCCCGGCCTCCGCTACATCCTCGGCCCCTGGGCCAGTGTGCGGGCGGATTACGGCTTCCAGCTCAACGATGCCGGCAATACCCGCCACAATGGCCGCTGGCATGTGGGCGTGCTTCTGAGCTATTAGAAGTCATCCCGCTTTCACTTGCCGATGCAGAAGGATTGGAAGAGCCGGTCGAGAATGTCTTCGTTCGTGGTCTCGCCGGTGATTCCGGCCAGGGCGTCCAGGGCGCGGCGCAGGTCCGCACTGACAAATTCCGGCGCATGCCCGGCCTGGTGCGCAGCCTTGGCGCGCTCCAGCGCACTGCGGGCCTCGGCCAGCAGGGCTTCATGCCTGGTGTTGATTGCCACCGACTCATGGGAGGCACTGGTTTCATCCAGGTGCAGGTGGCAGACGATGGCCGACTGAAGTTCCTCCAGCCCCTGGCCGGTGAGGGAAGAAACCGGAATGCCGGACAAAGGAGCGGCTCCGCTGCCGGACAGGTCACATTTGGCTGCGACTTCAAGGACCGGGGCGCAAGTCTCCGGAGCGGGGGAGGGGGCATCCTGGGCGCGGAGGTGGAGGACCAAGTCGGCGGATTGCAGCGCTTGCTCGGTGCGCTGGATGCCGAGGGCCTCGACGGCGTCGGCTTGCTCGCGCAGGCCGGCGGTGTCGATGAGGCGCACCGGCATGCCGGCCAGGGTGATGGCTTCTTCGATCGTGTCCCGGGTGGTTCCCGGATGCGGGCTGACAATGGCGCGGTCGCGGCGGAGCAGGGCATTGAGCAGGCTGGATTTTCCGGCATTGGGCGCTCCGCAGAGTACGACGGTGAATCCCTCACGCAGCCGCCGGCCCTCGGGTGCGGTGGCCAGCAGGGATTGGATGCTGGATTCGACCGCGGCGATGCGTTCGGCAAAGGCGCGCCCGGTGTCGGGATCGATGTCCTCCTCGGGGAAATCGATGTAGGCCTCCAAGTGGGCCAAAGTCTGGAGCAGGGACTCCCGCAGCCCATGAGTGGCACGGCCAAGGGCGCCGGATTGCAGGGCCTGGGCAGCGCGGAGGGCGCGCTCGGAGGTCGCGTGGATCAAGTCCATGACGGCCTCAGCCTGGGTCAGGTCGATGCGGTCGTTGAGGAACGCGCGCTGGGTGAATTCGCCCGGTCGGGCGGGGCGGGCGCCCTGGGCCGCGCAGGCGGAGAGGATGGATTCGACAATGCGCATGTTGCCGTGGCAGGAAATTTCCACCACATCTTCGCCGGTGTAGGAACGGGGGCTCTGCCAGGCGGTGAGAACGGCGTCATCCAAAACTTGGCCCCCGGCATCGCGCAGGGTGGCATGCGTGGCGTGCTGGATGGGAAGGGGCCTTCCGGCCAGCGCTTCCGCGATCCTGCGGGCATCTGTGCCGCTCAGCCGGATGAGGGCCAGCGCAGCGGCTCCAGGAGGCGTGGCCAGGGCAGCAATGGTATCCATGGGAGGCACTAATGGACACTAAGTGGCACCAAAGGAAAAGCGGCAATCCTTGCAGTGATGAACACCGCAGTGGCAGGCCGCGGGCCGGAGTGGGCTGCGCGGGAATCAGGGCGTGGGAGGAGAGCCGGGATTGGGCATCCGGATGACCATCGTTTCCGGGGGCGGTTCCTTGGCCTTTTTCCGCGGTTTTGGGGATGCGGTGCTGTCCTGTTGGGCATCGATGAGTTCCCAGATTTTGGCGAGGGTCTCGGGGGAGATGGCGACTTCCTGGAGGCCGCTGGGCGGGCTGGGAGGAGGCGGCGCGGAGGGGGAAGAGGGAGAGGCAGCGGGGCGGGGTGCTTGAAGGAGGGCATCCCGGATGGATTCGAGGCCGCTGTGGAAGGCGGAGAGCTGGCGGACGACCTGGCTGACGGGATCCTCGCCTTCGGCTCCCCGGACAAGGAGGTTGCGCTGGAAGGTTTTTTTGATGTGGTCCCAGCGCGACTGCTGTTCCGGGCTGAGCGTGCCCATGAGTTCGTGGAAGCGGAGGAGGTTGGCTTCGGCCCCGGTGGCCAGGGTCTGGGCTTCGTTCTTGTAATGTTCGAAGATGAGGGCCTCCAGTTCGCCATCATCCATGACCGCGGCAACTTTTTCGGCGATGCGGTTCATGTTGCGGTAGGAACCCTGGAGGAGGAAGGGAGGCTCGGTGCGGAAGGCCTCGTTCTGCCCGGCGGAGCGGATGTATTCGGCGTTGACGCGGAGCATGACATCGCGGACGCGGAGGAGCTTGCGCATGACCGCGGTCATTTCCTGGAGCTGGGCGGCGGGGTAGCCCCCCTCAAGCGTGATGCCCTCGGTGGAGCCGGTGGAGGCGATCCGGATGATGCCGTGGATGTCGGCACGGGAGCGGGAGGCAAGTGCATTGAGGGCCGGGTTGGAGGTGAGGGCGTTTTCGATGTAGCTGAGGTGGAAGGCTTCGGCATGCAGGCCCGCAAGGTCGCCGAGGTTGAAAGTGTCGGCGCGGTTGGCGAGCATGTCAGGGATGCGGAACTTCTCCCCGCTTTCGGTGTAGGGGTTGCCGGCCATGACGACGGCGACTTTGCGTCCCCGGAAGTCGTAGGTCTTGGGGCGCCCGCGGTAAACGCCTTCGATGCGGCGCTGGCCATCGCAGAGGGAGATGAATTTCTGGAGGAATTCGGGGTGGCAGTGCTGGATGTCATCAACGTAGATCATGACGTTGTCACCCATCTCAAAGGCGAGGTTGAGTTTGTGGAGTTCTTCGCGGGCGGCGGCATTCGGGGCATCGGCGGGGTCGAGGGAGGTGGTGCGGTGGCCCAGGGCAGGTCCGTTGATTTTGACAAAGACGACGCCGAGGCGGCTGGCGACGTATTCCATGACGGTGGTTTTGCCGTAGCCAGGGGGGGAGATGAGGAGGAGGAGCCCCATGAGGTCGGTGCGCTTGGACTCGCCGGCGGTGCCGATCTGTTTGGCCAGGTTGGCGCCGATAAGGGGGAGGAGGACGGAGTCGAGGAGGCGGTTGCGGACGAAGGAGGCGAGGACGCGGGGCTGGAATTCGTGGATGCGCAGGCGGTCGCGGGCTTCCTGGAGGAGGCGTTGTTTGGTTTCCTGGAAGCGCTGGAGGAGGGGAAGGACATGGCTGTCGTGCTGCTGCAGGCGTTCGGTGAAGTCGAGGAAGCCAAGCTGCAAGGTGCCGTCCTGGATGCGGGGGTGCTGGCTGAGGAGCCCGGTGACGGGCAAGTGCAGCGGCATTTCGATGACACGGTGCTTGTGATGCTGGCCGCGGAGGAAAAGGTGGACTGCTTCATCCCGGAAAATGCCGGCGTCTTCGGCACCCTGGGCGGCCAGGTGGGCATCCATCCACTGGCGGGTGAGTTCAAAGCGGGCAGGGTAGCTCTCCCCCAAAGCGCTGAGAGAATGGTGGAGCTTCTCCAGGAGGCGCTGGGCACGGAGGGCGGACTCAAAGGATTGGAAGAGGCGGAAGGCATCCTGGGTGAAACTGAACTCAGCACCCAGGGTGAGTTCCTCAAGGAGATAAAGCGCGGCCTCGGCAGAGCGGGAGGGGGCGAAAAGCGGGTGGGCGGTGAGGAACGCGGAGATGCGTGCGTGGAGGCGGTCGAGCAAGAGTTGTGGTGCGGCAAGGCCGGGAGCCAGGGTGCGGGCGTGGCCGAAGCTGCGGGCATGTTCCTGGAGTGCGGCGGTTCCGGGGTCTTGCGGCTGGGCGGACCAGGCAGCGATGGCGAGGGCACGGGCTTCCGGATGGTGGCGCAGCAGTCCGGCAGAGCGCCGCATCGCGATGAGCGGGCGGAGGATAAGTGCTGCATCGTGATCATGGACGCCCTTGGTGTAGCCTTCGGCGTAACGGGGGCCCATGAATTCGAGCACGCGGGCGGCGAGTTCGTTGGGGGGCCAGGCGGAGGCTTCGTCCAAAGCGCGGCTGGATTCCAGATGGCCCAGGAAGCGCCAGGCGAGGAATTCCGCGCGGGCAACCGCGGGGGACTCGGAGGGGCTGTCCAGGTCCCAGACGGGCCGGCATTCCCGGAGGACGGGGTCTTCGATGGGGTCGAAGAAGCCCGTGCCGGTGAGGTGGACGGCAAGGCCGTCCTGGTGGGGAAGGATGGTGAGTTCCGGGGCCAGTGCCGAGATGTTGAAGCGGTGCTTGCCGAAAGCGATGATGCGCCCGCCTTCTTGATAGAGTTCCTGGCGGTCCTGGAGGCGGCGGACGGTGTCCTCCCGCAGGGTTTTGAGGCGGCTTTGGAGGTCGTCGGCTTTGACCGCATCGCCCAGCTCCAGGAGCTGGGTGACGGTATCCCGGAGCTTGGCCACCATGAGGTCGGAGGCAAAGAAGGCGTTGATCTCGTTGACGCCCGGGAGCGCCTCGGCGCGGTGCTGGATGCCGCGGAGCATGCGCTCGGCCACGGCGAGAAGGGCGGAGGCGCGCTTGCCGCGGGCCTCATTGAGCGCGATTTTTTTGGCTTCGAAAGCGCCGTGGACTTCGGAACGCTTGTCACCAAGCTGGACGATGCATTCGTCGATGCCGGCGAAGCGGCCCTCCAGCTCCTCGATTTGGACCATGAGGGCGCTGAGGAATTCATCGCACTTGGCGGGGGAATCGGCGAGGTCGAGGTAATTGACCACCGCCTGGCCGAGGAGTTTGAGTTGGGCGGCGAACTGGGCGGCACCTTCGCCGCTTTGGAGGGTGCGCAGGCGCTGGCGGAGGCGGGCACGGGATTGATTGAGGGCGGCGTAGATGCCGGAGATGGCATCGACGATGCGGGTGGTTTGGGTGGCGTCCTCAATACGGAGGCCGCCGACGACCTCGATGAGCATCTCCAGTTCCTGGGAGGCGGCGTCGGCCTGGGCGGAAAGTGCCTTGCCTTCAGCGGCTTTGGTGAGAGCGGCCGTGGCTTGGTCCATGGCGGCCACGCGCTGGTGGTAGGGCTGGAGAGCCTGCTCACCGAGAAGGAATTCGACGCATTGGGCGGAAAGCGAATCGGTCCGTTCACTGACGGCCTTTTCGATGCGGTCCGCGGCGGCGGCATCTGCGTAGCGGAGGTCGCGGAGGGTTTGGAGTTCGCCCCGGAGTGCGCGCAGCCCGGAAAGTCCCTGGACGTAGGCTTCCAGGGTGCCGGGGGCTTTGGAGGAGAGTGTGGAGAGGAGTTCATGGGCGCGGGCGTCCAGGCGGGCCGCCTCGGAGGCGGCATGGCGGCGCATTTCCAGGACGCGGTCGAATTCAGCGAGGGCTTTGGCGGCGGCCTCACGGATGGCGGCCAGAGGTTCGCGGAGCTGGAAGGCCTCGGCCCGGTCGAGCCAGAAGTAGGCATCCAGGATGGTGGCGGCGAGTTTCTGCAGGTCGGTGTAAAGCCCGGCGTAGGTGTCTTCTTTGTGGAGCAGGGCGAGAAGTTCATGGCACTCGGCCATGCAGCGGACCAGTTCCGGGTTGCCAATCTTGAAGAGATAGGAATCGGAGCGCACGGCGTCGGCCTGGAAGCCGGGTGCGGTGAAGGGGGTCTGCCAGATTTGGATGGCGTGGTGCTTTTGGGGGGCGGACTCTGCACGGATGAGGGCGACTTCTCCGTTCGGGAAAGGGCAAAAGCCGTGGCAGTGGATGGGGGTCTCGACCTTTTGGGTGATGATGTTGTAGGGAAGGAGGATGAATTCACCCCGGGCACGATGGTTGAAGACGAAAAGGTGGTCTTCGCGGTTGGGCGCGGCGATGCAGCGCTCGAACTGGAGGTCGGCGGCATGGGTGTCGAAGAGGCGGAGTTCGCCGGTCTGGAGGTAGCAGCCTCTGGAAAAAATGATGCCCTGGTCTCCTGGGAGGCGGACGCAGGCGTGCTCGATGGCGTCGATGCGGTGGACGCGGGCGAGTTTTTGGTTGAAGACAAAGTGGCGCCAGGCTTTTTCCTGGTAGGGGCGGATTTTCAGCAGGATGAGGTTTCCCAGGAGGGCGTAGTGGATCTCCGCATCATCCAGGGTCTGGTCCTTGTGCTCGACGGGCTCGCTGTGGATGCCCTCGCCGGTGTCGGTGTTGTCCTCGATTTTGATGGTGAGGTCGCCGCCGATGGTTTCAACGAAGAGGCGGTCTTCGATGGAGATATGGGGGTGGAGGCCGCCGCGGTGGAGTTCGCGGTGGGTTCGCTTCCACTCGAATTCGTGCTGGGGGGGGAGGCGGTATTCGTGGTCGCTGCGGTTGCCGAGGTAGGTGAAAGCGCCGTCCTCGGCGACGTGCCACTTGAAGGTCTTGAAATCGCCGGGATTGGGGCCGGTTTGAAAGACGAAGAAAAGGTGCGGCCCGATATGGGCAAATTTCGAAAAAACGGCGTGCTTGTAGTATTTGTGCAGGCTTTGGAAGTCCTCTTCGAATTCACGGGAGAGGAGGAAGTCGATCGGGGCATCGTGGATTTTGCGTTCCTTCCAGGTGTAGGCGGTGAAGACATCGGCGGGCCGAATCTCGCTGCGGAGGCCGAGGTGGACATTGCAGCCGAGCAGGAATCGTTCAGGGCCCGCAGGGGTGATGTCCCGGGGAAGGCAGTTGTTGGCCGTGGTGACGTGCTCGGTGGTGAGGAGAGTGGTGGGTATGGCGCCAAAGACATCCTGGCGGGCGGAGTTCAGGCGGGCGAGGCGGGCACGGAGGTCTTCACCCGCCTGGGAGAGACGGTGGCGGATGACTTCGTAGGTCCCGCCCTCGAGCACCAGGCTGCTCTCGGGCGGGGCCGCAGGCGGAGGGGCTTCAGCTTCGGCCATGGCGCGGTGTTCCCGGCTTCAGGTCAGGAAGCGGAGGGGATGCTGCCCAGCGGGGCATCGGCGATGCCGCTGCGCTTGGCCTGGTGGAGCAGGGCGGCGATGGCGCCGCGCGCGCTGTCGTCCCCGGCCTGTGCGGCGAGCTTGGCCAGGACGGCGGCGACGCTGAGGTTTTTCAGGTCATCGGTTTTGAGGCCGAAGCGCCCGATCCATTCCCGGAGCTGGGACTGGAAGTAAGCGGGATCGGCGTTGAAGAAGGTCTCCTTGATGTCGGTGAGTGCCTTGCTGTTGTCGATGAGGCGGTCCACGCTCTTGCCATTGGCGATCGCGCCGGTGATCTTATCAAAGAACTGGCCGTCGCCGCCAACGATGTCGATCTTGGCGTTGCGCAGGGCCTCACCGAGGACCTGGGCCTGGTGGGCGGCTATGGTGCGCTGGGCATCGATGCCGGCCAGTTCGATGTCTTTTTCTTTGGCCAGGCGGAGGCGGAATTCCTCGTGCCCGCGTCCGGCCTGGTCGAGGGCCTGCATGGCCGAGGCTTTTTCCGAGATGACTTTGGCTTCGGCCATGCCGAGGCGTTCGGTGGCGTCGGCTTTGGCCTCGAGCACACGGGCCTCGGCCAGACCCGAGGCGGCTTCCTCGGCGGTGCGGCCTTCGGCCAGCTTCTTGGCCTCCGCCTGCTTGGTGGCGGCTTCCTGCTCGGCCTCGGCGGCGATGAGGATTTCCTGGGCGCGGAGTTCGGCGGCCTCTTTTTCGGCCTCGGCCGCTTTGACGCGGGCGAAGAGGTCCTGCTCGGCTTTGAGTTCACTGGCCCGCTTCTGGGCCTCGGCGGCCTTGATGTCGATGACGAGGGCCTGTTCGGCTTCCATTTCCGCCTTGGTCACCTGGACTTTCTTGAGGCGGTTGGCCTCAGCCACGGCCTCGGTGTCTTTGATGCGCTCGCGCTCTTCCACCGCGGCTTTTTCCACAACCAGGCGCTCGCGGATGACGTCCTGGATGGTCTTGCGTTCAACTTCCAGGGCTTTTTCCTTCTCGATGCGGGCGAGTTCGACAATGCGTTCACGCTCGGTTTGCTCGATGCCGCGGTCGCGCTCGACGCGCTCGTTTTCGATGGCTTCGGTGCGTTCTTTGTTCTTCTGGGCGACGATGACCTGGCGGTTTTTGTTTTCTTCGGCGACCTGGATTTCCTCCTCGGCGGCGATGCGGGCTTGTTCGGCGCGCTGGTGCTGCTCGGACTGGACTTTTTTGGCCTCGGCCTGCTCGCGGGCGGAGATGATGGCGACCTCGCGCTGCTGCTTCTGTTCGGCCTCGGCCAGCTGGCGTTCGAGTTCGAGGACGGCCTCACGGGCATCGACGTTCTGCTTGGTGATGGTTTTCTCGCGTTCGCGGTCGATCTGGTTGGCGAGGATTTTCTGGGTGGCGGTCAGCTCGGTGATTTTCTTGATGCCCTCGGAGTCGAGGATGTTGTCCGGGTTGAGGCAGGTGAGGGGGGTCTGTTCGAGGTAGTCGATGGCGACGTCTTCGAGAACAAAGCCGTTGAGGTCGGTGCCGATGAGCTTGATGATGTCGTCTTTGAGTTTCTCGCGGGAGTTGTAGAGTTCGACGAAGTCGAACTGGCGTCCGACGGTTTTGAGGGCCTCGGAGAACTTGGCATCGAAGAGGTCGATGATGGCGGCCTGGCTGGAGGCGCGGGCACAGCCGATGGACTGGGCGACCTTGAGCACGTCCTGGGGGGTCTGGTTGACCCGGACGAAGAAGGCGACCTTGATATCGGCGCGCATGTTGTCGCGGCAGATGAGGCCGGTGGTGCCGGAGCGGTCGATTTCGACGCGCTTGACGGAAATGTCCATGAACTCGGCCTTGTGGAGGATGGGAAGGACGACAATGCCGGAGAAGGAGACTTTGGTGCCGCCGAAGCCGTTGCGAACGAGGGCGGAGCCCTGGTCCACCTTGCGGTAGCAGCGGATGATCATGACCAGCAGGCCGAGGAGGACGAGGCTGGCAATGAAGCCCAGGACGAGGGCCAGGGCGGTGAGGATATCGGATGGCATGTTTTATTTCTCCAGTTGATCGTTGGTGACTTGGACGACGGTGCAAAGGCCGGTGGCGGCATCGTGGCTGATGATGAGGGCGGTATCTCCCTTGTGAAGGGTGCGGCCCTGCTGGGCGCGGATTTGCACGACGATGGGGGCGCCGGAGGTGGCGATCTCCCCCTGGCCGTGGTGCTCGGTGGCCTCGGAGGTGGTGACGATGCAGGTGCGCCCGGCCAGGGGGGCGGTGGACTCGGGATTTTCCTTCTGGAGGGCGCGGAAAATACGGGCGAGGGGGCGTGTGGCGATGCGCGTGGCCACCAGACTGGCGGCGAAATTGGGGGCGAGGAGGATGAGGCCGATGAGGGTGGAGGAGTTGCCGAGGAGGTGATTGGCAAGGACCGCCAGGGTCCACATGCAGGTGATGAGCACGCTGAGGACGAGCATCAAGGGGACCTCGCCCACGTGGACAAAGCGGAAGAGGCTCTGCAGGAATCCGGGCTCCAGGTCGGCCTCGAAATCCAGGTGGGCGTCGGCCTCGGGGTCGAAGATGCCGAGGGCGGTGATGGCCCAATAGAGAACGACCACCCCCATGAGGAGGGTGAGCGGCAGGGTGGGCGGGAAGACCGCCTGTTGGATCAGGTCCTGCATGCGCTTGTTCTGGTGTAGGTGTTGGTTGTCCGGGGTCAAGCCAGGGAGGTGAGGGGCCTGGCTTTCCGGACAGGGTGAGGCTAACCGGGGTGGGAAAGAAAAAGCTTCTACAAAATCAGGGCATTTTTCTCATCAGCTGTCGAAATCAGGGCCTCCACCCTCCCGGGAGAGAAGTGTTTGAAAATGACTTGGCGGGATGGCGGGCGGGGTAGAGACTTGCATGCCATGCGCGCCTCACATGAAGTGCTCCGGGAAGTGGTCCAACAGCTGGGGGCCAAGGAAACGGCCTCGCTGCTGGGTGTGTCCCTTTCCACGGTCTATAAATGGACCCAGCCCGTTGAAGGCTTGGGCAGTGGGGCGATCAATCCGCTGGACCGGGTGGACCAGTTGATGCGGCTGAGCCGGACGCTTTCGATGATCCAATGGCTCTGCCATCGGGCGGGTGGATTCTATGTCAAGGACCCCAGCGGCCGGGCGGAGTGCGTGGACCTGCTGCCGGCGACCAATGAGATCGTGCAGGAGTTTGCCGAGATGCTGGGGATCATCGCCAAGTCCAGCGAGGATGGGAGCATCGCGCCCGAGGAAGCCCGCCAGGTGCGCCGGCGCTGGGAGGAGCTGAAAACGGTGACGGAGGGATTTGTCCTGTGCTGCGAGCACGGCCACTTCGACAAGCTGCGCCAAGCGGCCTCCAAGCCGCTGGAGGAGATTGCGGCAATGGATTGTCCGGCGCAAACGCCCGATAAGCACTTAGAGCCTATCCGGATAACTCGCGTGGCCCGCGCTGGAGGTCAAAAAGCCGCCGCGCGAGGCGCGAGAGCCGACTGGAGGGAGACCGCCAGCCCAGAGGGCTGCCCGCAGGGCCGTGCCGGGCAGGCACGGGCAACGGAGCATATCGGAAGCGATACGTGACCGACGAGCAACGTGGCGGGGCGGCTTTTTGGCCCCAGCCCAGAGGGTGATGGCGGCACCCGCCCGCCCCCTTCGTTGTCGCTCCCTTGCGTATCTCGTCCCGATA
>Ga0209172_10006773_pt1 | contig 12425 bp, 15 predicted proteins | sample LarsenN4metaG_FD_184113 | JGI IMG/M metagenome (GOLD analysis project Ga0209172, IMG submission 184113) | Hot spring sediment bacterial and archeal communities from British Columbia, Canada, to study Microbial Dark Matter (Phase II) - Larsen... ... | reverse complement strand
CAGGTCGAGCTCGAGCCCGGGCGAGGCCGGGCTGCTCCCTGGCGCAGGGCCGGCCTCGGCGCGCCTCGGGCGCGCGCCAGACTCGGCTTCACCCTCGGCTTCCGGCTGCAGCTCCAGGTCTACCAGCCGGGTGCGCACCCGCAGGCCTCCCACCTGCAACTCAGCTTCCTCGTCGGTGATGGCGGTGACCACGCCGCGCGTCTGCAGGGTACGTAGGCGCACTGCGTCCCCGGGACGTATGGCGCGGCGCGGCTCCAAGGCCTGCCGGGCAGGCTTGCGTCGCCTGGCCGGTTCTTCGAGCGCCTCTTCGAGCGCCTGCACCTGCTCCTGGACTTCTTGCAGGGCCTGCAGCGGCTGGCGGGCGCGCCCCATCTCCCGGCGCAGCCCTTCCAGCTCGGTCTTCAGGCGCTCCAGCTCGGCGGCGGCTTCGGCGCGCGCCTGCTCCAGCACCCGGGAGCGCTCGTCTTCGATGCGCTCCAGGCGCAGGGAGAGCTGGTCGCGCAGGTCTTCCATCTCCCTCCGGGCGGATTCGGCCGCCAGGCGCGCCTGGCGGGAGAGCTCCCGCTGGCGGTGGATCTCGTCCAGCAGGTCTTCGGCCTGCAGGTCGGCCGGGTCGATCTCGGAGCGGGCGGCGGCGATGATCTCCGGCGGCAAGCCCAGCCGCTGGGCGATTGCCAGGGCGTTGGAGCGCCCCGGCAGCCCGACAGTCAACCGGTAGGTGGGGCTGAGTGTCTCCAAATCGAACTCCACGCTGGCGTTGACCGCTCCCGGAGTCACATGCGCGAAGGCCTTTAGCTCGGGGTGGTGGGTGGTGACCAGGGTGGTGATGCCGCGCGCCAGCAGGTGGGTGAGCAGGGCGCGCGCCAGGGCGGCGCCTTCCTGCGGGTCGGTGCCGGCGCCCAGCTCGTCCAGGATGACCAGCGAGCTGGCGTCGGCGGCGCCCAGCAGGCGGATGATGTTGGTGATGTGTCCTGAAAAGGTGGACAGCGACTGCTCGATGGACTGCTCGTCTCCGATGTCGGCGTAGATGGCCGAGAACACGCTGATCTCCGAGCCAGCCTGGGCCGGGATGTGCAGCCCCGCCTGGGCCATCAGGGCCAGCAGGCCGACCGTCTTGAGGGTGACCGTCTTGCCGCCGGTGTTGGGGCCGGTGATGACCATGACGTAGTGGGGCGGCTCCAGCTCCACGTCGATCGGCACCACGCCGGAGGGGTCGAGCAGCGGGTGGCGGGCGGCGTAAAGGCGGATCAGGCTGCCCGGGTGGGTTGGTCCGGGAGTACCGGGTCCGGGTTGGCTTGGCCTGGCAGTCTTTCCGGCAGGCTTCTTGGGCGGGGCGAAATCCTTCAGCAGCGGCTCGCTGGCGCCCAGCTCCTCGGCGTAGCGGGCGCGGGCGAAGGCCAGGTCGAGCTCGGCGATGGCTTCCAACGCTTGGGCAAGCTCATCGGCGTGCTCCGCCACCTGCCCGGAAAGCTCCACCAGGATGCGGCGCTCTTCGTCCCGCTCGCCGAGCTGCAGCTCGCGGTACTGGTTGTTCAGCTCCACCACGCCCAGCGGCTCGACGAACAGGGTGGCGCCGGAGGCCGACTGATCGTGGACGATGGCCTTCAGGCGGCCCTTGAACTCGGCTCGCAGCGGCAGCACATAGCGCCCATCGCGCTGCGTGACCAAGGATTCCTGCAGGAAGGGCGTCACCTGCGGGTCGCTCAGCATGTGCTGCATCTTGCTCAGCAGGCGGTCGTGGACCACGCGCAGGTCGTGGCGGATTTGCTCCAGGCGCGGCGAGGCCGAGTCTACGATCTCGCCGCGCTCGGAGATGGCCAGCCCGATGGCCTCGATCAGCCCGGGCGCCAGGGGGATGCGGGCGGCGATCTGCGCCAGGTGCGGGTAGGGGAGGGCCATGCGCTCGAAGGTGCGCGCCAGGTCGCGCGCCGCCACCAGGGTGGAGCGCACGTCCAGCAGGTCGCCGGGGGTGAGGGCGCCGCTGTGCTTCGCCAGGTCGAGGGCCTGGCGGATATCGCGCGCCCCGCCGATGGTGGCGCCGCGCTGGCCAGCCAGGAAGGCACGTGCCTCGCGCGTCTCGGCCTGGCGACGCATGGCTTCATCGAGATCGGGGGTGGGGCGCAGCAGGCGGGCCTTCTCGGCGGAGGGGGCAAAGGCGGCGTAGGTGGCCAGCCGTTCCAGCACCTTGGGGTATTCCAGGGTGATCAGGCTTTTATCGTCCATGCTCTCAGGGGGAGTGTACCATTAAATTGTTTTCGTCAGGCGCATAATGGTCGCTGCCAGTGCTTATGAGCGCCAGTTCCCGTCACATGGGCGTCCAGGTCGATGCCTGTACTCGAGGTAATAAGGTGATGGGCACTTCCATTTTGCTGACCACGACAAGAATATTCTAAGAGATAGCTATGCCCTCCAGATCGTCCGCTCGCATATAATTCACGTAAACACGTGATATACTGGGCCGTAAGGAGAGTTCGCAATGGATAGGCAGAATGTGACCGTATCCTTATCAAGAGAGCTGCTGCGCAAGGTGAAGCTCCTTGCCACGCAGAGGAACACATCGATATCTGGTATTCTAACCCTTGCCCTCGAAGAGCTGGTCAACCACGAAGAAGATTATCAACGCGCCCGCCAGCAGCACCTTGACTGGCTGGCACATGGCGCAGACCTGGGTACCCGGGGGATAAAAGATTGGCGGCGTGAGGACCTGCATGAGCGCGCAGGCTAGTAAGTATGGTCGCCAATTTATCGACACCAATGTGCTGGTATATGCTCACGATCGCTCGGCTGGAGAGAAGTGGAAGCACGCCAGGAGGTTGCTTGAAGAACTTTGGGAAACCGGGCATGGCTGCCTGTCCGTTCAGGTGCTGCAGGAATTTTACGTGACAGTTACATGCAAGGTACCCGAGCCGATAGAAAGCCCGGCTGCGGCTCAGATTATTGGCCAGCTATCGAATTGGACGATCCACATACCGAATGTACAGGATATGCTTGACGCTATATATATCCAGCAGCGGCTGCAGATTTCGTTTTGGGATGCGATGATCCTGCATAGCGCCGTTAGACTGAAATGCGATATCCTTTGGTCGGAAAACTTTAGTCCAAGGCAAGAACATGCTGGCGTGCTTATTCTCAATCCATTCCTGCCTCCACCTTAAATAACTGTAAGGCCCACCGCTAGGTTTCTTGGGCGATTGCCCCTATAATGGGGATAGGTTATTTTGCCTAGCTTTCATTGTCGATTTTCGAGATGTCTGTCATCGGCTTTGCGATGGAGGGAGCGGATATGGCATTATTCATCCGACACGAACGCGGCCAGGGGATGCTGGAATACGCCGTCATCATCATGCTGGTGGCGCTGGTTGCTATCCTGATCCTGCTGGTGCTCGGCCCGGCGATCGGCAACCTGTTCAGCAACGTGGCCAGCAATATCTAAATCCAGGCCGTGAGATGTGGCGAAGCTGCACGGATGCCGCACCTGGACTCCGGGAGCAACCGAAGACATCGCATTTGTGCGCGCCTTGCCACTGCTGCAGGCGTGTGATAGAATCAGCCCCACCACGCATCCCCCGGGCGCGTAGCTCAGTCGGTCAGAGCGCACGGTTCACATCCGTGAGGTCGGGGGTTCGAGCCCCTCCGCGCCCATTTCTCTACCGTCCACTACCCGTTCCCCTCTACCCCTATCCCACCCTCTGCACCTCATACGTATAGCCTCCCTCCACAGCCCCCTGGCTGGCCAGGTAGTTCAGCACGTACTGCCCGCAGTTGCTCCCGATGCGGTTCTCCTCCACCTCGCCCAAGCTGACGATCACCTCGTAGCCGGCGCGGGCGAGCGCCTGCGCCACCGGGCTGCCCCCGCCTGCCTGGCAGGGGTCCAGGTGCGAGACCAGCCGGTGCTGCCTCGCCCGATAGGTGGGGTTGATGGGCGTGATCTTGACCAGGTAGCGCCGTGGGTCGAAATGGGCCAGCAGCACCTGGGGGTCGACCGGCATGCCGGCTGCCAGGGCGAAGTTGAGCGTGATCTTGCGGTCGCCGGGTCGCCAGAAGCGCCCGCCGTATTCGGCCATCTGGCCGAAGCCCCAGGTCTTCACCGGGACCAGTTGCCGGCGCAGCGTCTCGTCCGTTGTGTGCAGCGAGTACTGGAACTGGAAGCGCCCGTTGGGATAATGCTGGTCCTTGACCTCGATCAGCCGATCGAAGAAGGCGCCTGTCCCGTGAGGCGCCACCGTGGAAAGCGACGGCATCAACCCCGGCGCCCGGTAGCGGCGCGGCAGCTCTTCCAGCACCTCCAGCACAGCCGGATTGAGTGCCGGCTCGCCCATGCGGGCGAACTGGATCTTGAACTTGGCGGCCGGCACCCGGCGGTCCGGGTAGTGGCGCTCCACCAGGTAATCGACCTGCGCCAGCATCTGCCCGGCGCTCAGGCGGCCGCGATAGCCCCCGCCTGCGTCGCACATCAGGCAGCCCACCGGGCAGCCGAACAGCGTGGACACCATCAGGATCCAGCGCTGCTCACGCGCATGCGGCGGCTGCAGGGCTTCGACGAACTCGACCATCTTCCCCCCGCCCAGCTCCGCCATGTACACCATGGCGAGCTGCGGCGTGCCGGCAATCGAAACGACTTTCATATAGCTTAGCCCTCCCCTCGGCTGATCTGGTGGTAGATGCGCATGGCAGCCCGCAGCCCATCCCCGACGGCGATGGCGGTCTGGCGGTACAGGCCATTGGTCACGTCGCCGACAAAGTGCAGCCGCCCGCTGGATACAAGTCTCTGGCAGCCCGTTCCAATCCCGCCGGGCAGGAAATCCAACTGCGGTTCTCGCCCGATGGCGTAGACCAGGTGATCGCTTTCTAAGAAGAAGCGCTCGCCATCCCGCTCGCACTCGATGCGCAGCCTTCCCGCCGCGCCCTGTACCTCAACCCGGCGAACGCTTGTATCCACGTGGAGGGCGATGGTTGCGCTGTGCCCGGCCCGCTCGTGCAGCAGCGGCAGGCAGCCCGTCTCCCCGCCCCGGTGCAGGATCGTCACCGTGTTGTTTTTGGCCAGGTTGAGGGCGTAGTCGAAGGCCGCGTCCCCCGCCCCGACGATGACCACCTGCCGCCCGTTCACCCCCAGCAGTGGGTAGACCTCGCTGAGGATGCGATCGCCCGGCGCTGCGGGAAGCCCCGGCGGGAGCGGCCTGGGCTTGGTCCCCGAGGCGACCACCAGGAAGCGCGGCCGGTAGGCGGCGCCACCTGCCTCGACCCGCAGCTCGCCGTCCTGCACGCGCACCTGCTCTACCCGCTCGAAGGTCACCCGCACGCCGCTGCGCCGCAACTGCTTCTCGAACAACCCGGCCAGCCTGGGCCCGCCGATCCCGGCTGGGAAGCCCGGGTAGTTCTCGACCAGGTTGGCGTTCCACAGCAGGCCGCCCACGCGCTCTTCCTCGAAGAGCAGGTGCGGGATCCCGGAGCGCTGCAATTGGATGGCGGCGGCTATCCCGGCCGGCCCCGCCCCGACGATCAGGACTGGTTCAGGGGGCATAATTTTCCAGCGCCTGCAGGATGTCTGCGGCCAGCAACGGTGTAGCGAAGCCATGCGCCAGGTTCAACAGGGTGGCCCGGTGGAAGGACTCTTTGTACGTGGCGGTGCCATCCACCACGAAGAACACCTGGTAGCCGTGCATGAAGGCCGAGCGGGCGGTCGTTTCGCAGCACAGGTGAGCCATCACTCCGCACACCACCGCCTGGTTTGCCCCGCCGGCCTGCAGCATGCCCTTCAGCGGTGTCTCGAAGAAGGCGTCGTACTGGTGCTTTTCGACGATTGCCCCCTGGGCGGTGTCCAGCGCGGCGCTGATGCGGCTATCGCCGGACTCGGCTCGGATCAGGTCGCGCCACCACCCGGCCATGCGGCCGGCATCCTGGGGGGTGTTGAGGTGGCGGGTGAAGATCAACGGCCAGCGGCGGGCGGCGAATGCGGCCGCCAGGGCACGGATGCGCGGCAGGATGGCAGGCGCGCTCGGGATGAAGGCATGCGCGCCAGGCTTGAGGAAATAGTCCTGCATGTCCAAGACGAGCAAGGCCGGACGATCGGGCGTGAAAAGACGCTGCTTCCCGCCCAGCTCTGCCTGGACTGCGTGCAGCATTTCGGCGGCCTTCTCCGCCAGCGTCTTGGGGGTAAAGTAGAGCTCCTTGATCAAACCGGCATTCTCCCCACACCTCCGGGCGGCTTGCGCCGTTTCCTTCGACCGGATCCACTCCATTATCGCATCATTCCCCCGCAGATGCAACCTGATAATTGTCATACGGGTGTACCGAAAAGGTGATGTGTCATATAGGAATTAGCGATGCGGGCGGTATGCGCCGCTCACATCCCAAAAACCAACAACTTCCTCATTGAAGCGGTGCCGGGATTCCGGTATACTCGCCCTGTGGTACAAGACACGCAGCAAAGCATCCTCCTCTGCTGGAGCGGCGGCAAGGACAGCGCCCTGGCGCTGCACGAGCTGCTCCAGGACCGGGAATACCGGGTCGCCGCCCTGCTGACCACGGTCACCGAGGGTTACGAGCGGGTCAGCATGCACGGCGTGCGCCGGGCGCTGCTGGAGCGCCAGGCGGCCGCGCTGGAATTGCGCCTGGAGCGGGTGAGCATCCCGCCCGAAGCTTCGAACCAGGTCTACGACGATCGCTGGCTGGAGGCCGTGGAGCGCTTCCGGGCTTCCGGAGTCGCCGCGGTGGCCTTCGGCGATATCTTCCTGGCAGACGTGCGTCGGTACCGGGAAGAGACCCTGGCCAGGCTCGGCATGCCGGCGCTCTTTCCCCTGTGGGGGAGGGATACGCGCGCCCTGCTGGAGCGTTTCATCTGGGCCGGCTTCAAGGCGATCATCACCTGCGTGGATACACAGGTCCTGGGCCGGGAATTCGCCGGCCGCCAGATCGATCGCCAGTTCCTGGCAAGGCTGCCCGCCGCGCTGGACCCCTGCGGCGAGAACGGCGAGTACCACTCGTTCGTCTACGACGGCCCGCTCTTCCGGCGCAGGGTGGGCTTCCGGGTGGGCCAGGCGGTCTTGCGCGAGGAGCGCTTCCACTACGTCGACCTGCTGCCGGATGGCTGACCTACAAGGCAGCCCGTGCGTTCCCCCGGGGAAATGGCGTAATATATGACCGTCGACCGCCGACCGCTGATCGCTGAGGAATTTGATCAAAGCTCATTGCCCATGACCAATATCCCATCCAATCTCTCCTGCGCCTTCTGCCAGATCGTGCAGAAGCAGGTGCCCGCCGCCATCGTCTTCGAAGATACGCTCACCCTGGCCTTCCTGGACCGTCGACCGCTCTTCCCCGGGCACGCACTGCTGGTCCCGAAAGCCCACCTCGAGACGTTGCCCGACCTGCCCGACGAGCTGGTTGCGCCCCTGTTCATTGGCGCTCGCCTGTTGACCCAGGCGGTGCAGGAAGCCATGGAAGCCGAGGGCAGCTTCGTGGCGATCAATAATAAGGTCAGCCAGAGCGTGCCGCACCTGCACGTGCACATTGTCCCGCGCCGCCGCAAGGACGGCCTGAAGGGCTTCTTCTGGCCGCGCAACCCCTACCCAAGCCCGCAGGAGATGGAGCGCGTCCGCCAGGCCATCGCCGCGGCCGCACAGCGCCTGTCAGCCAGGTGAATGGCATCCAGCAACCTATTGAATACGATCACGAATTTCTGTATACTATTTCCAGAGGCGTCGGTGGGATTTGCCGGATGTTGGCAATTTGTGGGGCTACGCTGAGAGGTTGGGGTCATGGGCAATAACACGGAAGAGCAATCCATCCGAACACAATCAAGTAAAGCTGCTCGTCGAGAGAGGCGTATTCAACGAAGAACGAGACCCATTCGCTCGTTTCAGACAACAACTGCATGAACTCTTCAATGTTGACCCGATCCTCATCAATTAAGAAAGTGTATTGCGAATGTGGGGATATTTCACGGTCATTGCCTCCGTAACGGTATTTCTTGGGCTAAGCATCTGGAATATCCTGGTGCGTTTCGGGTTTATGTCCGTGCTCAGCATAATCTTGTGGGGGTTATTTTCGCTTTTCCGCTCAAGCGTCAATATGTGGCGCACCGCGATCGGCATCCCCATGCTCGTCATTGTCGCCCTGGCTGGTATATTTGCCTGGCAAACAAGATACCTGACCCCTGCTCACGATTATCCATTCTCCCTATCCCCTTCCCCCATCCGCTGATTCCTACATCCTAATCCCTAATCCCCTTTCCCCTATTTTCTCCCCAAGGAGCCTCCGCCATGTCTCTCACCTTTGAAATCCTCGATACACCCGCCCGACCCGCTCTCTCAATCCGCACGCATGCGCCCGTCGGTGAGTTGCCGCAGTTGTTCGGCCGCTCATACTCGGCCATCACACAATACCTGGGTGAGCTGGGCGAAGCGCCAGCCGGCGAGCCTTACGCAGCCTACTACAACCTGGACATGCAGGACCTGGACTTGGAGATCGGCTTCCCGGTGGGCCGGGAGCTGCCGGGCCGCGGTCCGATCCAGCCCAGCCAGCTCCCTGGCGGGAAGTTGGCCACCTGCCTGTTCGTCGGTCCCTATGCCGACATGGCCCCGGCTTACGAAGCCCTCAAGAGCTGGATCGCCGAACAGGGCTACGAGCCGACCGGAGTGGCCTACGAGGTATACTTGAACGACCCGAACCAGTCTCCCCCCCAAGAGCCGCAGACCCGCATCCTGTTGCCGCTCAAGGCTGGCTAATCCCGGCGCTCTGATGGAAAATCCGGACCGCCAGCCTTTTCCTTTTGATGATATCGCCCAGGCCTTCTCGCGCACCGCCGAAAAGTACGACCGCTTCGCCGAGGACCACCCCAATCTGGCGCGCATCCGCAGCCTGGTGTACGCCCATCTGGAGCGCTACCTGGAGCCCGGCGCCCACATCCTGGAGCTCAACGCCGGCACTGGCACCGACGCCGTCTACCTGGCGCAGCGTGGCTTCCGCGTCCACGCCACCGACATCGCCCCTGGCATGCTCGGCCGCCTGCGGGATAAGGTGGCCGCGCGGGGGCTAGAGGAGCGGGTGACCGTCCAGGAGATCACTTTTACTGCGCTGGAGAAGGTCGGCGGCGGTCCGTACGACGCCGTCTTCTCCAACCTGGGCGGGTTGAACTGTATCCGCGACCTGCGTCAGGTCACTAGCAGCCTGCCGGCCCTGCTGCGGCCGGGCGGGACTGTGGTCTGGGTGCTGATGCCGCCCATCTGCCTGTGGGAGCTGGCGATGGCTCTCACCGGCGACTTCCGCTACGCCTTTCGCCGCCTCTCTAAGGGCGGCACGCTGGCCCACCTGGAAGGCCTGTATTTCAAGGTCTACTATTTCACCCCTCGCCAGGTGATCTCTGCCTTCGGGAGGCAGTTCATCTCCCTGGAAATCGAAGGGCTGTCCGTATTCGCCCCGCCAGCAGAGAGCAAGAACCTGGCCCTAAGTCGCCCGCGCCTGTACGCCTGGCTGTGCCGGCTGGACGAGCGCCTGGCGAAGCGCGCCCCGTTCAATGGCTGGGGCGACTTCTTCATCCTATCGCTGCGATATGAGCCGAATGTGGACTCTCGCATGCAATCAGACTAAGTGGGCAGGTTTTTCCAGGCGATGTATGCGCCAGTTTGAATCCATTGGAGTAATTCATATGTTCGCTTCTACTTCTCCCTATAGTATCCTGATTTATCCCTTCCGCTCAGCGCGGGCACTGCCCTCCTCGGTACGGGGGACCGGCGGCCCTGTTGGTGCTCGGCGCGGGCCTTTTTATGGCGGCAGGAACGTTCATCTCTTATCTCAACCATGATTACCCGCCCGCCCCTGACGTGCTAAAGATATATGTAGACACGTGGGGCGAGTATCTCATGCTTCCTTTCCTGAAGATTCCGCCCGAGAGCTATTGCCTGTTCATGGCGATCTCATCATGGTTCCATTGGTGTACGCCATTTGGATATTGATGGCCGGGACAGCTAAATTGCTCTCGCTGCTAAACGGTGGGCGTGCCAGCTACGAGCAGTACCTGGTGATCACCGCTTTCAGCTTCTTCCCTTTTATTGGCCGGAATCATCGACTCGATCTTCTCGGTTGTGATTGACGGCTACGTGCTGCAAGCGCTGACCGGACAGCTCGGCACCTTCGCTACGGCCTTCTGGGCTATCTTCCCGCGCTTCTTCTATACTTTTCTAAACGGGCTGGGTGGGGCGTGGATCGGTATCAGTACGGCAGGGGTGGAATCGTTCAAGTGGTGGGAAGCCATTCCAATCGCGCTGTTCAGCTTTGGATGGCCATTACCTGCTAATTAGCGTGTTGTTGAGGTAAGGATAAATCCGCCTGAACTACACCACTGTCTGCGTCAGACCGCCGAAGAATGAACAACGCAGCACAGTCTGTCCAATTGTGCAGGAACCCCGAGGACATGTAATAGCCCTTATGCCTTATCCTAATTACCCCGATAAATATAAGGCTGAATCAGTCCTGAATCCGCAGGACATCCTGGCCTACCGGCGCCGGCTGGGCAGCCTGCCGGGCGTCCCGCCTCCTGCCGCGATCCTCCTGTGTCTGCAGCATGGCCTGCCGGAGCGGCTGCGCCGGCGCTTCCCCCTGCGCCGAGTGGGCCGCCTGATGGGCGATCTATACCTGCTCAAGCGCTCGGGCGGCCGGGTGGGGGTGATGGCCAATTTCGGCATCGGCGCCCCGCTGATGGCGGCGCTATGCGAGGAATTGATCGCCTGGGGGGCCCGGCGGCTGGTCTCCATGACCTGGGCCGGGGGGCTGCAGCCCGATCTGCGCCCGGGGGACATCGTGGTCTGCAATCAGGCCATCCGGGACGAGGGCACCTCTCACCATTACCTGCCCCCCGGCAGGCAAGTCCAGGCGGATGACCGGCTGGTTGCCGCCCTGGTGAGCGCCTTGCAGGAAGGCGGGTGGGCCTGCCGGACCGGGGTGACCTGGACCACCGACGCCCCTTACCGCGAGACCAGGGAGGAAGTGCTGCAGTACCAGGCTGAAGGAGTCCAGACGGTGGAGATGGAGAGCGCCGCGCTGCTGGCCGTCGCAAAGGCGCGTGGGGTACAGGCTACCACCGTCTGTGTGGTGGGCGACAGCTTGGCCAACCTGCGTTGGGAAGCGCCTCCCGACACGCGGGTCGTGGAACGCGGATTGGAAGCCGTCTACGCGGCCGCCATCCAGGTATTGAGCGGGGAGTAAGCCAGTGAACATTGGTGACGAAATTCACTTGCCTGCGTTGGCTTCCTCTTATAGAATTGGATTCGATGCGGGTTGCCAACGGGTGCTTGAAATCCGACCCACTCAGATCCCCTGAGAGACCCTCGCATTCATACCAACCTGTTTTGCGAAAGGATGCTGCCATGTCCAGGACGATGGACGATTTGAAAGTTGCCTTCGCCGGCGAAGCGCAGGCCAACCGGCGCTACCTGGCCTTCGCCAAAAAGGCGGATGAGGAAGGTTTCCCACAGGTAGCCAGGCTGTTTCGCGCCGCCGCCGCTGCCGAGGCCGTGCATGCCAACAACCACCTGCGCGCCATGGAAGGGATCGGCTCTACCGCCGACAACCTGCGGGCTGCCATCGCCGGCGAACACTACGAAGTGGTCGAAATGTACCCGCCGTTCGTCCAGGAGGCCGAGGCGGGCGGGGAGAAGAAAGCCCTGACCTCCTTCCGCTGGGCACTGGAGGTCGAGAAGGTTCATGAAGCCCTGTACAGCAAGGCGCTGGAGTCTCTGGGAGACGAGGCGCCAGCGATGGACTATTATGTCTGCCCGGTTTGCGGTTATACCCACGCAGGCATCCCGCCGGAGAGATGCCCGGTGTGCGGCACGCCTGGACGCCGATTCGAGTTGGTCGAGTAAAACGCAGGAGTATCAAGAACATCCGAAGAGCAGCAAATACATTGGTAGGGGCTGTCCCAGGAGTCGTAGGGCGGTTTTCTGGCCGCCCTCTGTGGGGTCGGGTATAGAAACCCGACCCCACTACATGAAGGGGAACCATCGGGCCGGGCATAGAAACCCGATCTCTATTCCCTGGCGCAGTGGCCATGTCCTGTGGTAGTATTTAGGGATATAATCATTGTCCGACGTCTAGATTAGTAACACACTGGAAACAGCGTGGGAACGTGTGTTTCCGAGCAGAACAGCATAGCCATCTCGAACTGGCTGGACGGAAAGGAAGGTGCCTATCGGAAGAACGCTTTATCTACATCTCCCAGGCTGTGTGCCGAGTGAACATTTTGATTTTTTCATCAATACTGGAGGAGAGATGATACCCCACAGCAGGACATTGTATGCAGTCATTCCGTTGTTGATCCTGGCGCTGATCGCGGTGGGGTGCGCGCCGCAAGCAACACCGACGACAGAAGTCACGGCTCCACCGGAAACGGAAGTCGTCACTGAGGCACCCCCTGAGACAGAAGCGCT
>Ga0209172_10006771_pt1 | contig 12427 bp, 14 predicted proteins | sample LarsenN4metaG_FD_184113 | JGI IMG/M metagenome (GOLD analysis project Ga0209172, IMG submission 184113) | Hot spring sediment bacterial and archeal communities from British Columbia, Canada, to study Microbial Dark Matter (Phase II) - Larsen... ... | reverse complement strand
ATACACTAATCCTTGGGCGTGTTGAACAATGGTTTCCATAACCGTTCAGTTAAATTTTGATTACGCCCTTTCTTTCAGATTTTTCCTTCTTTGGCAACCCCTTGTTGAAACTGGTGCAAGATCTCAGCTAACTAAACCGCATGCGTTAACATCCGGTTTAGTTAACACAGTCCTTGCAAATTTCACTCCGACACACCGACACTACCGCTGAGATGGGTCGTTGCGGGGTTATTGTCGAGCTTCTTCCACCCAGGGCAAATATCTCCTGTGCAGGCAGGTCCGGTATATTCCCAGATTGCGCCACTGCTATGGAGTTGGTAGAGACTGCTTCCAATGGCGGTAATCGAAACCGTGGCAGGGTTGTTATCGAGTTGTTGCCAGCCAGGACAACCCGCCTCTGAGCATGGCGTACCTGTGTATTGCCAAACGGCACCACTACTATGAAGCTGGTAGAGATTTTTACCACTCGCCGCGATCGCCACCGTCGCCGGATTTTGATCGAGCTTCTTCCAGCCGGGGCAGCTATCGCCTGTGCAGGGCGTGCCTGTGTACTCCCAAATCGCGCCACCGCTATGAAGTTGATAGAGGTGATCATCATTGACCGCGATCGCGACTGTAGCTGGATTGTTATCGAGCATTCGCCAACCGGGGCAGCTATCGCCTGTGCAGGGTGTGCCCGTATACTCCCAAATCGCGCCACCGCTATGAAGTTGGTAGAGCCGTGCCCCAATCGCCGCGATCGCGACTGTAGCTGGATTGTTATCGAGCATTCGCCAACCGGGACAGCTATCGCCTGTGCAGGGTGTGCCCGTATACTCCCAGATCGCGCCACCACTGTGAAGCTGGTAAAGATGTTTGCCGCTCACCGCGATCGCGACTGTAGCTGGATTGTTATCGAGCTTCTTCCAACCGGGGCAGCTATCGCCTGTGCAGGGTGTGTCGGTATATTCCCAAATTGCACCGCCGCTATGAAGTTGGTAAAGATGTTTGCCGCTAGAGGCGATCGCCACGGTAGCTGGATTATTATCCAATTTTTGCCAACCGGGACAGTTATCGCCGGAACAGGGCGTGCCCGTATACTCCCAGATTGCACCACCGCTGTGAAGCTGGTAGAGGCGATCGTCACTGCGGGTCAGGCCAATGCTAGCACGTTCATTATCCAGTGCCGCTTGCATCCGCACCACTTGCCCGGTTGTGAACATAAACATACCCGCATCATCGGTGTAGTCCATATAATTCATGAACATGTCACCATTGGGGCCGTTATTACACGTCACCCGCGGAAACCTGGGACGTCCCGTGTTGGGGCCTGCCTGGTTGGGCGTGTCATTAACAAAATCGCTGCCATTGCAGCCGTTACCATCATCTCCCCAGATGTGACGGAGATTGAGCCAGTGACCGATTTCATGAGTTGCCGTTCTGCCTAAATTGAAGGGAGCGGCAGCGGTACCCGTCGTGCCAAAGCCTGTATGTACAATCACAACCCCATCGGTTGCGGCAGGCCCACCTGGAAATTGAGCGTAGCCCAGCAAAGCACCAACAACGGGGTCTACCAGGCGCGGGGCAACCCAAAGGTTTAAGTAGCGATTTGTCGGCCATGCATCGACCCCCCCTGTAGCAGAAGACTTGATGCGATCATCACTTGAAAACTCTTTGACTGTCGTCACTGTTCGGGTAATCCCATTCGTCGGATTCCCGTTTGGATCAGTGGTTGCCAGGACGAACTCAATTCGAGCGTCAGCCACGAAGGGTTGAAACACCGATGGAACAGAAGAAATATCAGTATTTTTTGCGCGAAAATCACGATTTAAAACATCAATTTGACTTTGAACTTGTGCATCTGAAATGTTTTGTTCGGGATGGCTCGCGTTGTAAAGAACATGAACAACGACAGGAATGACTGTAATTCCTGTTCTAGCCGCACCAATTCCAAGGCGAGCGTATTCAAGCGATCGATTTTCGATTTCTTGTCGCCTCATTGCATAAGCGAGATTCGTTGTTAAAAGCCGATAGTGCACACCCATTGTGCCACAGGTTCGTTGAGGGGGAAGGCCGACTGTCATTTACTTATCTCCTTTTCTGAGTAAATGATCTTTTTATCTATCTACAAAGCACTATGCAAAATTATCGGTAATTTCGATGGGATGATGGGGTACCCATCAGGGTGATTTTGGGGCTGAAAGTAAGGTAAGGCGAATGAAATTGTAGCAAAACTAGATTTTTGCCCTATACTTCCAATGCACGATCAACCCTTGCAGCTTGCTTTGGTTCACAAGGTTTTCTATTCAACTCCAAGCAGGAAACCGAACTGAAAAGTTTCTTCTCAACATCTTTGACCACAAAAATCTAAGCCTGCGATCGCGCTGCATTAAATAATCCAGCTTTGCTGAGTTACCCAATAATCAGCTCTACAGACTGCTACTTTTAGTTGTAGAATCACCCAATCTCAAAGTGTTTTATGATCTTCAATCTCAAGTACGAGTAATACTGCTGAATAGCGAGACTTTCAGGAACCGAAAATACTAAGCTTAATATTCAAAGTAAAAAGGTGAATTTTTGATATTAATCGTATTTGTCTAGCCAACTCATTCAGTTTAAACGAACTATCTGTATCAGGGATAGCTGGTTTAAATAATTTTTATTAATCAGGTAAAAAGTTAACCAAAGTATCAGCACCTACTTCAGTGATTTATTGATTTTGAAACTCGATCGAAACTAATCATTCTTTTCAGATTGACTTTCAATGAATGATCAGAGGTCTTGTCAGCATATTAGACAGCGTATTCTAAGAATGATCAATCAGTTTTGCTTTTCATTCTCTAGCTGAAAATCAATCGCGATCGCGCTATTCCCCTGCTATGCATTTGATGCAGTGCATTTAGTCTAAAGTCCAATAATTAAAGGACGTTGCTGAATGTATATATGATCATTACCAAAAAATATTCGTCCAGGTTGATTGACCTGGACGAACACGACTTATTACTGGTTGTCAGCTAGGAGTAGTTTTGCAACATCAGCATGAGCAATAACAACATCAGGATTTTGCTGCAATGCAGTATCATACTTCACAGCAAAATCACTACCAAATTGATCGGGTGTGAGTAATGTCTGGATATCGGTTGTAATAGCTGCGATCGCTTCGGCTGTGAGGGGTTCATCCGCTTGCAGCAACTCATCAAGCTGCACAACTAATTCAGACAATTGGTGTAACCAGGCAAACTGGGTATGATGAATCACCAGTTGCAGCAATTCACCTTTGGATACCTGCCCCCGCACTTGCTCATAGGTCACACGTTCGTTATCCAATAAGCATTTGTGCAGACGTAATAACTTCCTTCGCAACGCGCTCAAGCGTTGATGTTGACTGATGCGAAGCTGTAGCGTGTTAAGCATGGATCTGTCCCATCCTTCCGTTTTGGTAGTCTTGAATTGCTTGAATAATTTCGGCTTCTGTGTTCATCACAAAAGGGCCATAGCGCACAACAGGTTCATTCAGCGGCACGCCAGCGATCAACAGAAAGTCGAAGGGTTGCTGCGCCTCTACAGGGTTCGTAATCGTCACCTCTTCCCCGTCTTGCGCAAAAATAATCATTTGCCCATCTTCACCCCGCTCTTGCTCTGAGCCAAATAGACCCGCCCCCTCTAGCACATAGGCAAAAGCGTTGTAGTTTTGCGGCACTGGTTGGGCGATCGCGGCTCCCGGTTGCAGTGTGAAATGCAAATAGATAATTGGTGTGCGTGTTTCAATCACCGCTTTTGCTCCTAAAGCTTCCCCGGCAATGACGCGCACTGTGACTGCTCCATCATCCGTCTGAGCAACTGGAATCTGTGCAGCGGAAATTTCTTGATAGCGAGGAGGCATCATTTTGTCTCTGCGCGGCAAGTTAACCCACAGTTGCAAACCGTGTAACCGTCCGCCTGTGCGGGTGAACTCGGCCTCTGGCATTTCAGAATGCACCACACCCGCCCCTGCCGTCATCCACTGCACATCCCCCGGATTTAACAGCCCTGCATTACCAACCGAGTCTTTATGCTCTAAACGCCCATCCAGGATGTAAGTCACCGTTTCAAAGCCCCGATGAGGATGGTCGGGTGCCCCTTTTGCTTGACCGGGCTTTAGTTGCACCGGGCCTAACTCATCGAGGAGGAGAAAGGGATCAAATTCTGAAAAGCTGCTTTTAGGGAAAGGACGACGCACCAAAAAGCCAGCCCCTTCTAGCGTCTCAACACTGTTAACAATTCCGGCAACAGTTCGGAGCGTTTGAGTTTGCGCGGTCATAACATTACCTCCTAGACAGAACAGGTGATTGATAGTTTTGTCCTATATATGTCTAGTCCTATAGTAACATAGGAGAGTAATAATTTTTTGAGTCGGGGTTTACCCCCGCTGAGATCGGTAAACCGCCTATGTCTCTTGCCTTTGTGATTCTTGGGTTGCTCCAGCAACAGCAGCGTACAGGCTATGGCCTTAAAACAGAATGCTTTGATGACTGCATTGCCCACCTGTGGCAGGCTGACCAGGCTCAGATATATCGTACGCTTGACAAGCTAGAAGCCCAGGGTTTTGTTACTTGCACTGTCGAGATTCAGCACGATCGCCCCAATCGCAAGATCTACACCCTCACCGAAGCGGGCACAGCCGCGTTTACCCAGTGGCTCCAGACCCATCACCCCTCACCCACTTTACGGGAGCCGTTGCTGGTACAACTGCACTTTGCGGCTCAACTATCGGATGTGGCGATCGCGCACCTCTTAGAGCAAGAGCTGGAGGCCCGACAAGAGAAACTGGCCGCCTGCGAAGCGTTGCAAAACATGGCCCCGGCTGAGTCGAATTTGTCTCCCGATGATCTGAGCAGTTTACGTGGGCAAACAATGCAACGGCTGGTACTGGAACTTATGATCCAGCGCGAAAAAGTGTATCTCGATTGGCTACAGACTGCGATCGCGACCATTCAACCAAAAAGCGAAAGCAAGGACTGAGGCGGCCTAAAAGGGCTAATTGCTGCCGCTGTCCAAGCTTGAGATGAGGCTTTTGCTCACAGCGCTGACGGTCGTGCGATCGCGAATAAGCCTGCCAAATCATCCAAATAGTCACCACCAAAGGCCCTGCTTAGTTCACAAAATCACTGCGGGTCAGTTGCAGAAATTGCAGCCAATGTAGAACTAAATCAGCCAACGCCGCTAGTGAATCAACAACTTCGACATCTGGGCGCACCAACGCCGTTTGCAGTTGAATGTCTTGCCGTCGTTGATACTGCGGGTGAACACCTACAAACAGCGGTTTATCAGTCATCGACCAAGCGCCTAACTCATACAGTACGATTGGGCAAAGCGTCTCGCAGGGAAACCAAAACGCGATCGCGTCTGCCTGCCGCAAATGGTCATACTCCCACTGGATCTGGGTTGCCGCCGCCGTTGGGTCATGCATCGGAAAGTTCTTGCGGCGAGGATTAAACAGCGTCAAGGGGGTGTGTGTGAGGTGATCAACGATCTCGGCTTGCCAGTTTGGGCAATCGCTAATCCCCCCGGCTAGAAAAATGCTAGGTCCCGTTTCAGTCGTTTGAGGACATTCGACATATCTCATATTTGCGTTCTACTGGTTGATTAGCGAGGTCTAGCAAGTTGGAATTCACAATGATGATCAGTCCAGTGCTTGATTCACCAACGCATGGCCCGATTCCTGCAAACCCTTCAAATTGCGCGATCGCAGTCTGACTGAACTACTTCAGTTGAAAAATCACCCCTAAATACTCACGGTAACCGCAAATTTTGCCATCTTTCACATCAAAGGCGATCGCGGCCTGGTTTTCATAGGGGTGCCCCAGCATTGAGCCTTGCGACTCAACTTCAAAAACAACAGTTGTGGCATTGCTGGTAATTTGCCGAATCGTAAGCGCTAACCCACCTGGAAAAACCTGCATGACCATCGCGAAAAATTCGCTTGCCCTCGCCCGCCCCTGGTTAACACCCTTAAAAGGCCCCGCCGGAAACCAAAATGTAAAATCATTACTCAATTGATTCAGAAAAGGTTCCCAGTCGCCACCCGCCAGCCCACTCGCAAAATCTTGAAAAGCGTCTGTTGCAACTTGCAGGGTTTCAGAACTCGCTTCTGGCATATTGAGATCAACTCAAATTGACGTTTCGGAACCTTCTAGAGCTAATATTTTAGCTGCCATTTTATCGACTGACTCATCATTTTGATGGGCATCTCCAGAGTTTATAAATAGACTCTTATCAATCACGCCTGGTCTATACCCCAGATCAAACTTATGTATTGGCTTCAACGCTTGGCATGAACGTAGTCTACAAAGTAAAACTTAGGCTCTAGCCAATATTTCAGCCCTGCATAAATGCCTAGCCCAAGCAATGCGGTCAAAACGAGTGGCAGTCCAATCCTGACGCGGAACGAATCAGGCATCACCGCTGCGACTGCCAGCGCCACAAAAAAGTAAGCCAGCAAACCAATCTGTAACCGCTGCACATTTTTCAGTGCTTGACGGCAACTACTACAAATCATTGTGTGCTGGTGGTAGCGATCGAGAATTTGGCGACGATCGCGAGTTGGTAACTGAATGGATGGATCAAGACTACCCCAGGGTAATTTTCCGTGGCAGTATTGATCAACCCAATGGCGAAACTCAATCACCAGGCGATCGGCGCTCGTTGGCAACTTGTAGGCTGTTTTCCAGCTTTGGGTCTGTGACTGTTGTTGCAAGTCGCGTTCTTGATAATGTAGCAAAACCATATCACCGTCTAGCACCAGGTTTCGCACTGAGAGATGCTCCCACCAGCGAGGAATTAAATTGTGCAGCCGCTTGGCAAAGTTGCGCGGAAATTGAGCCACAATTCTTGATTTGCCGGGAGCCACCGGAATGCAGTAGGTGACTAGCCCCACCTGGCGATCGCTACCAAACTGGATGACATACTCTAAATGGCAGGGAGGGGTGAACGTAATCTGCGTCTTAAAAGCGCCCTCTGTCTTGGCTTCAATACACTCTTGGGTTGATTTGACAATTTTAATTGGCAGCGGTTGCGCCCGATCTCGGTTGCCCTGCACGCCATGATGAGCAAAAGGCACATGAGCAGGGTCAGCCACATTTTCAATTAATGTTTGCCAGTCATACTCTAGCTCACGCACCATTGACGACCAGACAAAGCCACGACTCGCATCAACCCAGGGTGAAAGCGGCAGCGAGTGAGTGTGGGCGATCGCGGCAGAGTCAGCATCAGGCCAAACCCAGAGTAGCCCCTTAGCGGTTTGAGTTGGCAGAGCCGTTACGCAGTAATGCGCGCGATTCTTCGTTACGATTTCTGGATCCTCGGCTTGAGGAATCTGAGTACAACTGCCCTGCGTATCAAACTGCCAGCCGTGATAACTACACATGAGCTGCCCCGTTTTTTCATCAACGCGCCCTTCACTCAAAGGTGCTAAGCGGTGCGGGCACTGATCGACAAAAACACAGTACTGATCAGAAGAACGTGGCTTCCACACGACAAATCGGCGACCCAACAGCATAACCGATGTGGGACATTCGGGGTCAAGATCTTCGATCGGTGCGATCGGATACCAATGTTGGAAAAAGTTGAATGTTAAGTCCATCGTTTAAACTAATTAAATCGTTATCAGAGATTTTTGGGAGTTGGATTTAGTTGGGTCAATTCTTAAATTAGAAAACTTGACCGAATACTTCTAGAAAAGGCAATCAAATAAATCATTTCTATCTAACATTCCTACTAGAAGGCAAGCGCGAATCTTGCTGAATGTTTACAGAAGCTCATCTCCATACAGAATATCCGTTGTCTAGGTACACCAAAAATACACATACGACTAACTTGTTAGGAACTTTGTCGTGCAGCGCGATCGCCCAACTGAACGTGTTTACAATAAAAAAACTAGAGCAAATCCATGTCCTTGCCAGGTAGGATCTGGCTGCAGTAACCCTAACCGATTCAAATCTGACATCGGAGCGATCAATGAGTACAACCACTAGAAAAGAAGATACCTGGGGGTTTTGGTTTTTAGTTCCGCTGCATCCCTATCGTCATCGCCGCACGCTGCGCCGGGAAGTTGTACCAGGCACCGTCTGGACGTTTGAGCAGTTACAGGGGATCCTCTACACCATTGTGCCAATCCGCATGACGGTTGTGAAACTTGCATCAGGTGGCCTACTCGTCTACGCACCGATCGCCCCAACCCAGGAATGTATTCGCCTGGTTAAAGAACTAGAAGCAGCTCATGGAGCGGTACAATACATTTTATTACCAACAGCTTCGGGACTTGAACATAAAGTTTTTGTGCCTGCTTTCGCTCGCTGTTTTCCAGATGCCGACATTTTTGTTGCGCCCCATCAGTGGAGCTTTCCAGTCAACCTGCCGCTAAGTTGGCTCGGTTTTCCTCGTCAGCGCACCCACGTGCTGCCCAATAATAGTGCAGAAGCACCTTTTGCCGATGAGTTTGACTACGCTATTTTGGATATTAATCTGGGCAGAGGTTCTTTTGTCGAAGTCGCTCTATTTCACAAGCGATCGCGCACAGTCCTGGTAGCAGATACCGTCCTCTCAGTTCCAGAAACACCACCCGAAATTCTTCAGCTTGACCCCTACCCCCTCCTCTTCCATGCGCGCGAAACGGCAACCGATCCGATAGTAGATACGGAAGCTAATCGTCGCAAGGGATGGCAACGCATTGCCCTGTTTGCCACTTACTTTCAGCCGAGCGTGTTGAAAACCGTGGGGCTGATTCAAGCCGTGCGAGATAGTTTCAAGGCACCCGATCGCTCCAAAAAAGCCTATTTCGGGCTATTTCCCTTTCAGTGGCAACCCGAATGGGAGCGATCGTTTGAGGCACTGCGCAGCGAGGGACGACCTTTTGTGGCTCCGATTCTGCAAGCGCTCATTCTCGACCACAACCCCCAAGCCGTGATTGACTGGGCGAATTACGTTGCTAGTTGGAACTTTGAGCGAGTGATCCCCTGCCATTTTGATGCTGCGATCGCAACCACACCCGCCGAATTCCGTCAAATATTTGCGCTGTTTGAAGCGTCGCATCCCAGCTCAGAAACATTTGGCAGTGCCAGTCAGCCTCTTCCTTCAGCAGATATTGACTTTATTAGAAAGCTAGAAGAAGCCCTGGATCGGCGGGGCATCACCTCTTCTCCAGAGACAAAAAATTGATCAGAACACCCCTTTCAAAACCGTACTGATGGCTAACTTTGTCTATCGCCGCACAGTCGGATATTCCACCAAAACAGCGCCTTCTGGAATAAACCGCGCCGGGTAGTTAGTCTTTTTACTTTTTGGGCGTAAGGTGCCAATCGGGACTGGTTTCTTGAGCTGTTCTAACTCTTGCAGTTCCCAAAACACTGCCCATGTTGGAGCATCGTTACTTGTTGCGGCAGGTCGGTAGATTGATTTTCCAGGATAGCGACCCCGGCGCGAGTTGACATATCCGACATACAACCCACGCCAAGTAACTTCTGGGTTTAGAGGTTGCTCACCTTTGGCCTGTGATGCATAGATGAAGACTTCGACTGCCTTGCCTGCCCGCAGCTTCTCAGCTTCGCCAAACACTTCAAAGGCCATGCTTCCAAAAGCCACCTTGGGCACATGATCAACTGGCAAATCATCCAAATCGAGTTGGGCTGCGATCGCCTCCAAGCCAGAAATTAAGTGCATCTCAGGCACAGGAGCAAGAATTGCGAAAGCATAAGTCTTTTGCATAAACTGAACACTGTTCAAAAAAGATGAGCCTTTCTAGACTACTAGAGAGCGTTGCCCTTTTGGGAAAACTAGCTCCAAAATCAGCAAACATCTAACCAGCCACTATCAGAATTCCCAAAAGCCATCCAATTTGAGCAATAAAATCAGTGGTTAAACAACAATTTCGATTTAGGAGCAAATTATGGTACATCAGGAATCCATCACTCTGTCAACCAAAGGACATGGAGATATGCATGACCTGACAGAGCAGATTAGCCAGATTGTCCGCAATACGGGCATTCAAACGGGGATGGTGAACGTGTTTAATGTTGGTAGCACAGGTGCGATCGGCGCGATCGAATTTGAACCGGGGTTACAACAAGATTTGCCTGCACTCCTCAACAAGCTGATTCCACCCAGTCGCGATTATGGGCATGAGCAGACCTGGCATGATGGCAACGGGCACTCTCACCTACAGGCGACCTGGTTGGGGCCGTCACTCACTGTCCCAATTAAACACGGCGAGTTAGTCCTTGGAACATGGCAGCAGATTTTTCATTTAGAGTGTGATGTCAAAGCGAGACAGCGTCAAGTAATGATCACGGTTTACGGAGAATAGAGCATCGCCTTTCACTGCACTACTTAAGGATTTCAAAAAACTTTTATATTCACTTAGAAAATCATCCGTTTCATATTTTTAACAAATTACTGCGACACTAGCAAAACCAATGATCATTTATTCTTTTCTATTTTTTTTAATATACTTAGAGTAAATAAAGAAAGAATCGCACCTGCCAAACTTAGCAACCACAAACCACAGCCAGCAGCAATTCCGAGGGCAGAGGCAATCCAAATTGCGGCAGCTGTTGTAACGCCTCCAACTTTTGAGGTTGACTCGCTACCTGACTCATGCAAAATCACTCCACCACCCACAAAGCCAACCCCTGTGATTACACCTTGCAAAACTCGGCTAAACGCATCCGCACTTTCTTGAGCGACGTTTAACTGAATTGGCACAAGTATAAACAATGCCGAACCCAAACTGACTAACATGTGGGTGCGTAAGCCAGCCGATTTAGCCCTCAATTGGCGATCGATGCCAATGATGGCACCTACGAGTAATGCAACTCCGAGTCGAAGTGTAGTTTGTTGCCAGTCTAAAGGAGCCAGTAAACTTGTCATTGCCAGTCAATCTACGAATCATTAATGCTTTACTAAGGTATCGCTTTCTTGGGTAGTTAACGTTTACGGAAGTAGCGGGTCGAGAATTGATTTCCAATCAGCTAGCGAAGACGAAGACGACAACTGACTGGCCTCACTCCCATTAATAAAAAAAGTTGGTGTAGACCAGACTGATCGGCTAATAGCATACCGAATGGGTACTTTTGTTTCTTGTTCAACGCGATCGCTGGTCAATTGTCGAATAAATTCTGTCTCATCTTGCCAGTCTGAGTATTCAGCCGCAAATTGAGCCAGCAGATTGTATAAGTCAACATGCGTTTGCTGGAGTAAAGCCGCTTCAGTATATTGATCTTGTCGCTCATACAGGTAGTTAAACACATCCCAAAAACGAACTGGATCATCCGCCGCTAAAATCACTGCCACTTTAGTTACATCCCAGCTTTGGCGATGGTTTGCTAACACGACAGGGTGCAAGGTAAAACGAACCTCTCGATCAACATACTCATCTGCGATCGCAACCAGTGTTGACCAGGCTTTCTTAGAAAAAGGACACTCAATGTCTAAAAATGCTTCAACCTGCACTAATGCATCGCATGGTCCGCGCTGATAACCGCTTGGTCTTGTAGGAATCGGAATTGTCATAATCAATTTTAGATAAACTAAACATTATTCTGCTACAACACCTGAATAGGCAATTTGTTGATCTGTGTCTAGCTTCTAGCCTTCGCTAAGGTTGGTTCAAGTCTAGAAATAGGGAGCAACAGTATGATTCAGGAACGCGATCGCGATCCCCCACTTGATGCTTGTCAAGCAGGAAACAGTAACAACTCTTTTAAGCTGACAATTATGCAAGGTTTTTACCACTACCGTCAGGAGTAGTTTCTCCAAACAGGAGAGCTAGTGACCAACCCTGATTGAACCGAGAAAATAAAAGAATTGTTGACTAACCGAAACACGATTAGGATTAAAAGGCGTTGTCGCATCTCACCCAGTAATTTGCATTACATGGGCAGTCGTTTCAAGCCAAACCTTGCATTGGGTTACGTAGCCACCATCAGGAGTCTCTTTTATGTCTGATCGTACTTATGATGTTGTCCTTTATGGGGCGAGTGGGTTTGTCGGCAAACAAACAGTGCAATACTTTGCTAACCATGCTCCATTAGGTCAAGTGCGCTGGGCGATCGCTGGACGAAACCGACAAAAGCTAGAAGCCATTCGAGATCAGGTGGGCGTAGCTGTAGATGTGCTGGTTGCAGACAGTCAGGATCAAGCTGGAATCGATGAGATCGTTGCTCAAACACGTGTGTTGCTCACCACCGCTGGCCCCTTCGCCTTATACGCTAATACTCTGGTTGATGCCTGTGTTCGTTTCAAAACTCACTACGTAGACATCACTGGAGAAACCCCCTGGGTCAAAACCTGGTTGGCTGACAGAACTAAGAAGGTGGAATGCGGCTGAGGACGGTGAATTCGCGCCTAAAGGAATCTTCTTGCTGTCGCTTGGAGGCCATGGCAGGTTGAGGGTCAGGCAGACTCGATAAGAACT
>Ga0209172_10006766_pt1 | contig 12432 bp, 17 predicted proteins | sample LarsenN4metaG_FD_184113 | JGI IMG/M metagenome (GOLD analysis project Ga0209172, IMG submission 184113) | Hot spring sediment bacterial and archeal communities from British Columbia, Canada, to study Microbial Dark Matter (Phase II) - Larsen... ... | reverse complement strand
GGCGATCAAGTATCACATGGAGCAGAAGGGCCTCGAGCCGCGTGATCTCGTGCGCTATATCGGCAGCCGCAACCGCGTCTATGAAGTGCTCAATCGCAAGCGGCCACTGACCCTTCGCATGGTGTGGCGACTGCACAAGGGGCTCGGTATTCCGGCCGAGTCGCTGATCAAGATGCCCGAAGAACAGGCCGCCTGACGGCCAAGAATTGCATCGTTGTTATAAAACGGCTGTACTCCCGGCTAACTGCAGCCGTTTTATAACCGTCGCTCCCTGCCAGCAGTCGATGGCATCTGACTGTAGTTTCCGCGTTGCTCCGGGAATTATCTGATCCCTCGCAGCGGCGTCGGCGCTTCGGGCGGAATGCCGTATTTCCGGCGTTCCCAATGGTCCATAAGCCCCACGATGTCGGACTGCCGCACGCCCCAGGCGCCGAGCTTGCGAATGGTTGATTCGATGAATGCTTCCGCGACCGGTAAGGACAGGTCAAACCATTCGCACCTGATGTTTTCGAACGCGAATTGATCCTTGAAGGCGCTCTCGATCCTCTCCGTTACCGGCTTACCCGGCATCCACCAGAACCGATACAGTTGCAACTGTGCAAAGTGTGCTACCTGAAGGGCTGCGAGCCGTTGCAAGGGATCCTCAGCGATGCCGACCTTGACCGGATTACCGGTCTCGGTGGTGATCAGGTAAATGCTGTGAAAGCCATTTTTCCTGATGAAGCGTTTGAAGCTGTGTGGACACCTCAACACGATTTCTCCCAAAAACAATCGCGCCCGCGCAGGTCGTCTGCGCGGGCGCACAAATCCAATCTTGATGAACTTCTGCCATTTTCAGGGTGCATCCGTCTCGCCTGGAAATGTCTCACCAAAAAATGTCTCACGCTGCACGATTAACTTGACAGCGATCGCACACGTTCAACGACGAATCGCCGAGAGCGTCTCGTTGGGACAGCGCGTCCATTCAAGCGCCACGCGATTAGACTCACCACATACTGCCAGCGCCGATGCGCCGTGGCGCGGCTGATGCCGAATCTCCAGCAGATCATCTTCCATGGCGTGCGCTCAGCACGCGCCCAGGCGAGCTTGGCGTCTTCGGCTTCCAGCCAGCGCAGCCAGCCGAGTGTCTCTTCCATGCGGCTGATCGCATCGGGAGATGGAGGAGGCCGCTTGAGGGGCCGCGGTTCCTGTCCAACCAAATCGCTGAACTCGGCGAGCATCTTCGGCCACAGCGAGTAGTAGCCTTGCACGCGCACTTCCGGCAGACGCTTCATCACGTCGGCCGCTTCGTGCAGGCGCGCTTCGACACAGGCCGGCGTCCAATCAGCCATGGCACGCCTCCTCGGTTGCCGAGCGCGTCCCGTAAAGCTTTCTCCCGAGCTGCCGGATCAATTCACGCTCAGGCCAGGTGAGACGCTGGTCGTCCTCGCTGACCACCAGGATACCGTGCTCGTGCCAGCCCTCGCGCTTGACTTCTTCGGGCGGACGCCGGTGGCGCCGTAGCCCTTGGGCATCCACCTCATGGCTGCACCTCACGAGCGATGAGGTCGGCAAGCGCACCAATGACGGAGGCGGGCGTTTTGCCGTCGCCGAGCCGTCCCATGCTCGCGGCCAGCGCCGGGGGGTCGACGCCGTGCTGCAGAAGGAGCGAGAGCGCGATGCAGGCATCGTCGAGGATGCCGTCCATGGCGGAGCCGATCTTGGCGCCGTGCGTGAACACCTCGCCGATGCGGCCGGTGTTCGGGTCGAAGCCGAACGTCACCGCATAGGACCGGCAGTCGTGCACGAACGTGGTCGTGACGCTGGGCCTGCGATCGGGAAGGCGCTGCCGGCTCACGGCGCGCCTCCGTGGAGCGATCCGGCCTCGGAGGTGCGCGGCATCACGGCACCCCCTTCAGCCAATCGGGCGATTCACTCAGCGGGGAACGTGGGGAACGTGCATTTTGACGTTCCCCGCCACGTTCCCCGTCGTAAGCATCTGAACCACCACCATTTTGGGAACGTGACGAACGTAGGGAACGTGTTTGCTCTTCTTTATTATTGTGTACGCGCGCGCACGCGCGGAGGTCGGAAAAACGTTCCCCAGGTTCCCCACGTTCCCCGACGCCTTCGACATCAATGGGATAGGCCGGGGAACGTGGCGGGGAACGTTGCTCCGAAGTGGCCTGACGTTCCCCTTTTTCTGCCTCGCACGGGTCCGGAAAACGTTCCCCACGTTCCCCATGTTCCCCTTCGAGCGTGAGCTGCCAGCGGCGCGCCTGATGGGAAACCCCGATCGCCCGGATGCGCGCCTTCAGTCCGGCGATGTCGAACACCCGATCGCGCATGCGCGCGAGCGCCTTCCCCAGGCGCGTGCGCTGGGACCGGTCGCCGCCGGTGCCGAGCGGAAGCGGCGGTTCGCAGTTGACGGCGAGCTCGTAGAGCCCGCTGGTACCGACCTCGGCGGTGCCGAAGCGATCCCACCATTGCCCGACGAACACGCGCCAGACCGCGCCCTCGCCGTCGGAGGCTTCGAGCATCTCGTCGATGTTGCCGAGGAAGCCTGGAACGCCGATCGCCTCGAGCAGGCCACCCATGACGGCGGCCCAAGCTTCGAAGCTGCCAATGTGCTTAGCCCCGCGCGGCATGCCGGCTGCGATCCAGCCGCGGCAGAGCGACAGGCAGGCGGCCACGAGGTCTGCCCGGTTGGCATGAACCCAGCCGATGAGATCGGGATGGCGGAAGCCGTTGCGGCGCCAGGGTTGGTCGACGCGAGCATCGAGCCGGATGCGCACCAGGCGGCGCGCCATTTCGCCGGAGAACTCAGCATTGTTGCCGGTGGCGATCCAAATGCAGCGAATTGGCAGTCGTGTGGTTTCCGAGACGCCGAGGATGCGGTCTTCCCAGAACGGCGCGGTGATTGCGGCCGCAAGCGCCGAGGAGTCGAGCGGACGGCGCAGATTGTCGATCAGCACGACGGAGGGGATCTGGCGCAGCTTGGCGGTCAGGCGCTTGCGCCATTCCTCATCATCGCTGCCCTCGACCATGACGCTCGCGCGGCAGCCGGTTGCGATCACCGATATTGCGTCCACCATCAAGGTCGCGCCGGTGCCCTGGGTCGGCTTCTCGACCAGATGCAGCGGGGTCGGCCCGTCGATCATGGCACGCACGAAGCCGACAAGCAGCAGCGACAGCGCGTGCGCGCGTTCAGCCTCGCCGGTGAACGGAAACTCTCCCAGGAGATCGTCGAGCAGCAATGACCGCGCTGCAGTGATATCCGCCGGCGTCGGCTGCGCGGCTACGGGCGGCAGCACGAAGTCCTTTGGCGGGTCGTAGAGCAGACGCGCCGCCGGATGGTAGCCGGGCTCGGTGATGAGCTCGCCGTCGCGGCCGAACACCGGCGTGGTGACGATGCCGGCGAGCACCGGCAGCGCCGGATCGGGCGTGGCGAGGATCGACTTGATTACCGCCATGGGTGGATGGGCCGGAATAAGCTCGCCGTTGCGATTGATCTTCCGCCAATCGACGAGCTGGGCGAGCACCGGCCGCAAGCGATCCTCGGTGAGCGGCTTCGCCATTGGCAAACCGTCGTCGTCGCGCACCACCCAGGTCGGGCATCCGGCGGCACGAAATAGCCAGGGTGGATTGTTGGCGGCGAGCAGGATTTGCCAGGCCTGCGAGACCGCAGCGGCGAGATCGCCGTTGTCCGCGCGCAGTTGCGGTCGCGCGCCGTCGGACAGCGAGAGGCCAATTGGCCTGTGGGTGCCGCCGTCGACGACGAGAGCCATGCTTTCTGTGGTGCCCTGGCCGTTCCACTCGACCGCCGACTCAACGACCCTGCGCACGGCATCGGCGCCCTCGCGCATCAGCAGGTCGTTGAAGTCATCGCCCTCCTTGGGCGGCATGGCGATGAAGACGCGGCGGCCCTCGGCGTGCAGTCGGGCGGCGGCGGTCGCGGCAGCGCGCGCGCCCGCGCTGGAAGGATCGTGGTCAGCCAGAAGCACGACCTTCCGCGCATCGGCAGGCAGAACGACCTGCTCCAGGTTGGAGGTCGAGAGCGTGGCCCAGACCGGCAGGCGTGCGCAGGCCGCCATCACCGAGAGCGCAGTCTCGATGCCCTCGGCGAGACCGATGACATGGTCCTCGGTCAGGTTGGCAAGACGCACGGCGCCGCCGGCAATCGAGGCCAACATTTTGCGCGGGTTATTGACCGGCGCCTTGGCACTGCCGTCGTCGGCGAGATAGGTGCGGTGAAGCGCGATGCGATTGCTGCTGCCGTCCCGCACCACCGCGACCAGGCCCGGGAAGCCACGCCGGCTCTCCCAATGCGTCAGGTCCGGGTGGAACAATAGGTCCGTGCAATCCGGAACTGGCAGCCGGCGCGACGTGAGATAGCGTTCGCCCAACGTGCCTGCGAGCGGCACCGCCTTCGAGAGGATATGGTCGATCTCACGGGCCTGGTCGGCCTGCTTGGACGAGGGCTTGGTGGCGCCCCGCTTCGGCTGCGGGCCTATCGTTGTCAGTTCGGCCGCGTAGCTGATCAGCTCGCGACCGGTGCGATGGATGGCGTGCTCCAGCGTGTTGATGGGTCCGCCGCCCTCGCCGCCATCAAAATCGATCCAGTCGCCGGCGTGCTCGCCGGTGAGCGCAATCACGCAGGAGCCGTTCTTGCGCGGCGCATCGCCTCGGATATTGGCAAGCCGCCATTCATCGCCGACCCGCCGGCCGTTCGGGAAATGCCGTGGCACCCAATGCTCGGCGGTCTCGCGCAGCCGCGCGACGATGGCATCGAGATCAAACCGCTCGGCCGGTCGTGGAGGTTCGGCGTCGTTGAGGTCGAGCATCGGCGCCTCAATCGAGCAGCACAAGACCGCGCTCGGCGCGGGTGATGGCGGTGTAGAGCCAGCGGGCGCGATCCTCGGCGGTGCGGCCGAGGCCGTCGTCGTAGACGATGATGTTCTCCCATTGCGAGCCCTGCGCCTTGTGGCAGGTGATGGCCCAGCCCCAGACCGCTTCGATGATGGTCTTTTTCTTCCAGTGGTCGCGGCGCTCGCGCTCTGGATCGGGCGTCACATGATCGTCGAAATATCCTTTGTAGACGCGGAAGCGCTCGCGCGCGCCGTTCGTGCCGCCGATCTTCTGTCCGTCCTCGGTGGTGACGACCGCGGTGAAGGAGATTTCGTCCTCGTCCTTGACCTCGGTCAGGTCGAGGAACATGCCGTTGACGAGGCCGAGGTCGTTGCGGTTCTTGAGGCAGATGATTTTCTCGCCCTGGCCGGTGGGATAAACCCCATTGAAGCCGGACGCGCGCTTCATGGCGAGGTTGAGCTGCAGGCGCGTGGCGTTGCGGCCACAGATGACTTGGCCGCCGCGCAGCATCTGCTCGGGCGCCACGTCAAGCCGGCGCATCTTCCAGACGAATTCGTCGTGCGCGCCGTAGGGGATGGATTTGCTTTCGCGCGCCAGCGTGGCCAAACGAATGATGGCGCTCTCGCCGGCCTGGCGGTGAATCTCAGTGAGCATCACGTCGGGCTGACATTGCGTGAACGCGCCTTCGCCCCTGACCGGCGGCAGCTGGCCGGGATCGCCCAGCACCAGGATCGGCTTGCCGAAGGCAAGGAGATCGCGCGCCATGTCGTCGCCCACCATCGACACCTCGTCGAGCACGAGCAGCTTGGCTTCGCGCAACATGGATTGCTCGTTCAGGACAAAGCGCGGCTTGTGGATGTCGGACAGCCGCAGTTCGAGCGAGCGAAGCTGCGACTCCGCGAACAGGCGTTCGGCCGCACCCATGGATGCGATCTTCGCCTTGAGATCGGCAATCTCCTCCTTGACCTTCTCGATCTCGGCGGGCGTCGCCTCGGAGACCCGGTAGATCAGGGAGTGGATGGTCGAGGCCGGCGTGCCCTTGCGGGTCATCACCAGTGCCGCCTTGCCGGTGAAGGCCGCGTAGAGCACGCCGTCGCTTGCGCCGGTTTCGAGACCAAGCTCGGCAATGGCGTGCCGGGTGATGGTGGTCTTGCCGGTGCCGGCATAGCCGAACACCCGGAACACCTGCTGTACCGTGGTGCGGTTCGTAAACCAGTCCTTGATGGCCGCAATTGCTTTGGCCTGGAGCGGCGATGGCGAAAAGCTCATGGTTCACTCCTCCCAGCAGCGCCGCGCGTAGGGACAGGAGCGGCAGAGGTAATAGTCCGAGGCCGCAGCGATGCGGGGCGGCAGTTCGCCGGCTTCGACGGCGCGCAGAATCTCGACGGCTTTGTCGGAGAGCGCCTGCGCTTCAGCGGGATCGAGGGCGACCACCTCGTGGTGGAGCGCCTGGCTGTCCTTGTTCAGCGTGCTGAATAGCGTGACGCCGATCTCCATGTAGGCCATGTAGATCTGGACCTGCGCGAAATAGAGCGGCTTTGCGGCGCGAAGGCCGCGCTTGACGACGTCATTCCAGGACTTGGCGTTGAGCGCCTTGTGCTCCCACAGCGCCGGCCAGGCGATGCCGACATTAGGGCCGGCGACGATCACGCCATCAATGTGGCCGCGCAGCCGCCCGCCGGCCGCCTCAAAGCCGAACTGGCTGCCATCGCGGCGCTGCGTTCTCAGATCAAACCCAGCAGCGCGCAGCCATTCGATCGACAACGCCTCGAACCGATGGCCGGCTTCGAACACCCGCGGCATGGCGCCGTCGAGGTCGTGACCATCATCTGGCGGCGTGTGGATGATTTCGTAGGCGAGCCGGCGGCAGCAAGGCTCTCCCAGCCTCGACGCACCGAGGTAATCGCGTTCCGGCTGCTCGCGCCGTGCCGTCAACAGAGCGGCATCGATCAGTGTGTTGACGCGCTGCGCAACGGACACCTCGCGCGCGCCGATGCCGTACACAAATCCGGAGCCGTGGTTGAGATCGACGACATCCATGGCCGGCCTCAAAATGGGATGTCGTCGTTGAGCGTTTCGCGGTGCATCGCGGCCTGGAAGCCGTCGACACAAGCCTCGATAATGCGATCGATCTCTTCGGCCGATCGGTCATGGAACGGCGCCATCAATCCGAGCTCGGTCAGCACCTCTGCAAGATTGCGCCGTGCCGCCTTGATTGCCTGTATCTCCAGCTCGGTCTTGTCGATCATGCCGTGGTTCCTCTTGGCGATGGCGGCGCCGGCGTTGAGGCAGCGGAGCGAGCAGAAGGCGAAGGTCGGGTATCGCTCCGGGCGCAGTTGGTGCGTGTAGTAGAATCCGCGCGCCTCTCGACCGCAGAGCGCACAGGCTCTCAGCCCATGAGCAGCGTCGAGAGCTTCTGCGACTCGGGTTCGTCGGGTGCCTCCGCGATCCGCTGCGACGCCAGCACGATGAAGCGGCTGATGGCGTTCTGCGCCATGGCCTCGAGCTCGGGCATGGTCAAAGAGCGGATTGGCTGGTGAAGCCGTCCTCTTCCTTCGAGCCATTCGCCGATCGCCTTGGCCGCTTCATGCGCGACGTGCGCCTGCCATTCGTCGTCCGTCATGGTTCAGCCGTTGAGCCACGCCGGACCCGGCTGCTTTGCCGCCGGCGCGCCGGCGCCGGATGACGGTTGCGACCAGGCGGGCGCGCTGGGCGCCTGCGGTGACCGCGACGCGGTGGACGACTGGCCGCCTTGGGCTGCCCCCTGCGTCCAGGCGGGCTGCGCGGCCGCGGCCTTGCTGCCGGCGCCGCGCGAGCGGCTCGGGCTCACCGGCACGTCCCTGCCGTCCATGACGAGCTTCCATTCCTTCTCGGTCGGCAACACCACGCGGTCGAGGCGGTTTTGATCGCTGTAGCGGGCGTCCTCGCTCGCCTCGATCTTGATCTTGGCGACGAAGGTGATGCCGTTGAGGTCGGCGAGACCGCGCAGGATGCGCTTCTGCTTGGCCGCCTCGCTCATGTCCTGCGCATCGAGGCCGAGCGCGCTGTCGATCATGGCGCGGAAGGTGCTCTTGGAGATCTTCCAGGCGATCGAGACGCCGTTCTCGTCGACCTTGCCGCCCTGCACGGTGAACATCTGCCAGAACTTGCGCTTGGCGTGCGGTCCCTCCGCCACGGTGAATTCGCAGTCGAGCATCCGCACGTCGCTGGACGGGTCCTTCGGCGCCTTGAGCAGCGCCTGATCGATCTCGCTCTGGCCATCGATACCGCCGGGGCGGATGCTCATCGTGACCTTGGCGAAGGTGCCATCGGGAATGAGTTCGCCGGTCTTCTGCGGCTCGGCTTCGTTCATGTCGAACATGGTGGTCATCCTTTGCTGGGCTGGTTGATCTTGCGAATGAGCGCGCTGAGGTCGGGCGGCTCGGTGAGGTCGAGGCGGCCAGAGCGATCCTTGCCGGGCAGGCCGAAGGGGTTGGCCGCCTGGCAGACGAAGCGGCGCACGTCGCCGCGATCGGGCTCGTGGCGCCACGCGTCGCCCTCCGCCGCGAACCGGCTCATGGAGATCACTTGGTCGACGATGCCGGGGAGCTCGCGGGCGGCCTTGCCGCCTTCCATTTGCGGCTGCCAGGTGACTCGATTGAACTCGTCGGTGATGCGCTCCAGGATGCCGACGAAGATGACGGTGCGACCCGGTGCGTGCTGCAGGTGCTTCAGGAGCCCGATGGCTTCCCGTGCCAGGAGACCGTAGGCGCCGCGGGTATCGGGTTTGCCAGTCCGCTCCGACTGCGCCTCGGGCCGGGTCTTCGCCCACACCATGGCGAGCCGCGTCAGGTCGGTTATCGAGTCGACGAAGATGATGCGCTTGCCGGCGATCATGCGGACAAGGTCGGGATATGCGTCGACGAGGTGCCGGTAGTGGCTCTCGCAGAAGAAGGTCTTCTCGTCGGCCGCCGGATTGACGCCGCCGACCAGGCAGCCGACGTCGAGCGCGTCACCGAAGCTACGCACCGGGATGCTGTCGCCCGGCCAGTCCTGGACCGATTTCATGCCGGCCTCGAGATCGATGCAGAGCGTCTCCGCCGGCGGCAGGGTCTTGAGCAGCGAGGTCTTGCCGACACCCGAGGGCCCGAAGATCGCCATCGTGGTCTTCGCATGCGCCTCGGCGAGCCGCTGATCGGCGGTGATGATGCGCAGCGCCATCAGCGACCTCCCTCGGAGATCGCATCGACCGCGCGGTCGGAACCGAGCGCGCCGGCTTGGCGGGCGAGGTTGTAGAGCTTGCGCAGCGCATGCAGCCGGTCGCCGACGGCGTTGAATTCCGTCTCCGCGCCGAGCATCGCGAACGCGATGTCGTCGAGCGTGGCGTCCTCGATCGACTTGACGGCGGCCGGACGCTGTCGAGCTTCGAGCGCCGGAATGGAAACGGTGTCGGGCAGCGCTTCGAGCCAGATATGGCGCTTGCGCAGCGCGGTCACTGCAATTGACGTGGTCATCGGGAGGCCTCTTCGTTGGTGCTGACGTGAAATCTCGGCTTGGGGTGGTTGCGGCCCATCACGCGACCTCCGCCAAGAGCAGCGACGACAGCGACGCCGAGGCCTGCTTCGGCTTCGAGCGCGCAATTGCGAGATAGCTGTAATCGTCGGCGCCGTGGCGGCGCTGAACGAGGTGGATTAGCTTCTGCTCGCTCGCCCACCGTGCGCGGCGCGCCAGACGCACGAGTTCGGCGCGCTCACGCTCGGTCAGGCGCTTGGCTTGCGAAAACGTGTCCATGGCGAGGAAGCCGCGGTAGTACTCCAGCGCCTCACCGGGCGCGGCTTGGCCGATCCAGCCGCACAACTCCGTCTCGGTGAGGCGGAACTTGTGCGGAGGGAATTGGACAACGGTGATCATGTCGGTCTGTCGGTCGCTCATCCGGTGAGCTGCTCTCTTGAGTCGAACCGCCTGCTGCTGTCGCATTCCGGATAACTCGATCGGCGTCGGGCTCAAATTCGAACGTTTTCGCGGCGCTTCTCTCAGCGAAGCCGCGCGCATTGGTGCGAAAAAGAAATTATTGCTGCGTGTGAGCGCGAAGCTGCGCGTGCTTGTTCAAGCTCGTGCCCGCAGCCATTGCCTTGCCTTCGCGAGCACGTTCCGCCTCGAACGCTTCGATGTCCTCGAGGCGATAGACGACACGGCCGACGATTTTCAGGTAACGCGGTCCGACGCCGAGCCAGCGCCAACGCTCAAGCGAGCGCGGACTGATGTTCCAGCGGCGCGACAGTTCGATCTGGTTCAAATGCTTGATGGTCATTGCGAGTCACCTCGGGTTCGCGAGCAACACCGAGGGCTGTATCGCAAGGGTTTCGGGAGAAGATCGCCGCCCGAACAGGGAGAAGAAACGGGAGAAATCGCTTTAGAGGTCAAACCCCCAGAGGCCGTTCTGGGACGTCATGTATGGTTTGAGCTGCTTCCACTTCTTGCCACCAAACGCACGTGCCAACGTGCTTACGCCCGATCCTGCGTGATTGAGCAGTTCCTGTGCCCGCCAACGCTTGCCGTCCCTGTGACCATCAACCAAGCGACGGATCAGCTTGATGTGGCGCTCGCTCCTGAAATCAAGCGTGACGGTTCCGTTGATGACGAGCCGCCGTCCGTCTGGCGAAAGGTGGAGAGGCTGAGTTGGCGCCGTCGACGGGCCGGTGACTAGAGCAATTTCCACTCAATGTGGAGCGTATCCGGCGTTGCGGAAGTAGTTGGCACATTCTGTCGGCGTGAAGGCGTCGAGCAGTTCAGCGATGCGGCTCCACAGGCTGGCGACGGAGCGCTCGCCGGCTTTGCGGAGCAGGGCCTTGAGCTTTGCGAAGAGCTGCTCGATCGGATTGAAGTCGGGCGAATAGGGCGGCAGGTGGAGCAGCGTCGCACCTGCGGCTTCGATGGCCGGGCGCACGCCCGGCACTTTGTGAGCGCTGAGATTATCCATCACGACGATGTCGCCTGGCTTGAGGCTCGGCACGAGGACTTGCTCGACATAGGCGAGGAAGGCGTTGCCGTTCATCGGACCGTCGATGACAGCAGGCGCGGTGAGCGCGGTGGATCGCAAGGCCGCCACGAAGGTGGTGGTCTTCCAGTGACCCTGCGGAACCTTGCCGACCAGCCGTTCGCCGCGTGGCGCCCGCCCGCGCAATCGAGCCATGTTGGTCGATGTGCCGGTCTCGTCGATGAAGACCAGGCGTTCAGGATCGAGTTCTGTTTGATGCTCGGCCCATTCGGCACGCGCCGCGGCAACGTCAGGCCGATCCTGCTCGGCCGCGCGCAGGCTTTTTTTTTGAAGCTGATGCCGTGGCGGTCGAAGAACCGCCAGATCGAGCTGATCCCGGCCTTGCGCTGATGTTCGTCCAGCAGCCGTCCCCTGATCTCCTCCAGCGTCAGGTCGGGCTCCCGCCGCACCAACTCCAGCAGCCATTCCTCGTAGCGCTTGAGCGGCGACCGGCTCTGACCCTTGACCGACTTGGCCTCGAAGCTGCCGGTCTCGCGCCACCGCTTCGCCCAGCGGATTGCCGTCGAATCTCCGATCGCAAATTGCCGGGCCGCCGCTCGTGCCGCCGCTCCGCTCTCGACCACATGGATCACTCGAACGCGCAGATCGTTCGAATAGGCCATCGCAGCCTCCCTTAAGTCAGGAGGTCACAAAATCTTATTCGCCGCTCCCAGGGAATCCCCCTCGATTCACAAAAAGTGAAAACCGCTCTAGTGCGCAGGTGCGCACTTCGAGGTGCGTGTGGCCACGGCAGGTGCGCACCGGCCCGCAAGGAGCTGGGCTTGCAGATCGAGAAGCGGCCGGTCGACGGGCTGATTCGGTTTGCGCGCAATGCGGGGACGTGGTCGGACGTGCACACCTCCAGGCAGGCGACGTCCAACCGCATTGCGCCTGGAGTAACACGGCCTAAGCGTTTGATTCGTCACAAGGTGCGTAATTCCAGCCCGCTCCTTACCGGATGGCTCACCCGGGCCCAGGTTGCGGGCGAGATTGGCGTCTCGGTCGATACACTCGCCCGCTGGGAAACCCGGCGCATCGGCCCGCCCTGCGTCCGTATGGGCCGCAAGGTGCTTTATCGCGCCGATGCCTTCAGCGAATGGTTGGTCTCGCGCGAACGCGGGGCGCTTCCGTCGAAGGGGGCTCGCCCGGACAGCGAGCGATGAGTTTGCTTCACCTCGTCGCGCGGCGGCTCCTATCGACGTCGCGCGTGGAACCTCTTCGCGTGGGTCTTCATCGGGTCCCGCGTATTGGCCGTGTCGGTGACGAGACCCGATCGACCATCGGCCGTGATGCCGTAGATCAGCGGGCGCCGGCCATTGCGGTGCAACGCGACCAAGCGAGCAGCCTTGCTGCGCGCTTCATCGAGTGTCACCGCGGTATCGGTGGCGTGACGGCCGACCCCCAGGAACAGGGCGATTTCAAAACGGACCGCCGATGCGACGGCGTTCGCGTTGGCAACATCGGCAGGATGCGGTTTGCGGGCTCGCGCCATCCGTCGCTCCTCAGTTGATCGGGCCAAGCGCAGTCAGGCTCGACCCGCCGATGGGAGCAACTGCAAAAAGTGAGGC
>Ga0209172_10006765_pt1 | contig 12433 bp, 14 predicted proteins | sample LarsenN4metaG_FD_184113 | JGI IMG/M metagenome (GOLD analysis project Ga0209172, IMG submission 184113) | Hot spring sediment bacterial and archeal communities from British Columbia, Canada, to study Microbial Dark Matter (Phase II) - Larsen... ... | reverse complement strand
CTTGTACAGCAGGCTGAGGATCATCGCGTTGATGCCCACCGACTTGCCGGCGCCGGTGGTGCCGGCCACCAGCAGGTGCGGCATCTTCGCGAGGTCGGCGACGACGGGCGCGCCGACGATGTCCTTGCCCAGGCCGAGCGTGAGCTGCGAGGCGGCGTCGTTGTAGACCTGCGAGCCGAGGATCTCGGCGAGCCGGATGGTCTGCCGACGCGCGTTGGGCAGCTCCAGTGCCATGTAGTTCTTGCCGGGGATGGTCTCGACCACGCGGATGCTCACCAGGCTCAGGCTGCGCGCCAGGTCCTTCGCGAGGTTGACGATCTGCGAACCCTTCACGCCGGTGGCCGGCTCGATCTCGTAGCGCGTGATCACCGGGCCGGGCGAGGCCGCGACCACGCGCACCTCGACGCCGAAGTCCTTGAGCTTCTTCTCGATGAGCCGCGAGGTCATCTCCAGCGACTCCGGCGACACCGATTCCACGCGGCCGGGCGCGGCGTCGAGCAGGTCGACCTGCGGCAGCTTGGTGTCGGCGAGCTCGGTGAACAGCGGCTTCTGGCGCTCCTTGATGACGCGCTTGGACACCGGCACCTCGAGCACCGTGGGCTCGATCACGATGGGCGCGTGGTCCTCGGCGACCTGCCGCTCGACCTCGACCACCTGCTCGCGCTCCTTCAGCGCGACCTCGCCCAGGCGGATGTCCTCGGCGCGCTCGAGGCGCTCCTGGCGCTTCTCGCGCAGGCCCTCGACCCAGGTGCCGATCGCCTCGGCCACGCGCACCCACGAGAAGCGCAGCGCGAGCGACATGCCGGCCACCAGCATCGCGATCCACAGCACGCCCGAGCCGGTGAAGCCCAGCGCCTTCATGCCGAAGCCGCCGAGCAGCGCGCCGAACACGCCGCCCGCGAGGCCGCCGGGCAGGCGCGCCTCGAAGTGGTAGAGCCGCGACCACTCGAGTGCGCAGCTCGACGCGAGCAGCAGCCCGAGTCCTAGCCAGAACATCCAGCGCGGCGGCTCGTAGGCGGGCTCGGGCTGCGGCGCGCCCGCGCGCATCAGCCGGGCGAGGCCGGCGAGCCACTCGCGCGCGCCCACGAGCATGAGCCACCACGCCGAGAAGCCGAACAGCACGTACAGGCCGTCGGCGAACCAGGCGCCGAGCACGCCGGCCTTGTTGCGCACGGCGCTGCCGCTGCCCGAGGTCGAGAACGCGGCGTCGGACGGCGAATGCGTCAGCAGCGCGATGAGGGCGAGCAGCCACGCGACGGCGCCCACCACCAGCAGCGCCTTGGTGCGCCACAGCGCCAGCGCCGCGTCGTCGGCGGGCGCGGCGCCGCGGCGGGCGACGGCCGACGAGCCGGCCTCGCCGCGCAGGGATCCGAGGGGAAACGTCATGCGCGGGATTGTCGCCCAGCGCAGCGTACCGACCCGACGCGCCGCGGCGTCAGTCGGTGTGCAGGCGTTCCTTGATGACGACCGAGCCGTTCTCCTGCGTCTCGATCACGCCGCGCTCTTCGAGGTCCTTCATGACGCGGCTGACCATCTCGCGCGAGGCGCCGACGATCTTGGCCATGTCCTGGCGCGACACCTTGTTGCGGATCAGCAGGCGCTCGCCGTCTTTCTCGGCCATGTCGAGCAGGGTGCGGGCGACGCGGCCGTAGACGTCGAGCAGCGCCAGCGACTCGATCTGGCGGTCGGCCTGGCGCAGGCGCGACACGAGGCCGCGCATGATGGCGTACGAGAGGCTGGAGTTTTCGGGCAGGCAGCGCGCGAACTCGGCGCGGCCCAGCACCAGCATGTCGGTCTGCACCTCGGCGCGCACGGTGGCCGAGTGCGGCTCGTTGTCGATCAGGCTCATCTCGCCGACGTAGTCGCCCGGGTGCAGCACGGCGAGGATGACCTCGCGGCCGCGCGAGTCGGAGGTGAGCACGCGGGCGCGGCCGTTGAGCAGGATGAACAGCGCGTTGGTCTTGCGGCCGTGCTCGACGACGATCTCGCCCCGACGGAACCGCCGCTTGACGACACTGTCGGCGATCGACTGCGCCTGCTCGTTCGTCAGCAGCGAGAACAGCGGCACGCGACGAATCAGATCGAGGTTCGACAACATCGACATCGGGTGGTCCTCCTGCGGGAGCGGCGACGCCGCGGTGTTGTGGAAGTGCGGGCACTTTGCCGCAACTTCCTAAAATCCGACTATTGTGCCCATTGACAGGCTTGCCGCCATCGGGGTGCAACCCCATGTGACACTGGCGCCACGACGCGCCACACCCCGAACCCGCCATGACCGCTCCTGCCAAGCACGCCCGTGTCCTGATCCTCGGCTCCGGCCCGGCCGGCTACACCGCCGCCGTCTATGCCGCGCGCGCCAACCTCAAGCCCGTGCTGGTGACCGGCCTCGCGCAAGGCGGCCAGCTCATGACGACCACCGACGTCGACAACTGGCCGGCCGACGTGCACGGCGTGCAGGGCCCCGAACTGATGCAGCGCTTCCTCGAGCACGCGCAGCGCTTCGGCACCGAGATCGTGTTCGACCACGTGAACGAGGTCGATCTGTCGAAGCGCCCGTTCATGCTCAAGGGCGACAGCGGCACCTACGCCGCCGACGCGCTGATCATCGCGACCGGCGCCTCCGCGAAGTACCTGGGCCTGCCGAGCGAAGAGGCCTTCATGGGCCGCGGCGTCTCGGGCTGCGCCACCTGCGACGGCTTCTTCTACAAAGGCGCCGAGGTGTGCGTGGTCGGCGGCGGCAACACGGCGGTCGAGGAGGCGCTGTACCTGTCGAACATCGCGAGCACCGTGCACCTGATCCACCGCCGCGACAAGTTCCGCGCCGAGCCGATCCTGGTCGACAAGCTGATGGAGAAGGTGGCCTCCGGCAAGGTGAAGCTCCACCTGTGGCACACGCTCGACGAGGTGCTGGGCGATGCCAGCGGCGTGACCGGCGTTCGCATCCGCTCGACGCAGGACGCTTCGACGCGCGAGATCGCGCTCAAGGGCTGCTTCATCGCCATCGGCCACCAGCCGAACACCGACATCTTCAAGGGCCAGCTGGAGATGAAGGACGGCTACATCGTCACCCGCTCCGGACTGAACGGCATGGCCACGATGACCAGCGTGCCGGGCGTGTTCGCCGCCGGCGACGTGCAGGACCACGTCTACCGGCAGGCCATCACCTCGGCCGGCACGGGTTGCATGGCGGCGCTGGACGCCCAGCGATTCCTGGAGCAGCAGTAGCCGCTATAATCGCGAGCTTTTCCGCTCGGGCCCCGGGCGGCAGTCCAACTCCTGGTGATCTCATGGCACGCGTCTGTCAAGTCACGGGCAAGCGCCCGATGGTGGGGAACAACGTCTCCCACGCCAACAACAAGACCAAGCGCCGGTTCCTGCCCAACCTGCAGTACCGCCGGTTCTGGCTCGAAACCGAGAACCGCTGGGTGCGCCTGCGCGTGAGCAACGCCGCGCTGCGCCTGATCGACAAGGTGGGCATCGAACAGGTCGTGGCCGACCTGCGCGCCCGCGGCGAACTCTGACCCGAGGAGACCGACCATGGCCAAGGGCGCACGCGAAAAGATCAAGCTGGAGTCGACCGCCGGCACCGGTCACTTCTACACCACTGCCAAGAACAAGAAGACCACGCCGGAGAAGCTCGAATTCATGAAGTTCGACCCGAAGGCGCGCAAGCACGTCCTGTACAAGGAAACGAAGCTCAAGTAGCGAACGGGCGCGGGACGCGCCGCTGCAGATTGCGGCGGGTCCTCACCAAGCAGAAAGGGCCGCTCTCGCGGCCCTTTGCCTTTCTGCGACGCGCCCGTTCAGGCGTGCGCGGCCCGCAGCTTGAGCGAGAACTCCTGCAGTGCGGCGATGCCGCTCTCCTCGGCCTTGCGGCACCAGGCCTGCAGATCGGCCACCAACTGCTCGGCCGACACGTTGGTGCGCGTCCAGAGCTGGCGCAGCTCCTCGCGCATCGCCACCAGCTTGGCCAGCACGGGGCTGGCGGCCGCGGCCTTCTGCACTTCGGGCTTGACGTGGCCGGGGATGCGGTCGTCGTCGCGATGCAACCAGCGCCGGGCGAGCCGCAGCTCGCGCCAACGCGCGGTGTTCTCGGCGCCCTGTGCCTTGAGCCGCTCGAGCTCGGCCGAGCAGGCGCTGCGCAGCGCGGCGCCGTACTTGGCCATCACCTCGTAGCGGTTGGCGATGATCGCCTCGAGCGTCTTGCCGTCGGCCACCGGCTTCACGCTGCCGAGCTTGAGCTGCGGCGGCGTCTTGCGCACCTTGGCCCAGCCGAGCGACTCGAGGATGCGGATGTAGCCCCAGCCGATGTCGAACTCGTAGGGCTTGACCGACAGCTTGGCCGAGGTCGGGTAGGTGTGGTGGTTGTTGTGCAGTTCCTCGCCGCCGATGATGAAGCCGATCGGCGAGATGTTGGTCGAGGCGTCCGGCGCCTCGAAGTTGCGGTAGCCCCACCAGTGGCCGAGCCCGTTGATGATGCCGGCCGCGGTGACCGGGATCCACGCCATCTGCACCGCCCACACCGCCGCGCCGGCCGCGCCGAACAGCAGCAGGTCGAGGATCAGCATCAGGCCCACGCCCTGCCACGTGTAGCGGCTGTAGACGTGGCGCTCCAGCCAGTCGTCGGGCGTGCCGTGGCCGTACTTCTTCAGGGTCTCGGCGTTCTTCGCCTCGGTGCGGTACAGCTCGCTGCCCGTCAGCAGCACGGTCTTGATGCCGCGCGTCTGCGGGCTGTGCGGGTCGTCTTCGGTCTCGCACTTGGCGTGGTGCTTGCGGTGGATGGCGACCCACTCCTTGGTCACCATCCCGGTGCCGACCCACAGCCAGAAGCGGAAGAAGTGCGACGGGATCGGCCCGAGGTCGAGCGCGCGGTGCGCCTGCGAGCGGTGCAGGAAGATCGTCACCGCGGCGATCGTCACGTGCGTGGTCAGAAAGGTGTACAGCACGATCTGCCACCAGGCGGCGTCGAGCAGACCGTACGAGAGCCAGGAGACAGCCGCGTCGTGCAGCGTCAGCAGAGAGTCCATCAGGGAAAAGTCCTTCCTGTCCGAGGGTGGACAGCCGTCCGAATTGTAAGCGCCCGCCCACGACGCGGGCTCGGAAAAGTACGTAAGGCGACCGCGATTCCGGCGATCGGCCGCGTCAGCGGCGCTGCCAGACCGCCGCGAAGAAGCCGTCGGTGCCGTGTCGGTGCGGCCACAGCCTCAGATATGGGCCATCGACGAGTTCACCAGCGCGCTCGACGTGCGCGGCTTCGAGCGCCTTCTCGGCCTCAACCGTCACGAAGTCACCGTGATCGGCCGCAAACTGCTCGGCGACGCGCTCGTTCTCGGCATCCAGCAGGCTGCAGGTGGCATACACCAGCCGCCCGCCCGGCTTCACCAGGCGCGCCGCGCCGGCCAGGATCGCGGCCTGCTTCGCCCGCAACTCGTCGACCGCCTGAGGCGACTGCCGCCACTTCAGGTCGGGGTTGCGGCGCAGGGTGCCCAGCCCGGAGCACGGCGCGTCGACCAGCACCCGGTCGATCTTCCCGGCCAGCCGCTTGACCCGCTCGTCGCGCTCGTGCGCGATGCGAACGGGGTGGACGTTCGACAGGCCACTGCGTGCCAGCCGGGGCTTCAGCGCGTCGAGCCGCCGGTCCGACACGTCGAAGGCGTACAGCCGCCCGGTGCTGCGCATCGCCGCGCCGAGCGCCAGGGTCTTGCCGCCCGCACCAGCGCAGAAGTCCGCCACCATCTCGCCGCGGTGCGCGTCGGTGAGCAGCGCGAGGAGCTGGCTGCCCTCGTCCTGCACCTCCACGTCCCCGCGCGTGAAGACCTCGAGCCGGTGCAGCGCCGGCTTGCCCGCGACCCGCACTCCCCACGGCGAGTACGGCGTGGGAACGGCGTCGATCCCGGCGGCCTGCAGCGCGGCCTGTACCGCGTCGCGCCTGGCCTTGAGCGTGTTGACGCGCAGGTCCAGCGGCGCGCTCGTGTTCAGCGCGTCGGCCAGCCGCCGGAACTCGTCGTCGCCGAGCTTCGTGCGCAGCGGCTCGGCCAGCCAGTCGGGCAGGTTGTGGCGCAGCTTCTCGGGCAGGCTCGCGCGGTCGATCGCCTGAGCAGCATTGAGCCACTGCTGCTCGGCCGGCGACAGCGCGCCGCGCAGGTAGCGCTCGTCGCCCGCCCACGCCAGCACCGCGAGCCGGCGCTCGGGCGCGCCCGGCCCGCTGTGCGCCACGTGCTGCAGCAGCAGCCGCTCGCGCAGCACGCGGTAGGTGGTCTCGGCCAGGGTGGCGCGCTCGCGCGGACCGAGCGTGCGGTACTCGCGGAAGAAGGCCGACACGGTGCCGTCGGCCGGCGCGTCGAGCCTCAGCACCCGGCGCAGCAGCTCGGTCGCCAGATCGAGCAAGGCGGCGGCGCGCACGTCGGCTACGCGAGCAGCGCCTGCGGCTCGCCATCGAGCTGCGTGACCACGCCGCCCTCGACGCGCAGCCGGCCCTCGACCAGCCAGCGCACCGAGCGCGGATAGATCACGTGCTCGCGCTCGAGCACGCGTTCGGCCAGCAGCTCGGCCGTGTCGCCCGGCCGCACCGGCACCACCGCCTGCATGACGATCGGCCCGTGGTCGAGCTCGGGCGTCACGAAGTGCACCGTCGCGCCCGCCACCTTGCAGCCCGCTTCGAGCGCGCGCTCGTGCGTGTGCAGCCCCGGAAACGACGGCAGCAGCGACGGATGGATGTTCAGCATGCGGCCCTCGTAGCGCCGCACGAACGCCGCGCCGAGGATGCGCATGAAGCCCGCGAGCACCACCACGTCGGGCGCGAAGCCGTCGATCGCGTCGGCCAGCGCCGCGTCGAAAGCGTCGCGGCTGTCGAAGGCCTGGTGGTCCACCAGCGCCGTCGCGATGCCGCGCTCGCGCGCGTACTCCAGCCCCGCCGCGTCCGGCCGGTTGGCGATCACCGCCGCGACGCGCGCCGGCCAGCGCTCGGCCGCGCACGCCTCGACGATGGAGCGCATGTTCGAGCCGCGGCCGGAGATCAGCACCACGATGGATTTCATCGGCGCGCAGTGTAGTCGCGGGCATCGCGGCGACGGCCTGCTGCCTGCCCGCGCCGGCCCTGCCGCCTACCTACAATCGGCCCACCATGAAGCAACGAGTCCTCTCCGGCATGCGCCCGACCGGCGCGCTGCACCTCGGCCACTATCACGGCGCGCTGAAGAACTGGGTGCGGCTGCAGTCCGACTACGACTGCTTCTACTTCGTGGCCGACTGGCACGCGCTCACCACGCACTACGAGGAACGCGAGGTCATCGAGAAGAACGTGTACGACATGGTGGTCGACTGGCTCGCCGCCGGACTCGACCCCGACCGCTGCACGATCTTCATCCAGAGCCGGCTGCCCGAGCACGCCGAGCTGTTCACCTTGCTCGCGATGGGCACGCCGCTCGGCTGGCTCGAGCGCGTGCCCACCTACAAGGACCAGATCGAGAAGCTCAAGGACCGCGACCTCGCGACCTACGGCTTCCTCGGCTATCCGCTGCTGCAGGCGGCCGACATCCTCATCTACAAGGCCGCCTACGTGCCCGTGGGCGAGGACCAGGCCTCGCACGTGGAGCTCACGCGCGAGGTGGCGCGCCGCTTCAACAACCTGTACGGCCGCGCGCCCGACTTCGACCAGCAGGTGGCCGCCGCGCTGGCCAAGCTGCCGAAGGACGACGCACGCTACTACGACAAGCAGCGCAAGGCCTTCGGCGAGACCGGCGCGGCCGAAGCGCTGGCCAAGGGCGAGGCCATCGTCAAGAAGGCGGCCGACGCGGTGGCCGGCTGGACGCGCGACGACAGCGAACTGCTGCTCGGCCACCTGAAGGGCAGCGGCAAGAGCGTGCTCGTCGAACCGCACGCGCTGCACACCGAAGTGACCAAGCTGCCCGGCCTCGACGGCGCCAAGATGAGCAAGAGCTACGGCAACGCCATCCTCATGCGCGAGGAGCCCGAATCGGTGACGAAGAAGGTGCGCGGCATGGCCACCGACCCCGCGCGCGTGCGCCGCACCGACCCCGGCAACCCCGAGAAGTGCCCGGTGTGGGAGTTCCACAAGGTCTACAGCGACGCGGCCGTGCGCGACTGGGTGGTGCAAGGCTGCACCAGCGCCGGCATCGGCTGCCTCGACTGCAAGCAGCCGGTCATCGACGCCATCGTCGCCGAGCAGGCGCCGTGGCGCGAGCGCGCGGCCGGGCTGCTGGCCGAGCCGAAGAAGGTGCACTGGATCGTCGAGAACGGCACCGAGCGCGCCCGCACCGTCGCCCGCCAGACCATGAAGGACGTGCGCGAGGCGATCGGCCTGAACTACTGAACGCAGACCGACGCGACCTCCCGACGCGACCTCCCGATGCAGCCGCCCGCCGAACCGCGCCTGTGGTGGGAAGACTTCCCCGTCGGGTTGGTGCTCGAGCTCGGCCGCACCACCGTCTCGCGCGACGCGGTGCTCGACTTCGCGCGGCAGTTCGACCCGCAGCCCTTCCACCTGGACGACCGCGCCGCCGAGGCCTCGTTGTTCGGCCGCCTGTCGGCCAGCGGCTGGCACACCTGCGCCATGCTCATGCGCATGATCTGCGACGGCTACCTGCTCGAGTCGGCCAGCCTCGGCAGCCCGGGCATCGAGAACATCCGCTGGCTCAAGCCGGTGTACCCCGGCGACCACCTGCGCGGCCGCATGACGGTGCTCGAGGCGCGCGCCATGAACAGCAGGCCCGACGTGGGCCTGGTGCGCAGCCGATCGGAAGTGCTCAACCAGCACGACGAGGTCGTGCTCACGATGGAAGGCTGGGGCATGTTCCGCCGCCGCCAGCCCGGCGCGGCGGGTTGACGCGCCTCGGGCACGCGCGACCACGGAGTCATCGTCACGCCCACGCCCACGCTCACGCGTAAGCCTGCTCCCGCTCCCGATCCCGCGTCCGCTGCCGAGCCCGCACCCGCGCTCTCCCCGCCCCGCGCCACCCGCCGCGTTCCTCGAGGCCCACGATGCCCTACGTCTTCTGGACGAGCGTGACCCGCTTCGGCGAAGCGCTGATCCTGCTGCCCGCCGCGATGGCGCTGATGCTGTGGCTCGCGCTGCGGCTGCGCGCGCGACGCATCGCCTTCGCGTGGAGCGTGGCGCTGTGCGCGGCGGCGGCGCTGACGGCCGCCACCAAGATCGCCTTCATCGGCTGGGGCGTCGGCATCGCGAGCCTCAACTTCACCGGCGTGTCGGGCCACGCGATGTTCGCGGCCGCCGTCATCCCGGTGCTGCTGCGCGCGGCCGCCTCGGGCATGCCCGAGCGCTGGCACCGCGCGTCGGTGATCGCGGGCTACGCCATCGCCTTCGTGGTGGCGGTGTCGCGCGTGAAGGTGGGCGCGCATTCATGGTCGGAGGTCGCGGCCGGCTTCGCGCTCGGCGCGCTGGCCGGCGCGCTCACGCTGCGCACCGGCCGCGTGCCCATGGTCGACGCGCCGCGCCTGCTGCTGGCCGGCACCGCCGTGTGGCTGGCCGCCATGAACATCGGCGCGCCGCCCTCGCCCACGCACGGCTGGGTGACGCAGATCGCGCTCGTGCTGTCGGGCCGCGCGCAGCCCTACACGCGCGACGACCTGTTGTGCTCGCGCCCCGGCGGCGCGGGCAACGCCTTCCCGAAGCTGAGCCGACCCGACGTCTGCGGATAGCCGTAGATCGTGTCGTTCAGGTAGCGCGCCACCTCCGTCACGTCGGCCTCGCTCCAGCCGAGTTGGGCCTGCGCCTGCCAGCGCTGCACCTGCGCGCGCAGGCTGCTCCAGTCGGTGGCGAGCTTGCGGTCGCGCCAGTGCATCTGCGAGCTGTGGCAGGCGATGCAGTGCGTGGTGTACAGAAGCTGGCCGCGCGAGGGCGGCGCGGGTGTCGTCGAGGGCGCACCGGGCGCGGTCGGCTGCGCGCGCGTGTCGCGCATGGCGACGCCGAGCGTCAATGATGGACCCCCTCTCGTTTAGCTTGGTACGGCTGGAGGGGAGCAGGTCATGCCAGTTCAACGACTTTCTGGAAGTCGGCATGACCTTTGACCGCAGCAAACAATTCCTTCATCGATGGACCCTTAGCCCGCGGGCCTAGCGATGTACCGCTACCTGCAAGAACTGCCACGTTTTGGGCATTCAACAGATCGATGAGGATTTCCTCCCATCGATCTTGTCTCAGGAACTTGGTGTCCTTCTCATCGGCTGCGGCGGACTTGACGACGAACCAATCACCGCCAGTTCCGCTGGAACAGACCTCGATTGGAGCATCCGGCGCCTCCGGGTTCTGCTTTGCAGCTTCAGCCGCTTTGTCTTCTTGTGCCATGGCTCCTCGTGCCTCCTTCATTTCGTCTGCAACACGCTGCTGTCACCGCCGATGCAAAACTGACCCACTGCGCCGAAGTAAAAGTGACCCACCTGGGCGAGGATGACGGCTTTTTGGCCGTCCATGTTGACCCAGGAGCAAGCAGTGGAGATACGAGTGATGGCCCGAAGGGGCGAGGGAGTCAGGGCGATAGCCAAGCAGTTGGGCTGCTCGCGCAACACGGTACGCCGGTACCTGCGTGAAGCGCAGGCCGCACGCTACAAGCCCAGAGCGCCGCGCCCATGCAAGCTCGACCCGTACAAGGACTACCTGCACGAACGAGTGGCCCAAGCCAGGCCGCGCTGGATTCCGGCGACGGTGCTGCTGCGCGAGATCGGCGAACGCGGCTACACCGGCGGCCTGAGCCAGCTCAAGGCGTGGCTGGCGCGGCTGAAGACGGCGCAGCCCGAGCCGGTGGTGCGCTTCGAGACGCCGCCGGGCCAGCAGATGCAGGCCGACTTCACCGTCGTACGCCGCGGGCGCGACCCGCTGTTGGCGCTGGTGGCCACCCTGGGCTACAGCCGAGCCACCTTCGTGAAGTTCACGAGCCGCGAAGACGCAAGCACGCTGTGCGCGTGCTTGCGTGAGGCGTTCGACTACTTCGGTGGCGTGCCTGAGCAGGTGCTGTTCGACAACACCAAGGCGGTGGTCATCGAGCGCGATGCCTACGGCCAGGGGCTGCACCGCTGGAACGACGAGCTGCGCGAGCTGGCCGAGCAGTGCGGCTTCACGCCACGGCTGTGCCGGCCGTACCGGGCCAAGACCAAGGGCAAGGTCGAACGCTTCAACGGCTACCTCAAGGGTAGCTTCGTTGTGCCGCTGGCCGCCAGCCTCGAGGCGGCAGGGCTGAAGCTGGACGTCCGGGCGGCCAACGTGCACGTGCGCCGCTGGCTTGACGAGGTGGCCAACGTGCGCGTGCACGGCACGACCGGCGCCGTGCCAGCCCAGCGCCTGGCCGAGGAACGAGCCGTGATGCTGGCCGCACCGGCACTGAAGGCCCCGGTGGTGGTGCGCCAGCGTGTGGCGCTGCCGGTGGAGAGCCTGCAGCACCCGCTGGCCGTGTACGACGAACTGCTGCTGGAGATGGCGCCATGAGCCTGCAGCATGAACGCATCGCGGCGCTGTGCGAGCAGCTGAAGTTCGCCCGGCTGCACACCGAATGGCCGGCGCTGGCGCAAGACGCGGCGAAGACCGAAGCCAGCTTCGCCGACTTCCTGGAAAAAGTGCTCGCTGCCGAGGTGGCCGGGCGCGATGAGCGCCGCTGCACCACCTTGCTCAAGCTGGCCACGATGCCGGCGATCAAGACGCTGGAGCAGTTCGATTGGGGCCAGGCCGGCGGTGCGCCCAAGGCGCAGATCGTCGAGCTGAGCCACCTGGCGTTCGTCGAGCGCGCCGAGAACGTCGTGCTGCTGGGCCCCAGCGGCGTAGGCAAGACGCACATCGCCTTGGCACTGGCCCACCGCGCGGTGATGGCCGGGCACAAGGTGCGCTTCATCACCGCGGCCGACCTGATGCTGCAACTGGCCGCGGTCAAGGCGCAGGGGCGATTGAAGGAGTACTTCAACCGCGCCGTGCTCGGGCCGAAGGTGCTGGTGGTCGACGAGATCGGCTACCTGCCGTTCGGGCGCGACGAGGCGAACCTGTTCTTCAACGTGGTGGCCAAGCGCTACGAGCGTGGCTCGATGGTGCTGACCAGCAACTTGCCGTTCACGCAATGGGCTGGCGCCTTCGCCGATGACCAGACGCTCACGGCGGCGATGCTCGACCGGCTGCTGCATCACGCGCACATCGTGCAGATCAGCGGCGACAGCTACCGTCTCAAGGACAAGCGCAAGGCCGGCCAGGCAGCACGCAGGACCGCCATCGTATGAACGTCCGCGCAGCTCGGGCGCTACGGGCTACGCCCTGCGCGCCCGAGCTGCGCGATCAAGAACGCCAGGGTGGGTCAGATTTACTTCGGCGATCAAGTGGAAAGTGGGTCAGATTTAAGTCGGCGTTGACACGTTGTAGTCGCGCCGCCAGTGGGCGATGACCTCGCGGGCCTGCTGCAAGTTCTGGAACCAGTGCTCG
>Ga0209172_10006762_pt1 | contig 12439 bp, 11 predicted proteins | sample LarsenN4metaG_FD_184113 | JGI IMG/M metagenome (GOLD analysis project Ga0209172, IMG submission 184113) | Hot spring sediment bacterial and archeal communities from British Columbia, Canada, to study Microbial Dark Matter (Phase II) - Larsen... ... | reverse complement strand
GGCTGGTGGACGGACAAACACAACCGCTACTCGATGCGTGAAGCGATAGAGCGATTGAACCGAGAGTATCATTTCATGGGAAAAGACTATGACACGGGTTATATGATTGGAAACAAAAAAAAATGGCACAAATCGCTATACATGAAGTTGCCGCTTTTTTTGCGGCCCTTTCTCTACTTTTTCTACCGTTACTTTCTGCGTTTTGGTTTTTTAGAGGGGAAACCCGGCCTGATCTGGCACATCCTGCAAGGCTTTTGGTTTCAATTTCTCGTGGATGCTAAAATCTATCAAATCAAACATCTTGCAAAAACCCGGCAAAAGAGCATCGAACAGGTTTTGAAAGAAGATTTTGGAGTAAAACTGTAAAATGGCTCGACGGACTGTACATCTTTCCAATTTTAGCAACGACTGGTACGACCGGGGCGCGCCACGCTGGAAAGAGTTGTGCTGGCTTTTTGTGAGTGCAGCCTTTTTCCGACATCCGCTCAGCCTTTGTAACGGCGCCAAAATTTGGTGGTTGCAACTGTTCGGAGCAAAAATTGGAAAAGGTGTACTCATCAAACAGCAGGTACAAATCAAATTCCCCTGGAAACTCAGCATCGGCGACTACTCGTGGATTGGCGAGCGTGTTTGGCTCGACAATCTCGCGCAAGTGGACATCGGCCCGAACGTTTGCATCTCGCAGGGAGCATACATTTTTACGGGGAATCACGACTACAAAAAAACGGCTTTTGACCTGATAATCAAGCCAGTTGCAATCGAAAATGGCGCGTGGGTCGGCGCGAAAGCCGTCGTTTGTCCCGGCGTCACAGTCGGCAGCCATGCTGTTCTCACAGCAGGTTCGGTCGCAACGGGCGATTTGGAGGCTTATGGCATTTATCAGGGAAATCCCGCCGCAAGGGTTCGAGAGCGAGTGATGAATTGAAGAACCCGCGCTTTGCGTCCTTAGCGCCTTTGCGTGACTTTTTTTCTTAAAAACTTGAAAATCTCCATCGTCACCCCCGCCTTCAACAGCGCCGCCACTATCCGTGACACGCTGGAAAGCATTGGCAATCAGGACTATCCTGACATGGAACACATCATCGTGGACGGCGGCTCGAAGGACGAAACCTTGGAAATCGTGGCCGAATACCCACACGTCAGTAAGGTGATCAGCGAACCTGACCGGGGACTCTATGATGCGATGAACAAAGGCGTAAAAATGGCGACAGGCGAGGTCGTTGTCGTCTTGAACTCCGACGATTTTTACACCCATTCGCAAGTCTTGAGCCGGGTGGCGACCAAGCTGAAAGAAGTATGTGCCGATACTTTGTACGCTGATTTAGAATACGTTGACCCGGAAAATACTGCTCGTGTGGTGCGGCATTGGAAAGCCGGAGAGTTTCACCCAAAAAACTTTCAGCGCGGCTGGATGCCCCCCCACCCTACCTTTTTTGTACGCCGGTATTTGTACGACCAACTTGGCTGTTTCAACACATCGTTCCGCTTCTCTGCCGACTACGAACTGATGCTCCGTTTTTTGCTAAAAAATAAAGTATCAACCTGTTATCTTCCTGAAGTGACGGTGCGAATGCGGGCAGGCGGCGCCAGCAACGCCAATTGGCGCAATCGTTTCCGCGCCAATCTCGAAGACCGTCGGGCATGGAAAATGAATGATTTGCGGCCCCAGTTTTACACCTTATATTTAAAGCCGCTCCTGAAAATCCCGCAATACTTCTAAGCCGAAATGTCGCTTTCAAACACCCTGCGTTTTATCCTGAATCATCCGCTCGCCAAGCGAAATCGAGTAGGCGCATTCAGCCGTTTGCTGAAATGGCAAATCAACGCCCGGTTCAATCCCCATCCGGTCGTTTACCCTTTCGTGGGCGACACCAAACTACTGGCATGGAAAGGCCTTACTGGCGTGACAGGGAATATTTACGCGGGTCTGCACGAGTTTGAAGACATGGCGTTTTTGCTCCATTTTCTCCGCAAGGAAGATTTTTTTGCCGACATCGGGGCGAACGTTGGAAGTTACACAGTGCTGGCTGCGGGCGTTTGCAAAAGCAAGGCGATAGCTGTAGAGCCTTTGCCTAATACTTTCAAAATATTGAAAGACAATGTTTTCCTCAACCATTTGGAAGAAAAAGTCATTTTAAAAAACGTCGGCATTGGCGAAAAAAATGAGAAACTGTTTTTCACGAAATCCCTCGATACCATGAATCACGTAGCGGCGGAAGGCGACACCGATACGCTCGAAATCCCGGTGCGAACGCTCGACGAAATTTTGCCCGAAACGCCCGCCTTGATAAAAATTGACGTAGAAGGTTTCGAAGTGGCAGTGCTGCGAGGCGCAAGCGAAACGCTCGAAAATCCCTCGTTGAAAGCCTTGATTATTGAAATCAACAAATCCTCCGAACGCTATGGCCACAAAAGCGAGGAAGTGCACCAACTGTTGGTCGAACAAGATTTTCGCCCCTTCGAGTACGAGCCTTTTGCCCGAAAACTGTCGCCGCTCGCCGGGCCGAATGAAGGCAACACGATTTACCTGCGCGATATTGATTTTGTCATTAAACGCCTCAAAACGGCTGTGAAAACCAGCGTTTTAGGTCAAGAATTCTAATGCGAAAACGAGTTAAATGGTTTTAACTTGTTGTGATATTTTCCCGCTGATTTTCGCTGATGACTCTCGCAGATCAGCGCTGATTTTAACTTGCATCTGCGAATATCTGCGGCATTTTTCTGCGATAACTTGCGGGAAATAACTGCAAAAATTCGTTTTTCCTAACCCGTGATTCGCATTTCTAACCTTTGAAAATCCTCACAGTTGTCGGTGCGCGGCCTAATTTTGTAAAAATCGCCGCCCTGGAACGAGCGTTTCGAGCCTACCCGCAGAGCGATTTCCGAATCGTACACACCGGCCAGCACTATGATACCTCGCTCGATGCCGTTTTTTTTCAGCAACTCGAAATCCCCCAGCCCAACCACTTCCTCGGCGTTGGGAGCGATACGCCGAACCGCCAGTTGGGACAAATGCTGCTCGGTCTCGAACCTGTTTTTGAACAGGAAAACCCCGACTTGGTCATGGTCGTGGGCGACACCAATTCGGCATTGGCCGGGGCGCTGACTGCCTCGAAGATGCAAATTCCCCTCGCCCACGTGGAAGCAGGTCTGCGCAGTTTCGACCGCTCGATGCCCGAAGAAATCAACCGGATTTTGACGGACGCGATGTCCGATTTTTTGTTCGTGACCGAACAGGCGGGTTTGGACAATCTCAATGCGCAGCTTTCCGAAAGTTTCCAATTTTCGGAAAGCTCGCCTCAAAAAGCGTTTTTCACCGGCAACTGCATGATTGATACGTTGCTGCAATTCCATGAAAAAGCGGCCAGGACTTCGGCCTTTCAAAAATTTGGTCTGCAAACAAAAAATTACGTGCTGACAACTCTCCATCGTCCGTCCAATGTGGACACCCGGGAAGGTTTGAAGGCCGTATGCGAGGTGCTGGAAGCCGTAGGCGAGGAAGCCCCGGCTGTGTTCCCCCTGCATCCGCGCACCAGAATTTGTCTGGAAAAATTTGGCCTGAAAAGCCGTTTAGAAGCAGTAAAAAACTTGCAATTACTTGACCCACAGGGTTATCTGGAATTTTTAAACCTGACGGAAAATGCCGCATTGGTCATCACCGACTCCGGAGGCGTGCAGGACGAAACTACTTTTCTCGGCGTCCCTTGCCTGACCCTGCGTACGACGACCGAACGCCCCGTGACGACGACCATCGGCACCAATGAACTGATGCCCGTGCCCGACCCGGCGCTCGCACGCGTCAAAGTGCGGCAGGCATTGTCTGGCGTTTGGAAGGTTAGCGCTGTGCCGCCGTGCTGGGATGGGCAAGCCGGGCGACGAATTGCAGAAATTTTGATAAATTTGTTTTCCCAATCCGATCGAAAGGCAAGGTTTTTGCCTGCCGCAGCAAAAAAATCAACTCGATGAAGAAAGCTTTAATCACCGGTATCACCGGCCAGGACGGCGCCTACCTCGCCGAACTGCTCTTGCAAAAAGGCTACGAAGTGCACGGCATCAAGCGCCGCAGTTCGTTGTTCAACACCGACCGCATTGACCACCTCTACCAGGACCCGCACGTGGATCACCGCAACTTCGTGCTGCACTACGGCGATTTGACCGACTCTACCAACCTCATCCGCATCGTGCAGCAAGTGCAACCCGACGAAATCTACAACCTCGGCGCACAAAGTCACGTACAGGTCAGTTTCGATACGCCGGAATACACTGCCAATGCCGATGCGGTGGGCGCTCTGCGTCTGCTGGAAGCGATTCGTTTGCTGGGTTTGACCGAAAAAGTAAAATTTTACCAGGCCTCCACTTCCGAACTCTACGGCCTGGTGCAGGAAGTGCCGCAAAAAGAGACGACCCCGTTTTACCCGCGTTCGCCCTACGGCGTGGCAAAATTGTACGCCTACTGGATTACGGTGAATTACCGCGAATCCTACGGGATGTTTGCCTGCAACGGCATCCTGTTCAACCATGAAAGCCCGATTCGGGGTGAAACTTTCGTGACGCGTAAAATCACCCGCGCTGCGGCCAAAATTTCACTTGGCCTGCAGGACAAACTCTGGCTCGGCAATCTCGACGCCAAACGCGACTGGGGCCACGCCAAAGATTACGTAGAAGCCATGTGGCTGATGCTCCAACAGCCTGAAGCAGAAGATTTTGTCATCGCTACCGGCAAAACGACCGAAGTGCGCGAATTCGTCCGCATGGCCTTCCGGGAAGTTGGAATCGAGGTAGATTTTTACGGCGAGGGTGCCCAGGAAAAGGGCATGGTCGTTTCTTCAAAAAGTCCCAACGTCAGCGTCGGCCAGGAAATCGTTGCCATTGACCCGCGCTATTTCCGCCCGGCGGAAGTGGATTTGCTCATCGGCGACCCATCAAAAGCGAAAGCGAAACTGGGTTGGTCAGCCAAACACACCCTGGAGGATTTGGTGCAGGATATGGTGCAATCCGACCTGAAGTTGTTCGAACGCGAAGAATATTTGAAAAGCGGCGGCTTCGCGATTCAGAACCAATTTGAGTAAAAAAACACCGCGTTCACTGAATAAAAGGCGCAGAGAGACACAAGGCAGATAAAAAACGCTCCGTGTTCCTCCGTGCCTTTTCTCTTTTTCTCCGTGTTAAAAATCAAGAGCTATTTAGCGTTTTTTGCGTCCTTTGCGGTGAAACACAACCATGAATAAGAAGGACAAAATTTACATTGCCGGGCACAGGGGAATGGTCGGTTCGGCGATTTTGAGAAAACTGCAACAGGAAGGTTTTGACAACTTCGCGCTGGCCGATTCGCACCAACTCGATTTGCGCAACCAATTGGAAACCAACGAGTTTTTTCGCAGAGAAAAACCCGATTACGTGTTTCTCGCCGCCGCCAAAGTAGGCGGCATTCTCGCCAACAATACCTATAAAGCCGAGTTTTTGTACGACAACCTGATGATCGAGGCCAACGTCGTGGAAGCGGCCCGGCAATCGGGTGTGAAAAAACTTCTCCGACTCGGCTCTTCCACCATTTACCCCAAACACGCGCCCCAACCCATGAAGGAGGAATATCTCCTGACCGGGCTTTTGGAGCCGACGCACGAGCCTTACGCCATCGCCAAAATCGCCGGCATCAAACTTTGCGACACTTACCGCGCTCAGTACGGTTGCAATTTTATCTCCCTGACGCCCACCAACTTGTACGGCCCGAATGACAATTTTCACCCGGAAAAAAGCCACGTTTTGCCGGGTCTGATTCGTAAATTTCATACGGCGAAAATGCGGGGAGAGCCGTTCGTAACGATTTGGGGTACCGGCACACAACGCCGCGAACTGCTCCATGTGGACGACCTCGCCGATGCCTGTTTCTTCCTCATGCAAACCTACGACGAGGCGGGTTTCATCAACGTCGGTACCGGCCAGGACATCGCCATCCTTGAACTGGCAGCGTTGGTGCAACGCATCGTCGGCTACACGGGCGAAATCCGCCGCGACCTCGACAAACCTGACGGCGCGCCACGCAAACTACTGGATGTGAGCAAATTGGATGCGCTCGGCTGGACAGCAAAAATCGGTTTGGAGGAAGGAATCCGGGCGGTGTACGAAGGTGTGAAGGACAAATTGACTGATTAACGACCAACCTGTCGGGTTGGCTTTGTGTTTGCAAAGCCGAGTCTTTTTAACAAAATATCCATCTCAATTATGAACCAAACTTCCAAGCACACCTACGTCGCCATCATGGCCGGCGGAGTTGGCAGCCGCTTTTGGCCGGGCAGCCGCGAAGCCCGTCCCAAGCAATTCCTCGATATGCTCGGCGTAGGCAAAAGCCTGCTGCGCCTCACGTTCGAGCGTTTTTTGCCGATTTGTCCGGCTTCCAACATTTTTATCGTTACCAATGCCGCTTACAAATCGCTCATCAAAGAGCAAATCCCCGAACTGACGGACAACCAGATTCTCTGCGAACCGAGTCGCAACAACACCGGCCCTTGTGTGGCGTACACAGCTTTTAAACTCGCCGCGCTCGACCCCGACGCGAATTTTATCATCGCCCCCTCTGATCATATCGTGTTGAAAGAGAATGCTTTTCTCGAAAAAATTCAACTCGCCCTCGGCTTTGCAGCCACGAACGACGCGCTCGTCACGCTCGGCATTCAGCCCAGCCGGCCCGACACGGGTTATGGCTACATTCAAATGGAAAATGAAGCTGCGACGGGTATTTTCAAGGTAAAAAGATTTACGGAAAAACCCGACTTAGAGACCGCCAAACAATTCGTCGCTTCGGGCGAATACCTCTGGAATGCAGGCATTTTTGTGTGGAATGTGCGCTCCATCCTGTCGGCTTTTGAAAGCCTTTCACCTGACATTTTCAGTATTTTACAAAAAGGAAACGGCTTGTGGAACACCATCGCCGAACAGGATTTTATTGACAAAAATTACCCGACTACGCCCAACATCTCGGTAGATTTCGCCATCATGGAAAAAGCGAAAAATGTGTTCACCGTCCCGGCAGAATTTGGCTGGTCGGACCTCGGCACCTGGGCAAGCCTTTATGCCGAATGTCCGAAAGATGAGCGCGGCAACGTGCTGCAAGGCGACCGTATCCTGGCACTCGATGTGGACGACTGCCTGGTCCGAACGCCTACAGGAAAACTCGTCGTACTGAAAGACTTGCGCGACTACATTGTGGTGGACGAAGGCGATGCATTGCTCGTTTACCCCAAATCGAAAGAGCAGGAAATCAAGCAGGTAACCGTTTTGGTGAAGGAACGGTTCGGTGAAAAGTACCTGTGAACCATCTGCCAAATGGTTGTTAACACATTTTAAAAAAAAATTTTCTCTTAAAATTTTTGTCCAACAAAATCTTGCCTACATTAGCCCCACATTTGTTTTAATCCTTCTAATCCGTTGAATTTGTATAAGTCCCGACTGATGGTCTTTTCACTTACACACACACTTACAGTAAACAGTCGGATGAGAAACTTCACCTCTATCTCCGTACACCCCGACGTTCAGGATGGCGCCCCCGTTTTTAGCGGCACGCGCATTCGCATCGAAACCTTTTGTGACTTTCTCCGCATCGGCGTCAGCGTCAATGAATTTCTGGACGAATTCCCGTCCATCACGCGCGACCAGGCTTTGGAAGTTTATGATTTGGTGATGCAGCAGTACACACTCGACCAAATAAAAACACTTGCAGGTGGCCCGCAGACACGCGTTGAACCCGGTACGGGCCGCATCCATGCTTCTGCATAATCGTGAGTATTTACTCCGAATGATTTTCACGCTCCGAGTTAATTCCCGCTGGAATTGATTCGGAGCGTTCTTTTTTATGCACAAAAAAACGGCATTTAGAATCGCTTTTGTCGCTAATACAGCCTGGAATCTGTGGAATTTTCGCCACTCCCTCCTTGAAATGCTCGGCAACGATGAATTCGAATTAGTATGTCTCGCGCCCGAAGATGGTTTCCAGGAAAAATTACGGGGCATCAAAAACCTGCGTTTCATCCCTCTGAAGCATCTTTCCCGCAAGAGTCTTTCGCCATTCGGCAACCTGCAAACATTGCGGGAAATCGCCGGGATGTTGCGCCGCGAAAAACCTGATCTCGCCATTTTTTATACCGTAAAGCCCAATATTTTCGGGTCGCTGGCTGCACGACTCGCGGGTATTCCCGCTGTCGCGAGCGTAGAAGGCATGGGCTATGCTGCCACTGCTTCACCTTTTTTGGGCCGGCTCATTTTTGCATTGTACCGTCTGGCTTTTCGTTTTGTCAAAAAAGTCGTTTTTCTCAATCACGACGACCAGGCCGAGTTTTTACGGCGAAGCATCGTTCCGATACATAAAACACTCGTTATCAAGGGCACAGGAGTGGATATCAACTATTTTCGCCCAACAAAAGAATCTGTCCAGTCCTCCGTTTTCCTCTACATCGGGCGTTTGCTGAGCGATAAAGGTATCCGGGAATTTGTGCAGGCTGCCCGACAGGTGAAAGAAAACGCGACTGAAGCCAGATTCCAGATACTCGGAAGCCCGGATGCGGACAATCCTGCCTCCATCGAACCGGAAGAACTGCGTCACTGGGTTGAAAATCAACAAATTGAATACCTGGGACAGACTGACGATGTCCGGCCATTCATCGCGCGTGCCAGCGTTGTGGTGCTCCCCTCTTACCGTGAAGGTATGCCCCGCGCCTTGCTCGAAGGCATGGCGATGGGCAAACCTGTCATAACTACTGATAGCGTGGGCTGCCGAGACACGGTGGAAGAAGGGAAAAACGGCTTTATCGTTCCATCTGAAAATGCCGAAGCGCTTGCATCTGCCATGTCCCGGTTTTTACAACTTTCTCCCGAAGTGCAGGACGCTATGGGGCGACACAGCCGCCAAAAGGCAGTCGCTGAATTCAGCAATGAAACAGTGCTTCCACAGTATCGTCAACTCCTCCTCGATACCCTCCTCGAAGCCAACAAATCAAGATAACGACTGGCAATCGTCGCCAACTTGTAGAGCGACGTCCTTCTCTCCAACTCCACCGCATCCGGCAATTTTTTCTCCTCTTCCAGCCATGCCAGCCAGCGCCGGATGCCCGCATCGCCCACCTTTCCTTTTTCCACTTTCAAATTGAAAACCAGTGCATTATCTTCAAAAAATGCAACAAAGGGGTCGCGCTCAACGTAAGATAAATTAAGAATGGGTTTCCCGGCAGCGAGGTATTCTACGGCTTTGCTCGGCAATTGAAAATCGGTCGAGTTGCCGATATTGAGCAAAATATCCATGTCGTGCATGGCCTTTTGAACTTCTTCTCTCGAGCGCAAACCATGCAAGCGAACAGCGGGTTGCGCGCTCAGTTTTTCAAAAAATTCAGGAAAAATTTCGCCGTAAAAATGCACCTCCAGGCGCTCGCGCAACTCCGGGCGAAGCGCGAATGATTTTTCCAACAAATCCAGAAAAGCGTCGGGTGTGCGAACGGGTGCGTACAGCGCACCGAAGTAGCCGATTTTAATGGCCGGAGGACGCTGACCGATGGGCGATTGACGGCGCGCGAGTGAAGGTACAGGATGTAAAAGTGGTGGTACGACAACCATTTTTCTTACTGCTTTTTCACCGAACTGCTCCCGATATTTTTGCAATGTAAATGCCGTCGTCACGGTCACGGCGTCCGCGTTTTCAAGGACTTTTCGTTCGAGGCGGCGACTGATTTTTCCGTATAAAAAACTGTTGTTCAGTGGTTTGGCTTGAATACTAAAGGGGTCGCCAACATCGGCCAGCCAAATGGATCGCAGGTTTACGAAATCTTTGAGGTTTCGTAAACGCAGCCCGATCAAATGCCCGGTGAACGGGAGCGACACCGTTATCAACGCATCGAATTTTTCCCGTTCGAGCAATTGCCGGGCCTTATTTTTTGCCGGAAAATACCACAGACAAGCGTCGTCTGGAAAGTAGATTTTTTTCCAAAGGACGTTGTAAATCCACGCCGTCAGGCGGGCAAAAAAACCAGGTTTTCGCACTTCGGCTCCTATTCTGCCCCGTGCATTTTTGCTCCCGAAATAAAAATAAGCCACTTCTTTCAACGAATCGAAACCCGCCCTGTAAACACGGACGCCGTTCGTCATCGCCTCGTCGGCACAATCGCGGTGGCGAGCCGTCAGCACATGCACCTCGTGTCCCATCGCTGCCCAATATTCCGCCAGCGCCGTCGAGCGATGTGCGCGCGGATGAATGAATGGATGATACCAGGCTGTGACAATTAAAATCTTCAATGATGAGTTATGAGTGATGAATTTCTTCGTACAGTGTACGGAGTTTTCGGGCGCTGTTTTTTACGTCAAAATTCGTCTCGACGTGGTGTCGTGCATTTTGGCTAAACTGCTGATAATCTTCATTTTCCATGAAATAAAACCGCCGGATGTGGTCAGCCAAAGATTGGGCGTCGCCTTCGGGAGCAAGCAATCCTGTGCGGTCGTGCAACACCTCTGCCGGAATATCGAAATGCGTGGTAGCAAGCACCGGCAAGCCGGTCGCCTGCGCCTCGAGCAGCACGACGGGCGTTGCCTCATGGTCACCATCAGGGGCATAGCAACTGGGGTGAATAAAAACATCAAAATCCTGCATAAAATCTGACATCCGATGATTTTCCACGAAACTTTGGAGTGTCACATTTTCCTGTAAATCATGCAGTTGAATAAATTTTTCAACCTGCTCGAAGAGGTTTTTGTACTGACGCTCGCCGGCGAGTGTCAGGTGCATATTCGGGCAATCTTTCAAAGCCAGGCGAAATGCTTCGAGTGTCGTAAGATGCCCTTTCTTGGGGGTAAAAGTGGCGATTTGCACCAAGCGCAGACGTTCCTTTTCTTTTTTACGCAGTGAAAATTTGAACACGCGCAAATTGGGACTGGGCGGCACAATGGCGAGTTTTTCCGGCGGACAGCCCATATTTTCCAACTTTTCACAGCCAACTTTGCTGGCTGCAATCACTTTTGTCGCTTCCTCGAACAAACGCTTGTATTTTTCCCTAAAAACGGGCCTTAGATTGGGTAATTTGCTGTAATCGAAACCATAAAACGTGACGACAAGCGGGCGGTTCAACTTTTTCGCCAGCGGTAAATACAGGCAACCGGTAGGGCCAAAATGCGCGTGCAACAGGTCGGGCGGATTGTTTTTTAAGGATTTTTCCAGGAAAAACGGATAGGTCGGAAGGCGGCGTTGCGACGCGGCGAACACTTTTTGCCAAAACGGGAAATCAAACTCGGTGGCAGGTTTCGGAAAAAACCAACGCTGCGGCGGGAAGGCGTGATACTTGAATTTCGGGTTGTAAAAACGGTTTCGCACGAGCCAGGGTGCGCCAATCTCCACCTCGACACCTTCCAGAGAATCAAGCAGTTGCGCCACCCAACTCAGGGTGGAAGGCAGATAAACGTCGAACAGATGAAGGGTCCTCATTTTGCTGCCGTCGTTTTTAAAATTTGATAAACTTGATCCGCCGCCTTGTCCCAACTAAATTGCTCGCGCTGGATTCGCCCTTTTTTAATCAGATTTTGCCTTAAAATATCATCCTTCCAGAGTTTTTCAAGCGCTTCAGCGATAGCCGTTTCGGAAAGCGGGTCCACCAGCAACGCCGCATCGCCGGCTACTTCGGGCAGCGATGTCGTGTTGGCCGCAAGTACCGGCACTTCCGCGTGCATGGCTTCCAGCAGTGGCAGTCCGAAGCCTTCGCTCGTGGACACGTAGGTAAAAGCCAGCGCGGAAGCCATGACGCGAGGCAAATCTCCGTCGGGAAGATGGCCGAGAAAATGAATATCGGCACTGCTTCGGGCTTGCTCGAAAGCAACTTTCACCTCGTCTGTTTTCCAGGCAAAACGCCCGGCGAGCAGGAGTTTTGCAGGCGAAGCCGTCTGGCTTTTAAACAGATCGAACGCGCGAATCAGGCGGACGATATTTTTGCGCGGGTGAATGGCGCCGGTGTATAAAAAATACTCTTGCCCCGACGCGAACTCTTGTCTAACCTGCTGTTTTTCAGAATCTTGAAGTGGCAAAAAACCTTCCCTGCAGCCGTTGTGCACGGCTGAAATTTTCTCCAGGGGAATGCCGCAAGTTTGAGAAATATCTCGCTGAACATAGTTTGAAACAGTGAGAACATGGTCGGCCCGGCGAAGGTGTTTGGGCAAAAAATGGAGAAGATAATGGCGGTGGATCAGGGGAATTTGCCGGGGATGGTGCAGCGGCACGAGGTCGTGGCAGGTCATCACAGTCGGCGTTTTTGCCGACAGGCTGCACATGGCGTCGGGCGAAAAAAATACGTCGGCGCGATATTTCTTCAAAGCGCGCGGAACAGCCCACTCGAACCAGGCATAAAACTGCGGTGCAAAGCGCGCACGCGGCGACAACACGATGGGGGTGACATTTTTGCCATAAATAAATTGGGCA
>Ga0209172_10006761_pt1 | contig 12440 bp, 8 predicted proteins | sample LarsenN4metaG_FD_184113 | JGI IMG/M metagenome (GOLD analysis project Ga0209172, IMG submission 184113) | Hot spring sediment bacterial and archeal communities from British Columbia, Canada, to study Microbial Dark Matter (Phase II) - Larsen... ... | reverse complement strand
CGACCTGGCGGCAGCGGGGGTTGTAGTGGGGCTAACGCCGGAAGGAACCACGATAGGCGTCGCAGAGCACACCCTCCTTCTGATCCTGGCCCTCTATAAGAGGCTCCCCACCGCGCACCAGTCCCTACGGGAAGGGAAGTGGCTCCAGTGGGGGTTAAGGACGCGATCCTTCGAGCTGTTTGGCAAAACCTTGGGAATTGTGGGAATGGGGCGAATCGGCCAGGCGGTCGCTTTCCGGGCCAAGAATTTCGGGGTCCATATCCTTTATTTTGATAAGTACCTCCGCTTGAGCACTTCGGAAGAAAAAGATTTACAGGCGACGTTCTGTCCCTTTGAGGAGCTTTTAGCCGGCTCGGATATCGTGACCCTCCACGTGCCCCTGAGCGATGAGACCCGCCACCTCATCGGACGGGAGCAGCTTAAGCTCATGAAGAAGTCCGCCATCCTGATCAATACCTGCCGGGGCGCCGTCGTGGACGAGCTGGCCCTTTATGAAGCTTTAAAAAATCAGGACCTCGCCGGAGCTGGGTTAGATGTCTTCTATCAGGAGCCGCCGGATCCGAAGCATCCTCTGTTCGACCTGGATAACGTGGTTCTAACCCCTCACATTGCAGCCGGGACCCTGGACGCCTTTAAAACTAAGATGCAGGCGGCTTTCGCAAACATGGTCCGCTACCTCGAGGGAAAGCCCATCTTGAATCAGGTTCATCCAAGTTAAGGCTCCCCCGAGAAGCTATCGGGGGAATCCCGATGGGCCGTGAGGATCCCTTGGAAATAGGGCTTTCGGCACCCCCCCCTCAAGATGGATCCCGCAGAGCTATCCTCCAGGTGGGGTATCACTTCTCGTTGAGGAGCCGAAGCCTTCTGGAGAGCTTGAGGTACCGGACCCAGGGCTGGTCGGATAGTTCTGCAACTGCGCGTGCTGAAAGCGTTGCCGTGAAAATCTGCCGGCCATTTGGGTCTACGCGAACCCCTAGCCTTTCTAAAAAGGTAACCTCCGCTCCACCCGGGGGATGCGTGGTGTGGATGAAGACGGAGAGGACGCGAGCTTCGGGATCCGGGACCTGATTGAGCGCGGCAGCCAGGGCCGCATCTATTTTTTGATAATCCATCACAAATCTCCTAACCTGCAGACTTGAGGAGCTCTACAAAGCCCAGAGCCCATCGACGAATCTATAGGGAGCGCCTGATTCATAAACCCAATGCGTTGATCAGCCCGAAGCCCCATTTGGAGTCGAAGGTTCCCGGCGGCTGTCCCGGAATTGCGCTATTTGTACGCAGCAGGGCTTTGATGCCATCCGGATCCAGTTTCGGGTCACGTTCCAGGAGCAGCGCAACGATCCCGGTGACGAAGGGGGTTGCCATGCTGGTCCCGGCCATGACCACGAAGTTCAAGTTGACCATATCCGCCCGTAAGGGAAGCGAATCCGCCGAGAGGCAGGAGGTGATCATAGCCCCGGGCGCGGTGACGTCCGGCTTCCGAGCTCCGTTGCGCAGGGGACCTTCGCTGCTGAAGTCGGAAATATCATCTAAGGCCAATCCCACCGTTTGCAGATGGCCATCGATATCCGTCCACTGTATCTTGGTGGTATAAGAAGCCACAGTCACGGCCTTGGCGGCTGCGCCAGGGGAGCCGATCTTTACCGAGTCCTGCACGCTCGTGCCGGTAAAAGTCACCTCAGGGGCCGGTTGATCGTCCAACGTCCATACATCCAGCCGTCCGGCTTTGGCCGAGGTATTGCGTATCCGAAGCTGCCAAATCCCCCCCCTGACCGGAAGCCCTGGCCGGCCACCGATCTCTATAAAGAAATTATGATCTCCGTTGGCCGGATCGGGGCCGGGCGTAGCGATGCGCACCCGCGCGTCCGGCAGGGTGTAGGTCCGCACCGAGGATCCTGTAGAGATCACCGGCTGGAAGGGGGTCACGAACTTTCCCGGCGTACGTACCGATACTTCCAAGGAGCTGGTGCCCGGATACCAGCCATTCAACAAAGCGATCCCCACCCCGCCCGTGGGGACGCGAAAGCGGATCATGCGCCATCCGCCTGCCGGCACCATCACCTGGGCGTGGATGTTGTCATTGCCCTCGTTGCCGGCTGCACAACAGACGATCCGCCCTGCTCCGGACTCCATATCGATGATCTGGGATAACGAATCGCTCCCATCGTGGGCATCATAGTGGCCCCCAAGGCTGAGATTGACCACCGAAGCGCGTCCAAGATCCTTCGCGACCCGGAAGATATATCGAATTCCATCGGCGATGTGGGCATCCTGTAAATCTGACTTGACGATGAGCAACTCCGCTCCCGGAGCCACGCCTTCGTAAATGACATCGCCCCCCGAAGCAATTCCCGCAACATGGGTGCCATGGCCATGGGTGTCCCGAGACACGGTGAGCTGCGAGCCCATCAATTCAACGCCATAACCTCCCTCCGGCACCCCGGGGCCAGGTAGCGTCTGATCCCAGACCCGCAGGATTCGACCCTGGAACGCGGGGTGATTCGGATCAATGCCGGTATCCACCACGCCGATAACGACCCCTTTCCCGCTCAACCCACTGGTACTCCGAAACCCCGGAAGATTCACTTTGGCCCGCGCCACGTCCATCCGTAATCGCAAGGAGCGGGATGGAATGATCCGCTCGACCGCCGGATCCTCGGACACGGGATCCACGCTCTCCAGGGGCAAGAATGCCGTCCGCACCCTGCCCCTGGGTTGATTGAGCTGAACGCCATACCCCCTCAAGTGGTCAAGGAGCGCGTGCTCATCGCAATACAGAAAGACCACCACGCGGGGCGGCTTTGGGCTGCCGACGGCAGGAATCACCCCTAGCGAGCGGACATGCCGGGTCAGGCCGACCCGTCCTTCCTCTTGATAATTCTCCAGGGCCAACATCAATTCGGGAGCGATTTTCTCAGGTTTCATACTCCGGTCTCCTTAAGTCTGTCATGAAACGGGTAGCCTCTACCCTTCATAGAGCCTTTTAACTTACTTCAGGTGTCCCTCCTGAAACAATCTTATCGCCCAAGAAGTCCCCTTTGTCAAGATAAAGAATTGCCCGGCTTAACCAAGAGGGTCCCCCGACGACGGGTCTTGAACTATGATTTTTTTAATTAAATGATGGATTATGATGAAGTACGGTTTTCTAATCATGGTTTTCATTGAATCATTTGAATCCTAGCTCAGGTCTCTTAAAATTTTATGAAGTATCTCTGCTATCCGCTATATTGTTTACTTAGTTTTGCGTAACTTTTAAATCCTCCCCTCCCCCCCGGCCCCTCTCCCACGCTGCGGGAGAGGGGGAGGGAAAGCGGAGTGGTTAGGGCAAAATGAAATGGCCTAGGTGCTGATACCTTGTAAAGTTAATCTTGATGGCTCCTTCCAAGCTCCGGGAGGAGCGACCTGCTTGTAACAAATCGGTTTGAGCCGACGGGGGAGCCTAAGGATCCCAATTTTCAGCTCCGTAAAGAGCGACGTGTTCGAACAGGTCGCTCCTCCCGGAGCTTGGAGGTTTTTTAGAGCCTCGAGGTCTATAAACAGGGTGCCCCTCTGGGGCCGTTTAAACCTTAAGTTCATGTTATGGAGGTTGGAGCCTGAGGACGAGGCCCGGACCAAAATGTTAGGCTTAAATTTAGATATCCCGAATTAGACCCTTAACGATGCGGGGATGAAAAGCCGGGGTCGACCAAATGGCGGTCTCCGTAACCCATAAATACCATGGAGGATCTCAACCAAACCCTGAAACGTCTCAAAGAAGATCGTTTATCCGGAGCTAAAACTTTAACCCAGCAGGCTGCCCGGATATTAAAGGACTTTGTCCAATCCACTCAGACAGATTCCTTATCCGGCTTTTTAAAGGATCTTTCCCAACTGGGACAAGAACTTATCGCGGCCCAACCCAGTATGACCTCCATTGCAAACCTTGTGAAGGCCGTTTTAACTCTGGCAGCGGCAGAAACCTCCTTACACCGGGTTAAAGAATCCGTACTCGCTTACCTCCAGGGCCAGTTAGAGGCGGAAGATTTAAAGCAAGATCGGATTCAGCATCTTTTGGAAGGGTTTGTACAAGACGGTCATACGATTTTGACCTACAGCTACAGCGCAACCGTCTTTCAAAGCCTTAAATTTCTGAAGGATCGGGGGAGAGCCTTTTCCGTCATCGTTCCAGAATCCCGACCCCAACAGGAAGGGATCCTCCTGGCTCGGGATTTGGGCCAGGCAGGGATTACGGCCACGCTCATCGTCGATGCTGCCGCAGGAATTTTTCTCCCCCAGGCCCACCTTGTCCTGGTTGGCGCCGATAGTGTATCGGAAGCGGGGGTACTGAACAAGATCGGAACTCGGACCTTAGCTATCCTGGCTAAGTACTACCAAGTTCCGTTTTACGTAGTCTGTACCCGAAGCAAATTCGTTTCGAGTCCGGAAACGGCGGCGCCCGGAATCGTGGAGCAGGATCCCCGTGAAATCTTTGAGGAATCTCTTCCTAACGTAACGATCAAGAACCTTTACTTTGACATCACCCCTTTGGAGCTGATAACCGGTATCCTTACGGAAGAAGGGATCGAGCAAAACGTCCATAGGTAGGGGGTACTACCTTGTTGGCTTAGTTTTGACTTCACAGTTCTCCCCTCCCCCCGGCCCCTCTCCCACGCGGTGGGAGAGGGGCCGGGGGGAGGGGAGAAAATCCCACACAACCCGCTTTACAAAGTAGTAGATCTACGATCATTTTCGAGCGCGTTCCGTAGACCAGATAACTTTCCCATTCTGGTCCAGGAGGGACAGGCCTGGCTCTCCTTCATCCGATAGACTAAGCCTTGCCCGGGGGGTGCCGTCCTTGTCCAGGAGCGACAGGCTTGGGCTTCCGGCTTCTGATAGGACAAGGACGGCTCTCACCTTATCGTTGAAGTCTTTCAAGTAGAGGCCCGGTTGGTCCTTTTCTAATAGACCGAGCCTGGCGTGCGGATTCCCGTTCTTATCCAGGAGGAGGAAATCTTCCGCGGCGATAACCTTCTCCCACTGGGAGATTTTCTGAGCGGACGCGGAGGCTCCTATGAAAAATCGACTGGATATAGCTCCGCCTATCAGACTGAAGACTAAACTCCCTAGCATCAGCCAGGCATATTGGTTACGACTCATTTTAGCTCCTTTATGATCCGGCGACCCTCTTGCGATAAAGCCAAAGGAAGAGGGCAGCCTCCAAATTTAAATTTTTTAGGGCACGCCTCGAAAAGGTCTTTACCCGGTCTCACTTAACTTATATTATATAAGATAGAAAAACCTGAAAATTTGTGAAAGGGAAAAGGAGGTATAAAGTATGGCCATTCCCGATTTGGTTCGAAAAATTTCGGATACTCTCTGGGAGATCCCCCCTTCTTATAAAGAAGGGATGCGGGTTCCTGCCCGGATTTACGCCACGGAAGAACTCTTAGCGACCATGGACGACGGCGTCTTTAATCAGATTACCAATGTCGCCACCCTACCCGGGATTGTCAAATATGCTTACTGCATGCCGGATGCCCACTGGGGTTACGGCTTCCCCATCGGAGGCGTTGCGGCCATGGAGACCGAGACGGGGGTTATCTCACCGGGTGGAATCGGCTTCGATATAAATTGTGGTATGCGGCTGGTGCTCACGAACCTGACCTATGAAGACGTGAAGCCGCATCTGCAGCAACTGGTAGATAACCTCTTTAAACGGGTTCCAGCCGGAGTTGGGTGCTCAGGCTTCATCAAACTCTCTCAGAATGAGTTCCTCAACTTGGTCGAAACGGGCGCCAGGTGGTGTATAAAAAATAAACTGGGGTGGGAGGAAGATTTAGTTCGGACCGAAGAGGAAGGGTGTATCCAGGGGGCGGATGCCTCTAAGATTAGCAAAAAAGCTATCGAGCGCGGGAAGGATCAGGTGGGCACCCTGGGTTCCGGAAACCATTATCTGGAGATTCAGGTGGCTAAGCCTGAAAACATCTTTGATCCCGAACTTGCCAAAGCCTTTGGGATCACCCTCCCCAACCAAGTTGTGGTCATGTTCCACTGTGGAAGCCGAGGATTTGGCCACCAGGTAGCTACAGATTATCTTCAGACCTTTCTAAAGGTCATGGAAAGCAAATACAAGATTAAGATCCTGGATCGGGAGCTGGCCTGCGCACCTTTCCACTCGCCGGAGGGACAGGATTACTTTGCGGCCATGAAATGTGCCATTAACCTCTCCTTTGCGAACCGGCAGGTGATCCTCCATCGGATCCGGGAGGTTTTTTCCGATGTGTTCCATCGAAGCCCTGAAGATTTAGGGATGCACATGGTTTACGATGTAGCCCATAATACCGCTAAGCTAGAGCAGTATGAAATCGATGGGCAACCGCGGAAGCTGTTGGTTCATCGGAAAGGAGCGACCCGGGCTTTTGGACCCGGCATGGAGGGGATTCCGGACAGGTATAAAAAGACCGGACAGCCTGTGATCATTGGGGGAAGCATGGAGACCGGATCCTATCTGCTGGCGGGAGTAGAAACCGGGGTGCAGACCTTTTTCAGCACGGCCCACGGGAGCGGTCGGGTCATGAGCCGGGTTAAAGCCAAGAAGCAATTTCAAGGCAAGAAGCTTCAAGAAGAGCTCCTCCAACGTGGAATTTATGTGCGGAGCGTTTCCCTGGCGGGACTGGCTGAAGAAGCCGGGGGGGCTTATAAGAACGTGGATCAGGTCATCGAAGCCACGGAACGGGCGGGAATTAGTCGGAGGGTGGTTCGGTTTACCCCCATCGGGAATGTGAAAGGATAAGGTATCCCTACAGGAGCTGCTTAAGTTTCAAGCAGCTCTGTTCGTGAACCCTCTCCAACTGCGCCAGGAAGAAATCCAGGTGGGAGCGGTCCTTATTTCTTCCGTTGGTTTCAATTTTCTCGCAAATATCCGCAAGGCCCATTACCCCCAAGTTTAAGCTGATACCCTTGAGGGCATGGGCTGCGTTCGCCATGTTTAGGCTGTCTCCCTGCTGGGCAAACTGCTTTATTCGGTGGATAAGGGGAGGGGAGTCTTTTAAAAATAAATGGATCAACTCGGCTAAGAGATTTTTACCCAGGCCTTTTAGCTCTGCGATGCGATTCAAATTAACCAGAGAATCCGATGGGATTTCGAGCGCTACTTCCCCTCCCTTTCTCGCCGGGGTGGCTGACCCCCACTGCATCAACACCCGCTGGATTTCTTCCATGCGAACGGGCTTGCTGAGATAATCATCCATCCCCACCTCCAGACACCTCTCCCTGTCTCCTGGCATGGCGTTGGCGGTCATCGCGATGATTTTAGGGCGCCGATCCTCTGGCCAGCTCTTCACGATGTGGCGAGCGGCCTCCAGGCCGTCCATTTCGGGCATCTGGAGATCCATAAATACCAGATCATAGGATCGTTTCTTGAGGGCATCCAGCACTTCTAATCCGTCCCCCACAACGTCCACGGAATAGCCCAGCATTTGAAAAATATGAAGGGCCAGGTTTTGGTTGATGACATTATCTTCTGCCAGTAAGATCTTTAAAGGCCGACGTTCGGCTAACTTTCGGTCAGGCTTGGGCCTTGCCTCAGAACCCATCGAGGGGAGCGAGGGGTTGGGAACCGCGGCTTCCGCCGCGGTTCGAACAGTAAAAAAGAACGTAGAGCCCTGCCCTTCGGTACTCTCCACCCAGATCCTTCCTCCCATCAACTGAACCAGTCGGGTGCAAATGGCCAGGCCTAAGCCGGTCCCACCATATTTGCGCGTCGTGGAAGAATCTACCTGCGAGAAGGGCTTGAACAGACGATCCATCTTATCCGCTGGAATTCCAATGCCGGTATCTTTGACGGAGAACTGCAACTGTATAAAAGAGCGAGAAGCGAGGATCGAAGAGGAAAGCGCCTCCATTTTTTCATGTTCTGCACCCTGCGCGCCTCGGTCCTCGAGCCTTTTAACTTCCACATAAACGCCCCCTTCCTCCGTGAACTTTATAGCGTTGCTGACCAGGTTTACGAGAATCTGTCGCAACCGGGTCACATCCCCTATGATGAAAGCAGGTAACTGCGGATCCATGACATAGCGCAGTTCCAGTCCCTTCTCCGAGGCCTTTGAAGCCAGTAAATGGAAGGTATCCTCAATGCAAGTTTTTAATTCAAAAGGCCGTTCCTCCAGTTCCAATTTACCGGACTCAATCTTAGAAAAATCCAGGATGTCATTGATCAGGGTCAACAGGGTCTCACCGCTAAGCTGGATGATTTCCACAAACTCACGCTGCTCGGGAGTCAGGGGCGTCTCCAAGAGTAACTCCGTCATCCCCATGACGCCGTTCATCGGGGTTCTAATCTCGTGGCTTATGGTAGCTAAAAACTCCGATTTGATCTGGTTAGCGATTTCGGCGGCCTCCTTGGCCTGAAGGAGCTCGCGCTCGGCTTTTTTACGCTCGGAGACATCCTCGCAAATCGTAACGATGGCAATAGGATCCCCTTCAGCGTTTCGAACCACATCGGATATCAACTGGGCCGGAAAGCTGCTCCCATCTTTCCGGATATTAACGCCCTCCCGCCTCCAACTCTTTATCTCTTTGATCTGTTCCAACGCCATGGGTTTCTGGGACCCGGGAAGGGCAAAAATTCTGGAATCTTTGCCGATCAACTCCTCCACCTGATAGCCATGCATGGCCGCCTCTGCCGGATTTGTGTAAAGAATCTTCCTTTCCATATCGGTAATCGTAACCCCGAGTTGCATGGTTTCGATGGCTTTTTCCAGCATCCGCAAAGTCTCTTCCGTCCGCTTATGCTCGGCTAAACTCTCCAGGTATTCATCCGGACGACCCCGTTTTTTCCCGCAAGGGGTCGTCCCGGCCATCCTTCTCAGGACGATCCCAACTATCCACACGGAGGCTACGATCAGGACCCCGATGCCCTGCAAGCCAGAAGGTAGGGAACTCCAGACCTTAGCTCCGGTGAGCAGGCCGAAGAGGAAACCCGTGAGAATTAATATCCATCCGCCAAGCTGACAAAGCATGGTCTGTCCTTGCGAAATTCGGATTTTCTTAATCTTGACAAAGCCCAGGTTGTTGTTTTAATATAAGAAACGTGCAGACAAGTCAAGAACTTTTTCGATAAGGCCGAAATTCCTTATACTAACCTGATGGACCGTGAGTTAGGGGAGATAAACTATGCCTTACCGATATTTAGAAGACGTAGCTATAGCGGATGTAGCCTTCGAAGCCTGGGGACCGACTTTAGAAGAACTTTTTAGGGCCGCAGCGGAGGCGACCATGAACGTCATGGTCGACGACCTGAATACCATCGCGGCGCAGGAGAGGCGACAGATGGAGCTGGAAGGGGAGGCTGTAGACCTACTGCTGTTTAATTTTTTACAGGAGCTCATTTACTACAAAGATGCCCAAAGGCTTCTTCTTCGCGTGGAGGAAATTCATATCGAGAAAACGGATGGATCCTTTAAACTTCGGGCTGAAGCCTCCGGGGAGACCCTAGACCCTGAAAAACACGACCTTCGTGTCGATGTAAAGGCCGTCACCCTCCATCAGTTCGAGGTCAAAGAAACTCCTGAAGGATGGCAGGCAAAGATTATTCTGGATATTTAGAGGCTAAGCGTGAAAATTTACCGACCCTCCCCCTTAACACCGGATCTTCCAACCGGACATCTCCCTCGGAGAGCTTCCCTCTCCAGAGCTCAATCCCTGACTTCCCTGAGCTGAGTAATGCCTTTCTAGTTAGAAAGGATGCCATGGCCGACTAACGGCGGGGGTGAACCCCGCCCTCGGCTAATTAATGCGGTATAACCCCCGACCCCTTTACCCCTCCCCACCTGCAGGCGTCGTTCTCTTTATTTATCAAGATATTCTAATAGATTAATAAAAATACTAAATTTTCTTGACAATATACAGATTATATGGGTTTTAATACTATTTTATGAAAGCCAAGCTCTCTAAATCTTTCCGGGATACCTGGTTAGGTATGGGCAAGAATAAAAAATATCTGCGCTTCTTCATTATTTTAGGTATTTTTATCTTTCTACTCATGGCGGATTCTCCCATTCGAGAATTTGTGCATACGAGCCGGAAAACCAAAGAGCTCTGGATTCTGAAGTATGTGACGGATCTAGGGGATGGAAGCACTCAAGTAGCGTTCTTCTTGTTACTTTTAGTCCAGGGATATGTTTATAAGGTAGAGCGCTTGAAAAAACTAGGAAAAGCCGGGCTCTATACCCTTCTGGGGAGTGGCATAGTCACCCAGGGCCTTAAACAGGTCGTGAGGCGAGCCCGCCCTGACATTAGCCTCAGGCGTCTTCTTATGGGCCCGACCTTACAGGACATGTCCGGGAGTTTCGGTTCTTTTCCCTCCGGGCATGCCCTAAGCTCCTTCGCCTTAGCAGTTGTCTTAGCGGCCTTCTATCCGGAATGGAGACCCCTGTTCTATGCCTTCGCATTTCTAATCAGCCTCTCAAGGATCTATCTGGAGCGGCATTTCGCCTCAGACGTGTACGCCGGAATAATCTTGGGATGGTGGGTGGGAAAAGGCTATGTTCGATATTTTTTAGAACCCGGGCAAGGAGAGAACCTTATGAATCTTTATACCTCTTTCCTCAAAAAACTCCAGAATCCTAAAACTTACGTTCTAATTCTGGGGCTCGTTCTATTCTCCGGATTTCTCTTTTTCTACGGGCTGACCGGTTTTACCCTTTTCGATGTCGACGAGGCCGTATTCTCCGAAGCCACGCGTGAGATGATGGAAACTGGGGACTGGATTACCCCCCATTACAATTATTCGAACCGCTACGATAAACCCATCCTATTTTACTGGATGATGGCCCTATCCTATAAGCTCTTTGGCATTAATGAGCTGGGCGCCCGCTTTTGGTCGCCCACCATGGCCGTAGCCCTGGTGGTGATGACCTTTTACTTTGTTAAGCGGACGCTCGATCGCCGAACGGCGCTTTTGAGCGCTTTGATCCTCTCCACTTGTCTAGAAATGTACTACTTATCCCATGTGGCGGTTACAGATATGACCCTCTGTTTTTTCATCGCTGCCGCTCTATATAGCTTCTTCCTGGGCTATCAAAGTCGGAGCGACGTCAATGCGCCGACCTCTCTCCAGAGAGGGGGGTATTGGGGCAGCTATGTGTTCATGGCCCTGGCGACCCTTACCAAAGGTCCCATAGGATTTGTGATTCCCTTGATGGCCATTGTTCCCTTTACCATAGCCATGGGCACCTGGCGGCAGGTTCTTAAGGAAGCCAGGATTTTCTCCGGAAGTCTCCTTTTCTTGGCCGTAGCCGGACCCTGGTACGCCCTAGAAATAGCGGCCAACGGTTGGGAATATATTAATAGCTTTTTTATCTACCATAATATCACCCGATACCTGGCCGTAGATCGGGGGCACAGAGGTCCTGTGTATTACTACCTGGGCATCATCCTGGTGGGGTTTTTTCCCTGGAGCGCGTTCGTGCCCCATGCGTTAGCTCGGACGCTTTCGGTTCGAAGGCGCGGACGTAGAGACCGGGCTTTCGTTCGCGGGCTTGAGGATAACCCTCAGGACCCGTCCGCAACGGGGCTACCCCTCTTGTACTTCGTTTCGATATGGTTTTTCACCGTCCTAGGGTTCTTCTCCTTTGCCAAAACCAAGCTCCCCAACTACGTATTGCCCCTCTTTCCCGCCATGGCCATCCTCGTAGGGAAATGGTGGTCCGATTACCTCTCGAACGGATGGACAGATCTCCGGGGAATGAAGATATCTCGCCTAATTCTAGCACTCTTAACCCTTCTTTTAACCCTTACGGCGGCGGCCACTCCTTTTATCTTGGGCAAACTTGCCGTCCAATATCCCGGACGGTTTATTGAATCCCTGGACGTTCGGGCAGGTTGCTGGCTCTTAGCCGGAAGCTTTCTGATGGGCGGATTAGGCGGGGCCCTTACGCTACCCAGGTTCAAACGTGCAAGTTTTATCCTCCTCCTGATCACGATGGTCCTTATGAACTTTATCGCCCTCACGAAAATTGTCCCTCCTGTAAACGCTTACTTTCAAGCCGCCTTACATGATTTAGCTCAGATTGTCGGGGATCGGATGCTTCCTGAAGGAAAACTCATCATCTACGGAAAAATCGAAAATCCCAGCATCGTCTTTTACTCTCGGCGTCCTTTTATACGGGTTAGGAATAAAGAAGCGCTGAAGGATTGGCTCCAGTCCCCCCAACAGGTCCTGGTGATTACCAAAACCCCGTTAATGTTAGAGCTTCAAGGAGAAGTAAGTTTTTTCCTCTGGAAAGAACGACAGGGCTATGCGCTCCTCTGCAATCAACCGGGGTATTTATCTCGACGGTGAATAAAAACCATTGACCGGGAGAAGTTACCGGATGCATAATGGCTGGGGGCAGACCCTCGTAATTGCGTCATGAATTTTTCTGTAGGGACGGTCTCCCCGGCATCCGGCGAAGGGTAGG
>Ga0209172_10006758_pt1 | contig 12441 bp, 8 predicted proteins | sample LarsenN4metaG_FD_184113 | JGI IMG/M metagenome (GOLD analysis project Ga0209172, IMG submission 184113) | Hot spring sediment bacterial and archeal communities from British Columbia, Canada, to study Microbial Dark Matter (Phase II) - Larsen... ... | reverse complement strand
ATCATCTCCTCATACTCTTTCACGAGGTCCTCGTAGTAGTCGAGACCCAAGTGCGTGATGAGTTCCTCGCCCATGAGGTAGCGAAGCGTGTTTTCGAGTTTGCTCAGTTGTTTGAAAATATCGTGCTGTGGCGGCAAGCCGGGCGCGGTTTGCGGCGCTTTGAAGTAGAACGACAGCCATTCCTGAATGCCGACCATGCCGGCACGTTGCGCCAAATCGAGGAACAGCGCGAGGTCGAGCACGATGGGCGCAGCGAGAATGGAGTCGCGGCAGAGGAAGTTGATTTTGATTTGCATCCCGTAGCCGAGCCAGCCGAAAATGTCGATGTTGTCCCAGCTTTCTTTGTTGTCGCCGTGCGGCGGGTAGTAGTTGATGCGGATTTTGTGGTAAATCTCGCCGTAGAGGTCGGGCTGCTGTTCGGCGTTGAAAATACCGTCGAGCACGCTGCCCTTCGAAACTTCTTTGGTCTTGAAATTCTCCGGCGCGTCGAGCACCGCGCCGTCGCGGTTGCCGAGAATATTTGTTGAAAACCAGCCTCTTACGCCCAAAGCGCGCGCGTGAAGGCCAGGCGCCACGATGGTTTTCATCAGGGTTTGACCTGTTTTAAAATCCTTGCCCGCGATGGCGGTTTTTGTCTTGTGCGCCAGTTCCAGAATGGCCGGAATGTCGCAAGTCAGGTTGGGCGCGCCGTTGGCAAAAGGAACGCCACATTTCAAAGCGGCATAAACGTAAATCATGCTCGGCGCGATGCGTTCGTCGTTGTTGCGCAAGCCAGCTTCAAATGCTTCGAGCGACTGGTGTACGTCACTTGGCTCAATATAGGCTTCGGTAGAAGCGCACCAGACGATGACGAGGCGGTCGCAGCCGTTTTGGGTTTTGAAATCGCGGATATCGGCCATGAGTTGTTCGGCCAAATCCATTTTGGTCGCGCCGGTTTTGATGTGTGTGCCATCGAGGTTGCGGACGTAGTTTTTGTCAAAAACCGCCTTCATCGGGCTGATTTTTTGCAAATCGTCTTTCAACGCCTCCACGAGCGGGCGTTCCAGCACTTTGGCTTCCAGAGCCGCTTCATAAACGTTGTCAGAATACACGTCCCAGCCGCCGAACACGATGTCGTCGAGGCCGGCGAGCGGTACGAATTCCTTGATGATCGGATTGCGGTCTTCGGTGCGTTTGCCGAGGCGAATGGTGCCCATTTGGGTAAGAGAGCCGATAGGCAGGGCGATGCCTTTGCGGGCTGCGATAACGCCGGCGATAAAAGTAGTAGCCACCGCACCCATGCCCGGCGTGAGGATGCCGAGTTTACCTTTTGCTGGCTGTATTTTTATTTGTTTGTTCATATCGTGTGTGTATTTAAAAGTTTAGGATTTTTTGTGAAAAGTGATTTCTGCAACTTGATTTTTGGAAATCAGGCCGGTTGTTTTGCATCAGCCGGCTTTGTTTTTAATAATTGCAAATCGGGTGTAGAGTTGTCGGACAGTGTCACGCCGCCGCGTTCTTTGCGCAGGATGCGGGAAAACAAACCGACCTCCTGGCTAAATAAAAACGTGAGCCAGAGCTTGGTGTAAGAGCCGTGATATTTGAGGTGGTCGTAGAATTCGGGCGCCATTTTTTTCAGTTTCGGCAAGTTATTCCAGGGGATGGACGGCATGTCGTGGTGTTCGTTGTGAAAACCCACGTTCAGATTGACGGGATTCAGGCGGCCATAGTAACTGTAGGTTTCCTGATTTTTATCGAGCACGAGATAATGCTCCTGAATCCAGCGCGCGCCCAGCGGATGCAGACCGATCGAAAACATAAAACTCAGCCCGAGGTAGGCAAGTGCTTTCCAGCCAAAGAAGTAAACGATGGCAATGTCGAAGGCAAATTGAGCCACGATGTTCAGGATCACCCAGCGATCCACGACCGCCACTTCGCGGCAACGCACCGTCCGTGCAGCCTGGAAAATTGGAAAAAACAACAACCACAAAGCCTTGCCAATGAAATAGTTATTGATCAGTTTCGCTTCCCAGCGAGAGGGCAAATCAGCATCCAGATCGTGTACACCCTGAAAACAATGGTGCTTGATGTGGTAGTTTTTGAAAGAAATAGCCGAAGGCAGCAGCGTAGGAAAATTTGCAAAAATCCCGGCATACACATTCCAGCGCGGCGATCGGAAAATGAGATTGTGCGCTGCTTCATGGATGCAAACGAACAGGGTATGCGACGGAAAAGCACCGACCAACCAGGCCAACGCGACAATAAGCCACCAGCTTTGGTCGCGCAGCAAATAAGCCAGTACGACTTGAAAAGTCACACAAGCAAAGATGATAACAGCCGTCCAGGGGTTTTTGCCAATCAAATCTTTTACCTCCGGGTGTGCGCTGATGATTTCGCGGGTTCGGATACGGTGCGGTTCGCTACCGCTGACATAGGTGAAATCCTGTTGATAAGCCATGAAAATGAGCGGGTGTTTGTTTCTTCCTGACAAAGTTGTTTTTATCAAATTGGCCGGACAAAGCACTTGCCTTGTACAGTCGTTTTTTCAGAGCCAACGGTTGCTTTTGTACCATTGGACGGTTTCTTCCATGCCTGAATACAGGTCGTATTGCGGCTGAAACTTCAAATCTTCAAAGGTTTCTGTCATATCGCAAAGCCAGCTCTCGGCCATCAGCTCGGGTAGTTTCTCCCGGTTGAGCGGCGGCATTTCACCACGAATCCTGCCTGCCATTTCGGAAATACCTGCTACTGTACGCACGATTGGAATCGGGATTTTCAATTGTACCGTTCGTTTTCCGGTGACGGTTTCTACGGATTTGCCGAGATCTGTGTTTGCATAAGTTTTTCCATCGGTCACCAGATACCTTTTGCCCGAATGGCCGTACTCGAGTGCGGCAAACATGAGTCGTACCAGGTCTTTTACATAGATAAAACTCAGTCGCTGGGGCTTGTTGCCAAGCAGAAAACCCCAGCCTTGCGCAGCGAGTTTGATGGCTAAAAAAAGTCCTCGCTCGCGGGGCCCGAACACGGCGGTAGGCCGCACGGCATTCCACGGAAAATCATTCAAAGAAGCGAGGTATTGTTCGGCAGCAAGTTTGCTTTCGCCGTAAAAAGTGACCGGGTTCGGTGCTTGTTCAGGCTTAAGTATCTGGTCGTATTTTGTCGGGCCTATTGCGGCTAAACTACTGACGTACAAAAACTTGTCGGGTGTTTGTTGGTTGCCTTGAAGTGCCTCGACGAAGCGTTTGGTGTTTTCAAAATTGGCGGCGAAATAGCCTTCCCGGTTCGGCTGTGCGGTACTTCCTGCGTTGTGAATCACAAAATCAAATCGCCCCGCCGTTTTTAATTTTTCCTGCAAATCGCCTTCACTTCGAAAATTCAATTCCAAAAAACGGATGCGCGCATCCTGTAGCCATATTCGGTCGCTGGTCGGACGCACAGCCGCTGTCACCTCCCAATCGCGGCGCAAGGCTTCTTCCACCAGAAACCCGCCGATAAAGCCGCTCGCACCGGTAATAAGAATTCGTTTCATAGTTCCTTTTCGTACAGTCGGTATTTCCGGTACACTTCCCCTTTGATTTGAACGAGCGCGCGGTTCATCATTTCGTTATTTTCCAAAATCCACGAGGCTTCCGCGCGGCGAATACCTTTGCTGAGGGCGTATTTGATGATGCGGACATAAAAACAAACATCAATTCCGAGGCGACGGTACTCTTTCAAGGTGCCGAGCGCAAGGATGCGGATGCTTTTAATTTTTTTCAGTCCAAGCAATAACTTAACAAAACCGAACGGAAAAAGCCGTCCGCGTTTGAGTTTGATTTGCGCTTCATTCACGTTGGGAATGGCAAGCGCGACACCGATTATTTTTCCTTCTTTTTCAGCAAAATAAATCAAACCGGGGTCAACGATGGCCTTCAAATCTTTCCCGATTTGCCGCACTTCCGAATCAGTCATCGGCACAAACCCTGTGTTCTCGGCCCAGGATTCGTTGTACACCGGCAGGAATCTTTCGATTTCCTCTGTGTATTTTTTCATGTTAACTTGCCGAATCGTGATGCCGCGTTCGGCCAGTCGCGTTTCCAGTTTTTCCGCAAAATCCATCGCTTCATGCGGGAGCCGGTCGGCGCGAAAATCGTAGCACAACAAGTCTGCAAATTTTACAAATCCGTATTTTTCAACGAGTTGTGGCAAATACGGAGCGTTGTACGAATTCATGACAAAGGCTGGCTCCTCGAAGTTTTCCACCAACATTCCGACTACTTCGTTCGTGGAAAAACTCGCCGGACCAATCATTTTATTCAAACCTTCCTTGCGCAGCCAGTCTGCCGCCGTGTCTAACAATTTTTTGGCCACTTCAAAATCATTGACGACATCGAAGAAGCCAAAAAAGCCCTCTTGTTTTCCTGTGAACTCCATGTGATTGTTGTTCCGAATCGCCGCCACGCGTCCCACAATTTTGCCGTCTTTTTTTGCCAAAAAATACTCGGCCTTCGAGTGCTGCCAAAAAGGCGATTTTTTCGGATTCAACAAGGCTTCCTGCTCCATGTAGAGCATAGGGACGTAATTCGGGTCGTCGGCGTAGAGGTCGTGCGGGAAGTCAATGAACTGTCGAAGTTGTTTTTTCGATTCGACTTTTATAATGTCAATCATGCCCGTTGTAGGGAGTTAGGAATTTGATTATCAATGCTTTTCAGCCTTTTTTGTCATTCTGACAGATTCCGTCAGAATGACAAACTTGTTTAGGTCGTTGCGAGCGCCTCGACAGGTTCTTCCTCTCGGCTGCCGCCGACGATGCCGAGTTTCACAGCATTATCGTACATACGGTCAATGGCGCGGTCAATTTGTTCGATCGTGTGTGTCGCCATCAGGGAGAAACGAATGAGCGATTCCTCGCTGGGTACTGCGGGCGATACGACGGGGTTGATGAACACGCCGGAATCGAAGCAAGCCGTCGAATAGGCGAAGGTTTTCATGTTGTCGCGCACATAAATCGGGATGATGGGCGATTCGCTCGGGCCTACCTCGAAGCCGAGTTCGAGGAAGCGGGCGAGCGCATAGTTGGTGTTTTCCCAAAGCCGCTCCATGCGTTCCGGCTCGTCGCGCATGATTTCGAGTGCAGCCATGACGCTGGCAGCGGCAGCCGGGGTCATGCTGGCGCTGAAAATGAGCGCGCGCGAATGGTGTTTCAAAAACTCGATAACATCTCGGTTCGAGGCCACGAATCCACCCAGCGACGCCAGCGATTTGCTGAATGTTCCGGTTTGGATATCCACCTGATCATGAAGTCCAAAGTGAGAGCCGGTACCGATGCCACCTTCACCGATGACGCCGATGGCGTGTGCGTCGTCCACTACTACCGCGCCATTGTGCTGACGTGCAATACGCACAATATCAGGCAGGTTGGCAATGTCGCCTTCCATGCTGAAGATGCCATCCACGATGACGTACTTCAAAACAGAACTATCCAATGCCGCCATTTTTTTCTCCAAATCTTCCATGTCGTTGTGGCGGAATTTCTGCACGCGGGCAAACGACAGGCGCGTGGCATCAATGATCGAGGCATGCACGCGCTCGTCAATCAGGATATAATCGTGACGGCCTGCCAACGGGGCGATAGCGCCCAAATTGGACTGAAATCCGGTGCTATACAGCAAAACGGCTTCCTGTTTGAGGTGATCAGCCAGCATTTCTTCCAGTTCGACGTGGATGCGGAGTGTGCCATTGAGAAAACGCGAACCGGCGCATCCGGTACCGTAGCGGTCGGTGGCTGCTTTCGCTGCTTCCTTGATTTTAGGATGGTTGGTCAGGCCCAAATACGAATTGGAACCAAACATCAAAACCGGTTTGCCATTGATGATAACTTCGGTGTCCTGTTCGGATTCAATTTCGCGGAAATATGGATACCAGCCCAAGGCGCGCACCTGATGCGCGGCGGTGTACTGACGTACGCGGTCGAGTAAGTGTTGATTCATGTCCCTGGTGTTTTACGAATGTTTTGTTGTAAAAAGGCTGTTTATGAAGCGCAAAAAGCTTTTTTACTTAGTTTTCGCCATTCAGAGCCAGCCGTTTAAATTTTAAATGTCGGATTTTTTTCGGGAAAGATTAAATGTCGTGTTGAAAACGTAGTCCCACAGCGGGTTGCTCACACCGAATCCCCGGTCATTTTCCTGGTAATGATGCAACATGTGGTGTTGTTTGATGCGCTGCCAGAAAGGATGATTCCAGCGCAAGTGGTGCATGGCGTAATGCATCATATCGTAGCAAAGATAACCCAACACGAAACCGGCAAAAAACGGATACACTGTTGGTTGGCCCATCAATGCCAGGAATCCGTAGAAAAAAATAATTGCGAGCGGGATACTGAGGCTGGGTGGCATCACGAGCCGAAGACGGTCGTTCGGGTAATCATGGTGAACGCCATGCCAGACGAAATGCAAGCGTTCGCCCCACTGACCGGGTGGCACCCAGTGAAAAACAAAGCGATGCAGCACATATTCAGTGAATGTCCAGGCAAAGAGCCCGACAAAAAAAAGTCCGGCTCCGTTCAGCCAGTTGCCTTTCCACTGCCAGAGCATCCAGGAGATGACGGGCAGATAAATAATCAAAGGCACTGTAAAGTGAACCTTTGAGAGCGCTTCCATCCAGCTTACACGAAACATTCGGATGGATTCGGTGGAATTCGATATAAATTTTCGAGATTGTTCTTTTGTCGCCATACACAAAACGCTTAAAAATCGAGGTGTAGCTTCTGGGCCTCGCATGCGCCGTCAGATCGGGTAAGACAGGCACAAGCAGTACTCAGTGCGGATGTAAAAATAACATTTACAGTCCGTGAAGTTTCTGTTTTTTCGGAGTAAATAAAATGGATGAGGAAGTTGCGCGGAGCGTTTCCGTCGCAGGAAGAAAGACTGGATTGGTAGCGAACTACTGTTAAAACCGCGCGTTTGCGGTCAGGTAACAGATTCACGATAATCTGGTCTTGGGAACGGAGGAAGTTTTTGCGGGCATAAAGGTAAGCTACGCATGGCAAGTAGGATTCATTGGGGCAAAAAATTAAACAATCGTTTAAAAAAATTACATTACGCTGATAATTGGAGCCTTATGAAGAGGGTGGCGATTGCGGTAATTCCGCAACGCCACCCTCTTGTACGCAAAATTTTCTGCTGAAAATTAGTAACGGTAGTACTCCGGTTTGAACGGCCCTTCCGCCTTCACACCGATATAATCAGCTTGATGCGGCTGGAGGTCTTCCAACTCGACGCCGATTTTAGCAAGGTGCAGACGGGCTACTTTCTCGTCCAAATGCTTTGGCAGCATATAGACTTTGTTATCGTATTTCTCGGCGTTTTGCCAAAGTTCAAGTTGCGCCAACACCTGGTTGGTAAACGAATTGGACATCACGAACGACGGGTGTCCGGTAGCGCAACCGAGGTTCACCAAGCGGCCTTCGGCCAGCACGATGATGTCTTTGCCGTCAATGTTATAAATGTCCACCTGCGGCTTCACGGTTGATTTCGTGTGGCCGTATTTTCCGTTCAGCCAGGCCATATCTATCTCATTGTCAAAGTGTCCGATGTTGCACACAATGGTTTTGTCGTTCATCATGCGGAAGTGTTTTTCCGTCACGATGTCGCAGTTGCCCGTGGCCGTCACGATGATGTTGGCGCGCGGAATGGCGTTTTCCATACGTTTCACTTCGAAGCCATCCATGGCCGCCTGCAGGGCGCAAATCGGGTCAATTTCCGTGACAATCACACGAGCGCCAGCACCGCGCAGCGAAGCCGCCGAGCCTTTGCCCACGTCGCCGTAACCCGCCACGACGGCCACTTTACCAGCCATCATGATATCGGTCGCGCGGCGAATCGCGTCCACGAGGCTTTCTTTGCAGCCGTACTTGTTGTCGAACTTCGACTTTGTAACTGAGTCGTTTATGTTGATGGCGGGCAGGGGCAAGGTGCCTTTTGCCACGCGCTCATAAAGGCGGTGAACGCCCGTCGTCGTTTCTTCCGAGATGCCGCGAATGCCCGCTACGAGTTCAGGGTATTGGTCGAGCACCATGTTGGTGAGGTCGCCGCCGTCGTCGAGAATCATGTTGAGCGGTTTGCCGTCTTTGAAAGCAAACAGCGTCTGCTCGATGCACCAGTCGAACTCCTCGGCGTTCATGCCTTTCCAGGCAAAAACGGGGATTCCGGCAGCGGCGATCGCAGCGGCAGCGTGGTCTTGCGTAGAGAAAATATTGCAGGAAGACCAAGAGACTTCCGCGCCAAGTTCGACGAGCGTTTCAATCAGCACAGCAGTTTGAATCGTCATGTGAAGGCAGCCCGCGATGCGCGCGCCTTTCAGCGGTTTACTCGCTCCAAATTCTTCGCGCAGGGACATGAGACCTGGCATTTCGGCTTCGGCGAGTTGGATTTCTTTGCGGCCCCATTCGGCGAGGGCGATGTCTTTGACCTTGTAAGCGGGTCGAGTTTCGGTAGCAACCATCTTTTTGAGTGATGAGTGATGAGTTGTGGGTTGTGAGTGATGAGTTTGGGCGGCGATTGTTCGGTGTTTTGGAAAAATTCTTTCACCAAACAAAACATCCTTCGGTTTGGTTGAAAATTTTAAGCCGCAAAGGTAGGAAAAACCCCACGCTCCGAGTGCCGTTCACAAAACGTTTTTCCGTATTCCCGATTACCGTGAACCGTGTACCGTCATCCGATTAACCTTTTTTAACCTTCCTTCAAGGTCAGTTAACCTGCTTCCGAAAATGCGCCCGGTACTTTTGCCCGAACATTTTTGGTCAGTTATGAAAACGAAACTTCTTTTACTCTTTTTCACCCTTTTTCTCTTTCCCTTTGTCGCTTTTTCCCAAAAATACGCCCTGCACGGCACGATCGTGGACACTTCTGCGACCCCGCTGGCTGGCAGCACGGTCATGCTGCTGTCGGCCAAAGACAGTTCGTTGCTGGCTTTTACCCGCAGCGACGAGCATGGTCGTTTTGAAATAAAAAGCCAGCCCGCGGGCGAGTATTTGCTGCGCTGCACCTATTTCGGCTATCAGAATTTTCAAAAAAACGTTCGGCTCGAAGGCGCGGAAACAGCGGTCGAAGTCGGCATTTTGAAAATGCAACCCAAGTCGCAACTGCTGGACGAAGTGGAAATTACGGGGCAGGCGAATCCTGTCACGATTAAAAACGACACCATCGAGTTCAACGCAGGTTCGTTCAAAGTGAAGGACGGCGCGGTGGTGGAAGATTTGCTTAAAAAACTGCCCGGCGTGGAAGTCGAGCGCGACGGCACGGTGCGCGCGCAAGGCGAGGAGGTGAAAGGCATCACGGTGGACGGCAAAAAATTCTTCGGCAACGACCCCAAAATCGCCACGAAAAACCTGCCTGCCGACGCGGTGGACAAGGTGCAAGTGTTCGACAAAAAATCCGACCAGGCCACGTTCAGCGGCGTGGACGACGGCCAGCGCGAAAAAACCATTAACCTCGAACTAAAACCCGACAAGAAAAACGGCTGGTTTGGCCGCGTGGCTGGAGCAGGCGGCGTAGATAAGCCCGGCGATTTTCGCTACGAGAACAACCTGAGCGTCAACCGTTTCAAACCCAAACAGCAGGTTTCGCTGCTCGGCATGGGCAACAACGTGAACCAGGCCGGTTTTTCCATTGACGACTACATGGCTTTTTCCGGCGCGATGCGCCAAATGATGAGCGGCGGTGGCGGGCGCGTCAGGTTGGAGTTCAATTCCGACGACAACAGCGCCATTCCGCTCGACTTCGGCGACAATGAAGGTTTCCTCACCACCTGGGCGGGCGGGCTGAATTTCAATCAGGCATTCGGCACAAAAACCGACCTCAACACGAGTTATTTTTACAGCAACTCAGACCGGGAATACGCCCGCAACAGCACCCAAACTTCGTTTTTGCCGGAAGGAAGTTTTACTACGAACAACACTTCCAATGAGGCAAATGCCACTGATAATCATCGCCTTAACCTGACTTTGGACCAAAAAATTGACTCGTTCAATTCCATTCAGGTCAATTCGGCCTTCCTCTACACCGACCGCAGTTCGGTAGTCAATTCTGTTTCCCAAAACCTCACGCCCAATGGCGAAACCCGCAACGCGGGCAACTACCAATCCCAAACCGACGCGACCGGCTCCAATTGGACAGGCAACGCTTTGTATCGTCATAAATTCGCCAAAAAAGGCCGGAATTTCACCACGAATTTCAATTTCGGCTTGAATTACAACGATTCCGAGAGCAACAGTTTTTCGGAAAACAGATTCCGCAGCGACGGCAATCTGCCCGAACGCATAGACACGGTGGCGCAAAACCAGTTTTTTAAGAACGACATCATGACTTGGGGCGCTCGCGCTACTTACACCGAGCCGCTCGGCAAAAAACGCTACCTCGAATTCAACTACGGCTACACCCAAACCGACAACCGCGCCGACAAGGACGTGTACAACGTGACGAGCGGCGAACAGAGTTACAACGAATTGCTTTCGAACGCTTACACCAATATTTTCGGTTATCACCGGGGCGGCGTCGGCTTCCGCATCAACAAAAAATCGTGGAACGGCAGCGCGGGTCTCGATGCGCAATACGCCACGCTTGACGGCGAAGTCACGTCCGGTATGGGGCAGTCGGTGAGTCAGGATTTCAAACACCTGTTGCCGCGTGTGGATTTTCACTACCAGTTTCAGCCGACGAAAAACCTGGATTTCAACTACTCGTCCAGCGTGAACGCACCCAACGTGCAGCAACTCCAGCCCGTCGCCGACGTGAGCGACCCGCTCAATGTAGTGTTGGGCAATCCCAATTTGCGGCCCGAATACGCGCACAACCTGCAACTAAACTACGCCTCTTTTAATCCCGAAACCTTCCGCAGTTTCTTCGGCGGCCTCTTTTTTACCTACACGCAAGACCGCATCGTGAACGCGCAAACGGTGGATTCGCTCTTCCGGCGCATTTTCCAGCCAGTGAACGTGAACGGCGAGTCCCGCCTCAACGGCTCTTTCGCCTTCGGTTTGCCCTGGAAAAAACTCGACAGCCGCTTCAATCTGCGCACGGACGCGGGTTTTTCGCGCGGACAAAACTTTATCAACAGCCGGGAAAACTACACGAGTGGCCTCCAACTCAGCCAATCCGCTTCTTGGGAATACACGCCTGCCGAGTGGTTTCTCTTTAGCGCAGGCGCCGAATTGCGCTGGAATTCGACACAGTATTCGCTTGACAAAGCCTTTAATCAGGACTTTTTGCAACAACTCTACAATGCCGAGTTCGACGTGCAGTTGCCGCTCGATTTTTCTGTCAATACCTCGCTGAACGTGACCGTGAACAACGGCCTTGGCGAAGGCTACGACCAAGCGATTCCGATTTGGAACGCTTCGGTGTCCAAGTTTTTGATGAAAAACAAACGCCTGCAACTCTCGCTGGTGGTGCGCGACTTGCTCAACCGCAACGTGGGCATCCACCGCTCCGCCAACCTGAACTATGTGGAAGACGAGCGTGTGGCCTCGCTGGGGCGCTATGGTTTGCTGAAACTGACTTACGCGCTGAGTAGCATGGGCGGACCCGGCGGTGGGGGGTCGAGTTTTCGGGTGATGATGCGGAGGTAGGAAGTGAAAAACGTTCTGTCAGGTTTGGAAGCTTGGCGGGATGTTTTTGGTTTTTGAGTGGGAAAGGGAAGCTTGTGGGAACGGGGATAAAGAATGTTTTCATTTTTTTTTGCAAAATTTATCAATAAACTCAATTGCGCTCTTATTACCTAAACTAGCAGATTCAGACCAATCTTCACAAGCACCAAGTTGTTCACCAATACCATGTCTGGCAACACCTCTGCCGAAAATAGCGTCTGAATTAAACGGGGTGATATAGATATATTGATTGAAGTGTTTTAAAGCTTCATCATATTTGCCGGATCGAATACATTCGAGGCCTTCAGATGCACATTGTTCTACAGTATTTACCGCATCGTTAAAGTTAAGATTCAATTTGCGAAAAGCATCATTTACCTCCATTGCTAATCCAAGCAATTCATCATCTGAATGTAAACCTAATAAGGCTTTGTATTTTTCTTTAAGCAGTTTATCGTCTGTATTTGCAAATAGTATTCTTGCTAAGTGTGGCAAAGCAAAAGTATCGCCTATCTCACCTATCGAAAATATCAACAACTTTTTATGCTCAAAAGATGAATTACTATCATTTAACGTCTCAATAATATCTGGAAGAGCATTCCTTCCAAACTTACTTAATTCAATAGCGTCATTGTAGGCTGAACGCCAATTGGATTTTACAGAATTTCCAATTTTAGCAATGATGTCTTTTATTTCAGTCATAATATATTAGACATGTTGCGCATTAACTGTTTGGTTATCAATGTTGTTATTTTTGCAGTAAAAAGTCATGTCAGTCAATTACAAAGATTTGAAAAACGAGCGGCAGTGGCGGTCGAGCACTGGGCTGAAGGAGT
>Ga0209172_10006754_pt1 | contig 12445 bp, 11 predicted proteins | sample LarsenN4metaG_FD_184113 | JGI IMG/M metagenome (GOLD analysis project Ga0209172, IMG submission 184113) | Hot spring sediment bacterial and archeal communities from British Columbia, Canada, to study Microbial Dark Matter (Phase II) - Larsen... ... | reverse complement strand
ATACACTAATCCTTGGGCGTGTTGAACAATGGTTTCCATAACCGTTCAGTTAAATTTTGATTACGCCCTTTCTTTCAGATTTTTCCTTCTTTGGCAACCCCTTGTTGAAACTGGTGCAAGATCTCAGTTAATGCTGGTTGCTTGGAGCCGACGAGTTGAAGGTTTAGTTCCAGCACTTGCAACGATTGGTGTAGCGATCTCTCTGTGCCCTAAAGTGCCCCTTCGAGGTTACGAGCGGTGGGGTTTGACAATGCTGCTTTTGATTTTTACTTAGAGCTTGGCAATTCTAAACCTAGCAGGTCAGCAATTCTCAGTATGAGAATAATTCTCACAAAAATATTCATTTTGAACACCTATCAATGGCTGGAATACCCATTCTGCCGTTCATAAAATTGAGCGCACAAGCCTTTAGAGGCTCTGACTTCAGTACAAATGTTTCAAAATGAGAATTGCTGCTAGCAGGTTGGCTTGGCAGGGCGACCGGGAACGAGGATGCTATTCGTGGTACATTAACGACCTTGAAGATGTACCACGAATAGTGTCTTACTGGTTAGACGAAACTAGTAGGCTGTCAACTTTGTTTTGATGGATAAAATCAGAGAGAATTGAGCGGTAGATACTTGATGCTAACCATGCCCCAAAAGAAATATATCGTAGCCCTTAGCAGTGAAGAACGGGAGGTTTTAGAGAAAGTTACAACGACTGGAAAAACCTCCGCTTACAAACTTAATCATGCTCGAATTTTACTCAAAGCTGACATCAACCAGGAAGGTGGTGGTTGGCGGGATCAAGACATCAGCGATGCGCTCGATATTAGCGTTTCAACCATTGAACGAGTGCGGCAACGCTAGGTGGAACAGGGTTTAGAGGCGACCTTATCGCGTCAAACACCAAGTCGCACTAAGCCCCGTTTGCTGGATGGGGAACAAGAAGCACATTTGATTGCTCTAGCTTGTGCGGAGACTCCGGAAGGACAAGGGAAGTGGAGCGTCCGCTTGTTAGCAGACCAACTGGTTGAGTTGGTCTATGTGGAGCGCATTTCGCATGAAACCGTGCGACAAACGCTGAAAAAAACAAACTCAAACCCTGGTTGCAGGAATGCTGGGTAATTCCGCCCAAAGCCAATGGTGAGTTTGTTTACTATATGGAAGATGTGTTGAGCGTTTATACCCGTCCTTATGACCCATGCTATCCGGTGGTCTGTTTCGATGAAACCAGCAAACAATTAGTGCTCGAAACGCAAGTGCCTCTGCCTCCCCAACCCGGTCAACCCAAGCGCTATGACTACGAATATGAACGCAATGGAGTCTGTAATCTCTTCATGTTTTCCGAACCCTTAGCCGGATGGCGACATGTAGAAGTCACCCAGCGGCGCACCAAACAATACTATGCCCAACAAATGAAATATCTGGTGGATGTGCGTTACCCCGATGCCCAATGGATTACCATCGTGCATGACCAACTCAATACCCATGATCCATCTGCCTTATATGAGACATTTGAGCCCCAAGAAGCCAAGCGGATTTTAGACAAGTTAGAGATTCATTACACGCCGAAACACGGCAGTTGGCTGAACATGGCAGAAATTGAACTGAGTGTTCTAGCCCGTCAGTGCTTAGATCGCCGCATTCCAGATCAAGATACGTTGAAACGAGAAATTGCTGCTTGGGAAGGACGTAGAAATAATCAATCTCGCACCATTGATTGGCAATTTACCACTGAAAATGCACGAATCAAACTCAAGCGACTTTATCCCTCAATTATTTCTTGACAGTCTACTAGGCGTCTAACAAATCTTCTAATCGATTCAACAATTCCTCAATTTCCTTGCATCGATCTGGATGATTTAATGCGTTGCTCTTCTTAAGCTGCTTGCCCAAATTAGTAAATCGGGTCGAAATTATTGAATGTTTTGACTGGTCAGAAGTTGCTTTGAGTTCCCGAACCTTTTCTCTAATTTCGCGGATTGATAAATTATGCTGAATTGCTTTCTTTAATAAAGACGCTCGCACCTCATCTTCTTTAATTGAAGCAATCGCTTTTGCTTTTGTATACTCAATCTTTCCCTTATGAAGTGCACTAAGGATGTCATGGGGCAGATTTAGAAGGGGTAAATAATTTGTTCTAAAACTTTCAGGGGTAATATTCCCAGGTAATTCTTGAAATACCTCTTCTAAAACTTGCCAGCGATCTGTAAGTGTTACGTTACTAAGACTTCGCTTTTTTTCATAAGCTGCTTTATCTAAGAGTTGTTTCACTTCTTCCGGGGTTATCCCGATTCTTACTGCTGCAAAGTTGAGAATACCTTCAGTTTTTTCAATCGGGTTTAGATCTTCTCTTAGCAAGTTTTCTGTTAAAGCTAGCTCTCTTGCTTCCTCATCCTTGATTGTGTCATCTACAAAGGCGAGTACATCCGTGTATTCAGCCTTTTCATGAGCGATTTTTCTCTGTTCTCCAAAAACTAATTCGTATTCATCCGTTCCAGAGATTGGACGAACTAAGATCACTGTCTTTGGGCGAACTCCTGATTCTCGGTACTGCCGAAATTTATCCGCCATCTTTTGAATCTTTTCTTGGTTGAAAAAGGTTCGTGGCTGGAATGGTGATCTCCTTATCTTTGATATGGGAATCAAAACTGGAGAACCTTCTACTGGGGAGGTGTAATCGATGGTTGGAGTTGCTTCTGAGATTGGAGCCGGTTCTGAATCAATATCCGCTTCTACTGCCAGTAACCGATTGAGTCCTGCTAACTTACTTCCCATAATCCATTACCTCCTTGATAACTGCTTGATAATCTGACCAAGCTAATTTCGCGTTCCTGTCCTTTTTAACTTCATAAACAGGTACACCCGCTAGAAAAGCTTTGTCATAAGCCTTGTAAAACCGAATTCTTCCTTTGAAGACTGGAATTTTTTGTGATTCTAACCAGGTTCTTGCATCCTGTTCATCGCTTGCCCCACTATGAGTTGGAACTTTTGTTAGTAGAACTCGATGTTTAGTACTGCTGAGTTCTGCAAGAGCTTTAGCCGTACTAACAGTAACTCTTAAATCATCTCCATTTGGTGGAGTTGGAAGAATGATTAAATTTACTGTGTCTAGCAAAATTTTCAAATCTTCTCTTTCAGGCCGAGCTTTTGTATCTGTAACAATATGCTTGAATTGCCCCTGATACTTCAATAGCTCAATTTCAGTGATTACTTTAAAGGGCGCATTGCTAGATTTACCTGCCCATGCAAGTGAAGATCGATTCGGGTCTGAATCCACAAGTACAGTCGCGCCATTTTTGGCTAAGCCGCAAGCAATATGAACGGCTGTCGTTGTTTTCGCAACACCACCTTTTAGATTCGCGATCGCGATTATCATATTTTTCTTCCTGAATCTGTGGCGCTTAAATTTTCTGGTTTCTACGTGTAACGTTACACGTAAGCAAGGATTAGGATGTCTGGGTTGATAATCCTGGCTAATTGGAATGAATTTATTTTGACATGAAATGTTTAAGTTGAAACATCGGATCGAAAACAAAAACTGTTTACGTGTAACGTTACACGTAAACAGTTTGGAATAGGAGTTGTTAAGGGTGAGACTGATACTCCTGTACTTTAGCGTTTTACCTGTTTGTCTAATTTGCTCTTGTCTGCCTTGATGGTCGTCTATTTGGTTGTCGTTTCACAGCCCTAGAGTTTGTGAGCTTTTTCTGACGTTGTGGAAATAACTGTTATCCAGACAACAGTTATAAACCCTTTGTTCATCTAGTTTGACCTTGAATCTGTTAATAGTTGCCGATCTTCCTTGTCGTTATTCCTTTAAGTCGGCAGTTGGAGGCAGAGTTTTTCATTCACCAGGAGCACTCATGAGAAAATTTTTTCTTCATGCAACAGCAGCAGTTGCTACTGCTTTACCGACTTTCGTTATTGCTGACATCACACTAAGTGCAACATTTAAACTCGAAGAGGCAACGATCGAGAGTATTAATGATGCTTTTGATTCAGGTGCTTTAACAGCAGAGAGTCTGGTTCAACTCTATCTGAACCGGGTAAATGAGTACGATGATACTCTCAACTCCTTAATTACAGTGAATCCAGGTGCATTATCGATTGCGAAAGCTCTAGATATTGAACGTCAAACATCCGGTCCGAGAAGTCCCTTACACGGTATTCCTATTATTCTTAAGGACAATTTTGATACGTTTGATATGCCGACTACTGGCGGTTCGGTGGCATTAGTAGGTTCTATCCCTCCTGACGACGCCTTTATTGTGCAGAAACTGCGAGACGCAGGTGCCATCATTTTTGCTAAAGCCAATATGGATGAGTGGGCACACGGAGGTTCTCCAGGAGGCGGGTATAGCTCAGCAGGAGGACAAACGCTTAATCCCTACAACTTTAATCGAGGTCCTGCAGGATCGAGTGGTGGACCTGCGGCTGCAATTTCAGCTAACTTTGGAGTCATTGCTCTTGGCACTGACACAGGTGGTTCCATTCGAGGTCCTTCGTCGGCTAATGGCTTGGCCGGGTTGAAGCCTACGCTTGGATTGACTAGCCGCGACGGTATTATTCCTTTCAGCCTCTCATTAGATACAGGTGGTCCTTTTGCTCGCACTGTAACTGATTTAGCAATTGCCCTTAGTTACATCACAGGGGTTGACCCCAATGATCCAGCAACTGCTGAAAGCGAAGGAAAGTTCCCTATTGACTACACTGCGTTTCTAACCAAAGATGCACTTTCAGGGGTCAGAATTGGTGTTGGTAGAGACTTTGTGGGCGGTAACCCTGAAATCACTGCGGCGTTTGAAGAATCTATCACGGTTCTAGAATCGCTCGGTGCTACTATCGTTGATTCCTTGGTTTTTCCTGAAGAGGTCTTTGCTTTAAGGGGCAGTACTTATAGCACAATCTCTGATACCGAATTTAAGTATCAACTAGCGGACTATTTAGAGACACTTGGGCAAGAATACCCAAAAACGTTGGCAGAGGTTATTGCTATCAGTGAGTCTCCTGAAGTTGTTGGTTCTGAGTTTCCGGTTAATACAAGAGTCTTTGAACGACTGCTGGAAGCAGAAGTGAGAGGCCCTATTGGTAACCCTGAGTACGCAGCAGCTAAAGATATTCAGGAGAATATCATCACTCCTGCGGTTGAGAACATTCTTGTAGCCAACAATATTGATGCTCTAATCTATCCGACTTCTCGCTGCCCAGCCTCTCCCCTACCAGGTGTTGTAGATCCTAGCTATGTGTGTGGATCTGGAGGTAGAAGTGCTACAGACTTAGCGAACCTGTCTGGATTTCCAGATATTCAGGTTCCAGCAGGCTTTACCTCTGACAAGTTACCTTTCACACTTTCATTTCTGGGGCTTCCCTACAGTGAGCCAGAACTGCTTGGCTTTGCTTACGCATTTGAGCAGGCTACGAAGGTACGTAAGCCGCCAGAATTTTTTGCGGCACTTCCCGGAGAAACGATTGTGTACGAACAAGTTCCCGAACCTTCCTCTGTTGCGGCATTAATTGGAGTAGGTACAGTCTTAGTTGGCAATAAGTTCTTTAAGCGCCGACAGTGCAATATTGCACAAAGTTCGGCGGATAACTCTCACTAAAATTTAGTCTCTTAGTAGTAGCTAGAAACGCAGACTTTCTCGTGATTGCTTTAAGGCGAATAAGCAGGGGATGACGCAAGGCACACCCGATGCTATCTAAGTGGCAGACGGATGTGCCTTATCAATTGACAGCTATCTTGGTGAGACGACAGCTACAAACCCAGCTACAGAATTAGCGATCCCACAGCTGCTAACGGTGATCGGTTGTGAGGCTAAACTTATAACTGTCATGCCCCATCAATGTCCATTAGCATTTTATAAAGGTTCCAAATTGTGCTTGAGTTAATCTTTTGAAGAAGATACGCTGCAAATCACCTCATGATCGTTTTGCTCCAATCAATAATCGGGAAGATTCTTGATGGGTGGGCGAATTGTTACTCGGAGGATCTGAGGAAGGCTGAAAGCGCTCTTTCAATTCCTCCTCCCCCGCAAGTTTCACTAATTCTTTGAGTAATACAGGTGTGACACCTACTCTGCGAGCAGATGCGATCGCATCTGCTCCATTGGATACAAGGTTGACCCAGGCTCTCACCTTCTTTACAACGGGGTCACCGCCTGCTGTGTACCTGCGCTGAAGTGCGATATCTAGACCTTTTTGCACTTTGAAGGGGGATATCGGTTGCCCATTCATCATAATGTCCCCAAATGTGCCCTGCTCAGATGTGATTTGAATCCCTAAGTTTGTTGGCTTTTTTGTGAGAACGATTGCAAAATTGTACCGATAGCGTTGTCCAGATGCTCCAATCGTTGTCACAACCATATTGGTGATCGCTGCTGAGGTCATACCGGGAAAAACTGTTTTCTCGCTTTCTCGCAGATAAATTGCAGTTGGTTTTTTGCTCCCTTCTTTTTGTGTTCTCGCATCGGTCGTATAGGTGATACGAGAGGGGTCAGCTAAAAGAATATCGAGAATCGTTTCTCCTGTTGCTAGGAAATCAATGACTGTAGCCTTTCCAGTGGGAAGCTCAACCGAAATTTGCTCGTTGAGAGCGCGTTTTTGGTCAATTTTTTGGTACTGCCTTGCGTCTGTAATTCGAGTGTCAGCGTAGCGAGCAGGGGTTGACTCCAGGTCTTGAACGGCTGGAGTCCCGATTAGGGCGAAGGGTAAAAGAAGATGAAACATTACTGTACCTGCATAAACGACTGGACAATAATCACAACGGGAGAACCCTGTTCAATCACAAAATAGGTTGGGTTTGCTTTGCTTTGCGTTGGGTGTCCCGATAGCTATCCCTTCGGTTAATTCGACCTTTGATTAAATCAGTGACGGGTTCTAACCCTCCCTCAAACAATGCTCCTAAGAGATTAGGGGCACGGCTTCGGCTGGTCGTGGTCTGACTAGAGCCGAAGTAATCGCCACTTGAGAAACTGCTAGTCACTTCTGGTTGGTTCAAGACTTCGCCTGCTTTTGCAGCTCCACCCGCGATCGCAAGGATGAAATCGTCAGAAGACATTAATCCAGGTGGGTGGCTGCCAGAAATTTTGGCGCGGATTGGGCCACCATCATTACCCAGCACCGCCATTGCCCGTGAATCAATGGGCAATTGTTTAACCTCTCCATCTTGCCGGAGGATTGCGCCAATCACGTTGACCTGTAATGCTGCATTCGGTGCGTTTGAATCTTCTCTCCCAATCGGCTTTGCATCAACAATCAAGATGGTTCCCTTGGGAAAGGCGGTCACTCCGTTTTTATCTTTTAAGGGTTCGGTTAACTCGACGGCTCCATGCCCCAACGACTCACCATTCATCCAGGTGATCGGAACCGTGATTTTTCCAGCTACCACTGAGCCGATCAAAATTTCGCGAGGCGTATCTAAATCTGGTGTTGTATCAGAACGGTTCAAAATGCCTAACTCGCCAGGAGACATGCCTAAATCAGTTTGTACATCCGAAGTCGGGGTATCACTCAAGTTGATCGCGACCACTGGGATCAGTTCAGGTGCGGTTGGAGTTTCTGAGGGAACTGATTTCGATGCTCCTCCAACGGGTAGCGTCCCGGTAGTTGCCACTAATGTTTCTTGAGGATCGCTGCTTGTGGCATCGGCAGTATTGGTTTGACCTTCTTGAAAGTGGGTTTGCCCCGTTTTGGCTAACCGTTCCCACCGAGTAAATGGGTCTTCGCTTTTAGCGTTGCTGCTTGGGGCTTTGCTCTCTGTGGATCGAGAAGCATTAGACCGAGGTTGCTGAGAAACCGTGCGATAACTGCTAGCGGTACGGTAACTGCTAGGACGTGATGCAGATGGGGAAGCGGCTCTTGCTGGTTGAGGGGTTGTGGCTGATGTCGCCCCAACGGTTTTTTTTACATTTTTCTTAGCCAGCTTTTCAGGGTTCTTGTCCGCCTTTTCTTCCTGTTGTGCCTGCTCCATTGCCTGTCTTTGACGGGCAAAAGCCAACTCTGCTTTTAACGAATCATCTTCAGATTTCGTGGGTGGAGCGGGAGTGGACGTTGGTTTAGCTTCAGCAGTCGGTTTGCGAGTCTGAGTTTTTTCGCCAAAGAAAAGAAACCAGCAGGCCGCACCGATTCCCATCACGCACCCAACTCCAACTAAAACTGAAATCAGACGGATTCCCCCGCGCTCAGATGGTGCGCGCGGGGAAGGTGTTTCTTCCGTCTGAGCGAGTTGATGTTCTTGGGTAATGAGCCGATCTTCAGCATCATCAAAGCCCCCGGCGATCGCGTTTTCTTCTTCCCGCGAGAGCGTTGTTTGAGTTTCTTGTGGCATCGTTCGTTTTAGGGATTAAGGGGCAATAAAATCTTTGATTTTCGTAATTTCAAGCCCTGCGGCTCGAAGCTGGTAAACTCGTTGCTCGACAAAAGAAGCTTTATCCCCCAGTGGTGAACGAGGAGGTTCAACAGCCCGAACCGTAAACGTGAGATTGACTTCAAACGTTTTGCGATCGCCTGTTTTTCGGTCAATCAATTGCCGTGCTGCATTAATATCAACTTCCCAAGTGTCCTGGGCAATTTGTCGAGGCTCTGAAACGTAAGTTGGGAAAATGATGGACTGGATTGTGCCACTGAACACGCCACTCGGAGTGAGAGCCGCGATTTGGTCTAACGATTGCTCTGCAAACCCTTTTTCCAACATCGTTGAGGCAAACCAGGTGTTCGTGGTGACTTTTCCTTGACTGGGTGTCGCGAGTCCTGCGTCAAGTTCATCCGTTCCCGGACAGCAATTCTCAGTATGAGAATAATTCTCACAAAAATATTCATTTTGAACAGCTATCAATGGCTGGAATACCCATTCTGCCGTTCATAAAATTGAGCGCACAAGCCTTTAGAGGCTCTGACTTCAGTACAAATGTTTCAAAATGAGAATTGCTGGTTCCCGGAATCTTGCCATCCAGCAATTCCAAATTCAAAACTCTAAGAAGAGTTCATAGTCAGAGAGGGATCCGAATCAGCGAGCATAATCAATCAGATGCTGCCAACTCTCAAACAACCAATACTTCGTCAGGCTGAGAATGTCTTAAAAGAACCCTTTGCGAGTGCCGCGTTGTTGACGAATTTGTTGGTAGGACGGATCCACCAACTGGAGTACGGTGTGGAACAGGAAGGCTAAGAGATTGAGGGTCAGTAGACAAGCGGCTAAGTGCTCTTGCCCATGCCCGAAGTTGTGTTCGAGATGGTAGCCCTTGGTTTTGAGCACATTGTGGTTTTCGTTTTCGGTCTTCCAGCGACTGCGACCCACCGCCACGACTTGCACCACAGTCTCATCATTGAGCCGATGGTGGGTGATAAACGCATTGTGGTAGAGCACCTGCCCCGTGCGCTCATCGGTTACCCGGAGTTCGCACCAATTGACCAGTAGAGCCGGTTGGGTGTCACGAATCGGCACAAGATTGGTATAGCGATAGTGATAGAGCGTGGGGGTCCCTTTCAGGTCTTGCCGGATTTCGAGAATCTGAAGGGCACCCAAAACCTCGAGCACGTGCAATCGTTCATAGAGGACTGGATGCGACTGGGGCAACGCGGTAAAGATGAAGTTCAGACCGAGGTCTAAACACTGCTGCCCCATCGGTTGATGACTGTAAAGGTCATCCCCGAGCAGGGTGATGGGTTGACGGGCAAATTGCTTCGCATGCGCTTGCAGCCACCGTTTGGCAGCCGCTACTTCACAATCTTGTTTGTCCGTCCCATCTTGCGGACGAATGAACTCAGGTGCTAACGCAATCACTTGAGTCTGCCCCGGAGCCACAATCACTGGCAGAATCGCGCGATGGAAGTGGTTGACCCGACCGTTTCGATGGGTTCGAGTCGAACACTGCTGACAGCCAATCTTCTGAGAACTGAAGTACTGGGTGCCATCCAAAGTCACCAGCAGATGCCCGCCCAAGCATTGATAGGACTTCAAGTATCCTTGGTCGTGCAAGGCTCGGTAGACTCGCTCAAACACTCCAAATAGGCTCTTTGCTTCAATCGGGTCGAGAATGTTGCGAATTTGCGGCACACTTGGAATCTGCTCCAAGCCAAACAACGTTTGGGCATTATCTTTGCCACGCCGACTGTGCATCTGCCGTTGGTGCTCCAAAAAGATTCGCATTGCATGAAAAACACCGAAAAGGCCGCTAGAATGGCATCTGCCAAACTGTAGCGGGTGCCATTGCTCGCTTGTCGAGGGTCTTCTATCCGCTCAATGCTTTGCTGTAGGTAGCCGAGTAACACGCCAAAACTCAAGACGAATGGTTCCATCAACCTGTCCTTTTGTAGGGGCTTTCTTAGCCTCAATCTAATTCAACCCATTGTCAAATTTTGAATTTGGAATTGCTGGCCAATATCAGGCACTCGCAGCCTTAGAGGCGATCGTTGAGGGCTATTCTTACCTGGGTTTTCGGGTTTATCGCACGCGCAATGGACTGCGTTATCTATGCACCACGACAGCCTTTGACCCCGTCAATCGTCAGACTCAACGGCTGATGCACAATCTCTATGTCGATCCCCTGTATGCGCGGTTGTGTCGGTTTCAGTCTACGTTTCGAGCGCGGTTAACCCCAAAACCGTGGCGCGTCGATTCTGCCCAATATACGAACCGATTTGTCCATGACCGGATTACGGGAATGGTATTACCGGAAGCAAATCCCTACACCGTTTGCCATTTAATCGAAATCATTGGGCTACCGACAATTCGGCCCGAGTTTGAGCCACTGATTACGCTACATGATGCCTATTGTCGGGTCAGTCGGCTCGGTTTAGCATTGGCCTGAGATGGGTTCGAGTCTTGAGACCAATCCGCAAAAGTTCTAGACCTGATTGTAAGATGTGTGACCTATGCGTGCGAAATCGTCTCGCCCCCATCGCTATTTCCAGTTGGACACATTTGAGTGTGAGTTGTGGCGGCTGGAGGATGATGAGTTTAAGGTGCTGCATGAGCGAAGTTTGGCCATTCGAATGAGTCTTCCGGTCAACAAGCAACAAAGTAGAACCAACCAAGCGAAGCCAAGAAAACTGACTCTACCAAAAGCATACATTGCCTTGGAGGCGCTGTTCGGGGAAGGTTCAAGGCTTAAGGGTAATCCGGAACAAGCGTTTTCATTTGCCTTTCTGCTCTCAATCAAAAAATCCTCAGGCGTGTTCTATTACCTATTTGAGATTACGGATTTGCGAGGTGGATTATCATTTAACTTGTACCGAATTGCGGATCAGAAGAAGTATATTAGGGATTGCCTGACTGATACTGAAAATCCAATCGAGAACGAATTTTCGTCAGAAGAGATTCGGTACTTTATTCAGCATTTATGTTCGCATCTAAATCGAATTGTAAAAAAGTTGTGTGAGATATATGAGAGCTTTGAGCCATTTGTCCGTTGTATTGATTCGGAGCGGATTCTCTATGGCTATAAAGAGGGTGATTTTTTTGAGATAAAGTTTGAGCGTGAAGTTGATTATTTAACAGAGAAGCTGGAGCTGTTTATAAAGTGTCATCCTACTTCAGTACCACCGATTTATCAGTATGAGGAAACGTGTGAAGTTATTCAGTTCATCGTCGAGCAGAAATAGAATCGCTTTTTCCTGACTCTTCTGGTCTGCTTCTACTGAATCACTTATAGCAGGCGATCGCTTTGCAAACTGGTAAGCTGTCAATATTTATCCTCGGCAGAAGACTGAATAAATCGATGGATAGCCGTTTCAGTCGCTCTGAGCCAGCGACTCGGTGTCTGATGTTGCTAACATTTGCTAAGTGCTCCCTTGACGTTGCATTGATGCTGCTGACGCCGATAAACGAATCTGAAGCCCCATTAGTGACTTGGTGTTACAGAATTGAGCGTAAAGCCCACTCCCTTAGGGTGGGATATAAGCGACGAGAATCATAGGCGAGCAATCCAAATGCTAGGGTCTGTTTTAAAACTACAACCACATCATGATAGAGGCTATAGTCAGCATGGCAAGGTAGTTTTCAGCTTTTTTCTCATAGCGGGTGGCAATGCGACGGAATTGCTTCAGACGATTGAAACACCGTTCAACCCGGTTCCTCTGGCGGTAGAGCGCCTTGTCAAACTTACCTCGGTGGCGCTCATTCTCTTTACGAGGAATGGTGATGCGAATGCCCCGTCGGCGTAAATAGCGTCGAATCTTGCCGCTACTGTACCCTTTGTCTCCACTCACCCGCTTGGGACGCAGACGAGGTCGTCCCGCCCCCCGACGTTTGACGGCTCCTTGTTCCATCAATTGTTCAAACACGACGGTTTCATGGCGTTCACCCACGCTCAATAGGAAGGTAATCGGCAATCCATTGCCATCACACCGCAGATGAATTTTGGTACTGAATCCGCCTTGAGAGCGTCCTAATGCCTCTCGTTGCTGAACTTGCTCGAGCGCTGATAAGGGGCTTTCCGAGTCTAGATCCCCCTTTTCGC
>Ga0209172_10006752_pt1 | contig 12451 bp, 12 predicted proteins | sample LarsenN4metaG_FD_184113 | JGI IMG/M metagenome (GOLD analysis project Ga0209172, IMG submission 184113) | Hot spring sediment bacterial and archeal communities from British Columbia, Canada, to study Microbial Dark Matter (Phase II) - Larsen... ... | reverse complement strand
GCACGACGCCGCTGGCCGCCCTCGGCCCGGTCGATCAGCACAGCCAGCTGCAGCTCTTCATCGCCGGACCGCGCGACAAGCTGTTCACCGTGCTGACCGTGGACACGGCCGGGCGCGGCCCGCGCATGGCCGAGGACCTCGCCCGCCTTGCCGGCGAGCCCGCCTTCGCCGGCAGGACCATGGGCGATCTCGTGGCCGCACAGGGACGCGCCACCGCCGAGACGCTCGCCCGCAACGGCTGCCCGGTGCGCACGATCGCGCTCGACCGCCTGGACGAGACCCATCTCGGCGAACTGCTGATGCATTTCATGCTGGAGACCATCATCGCCGCGCATCTTTTGGGCGTCGACCCGTTCGACCAGCCGGCGGTCGAAGAAGGCAAGGTGCTGGCGAAGACATATCTGCTCGGTTAGTTGTCCCGGCGCCCTTTCGGCGGGCACCGACTGGCACGCCGCCGTCGTGCGGGCGCAAGAGACGCAGGGCCATGATCCGCATCACCGACCGCATCAGCATCGATGACGCCGAGATCGAGGAGAGCTTCGTGCGCGCGTCGGGACCGGGCGGGCAGAACGTCAACAAGCTCTCGACCGCGGTGCAGCTTCGCTTCGACGTGCGGCAGTCGCCGTCGCTGCCGAACGACGTGGCCGCACGTCTGATGCGGCTGGCCGGCCGCCGCATGACCAAGGACGGCGTGCTGGTGCTGACCGCCCGCAGTCACCGCACGCAGGAGCGCAACCGTGCCGAGGCGATGCAGCGGCTGATCGCCCTCATCCGCCGGGCGGCGGCGCGGCCGGTGCCGCGCCGCGCCACGACGCCGACCAAAGCCTCCAGGGAACGGCGCCTCGAAGGCAAGAAGCGCCGCGGCGGCCTCAAGGCCCTGCGCCGCGCCAGGCCCGAGCTGGAATAGCGGGGGCAGGCGCCCGGGCACCCTCGCCGCCGCCACCGTGCGCCGATAGATTGCCGCCGTGAGTCGCCGCCCGTCGCCGCTGCGGGTTACGGCGGCGCGCAGCACGACGCCACCCGAGACGCCGCAATGCCCGTCCGCCAACTGCCCGAGACCATCGTCAACCGCATCGCCGCGGGCGAGGTGGTCGAGCGCCCGGCGAGCGTGGTCAAGGAGCTCTTGGAGAACGCGCTCGATGCCGAGGCGACGCGCATCGAGATCGTCACCGACGGCGGCGGCCGCCGGCTGATCCGCGTGAGCGACGACGGCATCGGCATGATGCGGACCGATCTCGAGCTTGCGGTCGAACGCCATGCCACCTCCAAGCTCGACGGCGACGACCTGCTGCACATCCGGACGCTCGGCTTCCGCGGCGAGGCGCTGCCTTCGATCGGCGCGGTGGCGCGCCTTGCGATCACGACCCGCCACGCCGCCGAAGCCCATGCCTGGACGATCGCGGTCGAGGGCGGGGCCAAATCCGCCGCCAGACCCGCGGCGCTCGGCCGCGGCACCCGCGTCGAGGTCACCGATCTGTTCTACGCCACACCGGCACGCCTGAAGTTCCTCAAGAGCGAGCGCACGGAAGCCGAGGCGGTGCGCGAGGTGGTGCGCCGGCTGGCGATGAGTCGTCCCGACGTCGCTTTCACCCTGGCCGGCGAAGATCGCGCGCCGCTTACCTGGGCCGCGGCGCTGCCCGGAGCGACCGGGCGGCTCGCGCGGCTTGCCGACATCCTGGGTGCCGATTTTCGCGCCAACGCGGTGGAGGTGCTGGCCGAACGCGAGGGCGTCGTGGTCGAGGGCTACGCCGGCCTGCCGACGCTGTCGCGCGCCAACGCGCTCGGGCAATATCTCTTCGTCAACGGCCGGCCGGTGCGCGACAAACTCCTGCTCGGCGTCGTGCGTGCGGCCTATGCCGATTATCTTGCGCGCGACCGCCATCCGCTCCTGGCGCTGTTTATCACGCTGCCGCCGCGCGAAGTGGACGTGAACGTGCATCCGGCCAAGACCGAGGTGCGCTTCCGCGACGCAGGTCTCGTGCGCGCGCTCGTCATGCACGCGCTCAAGGATGCGCTCGCGCGCGAGGGACGGCGCGCCGCCACGAGCGGCGGGCAGGCGACGGTTGCGGCTTTCCGCCCTGCCGCCCTGCCCCACCGCGGCGGCTTCGATTGGCGGCGATCGCCGTCGCGGCCGCTTGCACCGGGGCAGACGGCCGCGGCGCTTGGCGTCGGGGCTTCTTTCGCCGAGGCGGCGCAGGCCGCCTTCGACGTCGGCGCCGCCGGCGCGGTTGCGCGCGTGGCGCAGGACGTCCCGGCGCCGGACCTCATCGACCGGCCCCTCGGCGCCGCCCGCGCCCAGGTCCACGACACCTATATCGTTGCGCAGACGCGCGACGGTCTGGTCATCGTCGATCAACACGCCGCGCATGAGCGGCTGGTGTACGAGCGGATGAAATCGGCGCTCGCCCGCGACGGCGTGGCGCGGCAGATGCTGCTCATTCCCGAGATCGTCGAACTCGACCGCGCCGATGTCGAACGCCTGCTCGCGCGCGCCGACGAGCTCGCACGCTACGGGTTCGTGCTCGAGCCGTTCGGCCCGGGCGCGGTTGCCGTGCGCGAGACGCCGGCGCTGCTCGGCGAGATCGACGCTGCGGCGCTGACGCGCCATCTCGCCGAGCACCTCGCCGAATGGGACGAAACGCTGCCGCTCGAACGGCGGCTGATGCAGGTGGCTTCCACCATGGCCTGCCACGGCTCGGTGCGCGCCGGCCGCCGCCTGAAGGCGGAGGAAATGAACGCGCTGCTGCGCGAGATGGAGGCCACGCCCAACTCCGGCCAGTGCAACCACGGCCGACCCACTTACGTGGAATTGAAGCTTTCCGACATCGAGCGGCTGTTCGGCCGTCGTTGATCCGCCGGCCGCCGTGCTAGAGTCCGCGCCTCACCGGGGGAGGTCCGTCGATGCCGATACGCGCCCTTTCACTCCTCGCCGCCCTGTTGCCGCTGTTTGGCGCACCTGCGCAGGCGCAGGACTGGCCGACGCGGCCGATCACGCTGGTCGTGCCGTTCGCCGCCGGCGGACCGGTCGATACCATCGCGCGCATCGTGTCGGCGCGCATGAGCGAACTGCTCGGCCAGCAGATGGTGGTAGAGAACGTGGGCGGAGCCGGCGGTTTGACCGGAGCGGCGCGCGTCGCCAAGGCCGCCCCCGACGGCTATACCGTGCTGCTGTCCGGCAGCGCCGTGCTGGCGCAGAACCCGCAGATGCAGAAGACGCCGCCCTACAATGCGGTCGCCGATTTCGCGCATGCCACGCTGTTTTCCGATTCGGCGCGGGTGCTGATCGTGCGCAAGGACCTGCCTGCCAACAGCTTCACCGAGTTCGTCGATTACACCCGGGCGAACCAGGCGAAGATGCAATACGGTTCGGCCGGCGCCGGTTCCGGCTCGCACGTCTGCGCGATCCTGCTCGACACCGCGATCGGCACCAAGGTCACGCACGTGCCCTACCGCGGTGCGGGTCCCGCCATGCAGGACCTGATCGCCGGCCGCATCGATTACATCGCCGAGCAGATTTCGACCGCGCTGCCGCAGATTCGCGCGGGCACGGTCAAGGCCTTTGCCACCTTCGGGCTCGACCGCGCGCCCGGGCTTGAAGAACTGAAGACCGCGGACGAGCTTGGCTTGAAGGGCCTCGATTGCGGCGCCTGGGGTGCCTTCTCGTTCCCCAAGGGCACGCCGCAGCCGATCGTCGAGCGCCTGGTGAAGGCGTCGAGCGAAGCGGTCGACACGCCGGCCGTGCGCGAACGGCTGCGCAGCATCGGCGTCGTCGTCACCGCCTCGCAGCGCCGCGGCCCCGACTACCTGTCCCGCTTCGTCGTGTCGGAGATCGCGCGCTGGAACGCGCCGATGAAGGCGGCCGGGCTGATTCCACAGTGACCTGCGAGTGCAACCAAGGAGACCATCGACGTGAATACAGCTAGACTTCTGCTCGGCGCTGTCGCCATTCTTTCCGCCAGCGCCACAGCAGGTGCGGTCGCCAATGCCCAGGACTGGCCGACGCGGCCGATCACGCTGGTCGTGCCGTTCGCGCCGGGCGGCGGCATTGACGCGAGCGCACGCATGCAGGCGTTGGCGATCGGCGAGGTGCTCGGCCAGACCATCGTGATCGAGAACATCGGCGCCGCCGCCGGGACCATCGGCAGCGCCCGCGTCGCCAAGGCGGCGCCCGACGGCTACACCTTTCTGGTCGGCAATTCCGGAACGCACGCCTACAGCCAGTCGCTCTACAAGCGCAAACCTTACGACTCGCTCGCCGATTTCGAGCCGATCGGCATGGTGACGGAATCGCCACGCCTGCTCGTCGCGCGCAAGGGCCTGCCGGTCAACAACCTGCAGGAACTCATCGCCCATATGCGAGCGAACCAGGCCACGATGCAGTACGCGTCGGCCGGAGTCGGTTCGGGAACGCACCTGCCCTGCGCGCTGCTCAATCACACGCTCGGCGTCAACATCACCATGGTGCCGTACCGCGGTGAAGGCCCCGCGCTGCAGGACGTGATCGCCGATCGCATCGACTACATGTGCACCACGATCCAGAGCGGAGCAGTGCAGGCGCGGCAGGGCACGGTCAAGGGCATCGCGGTCATGGCCCCGCGCCGCGCCGCCATCATTCCGAATCTCGCGACCACCGGCGAACAGGGGCTGGCGGGCGTCGAGGCGACGGTCTGGAACGGCTTCTTCTTCCCCAGGGGCACACCGAAAGCGATCGTGGAGAAGATGCACCGGGCGGTCGAGACGATGATTTCGCGGCCCGACATCAGGCAGCGGCTGGAAGGGCTCGGCCTCGAAATCCTGCCGCCGGAACAGCGCACGCCGGCCTATCTCGCCCGCTTCCTGCAAGAAGACATCGAGCGTTGGGGCAAGGTGATCAAGGCCGCCGGCATCAGCATGGATTGAGCTGCTTTTGCAGCACGGCCGGCCGTCCGCCGGCATGGCCGTCGCATTCGGCCGCAGCCCTCACCTTTCCCCACCGGCGGGGAGAGGGCACGGAAGTCCGGCCAATGAGGGCGTGCATTCATGGCGCGCGCAGCACGATGAGCTGCGTGTCGTCGTAGTCGCGCCGCTCCAGCTCCTCGAAACCCGCGGGCGGCGCAAAGCCTGCCGCCCTTGCCTCCTCCACCACGATCAACGCGCCCGGCGCAAGCCAGCCGCCGTCGCGCGCACTCGCGAGCGCCCTTTCCGCAAGGCCCATGCCGTAGGGCGGATCGAGAAAGACGAGCGAGAACGGCCCGATCGCGCCCGCCGCACCAAGCCGGGTGGCATCGCGGCGGAAAATCTTGGTCACACCGCCAAGCCCCAGCGCGGCGACATTGGCGCGGATCAGGCCGCGCGCCTCCGCCCGGTCGTCGACGAACAGCGCGAACGCCGCCCCGCGCGACAGCGCTTCGAGGCCGAGCGCGCCCGTGCCGGCAAACAGATCGAGCACGCGCGCGCCGGTCACCGGATCGCCGTAGCGGTGGACGAGAATGTTGAACAGCGACTCGCGGAGCCGGTCGGCGGTCGGCCGAATCTCCCTGGATTTCGGCCCCGCGAGCGCGCGCCCACGCAAACGACCGCCGACGATGCGCATCAGTGCGGCCCCTTGCCGTGGCGCAGGGGACGACGCGGTCCCTGCTTCCCTCGGGCGCGGTGCGAGCGGCGGGGAGCGGGCGCGTGCGGCCGGCGCCGATCCGGATCGCGCGCAGTGACCTCGTCGCCGGCGACCGCTGCCTTCGCCCGAGGCCGGCCATCGAAGGATGGACGCCCCGACGCGCGCGACACCTTGCCGTCGCCATCCGCGCCCTCGCTCTTCGCGGCGTGCCTTGCTCGCGGCGCAGGGTGGCGCAACGGGCGTTGCGGCGGCTTCTCCTCCGATTGCCGCGGCAGGATCGGGCTGGAGAAATCCGCGCCGGCGATGGCGGCAAGCCGCTCGCCGAGCTGGTCGCGCAGAGTGCGCGTGCGCACCTCCTCGACCGCGCCGGGCGGCAGATCGCCGAGCTGGAACGGCCCGTAGGAAACGCGGATCAGCCGATTGACCTTGAGGCCGAGCGCGCCGAGCACGTTCCTGATCTCGCGGTTCTTGCCCTCGCGCATGGCAAAGGTGAGCCAGACGTTGTCGCCCTGCTCACGGTCGAGCGTGGCTTCGATCGGCCCGTAGCGCACGCCGTCGACTTCGATGCCGGCGCGCAGCGCGTCGAGCCGCGCCTGCGAAATCCTGCCGTAGGCGCGCACCCGATAGCGCCGCAGCCAGCCGGTCGAAGGCAATTCCAGCGCGCGCGCGAGTCCGCCGTCGTTGGTGAGCAGGAGCAGTCCTTCGGTGTTGAGGTCGAGCCGGCCGACACTGACCACGCGCGGCATGGTCTTGGGCAATACGTCGAATATGGTCGGCCGCCCCTGCGGATCGGCGCTGGTGGTGACAAGCCCGCGCGGCTTGTGGAACAAGAACAGCCGCGTGCGCTCGCGCACGGGCAACGGCCTTCCGTCGACCGCGATGCGGTCGCGCGTTGTGACGTTGAACGCGGGCGAGGTGATCACTGTGTCGTTCACGCTCACCCGGCCGGCGGCAATCCACGCCTCAGCCTCGCGCCGCGAGGCAAGCCCGGCACGGGCAATGACCTTGGCGATGCGTTCACCCGCCTTGGCCGTGGCCGGCTCGGGCGTGGGCTGCTCGGGGCGCGGCAGCGCAGTCTTGCGCCGCTTGCCGCGGAACGGGCGGCCGCGATGGGTCCCGCCACGCTTGTTGATGGTCTCGTCCATGCGTCCGCTCGCCGTTTCGTCCGGCTTTATGCCGCTCATCGACGCCTTTATACAGGCTCGGCCGACCAGGATATGGTTCGCCGCAACCGATCCGCCACGACATAGGGTTCTCCGATTGCTTTCCTTCATGGAGATCGCGCTCGAGGAGGCGCGCAAAGCTGAAGCCGAAGGCGAGGTGCCGGTTGGCTGCGTCATCGTGCACGAGGGCCGCCTGATCGCGGCGGCGGGCAACCGCACCCTCACCGACCGCGATCCGACCGCGCACGCCGAGATGATCGCCATCCGGCGCGCGGCCGCGGCGCTCGGCAGCGAGCGGCTCGCCGATTGCGATCTCTATGTGACGCTCGAGCCCTGCACCATGTGCACGGCGGCCATCTCGTTCGCCCGCATCCGCCGGCTCTATTACGGAGCGGGCGATCCCAAGGGCGGAGCGGTCGAGCACGGCGTGCGCTTCTTTCAGTCTGCCACCTGCCACCACCGGCCCGAGGTCTACGGCGGCATCGGCGAAAGCGAGGCGGCCGCGCTGCTGCGCGCATTCTTCGCCGCCCGCCGCGATTAGGCTCGATGCCCCCTCCCTGCGGCGGGCATGGCCCCGCGCGGCTTGCGTGCAGGCGTCGCGTCGCAGGGACACGCGAAGGCCGGCGATGTTGCGCGCCGTGCCGACGAATATTGAGGTGTTCGAGCGTTTGCGCGGACGAGCCTGTCCGTCCTACGCCGCCATGACCGGCCGTACGCCGTCGCCGTCGGCGCGATTGTAGGGACCGTACTGGGTGAAGCTGACGGAGACCGCGCCCGGCGCCGTGCTCGTCACGTCGAGGCGGTAGCAGAACTCCAGAAAATGCGGCTCGGTGCCCTCGAACACGTCCGCGTAGGTCGCCCGCCCCCAGCAGTAGAGCTGCACGCGGCCGTCGGCGGCCGCCTGCACGTCGCGCATCGGGATCAGCAGCGAGCCGACCTCGGCTCGCGCCTGCGGGCCGAGAAAGACCTGGTCGGGCGCGCGCGCATAGGCGTAGGGGAAATCCGGCGGAAGCTCGCCGTGCCAGGCCTTCCAGTTGGTGCTGATGCGAAGGCTACGCGCCGGGGTGACGCCGTTGTTCTCCCAGGTGATGAACACCTTGAGATGGTCGCCCATGACGACGGCGGCTATCGAGCGGACGAAGACGAAGGCCCGCTGGGCCGCGGCAAGGTTGCGTTCGGCGAGCCGCGTGGAGCGCTGGATCGCGCGCATGGCCAAGAACAGATAGAACGCCTGCAGCCCGAAGGCGACGAGTTGCAGGACGCCAACCGCGACCAGGACCGCGGCCAGCAGCAACAGGCGCGTGTTGAGGGCGCCGCGCTCCTCGCGCTCGCGCTGCTCGGCCTGGATCTGGTCCGCGCTCCTTGGCTGCGGCTCGACCACGACCGGCGCCTGCGGCGGTGGCGCCGGCGCGGGCTGCGCCCGCTGTTGCTGGAGCTGCAGTTCGAGCTGGCGCAACTGCTGCTCGATCTGCCGCTCGCGCTGTTCCAGCTGCTGCAGCAGCTGTTCGAGCTGGCGTTCGCGCTGCTCCAGCCATTGCTGCTGCTGTTGTTGCTGCTGCTGTGGCCGCTGCCGCGGCGTTTGCGCTTGCTGTGCCGCCGCATATTCGCTAACAGCCAGAAGCAGCAACAGCAGCAGCAGGAGGGTGGTCCCGGGCCCCGTCCGAAACGGCTTCGCCATCATCCGCAAAGAACCACCCCGACGATCGAAACGCACAATTCAATCATCGCCTGTGAACCGCGCCGCCCCACCGATGTCAAGCGCACCCACTCCGTCCGCACCCACCGCCCCGCCGGATCTCGCGCCCCTGGCGCTGTTCTTGAGCCCGGCCGAATATGTCGACAGCGATCATCCGGCCGTCCGCGCCAGGGCGCTGGAGATCATCGCCGCCACGAGCGATCCGGTCGAGCGCGCGCGCCGGCTGTTCTACGCGGTGCGCGACGAGATCCGCTACGACCCTTACGTCGATTTCACCGACAAGGAGACCTTCCGCGCCAGCAGCGTGCTGGCGGCGGGCCGCGCCTACTGCGTCGGCAAGGCGGCGCTCCACATCGCGCTCTGCCGCGCGGTTGGCATTCCCGCTCGCCTCGGCCTTGCCGACGTCAAGAACCATCTGGCGACCCCTCGCCTGCTGGACGCGGTGGGCACCGACCTGTTCGCCTATCACGGCTATGTCGAAATCAAGCCCGGCGCACGCTGGATCAAGGTCACGCCCACCTTCAATCTCAGCCTTTGTCAGAAGCTCGGCGTGCGGCCGCTCGAATTCGACGGCACGACCGATGCCCTGCTGCAGCCCTTCGATGCCGGCGGCCGCGCCTTCATGAGCTATGTGCGCGAGCACGGCACGTTCTTCGACGTGCCGGCCAAGTTCCTCATGGCCGAGATGGCGCGGCTCTATCCGAAGCTCTGCCGCCCGGGCGGACTGCGCGGCGCCAGCATGGAGGAGGAAGCCGCGGCCGCGCCGGTCGCGCCGGCCTAGGCAGAGATTCTCGGGCTACCCAACGGATCGAAGCTACGAATCATGTCGGCGACAGGTGCTTTCAGGGCCCATCCGTTGGCCATGCCGGAGAAACCTGCTTAGCCCTCAGACCTTGCGATCGAGCAGACGGCCGGAATCGGGCGGCGTGGGCTCCTTTGCCGTTTCGGTCGCCGGACGGTCTTCGTCTGCAGACCGCTCGCGCGCCTCGGCATCGACCCTGCGCTGCGGCCAGGCCGCGCCGGCGCGCGGCGACACCTGCCGGACCCTTGCACCCGATACGATCATGCCGCCGAGGCTAGCCGGCGGCGCTCAACGCTCCCTTCGGAAATCCGGCGCGATTTGATTCAATCCTGCGGTATCGGGCTCAGCCGAGCAGCGCTGCAAGCCGCTCGCGCACCTCGGCCTTCACCGGTTCGGCGGCGCGCAGGATCGCGCTCGCCTGCAGAAAATTGAGGGCGCGGAACGAGCCGACGTTCGGCTGCAGCAGCACGTCGGGCGCCCCGTGCTTGAGCTTCTCGCTGATGATGGAATGCGTCATCACCAGCACCGTGGCATAGAGGCATTCGAGCGCGTTCGGCACTTCGCTGCGGCCGGCGTTGGGCGGGCCGGAGATTTCCACCGCCACGATCACGTCGGCGCGCCCGCGCAGCCGGTCGAACGGCAAGGGGTTGGTGGCGCCGCCGTCCACCAGGATGCGGCCATCGAACGCCACCGGCCGCATGATGGTGGGCAGCGCGATCGAGGCGGCGAGCGCCCGCCGCAGCGGCCCCTGCTCGAACACGACCTCGCAGCGGCGATAGAGGTCGGAAGCGATCACCGTCAGCGGGATCGAAAGGTCGGCGAAATCGGCAGGCAGCGATTCCGGCAGGAACTGCTCGCACATGCGCTCGGCATCGAGCCGCGTGGCATCGCCCAGGCCGCCGCCGAAAATGTCGGTCAGCCGCCCGGCGCGCGAGCGCATCATGCGTCGCATCACTTCGGCCCGGTTGTGGGCGAGGCTGATGGCATAGCGGCGCATTTCGCGACCGCTCATGCCGCTTGCATAGCCGGCGCCGATGATGGCGCCAATCGAGGTGCCGGCGATCGCCACCGGCCGCACCCCCATCTCGTCGAGCGCCTCAACGACGGCGATGTGGGCAAGGCCGCGCGCACCGCCGCCTCCCAGCGCAAGCCCGACCGTTTTCATCGTCGCCTCGCCGACGGCGCAGGCCTGCTGCCGGAACCGTTCGACCTCCCGCTTGCACGAGCCGGCAAGGCCGCGCGCATGAATCCTGCCGCCGTCATGTCGCCCCAGCCTCGCGCGCGAAGCGCCAGGCCACTTCCGCGAGCGGCCGCACCATCAGCGCCTTGGCCGGGGCATAGTCGCTGGTTGCGGTCCCGTCGCGCACGCGCCCGGCAATGCCCTGCAGGATCGCGGCGATGCGAAAGAAGTTGTAGGCAAGATAGGCGCTCAGATGCGGGCGCGGATCGAGACCCGTGCGCCGCACATAGGCATCCACATAGTCGGTCATCGATGGAATGCCGAGCGCCGACAGATCGAAGCCGACGAGCGACCCCGTGCCGGCGCCGCTGTCGTCGGGCGGCATGTGCCATTGCATCAGGTGATAGGTGAAATCGGCGAGCGGATCGCCAAGCGTCGACAATTCCCAGTCAAGCACCGCAAGAATCGTCGGCTCGCGGGGATGCACGATCACGTTGTCGAGGCGGTAGTCGCCGTGCACGATCCGGACCGGGCCCGGGGGCGGCACATGCGCGGGCAGCCATTCGATCAGCCGTTCCATCGCTTCGATCGTCTGCGTCTCGGAGGCGCGGTACTGCTTGGACCAGCGATCCACCTGACGCGCGACATAGTTCTCGCCGCGGCCGAAGTCGCCGAGCCCGATGGCCGCGGGATCGAAAGTGTGCAGACGCGCCAGCGTGGCATTCATGGCGTCGTAGACGGCCGCTCGCTCGGCGGGGTTCGAGCCCGGCATGTGCGGATTCCAGAACACGCGGCCTTCGACGAAGCCCATGACATAGAACGCGGTTCCCGCCACGCTCTCGTCGGCGCAGTAGAGAAGGGGCTCGGCCACGGGAAAGCCCTGGGCATGCAGCGCGGAGATGGCGCGGAATTCGCGGTCGACCGCGTGCGCGGAGGGCAGCAGCTTGCCCGGCGGCTTGCGCCGCAACACGTACTTGCGCGACGGCGTTTCCAGAAGGTAGGTCGGATTGGACTGACCGCCTCTGAACTGGCGCACGCGGAGGGGACCGGCAAAGCCTTCCACGTGCCGCGCCAGATAGGCCTCAAGCCGCGCCGGCTCCAGGCGCAGCGCCGGCGCCACCTCCTTGGTCCCGGTGAACGCGAGCTGACGATCGATCTTCTGCATGACGCAAACGTAGCATCGCCGCCGGCCAGAGGTTAAGCTTCAGGGGAACAGGACGCGCCGCGAGATCGCTGCGCACCAGTCCCGGGGGAGCCGGCTTCGGCATGCGACGGTTGCCTGTCTCGGACGAGGATCGCCGCACGGTTGGCGAATGGTACGCCCGCTGGGGCGACCTCGTGGCGGACGTCAATTTCCGGGCGGCACGTCCGATGTTCGCCGAGGACGTCGTGGCCTTCGGCTCCAAGGTCGAGATGATGACCTCGCAGGCGCAGCTCGAACGCGAGCAGTGGCGCGCGGTCTGGCCGACGATCGAGGACTACCGCTACGACCTCTCGACGCTGCAGGTCGTCACCTCGCCGGACCGGCTGATGGCCATGGGCGCGGTCATCTTCCGCTCGACCGGACTGCACCGCGACGGTTCGCGATTTGAGCGCAACGGCCGCTGCACCGTCACCCTGATGCGGGCCGCCGTCGACGCCCCCTGGATTTGCACCCATTCCCACGTGTCGCTCTCGCCCGGCACGCCGGCGCCCTCGCACGGCAGCCGACCGGAGCGCATGTGAGTCCGCAAACCTGCCCGCAGGCGTCATCGTCGGGCTTGACCCGGCAATCCATCGTCCTGAACAATTTCGCAAGGCCGCTTGGATCCCCGAGTCACGCCCGGGGGTGAGAGCGAACACGCTGCATCGTCCTGACCTTCCCCAACCGGAGTTCCGCCTTGCCCCTGATGTCCGGTAAACGCGCCTTCCTCGATCTGCTGAAGCAGGAGGGGGTGGAAATCGTGTTCGGCAACCCGGGCACGACCGAACTGCCGCTGATGGATGCCTTCGCGGTCGAAAACGACATCCGTTATGT
>Ga0209172_10006750_pt1 | contig 12454 bp, 6 predicted proteins | sample LarsenN4metaG_FD_184113 | JGI IMG/M metagenome (GOLD analysis project Ga0209172, IMG submission 184113) | Hot spring sediment bacterial and archeal communities from British Columbia, Canada, to study Microbial Dark Matter (Phase II) - Larsen... ... | reverse complement strand
TTCGGGCTGTTTGAGGAAGGGAATGACGCCTTTTGCTCCGTGACGGGCTTGGTGTCCCGCGGCACGATGAAGCTGCCATTCCCAACTGGTCGAGAGAACACTAAAGGCTGTGCGTTGAACATACAAGGACACAGAGAAAAACCAGAGGAAAAGCTTTCTCAAAGAAGAGAACCGGTTTGGGGTTTCCTCCGTGAACCTCCGTGTCCTCAGTGGCAAATGCTTTTCGTGCTGTTTTGTCCCTACACGAGCCCCATCACGAAGTTGAATTCGCTCGTCCCCGGAATCCCCTCCCCCCGGGCAAAGGCGTCGAGGATGGGGCGCCACCGCTCCCGGGGGGCCTGGGAGAGGTCCACCACGAAGGAGCCGCACCCCGCCTCCTGAAGCCTCCCCCGGAAGTGGGTGACGGAGAAGCGGACCGCCGGGGTGATGGTGGTGAGATCCCCCCGCACCGTCACCTCGTACTCCTCCCCCCGGTCGGAGACCAGGGGGGCGTCCCCCTTCACCCCCTTGATGGCGACCCGGGTGGTCATGGCCGGCACGCCGCCGTAGACCAGGACCCGCCGCCGCACCGGCACAGGGGCAGCCAGGAGCGCCGTCATGTTTTCCACATCGTCCTCGATGTAGAGGGTGGCGGTCGTCACCCCCAGCTCGTGCCACGCCATCAAGGCCTGGGTATTGAGGGAAAAGAGGCGGTAGTCGGTGGCGAGCTCCACATCCCGCCCCTGAAGGAGTGCGAAGTGGGAGAGATTCGAAAGCTCGAAGCGGCGGAATCCTTGGGCAATGAGGAGAGCGATCGCCTCCTGGTAGAAGGGGAGGTCGGCGTCGAAGATGATGAAGGGGAGGTGCCAGATGATCCGCCCCGCGTCCCCCCGGAGCTTTCGCGCCGCAAGCGGCACCTGGTGGATGTTGGCCCGGGAGACCGGAAGAATGGCGGCGTCGATCCCCTGCTGGCGGAGGATGGCCGTATCCCGCAGGTGCTCGATCCGGACCAGGACCTCCGCCTTCGCCTCCCGCCTCGGGTGACCGGACGGAACCAGGGAGGCCAGGGCCCGCTTCCGCGCCTCGGCCCGGCGCCGGGCAAGGCCGGCGGCCACCTGCTCGGCCAGCCGGCGGTAGAAGTCGCGGCGGATCTCCTTGAGCCGGGCCGGGGGGATGAGAACCGACGGGAAACCGGGGGCGGCAAGGTCCGTCAGGTCGAAGGGGGTTTCGCCGGTGCGGGAGAACTGGGCCCGGAGAACCCCGGCCATGTCACTGGTTGTGGAGGGCTCCAGGGGGCCCACGGGAAACTCGGCGGCGAATGCCGCCCCGACGGCCCGGGCCGCGATGCGCAGGGTCCCCTCGGCCAGGGAAAGCTCCAGTGTGCAGGGGATCTTCCCCGGCTTCACCGCGTCGAGGCGCTTGAGACAGGCGCTCTCACTCATGGTGAAGGCGGTCTCGGAGGAGACCTTGAAGACCGCGTCCCCCGCCTTGAAGGCGAAAGGAGCCACCACCGTGACGATGCTCCGCTCCCTGGCCGACTTCACCCGCTCCTTCCCCACGAAGATATCCTTCACCGTGAAGGCCTTGCCGGCCATGTCGCTCTTGGGCTGCACCCGGACCCGGTCCCCCACGAAGAGGCGGTCCTTAGTCTCGAAGGTGATCCGGTCCCCCCGGACGCTCCTCACCTCGCCGAGAAAGCGCCCCGTGGCCCCCCGGAGGGTGGGGATTGCAATATCGGTGGGGGTGCGGGAGGCCATGAACCCCTTGGTGGGGACCCGGCCGAAGGAGAGCTTCAGGATCTCCTTGGCCCGGGCCGCCGCCTCGGCGCGCTTGCGCTCCGGGGCGTCCAGGACGAGGCGGTAGGCCTCCACCACGCTCGCCACGTACTCGGCCGACTTCATCCGCCCCTCGATCTTCAGGGAGGCCACGCCGGCGGCGGCCAGGTCGGGGATGAGGTCCACGGTGGAGAGATCATTGGTGGAGAAGAAGTACCCCTCGTTCTGCCGGTGGCGGTAGTGGCGGCGGCACGGCTGGGCGCAGCGCCCCCGGTTGCCGCTGTGCCCCCCGAGGAAGGAGGAGAAGAAGCACTGCCCCGAGATGGCGAAGCAGAGGGCGCCGTGGATGAAGCACTCGATCTCCACCCCCGACTCCCGCGTGATGTGGCGGATGTCGTCCAGGTGGAGCTCCCGGGCGAGGACCACCCGCTCGAACCCCAGCTCCCCCAGCATCCGGGCGCCGGGGAGGTTGTGGATGGTCATCTGGGTGGAGGCGTGGCGGGGGAGCCCCGGGAAGTGGTCCCGGATGAGGCGGGCCACCCCCAGGTCCTGGAGGATGACGGCGTCGGCCCCCATGGCCTCCAGGGCGGCGAGGGTCTCCACCAGCTGGGGCAGCTCCCCCTCCTTCACCAGGGTGTTGAGGGTGATGTAGACCTTGCGGCCAAGGCCGTGGGCGTAGGCCACCATCCGCTCCATCTGGGGGAGGGAGAAGTTCTTCGCCTTGGCCCGGGCCGAGAACTCCCGCAGCCCCGCGTAGACCGCGTCGGCCCCCTTCTCCATGGCGGCGAAGAAGGCCTCCAGGGAGCCGGCCGGGGCGAGAAGTTCCGGTTTTTTCAACTGTTCGTAGGGTTTATGCATCCGCTCAGACTACCCGAAGGGGGGGGAAAAGGTCAAGGGGATTGGCCGGGAGCGGGGGCCGTGTTTACGCTTGTGCCGTGCGGCGTGAAGGTGATATAAGGTGTGCCGGCTGGGGCAACCCGCCGGGAAAAGTTCTTTTGAATCAGAGAGAAAGGCATCCAATGGAACAGCACAAGGGCGACGTCTCCCTGAGCGGCATCGTCAAGGCCCTCGGTCTCGTCTTCGGCGACATCGGCACGAGCCCCATCTATACCCTCACGGTCATCTTCACCCTGACGCAGCCGACCCGGGAAAACGTCTTCGGCATCCTCTCCCTGGTCTTCTGGACCATGACCATCCTGGTGACCGTGGAGTATGCCTGGCTCGCCATGAGCCTGGGGCGCAAGGGGCAGGGGGGGGAGATCGTCCTGCGGGAGATCATCATGAAGCTGGTGAAGACCGGCCGGCTGGTGGCCTTTGCCGGCTTCCTCTCCTTCGTGGGGGTGTCGCTGCTCCTGGGGGACGGGGTCATCACCCCCGCCATCAGTATCCTCTCCGCCGTGGAGGGGCTTCTCCTCATCCCCGGCCTCGAAGGGCTCTCCACCGGGACCCTGGTCGCCATCGCCGCGGCCATCGCCATCGGCCTCTTCTCGGTCCAGTTCAAGGGGACCGACCGGGTGGCCGGCGCCTTCGGCCCGATCATGGCGGTCTGGTTCGGCACCCTCGCCGTCACCGGCGCCGTCTCCGCCCTCTCCATGCCGGAGATCGTGGAGGCCATCAACCCTTGGCACGCGTTCACCTTCTTCCGGGAAAACGGCCTGGCCGGCTACTTCGTCCTCTCCGAAGTCATTCTCTGCTCCACCGGCGGCGAGGCCCTCTACGCCGACATGGGACACCTGGGGCGCCGCCCCATCGTCAAGTCCTGGTACTTCGTCTTCGTGGCCCTCTATCTCAACTACCTGGGACAGGGGGCCTTCGTCATCGCCAACCCCGGGGCAAAAAACCTCCTCTTCGGCATGGTCCGGAACCAGGCGCCGCTCCTCTACATCCCGTTCCTCATTCTCACCATCATGGCCACCATCATCGCCTCCCAGTCCATCATCAGCGGAGTCTTTTCCATCGTCTACCAGGGGATCACCACCCGGCTCCTGCCGCTGATGCGGGTCGACTACACCTCCCGGGAGATCAAGTCCCAGATCTATCTCGGGGCCGTCAACTGGTCGCTGATGGTGGCGGTCATCCTCGTGATGCTCCTCTTCCGCAAGTCCGAAAACCTGGCCGCCGCCTACGGCATGGCGGTCACCGGCTCCATGACCATCACCGGCATCATGATGATCATCGTCTTCGCCCACACGACCAAGAAATGGCGGGCCCTGGTGGCCCTGGCGGTCACCCTCATCGACGTCGCCTACCTCTGTTCCACCTTCTCGAAAATCCCCCACGGGGCCTACTGGTCCCTCATCCTGGCGTCGATCCCCTTTGTCACCATCATCATCTGGACCAAGGGGCAGCGCTCCCTCTACCACGCCCTCAAGCCCCTGGACCTGGAGACCTTCCTCCTCTCCTACGAGCAGATCTACGCCAAGGGCCCCATCCGGGGGACGGGCCTCTTCTTTACCCGGGAGACCGACGTGGTCCCCCCCTACGTGGTCCACTGCATCATCCGGAGCAACATCATCTACGAGCGCAACGTCTTCATCTCCCTCGTGGTGACTGACGAACCCCTGGGGGTCGAGGCCCAGCTGACCAGGGGTATCGGCCCCGGACTCGACGCCTTCCGGATCGAGGCGGGGTACATGGAGATGGTGGACATCGAGGCGTTGCTGAAGCAGCACGGCATCCAGGAAAAGGTCATCTTCTACGGGGTCGAGGACATCTCCACCCGAAACCCCATTTGGCGGTTCTTCTCGGTCCTCAAGAAACTCACCCCCAACTTCGTCCAGTTCCACAAGCTGCCGGCAAGCCGCCTCCAGGGGGTGGTGACGCGGGTGGAGATGTAGGGCCGCGATTTGCCCCCCCTCGCCAGCCTTTCATTCCCCCTCCTCATGCACCCGTCCGACCGTCCCCCGGTGGTCGATCAGATCGGGAATCCCCCCACCTCGAAAACCCTTTCTTGAGCAGCCATTGCCATGGGTGCTCCTTTCCGTCCGTGGATGGAGCAGCCGCAGGTGCTCCGCTGAGGGTATCGGAAAGCGGGGAGGGCGGTCAGCCGCGCCCGAAGGTCCGGGCCAGGTCGTTGTCGATGACGTAGATGCAGACCTCCTTGGCGCCGTTCTTGGTGTAGCGGAACTTGCTGCAGAGGTTGTTGATGAGGAAGGTGACGTCGTCGCGGATCCGCTTGTCGTAGGTCTTGAACTCCTCCTTGCCGAAGTCCTTGATGGCGCGGCGGAAGTTGGCGTTCTCCAGGAAGGGGTCCAGGGCCTTCTCCTTCAGGTTGAAGACATATTTCTCGAAGAGGGTCCGGTAGAGGCCGGTTTCGGTGATGGCCTTCCCCTCGAAGAGGATCTCCTGGGCCAGGGTGCGGGCGGCATACTCCCGCTGGATCTCCTTGCGGAAGGCGAGCCGCCGCTCCCGGTCACCGTTGGCCCCCAGGAGACGGTTCTCGATCCCCTCGAGGAACGCCTCGCTGATGTGGAGCCGGTCCCGGGTCCAGGTGCAGGTCGCGTCCACCTCGGGCTCGAAGTTGACGGCGAAGAGGTAGTTCTGCACATCCCGGGCGATCTGCTCCTCGTTGTAGTAGTAGAGGGATTCCTTCACCTCCTGGAGGATGGTGAAGTTGTAGAGCCCCATGAGGGAATCGAGGAAGCCGGCCGGGAGCTGCTTCCCCAGTTCCGGGTGGACCTTGGTGAAGAAGGCGACCAGGATGGTCATGGTGATGAGCTTGTCCTTGCGGGCAAAGGTGGAGTAGAACTCGCCGAAGATCTTCAGGGCGTCGCGCCCGGAGAATCCCCGGTGCCCCTCGTTCTCCCCCTCGGCGATGATCTGGCGCCGCCGCTTGGCGGTGAGGCGCTTGCGGTCCTCCTCCGAGAGCCAGGGGGGGATGAACCCGGTGTAGATCTCCATCTTGAGGAGCTGGAGGTTGAAGTCGCAGAAGGTGCTGTAGCGGTGGGGCTCGGGAATCCACTCGTGCATGGCCAGGGAGCGCTCTTCCATGCGGGAGGCGATGATGACCCGGGCGAAGTTGTGAAGAACCCGGGGCAGGAAGCTGTGGTCGATGTGCTTGCCGAAGGCGTTGCGGTAGATCTCCACCTCGGTGTTCAGGTCGAGCACGTAGGGGATCTTGATGTACTCGATCCGGTCCAGGAACGACTGGTACCCTTCGATGTTGTTCTTGTCCTCGGGGTTCATGAGTGCCAGGAAGAGGGAATCGACGTTCTCCTCCAGGTCGTCCACCTTGTGGACCCCCTCGCTGACAATGTTGTGGAGCTCGATGAGCCGGTCGGTGTTGTGCCCCTTGATGTCCATGAGGGCATAGATGCCGTTGTTGGTTTTAGCGTACTGGGAAAAGAGGTATTTCACCAGGTTGCTGTCCTTGAGGGTGGCGTTGATCCGGCTCTGGAGCATCTCGTTGGTGAAGACGCTGTGGCGCATGGGCTTGTCGCCGGGGTTGAAGACGCTGATCCCTTCGCCGAGGCGCCGGTTGAAGCGGTAGGGGCGGGCATGGAGCATGCCGAGCACCGCCGCCGGGCTCTTGAGCCGGGCCAGGAGCGCCTGGTAGAGGGAGCTGCAGATGGTGCAGGAGGTGTCGCGGAAGACCCACTCGTACTCCTTCTCGGTGAAGAGCCGCCACTTCATCTCGTCGTTCCGGAAGAGGTCGTCGAAGAACTGCCGCCGCAGCTGCTTCGGAATCACCAGCAGGGGGTTGTCGTGGGAGGGGCAGGGGATCTCCACGAAGTCGTCCCCGGGGTGAAGGGCGCTTTCCGCCGCCAGGAGCTCCTCCTGGTTGAAATCGTGCTCCTCCAGGAGCTTGGAGAGTTTGTCGAGGAATACCGCCGTTTCGTGGCGCGTGAAGCCGCCGAAGGCCTGGCGGTCCAGGCGCCAGACCGCCTCGTAGCGGGTTCCCTCCTCGGTGTTGACGTAGTTCTCGAACTTGAGCAGCAGATTGTTGAGAAAGGTGCTCTTGCCGCTTCCCGGCGGCCCCTCGAAGACGTAGATCTTGTTCTGGAGGGACCCCCGCTTCAGGGCCTCCACCAGCCCCACGAACCGGTTGGCGAAGAGGCGGTCGGCGAAGAAGGGGTGGTCGGTCCCCTCCACGAAGAGCCGGCGGCAGTCGTAGGGGATGAAGTGGATCGACTCGGGGTCGTCGGGATACTCGTCGGCGCCGATGTCGATGTGGCTCATGACCATGTCGTGAAAGACCTGGAAGACGTTGCGGATGACCCGCGTGGGATTGGCCACGAGAATCTTCAGGAACTCCTCGAAGGGGATGGGGGCCAGGTGCTCCCACTCGTTCACGCTGCGGTCTATGTGGTGTAATGCCCGGCTGATGGTGTCCATGGGTCTGTTCCGCTCACAGGAGTCTCTTGGAAAGGGTCCGGTTTTCCATGGTATAGACGTACCGGCGCCAGTGGATCTTCCGTGCGGCTTCCCCCCGTCGGGGGGTCTCCGCCTCCTGGGGGGGCGCGGGCGCCACCTCGCTGGTCTCCAGCTGCACCGGCCCCCCCCAGAGGAATTCAATCCCCAGCATGGTGTTGGCGATGAAATCGGCGATGAGCGGCTTCCCCTCGAACAGATGGTTGAGGTAGAGGGTCTTTCCCTCCCCCCTGGCCCGGTCCACCTCGATGCGGGGGGGATGGTAGAGGGAATCCAGGAGCATGGCCCGGTACTCCTCGGCCTTGCGGCTCTTGACGTAGTACTGCCACGCCGTCCGCTCGGGGTTGAGGCGCTTGCCCACCACGAAGAGGTTGTGGCGGTTGACGAAGTCCTGATCCACGTAGGTGTTGATGAAGGTGAAGTCGCAGAGGTTCTCCCGCACCCGGAAGATGACGTCGCGCCCGGTGCCGGTGGCCCGGTCGAAGGTCTTGCGGCCGTGGCTGTCGGCAAGCCGCTGGTACTCCAGGGAGAGCCGCCCCTGGTCGGCCGCCTCCTCGATCTGCTGGAAGAGCCGCATCCCGATGGCGTAGGGGTTGAGACCCACCCGGTGGAGGGAGGTGACCCCCGAGTGGACCCGGGCGAACTCCACCTCGTGCCCCCTGATCCGGTCGTCGGTGAGAAAGAGGGCCTCGTGCCAGTAGCTGGCCCACCCCTCGTTCATGATCTTGGTCCGGATCTGGGGCTGGAAGTAGACGGAGGTGGAGCGGATCACCTCCAGCACCGACTTCATCCACCGGTTCTCGTCCCGGTTCAGGAACTCCGAGTGTTCCATGAGGAACTGGAGGAGATCGAGCCGCTCCTCCCTCTTCTCCCGGGTCCCCTTCAGGTAGAACGCCTCGAACTCCGGATACCTGGCCACCACGTCGGCAAAAAAGCTCTCCTCGCACAGCTCCCCGGCTTCCCGCAGGCAGCGGTTGTAGCGCTCGATCTCCTTCACGTACTCGGCGGTCTTCACCCCTTTCACCTCCTGGAGGAAGACGTCGAAGTAGTAGTCCACCCGCCTGGGGAAGGGGGGACGCTCACTGCGGAATATCTGGGAAAGCCCCTCGTAGTACCCCACCAGGTTGTCAATGGAACGGCCAAACTCGATGACATAGTCAACCCACCGGCCGTGCTCGGAGCGGAGCCGCGCGATGAGCCGCTTGTCGGCCAGGGCCTTGTTGGTCAGGTCGTACTCCCAGGTGTGGCGGAAGTAGAGGTTGTTCTGGAAAAAGTCGATGTGGGCCAGCACGTGGTAGAAGATCATCACGTTCAGCCAGTCGGGGTTGTTGTCGTTGTAGAAGGAGATGGGGGGACGGGTGTTGATGACCGTCTCGTAGGGATTGTGGGGGTAGAGCTCGTACTTTCCCTTCCCCTTGAGTAGCTCCACATCGTGGACCCAGTAGTCGTAGAGGGTCGGGATCATCACCTTGGGATGGAGCTCCAGCATGTCCCGGTTGGTGACGATGTACTCCAGGGTCTCGTCGGAGAACCGCAGCCCCGCGTCCCGGGCCCGCTCCTTGCACCCTTCCATGATCGATTTTGTATGCTGATCGATGAGTTCCATAAATTATTTCGTGCCGTTGTAGGGGCGGACCCGTGTGTCCGCCCTTGCCGTTCGCGACCAAACGGGCGGCCACATGGGGCCGCCCCTACGAAATCAACTTCTTGATCCCGTCGATGATCCGCGTCTCGTCGGCGTCCTCTCCCATGACATCCATCCGCAGCAGCTCCGGCTTCTCCTCCAGGAGCCCCGACCGCTTCAGGTACCGCTCCACCTCCGTGGCCCCCCGGGAGCCATAGGCGGTATGCTCAGCGATGGTGATCCCCACCCGGTTGGCGTAGGCGAGCATCCGCCGCAGCTCGGGAAGGGTCTCCTCGCCGTTGGCGTCCCAGTCGTCGCCGTCGGTGCCGTGGAAGACGTAGATGTTGTAATCCCTGGCAAGACTCTCCCGCTCCACCAGGTCGTTCACCAGCTTGTAGGCCGCCGCCACCCGGGTCCCCCCGGCCACCCGGAGGTTGTAGTAGGTGTAGAAATCGGGCACCTCCCGGGCCTCGCTGTCGTGGAGGACAAAGCGGGTCTCCACCTGCTTGGCGAACTGGTAGAGGAGCCAGCTGTAGATGAGGACATGCTGGGAGCAGACCACCTCCGACGCCTTCCCGTCCATGGAGCCGGAATAGTCCCGGACAAAGAAGACCAGGGCCTGGGACTCGTACTCCAGCTCCCGGGAGAGGATCCGGAAGACCCGGTCCCGGGGGTCGATGAGGAGCCGGGTCGTGTCGATGTCGGTCACGTCAGTGATATTCCCCAGGGCGATGTTGGTCTCGATGACCCGCCGGAGGGTCTGCTTCTTTTCGAGAATCTGGCCGAAGCCCCGGTTGCGGTCGGTGAGGTCGTAGGTGTAGTGGGAAAGGGCGCTCTTCTTCCCCTTCTCCTTCAGGTTCGGCAGGTTGAACCGCTCGGTGAGTATCCGCCCCAGGTCGTAGGCCGACGACTCCATCTCGTGCCCCTCGCCGCCGCCGTGTCCCGCGGTGCCGCTCCCTCCCCCCTGCTCCGGGCGCACCGGCTGCTCCCCGAGGATCTCCCCTTCCGCCTCGTCGCCGGTTCCCCCCATGGGCTCCTCCTCGTCGGGGGGGATGGGGGCACTGTCGTGCATGAACTTCTCCTCCACGGTGGTGGGAACCACCACGAACTTCTCCTGCTTCCCCTTGCCCGGCTTGATGAGCTTGCCGATCCGGATCTTGCGCGGGAAGCCGTCCTCCTCCCGGAGCCGGTCCCGCTCCAGCAGCTCGTCCAGGGAGCGGATCCTGGTGGTGTAGGTCCCCTGGGGCCCGTCCATGGCCAGGAACGGCTCGATTCTGTCGGTATCGTTACGCGGCACGCGCCGTCCTCCGCTAGATTTCATCCTCTTGGGTGCAGAAGTATTCGATGGTTTTCTGGGCACAGGTGCGGCAGTAGCCCAGCTTCTTCAGCATGGTCTCCACCATCCGGTCGTAGAGCTTCTGGTTCTCCTCGTTGGTGCGGTTGGCCAGGGCGCCGATAAGGCTTCCGGCGCCGGCGATGTCGCTCTTGAGCCGCACGTCGGTCACCGCCTTCACCAGCTCCAGGTTGTCCATGAAGTCATAGGTGGGGTCCACCGAGATCTTCTGGCCGTAGATCTTGCGGATGGCGGTGCGGAAGCTCTCCCGCTGCTCCTCGGTTTTCAGGCCGAGGCGGTCCTCCACGTTCTTCACGTAGCGCTCGTCGATCTTCAGGGCCTTCAGCTCGCCGGTCTGGGGATCCTTGTACTTCCACATCCGGTCGGGGCCGAGGCTCTCGGCGTCGATGCCGATGATCATGTTCACGTAGCTCATGACGTCCTTCTTGACGGCGTAGGGCTCGTCCATGTAGGCGTTGAACATCTCGGTCATGATCCGCTCCCGGTAGAGCCCCCTGGCGATCTTCAGGTCCTCCAGGTACTTGGCCCGGTCGTTCTGGTCGGGGACGTAGTCGAGGACGATCCGCTCCAGGGCCTTGAACACGTCGTAGGCCACCATGCAGCGCCCCTCGTTGGTCTCGGAGCTCTCCACCAGGAGCTGGACCGCCCGCCCCAGGTTCCGCTGGCCGAGCCCCTTCTGGCCGAAGCGCTTGGTGACGTCCTGCTCCTGGCTCAGGATATCCACCACCTCGGCCAGGGTCTTGAGGCTCTTCTCCCCGGCGATCTCCCCGGCGGCCAGCTTCATGGCCTCGATGGGGGTGAGCTTCTCGGAGCGGGGGAGCCGCGTCAGCACCACCCCCACGCTGGCGGCGTAGTTCAGGTTCGGATCCTGGTGAAGCTCCTCCCGGTTCAGGGTGGTCTTGGTCTCGCCGCCGATGGCGTAGGTGGTGAGCTGCTCCTGCATCCGGTAGTTGGTGTTGTGGGAAACGTAGCAGATGCGGCAGCGGTCGATGATGGGGGCCTCCTCCTTCTCGGAGAGATAGCGGTTGAACTCGGCGTTGTTGCTGGTGGCGATGATGAGGGTGTCGATGGGCCAGCGGTAGCCGTCGATCTCGATGACCCGGTTCTGGATGACCCCGAGATAGACCTGCACCAGGTCCTTCTTGTTCTTGTAGATCTCGTCGGAGAAGTGGATGCCGCCGCCGGCCACCCGGGCCAGGGCGCCGCGGCGGAGATCAAAGCGGTAGGGGTTGTTGATGTCGGTGATGTGCAGCAGCCGCTGGATCGACTCCTCACCCAGCAGATCCACGGCGCTGGAGGTGATCTTGTCCTTGGCCGCGTACTTGCCGGTGACGGTCCCCAGGGTCTCCGTGAGGGGGACCGGGATCACCTCGATGAACTTCAGCATCTCGTCGACATTGCCGCCGGTGAAGGTCCGGATATCGTTGAGGATGTAGCTGGAGCAGGCCCCCAGGGGGCGGTAGTTGTCGGTGAGATGCTCCAGCTGGCTGTCGGTGAAGCCGAACTCCCGGGACAGGAACTCCGTCCCCTCGCTCCGGGTCTCGAAGAGGTTCATGGCGAGCACCATGGGGTCCTCGTAGGTCTGGGACTCGATGACATCGATCTTCCCGTAGCTCCCCAGCTGCGCCATTCCCGTGAACCGGAAGGAGAAGCGCCGGTTCTCGGGCCTGGACAGGAACTCCCGGTAGCGGGCGCAGACGAACTCCACAAAGAAGGTCTTGCCGTTGCCCGGCTCCCCCACCAGGACGAAGGCCATCTCCTTGGAGGAGCCCCCCTCGGCCGCGTCCTTCACGAAGGAGACGAAGCTGTTGATCTCGTCGTACATGCCGACCGGGTGCTTGCGGCCGGTGCGGAAGATCCGGAAATCGTAGGTGGTGCGGCCGTTGACCACCACTTTGTCGACTCCCTGCTCCAGAATCATCCGGGTCACCCCCTGGAAGGCATTCTCGAAGCGGCGGGTCCCCTCCCTGACCGCAACGATGTGATCGCGAAGCGTCACGGCGCTGGTACCGTTCATCGTCGTTTCCCCCTCGGAACGCGGGCAGGGGAAGAGGTTCTTCACCGGCCCGAAAAGTGCGGGTTGCGGGACAACCCTTGGCGCCTATTAAGTATACACATTTTTGCGGGGCGCCAAGGTCGGGAAGAAATTTTTTTCGATGAATCCGTTGCCATTTCAGAACGTTATCCACACGCCCACGAAAGAAACATGATGGTAAAAGCATGATATCGGGTAGGAGGCGGGGTCACCCCCGCCGTCCTCCCACACCACCGTGCGTACGGTTCCGTACACGGCGGTTCATGTAGCACTCTGGAGGCGGTGTAGCTGGGCCATCAGACTCACCAGACCCAGTT
>Ga0209172_10006748_pt1 | contig 12459 bp, 10 predicted proteins | sample LarsenN4metaG_FD_184113 | JGI IMG/M metagenome (GOLD analysis project Ga0209172, IMG submission 184113) | Hot spring sediment bacterial and archeal communities from British Columbia, Canada, to study Microbial Dark Matter (Phase II) - Larsen... ... | reverse complement strand
AGATTGAGCAACGCCTGATCGAACATGCGCGTCTTGGGCGAATCGTCGTGCGCCTCAAGGGCGGCGATCCGTTCGTATTCGGTCGCGGCGGCGAGGAGGTCGACGCTGTCAGAGCGGCCGGCGTCCCGGTTTTTGTGACGCCAGGCGTCACTGCGGCGACGGGCTGCGCGGCGGCGGCGGGCGTGCCCCTGACGCATCGGGGCGTCTCGCAGGCGGTGACTTTCGTGACGGGCCACGCGAAAGGGAACGGCGAGCCGGAACTTGATTGGCGCTCGCTCGCGACGCTCGGTCATACGCTCGTCGTCTATATGGGCGTTGCGAAGGCGGACGTGATTGCGCGCCGACTCATCGAAAACGGGCGCGCGAAGTCGACGCCGGTCGCCGTCATCGAGAATGGCGCGACGGATCGGCAGAAGGTCCTTAAGGGCGCGCTTACGGATCTTGGATCGATAGTGCGCGCCGGCGACATTAAGGGGCCGGCGCTGCTGATCATCGGCGAGGTCGCGGCGAAAGCGAACAGCGAAACGCTGGCGGACTTTGCAAGGATCGAGCGGCTGGCGGCATGAAGGCGATCACCGCAAATCGGCTTTACGACGGCGTCGTGCTTTATGTCGGACCGAACGGCCGCTTCGTCGAACGGTTCGAGCAGGCGGAGCTCTTTGACGAAGCGGCCGCCAATGCCGAACTCGCAGTCGTTCTCGCGCGGGATACGGCGATCGCCAGCGCCTATGTGATCGAGGCCGACGCGTCAGGGCCGATCGGCCGCGAGGCGCTGAGGGAGAACATCCGCAGGTACGGCCCGACAATACGCAAGGATCTCGGCAAACAGAGCGAGGCGGCCAATGAGCGCCTATAGGCTTTACGGAGACAGCCGGAGCGGCAACTGCCTCAAGGCCAAGTGGACGCTCGACTATCTCGAGCAGCGCTACGAATGGACGGAGATCAGCGTCCTTGAGGGCGAGACGCGAACGCCCGAATTTCTGGCGCTCAACCCGGCAGGTCAGGTCCCGCTCCTCATCACGAAGGACGGCGGAGCGCTCGCCCAGTCGAACGCAATCCTGCTCTTTCTCGCCGAATCGAACGGCGGCGGCCTCGTCCCCCGGGACAGTTTCGCCCGCGCCAAAGTCTATGAGTGGCTGTTCTGGGAGCAGTACAGCCACGAACCCTTTATCGCCGTTCGCCGGTTCCTGAAATTCTACCTGAAAAAGCCGGACTCCGAGATTGATCCAAAGCTTCTCGAAAGGGGGCTCGCCGCGCTTTCGCGAATGGAAGTTCAGCTCGCGGGCGCAAAGTGGATTGCCGGAGACGCGTTCAGCGTCGCGGATATTTCACTCGTCGCCTATACGCGCACAGCGCATGAAGGCGGCTTTGATCTCAACGCCTTTCCTGCGGTGAAGGCGTGGGTCGACAGCGTTGAAAAGCGCCTCGCCATCGGGTCGCGCTGATGTACCGCTACGACGAATTCGACGAGACTCTCGTGCGCGAGCGCGTCGCTGAATTCCGCGGCCAGGTCGCCCGGCGCCTCTCCGGCGAGCTCAGCGAGGAGGCGTTCAAGCCGCTCCGCCTGATGAACGGCCTTTATCTGCAGCTTCACGCCTATATGTTGCGCGTCGCGATCCCCTATGGAACGCTCTCATCGCGACAGATGCGTCGGCTCGCTCATATTGCGAGCGTTTACGATAAGGGTTACGGCCATTTCACGACGCGCCAGAACATTCAGTACAACTGGCCGGCGCTCATCGACGTCCCCGACATCCTCGACGAGCTCGCAGATGTCGAGATGCATGCGATCCAGACATCGGGCAATTGCATTCGAAACATCACGTCCGACCCCTTCGCCGGCGCGATTGCCGGCGAAATCGACGATCCGCGCGTGTGGTCGGAGCTGATCCGGCAGTGGTCAAGCCTTCATCCGGAATTTTCCTTCCTGCCGAGAAAATTCAAAATCGCGGTGACGGCAAGCGCAGAGGACCGCGCGGCGATCAAGGTTCATGACATCGGTCTGCGCATTCGAAAAGGCGCTGACGGCGAACGCGGCTTTGAAGTCATGGTCGGCGGCGGCCTCGGCCGCACCCCCTATATCGCCGAAACGATACGCGAATTTCTGCCCGAGCGGCATCTTCTCTCCTATCTTGAAGCGGTGATGCGCATCTACAATCGTCTCGGGCGGCGCGACAATAAGTACAAAGCGCGGGTGAAGATTCTCGTCGCCGAAGACGCGGCGGAATTTCGCCGCATGGTCGAGGACGAGTGGGCTCGATCGGACAAGGACAGTCTTGACGCGCCTCTCGACGAAATTCGTCGCATAAGAAGGCATTTTACGCCGCCGAAATTCGATCGGCTCGCAGCCGAAAGCGAGGCCTTCGACGCCGCGCGCGCCGCCCGCCCTGAGTTCGACCGCTGGGTCAAGACGAACGTCCTCCCGCACCGTCAGCGCGGGTACGCGATTGTCCTGATCTCGCTGAAGCCGATCGGCAAGCCTCCTGGAGACATCAGCGCCCGGCAAATGGACGCGGTCGCCGATCTTGCCGAGCGGTATTCGTTCGATGAAATCCGCGCGACGCACGAACAAAATCTCTGCCTGCCGCACGTCCGCAAGGACGATCTATTCGCGGTCTGGCGCACGCTCGACGAAGCGGAACTTGCAACGCCCAACATCGGGCTCGTCAGCGACATTATTGCATGCCCCGGACTTGATTATTGCGATCTCGCGAATGCGCGATCGATCCCGATCGCGGAGCGGATCGCCGAGCGGTTCGCCGATCCTGAACAAGCCGCCGACATCGGCGAACTCAAGGTCAAGATCTCAGGCTGCATCAACGCTTGCGGCCACCATCATGTCGGCCATATCGGAATTCTCGGCGTCGACAAAAAGGGCGAGGAATTCTATCAGATCATGCTTGGCGGCTCCGGCGGCGCCGACGCGAGCCTCGGCGTCATCACGGGACGCGGATTCTCGTCGTCCGAGATTGTCGACGCCGTCGAACGCCTTATCCGAATCTACAAGGCCAATCGCGTCGACGGCGAGCGATTTCTCGACGCCTATCGCCGGCTTGGGCCCGAAACTTTCAAGGAGGCGCTTTATGGCGACGCTGCGCATCACTGACGAAGGCTCGGTTGTCGACTCGCAGCCGAAAGGCGAGGAAATCTCGCTCGCGCAGTGGCGCGAAGGCGCAAGGCCGGAGGCTGGAAGATTTTCGCTATCGATTCCGAATACCGAGGATATCGACGGCCTTGCCGAGATCGTCGCGCGTTTTGACGGGGTCATCCTGGAGTTTCCGCACTTCACGGACGGTCGGGCCTATTCGCAGGCGCGTACGCTTCGCGAGCGGTTGCGCTTCAAAGGCGAAGTCAAGGCGCGCGGCGCCGTCCTTTGCGATCAGGCGCTGTTCATGGCGCGCGCCGGGTTTGATGCGCTTGAGATCGGCGACGGCGATCCTGCTGGATTTATCCGCGCCCTAGCCGCCTACAGCGTTTTTTATCAGCCGGCCGCCGACGCGGCCGCGCCGGCGCGCGTCCTTCGCGGCGCGAAGAGAGAGGCGGCGTAGGCGTCGCGATGACGGCCGCGGTCGCCAGAGTTCAAATTGTCGCGCGCGCGCCCCGATCGCTTGCGGAGGCGGCGGCGGCGCTCGATCGCGACGCGCAGACGCTGCCCGCAAAACAGATCCTCGTTCGCGCGCTCGAAGCGTTCGGCGGCCGGATCGCGCTCGTCTCCTCGTTCGGCGCGGAGTCAGCGGCGCTCTTGCACCTTTTGGCGTCCATCGACAAAGCGACGCCGGTGCTTTTTCTCGACACCGAAAGGCACTTCGTGCAGACGAACGCCTATCGCGAGGAGCTGACGGATCGGCTTGGGCTCAAGAACGTGCGGACGATACGGCCGGATCCGGGCGAACTTGCGGCGACGGATCCGAAAGGGGATCTCTGGCGGCGCGATAATGACGCGTGCTGTTCGCTACGAAAGGTGCGCCCGCTCGACAGGGCGCTTGCGGAGTTTGACGCCTGGATCACCGGCCGAAAACGCATGCATGGAAATCTCCGCGCCTTTCTGCCGGTCGTCGAAATCGCGCACCCGCATGTGAAGATCAATCCGCTCGCCCGCTGGTCGGCGCAGGAAATCGCCGACTACATGTCGGCGCACGATCTGCCGCCGCATCCGCTGGTCGAGGCGGGTTTTTCTTCAATCGGATGCTGGCCGTGCACCGCGCCGACGGCGCCGGGGGACGACGCGCGCGCCGGCCGCTGGCGAGGCCTTCATAAGACTGAGTGCGGCATTCACCGGATTTAATCGAAACGAAGCAGGAACGCGCGAATCGCGTCCCACGCGTCCGGTTCGGTCAGCATCGGCGCATGACCGACATCTGCAACCTCAGCGTAGTCGAACCGCGCATTGACGGCGCGCATCTTTTCGATGATCGGCGGCGTCAGAAGATCGCTGATCGCTCCCCGCACGATCAGCGTGACGATTCCCGAAAGGCGCGCGAACGGCGTCCAAAGGTCGGGGGCGGGTCCCGCCTCCAGTAGCGCGCGTCCGATTGCGGGATCATAGGCGAGACGCCACGAGCCGTCCGGTTGCGGATTATAGGTGCGCCGTGCGAATTTCTCCCAGAACGTCCGGTCTCGCCCAGGAAAGGCGACTTCGTTGATCGCCCGGATTTCGTCGATCGCCGCATCGAGATCGCGCGCGGGCGCGTACCCGCCGCCTTGCTCCGCCCGCGCCCCGACATAGCCGGCGATCCGTGCAATTCCTTCAGGGGCGAACTCGGGTCCGACATCGTTGATGACGGCTGCCGCGACCCGCGCGGGCGCCGCCGCGGCGGTCAGCATCGTGACAATGCCGCCGAGCGATGTGCCGACGAAGATCGCCTTCGGCGCGCCAAGCTGGTCGAGCGCGCCGAGGACATCGCCGACGTAAGTCGGCGGAACATAGTTGAGATAGGCCGCGTCATAATCGGAAAGGCCGCGTCCGCGCAGGGAAATCGCGAACACGTCCCGGCCGGTCGACGCCGCGAGCGGCGCGAAATCCTCAAAATCGGCCGCATTGCGCGTCAGGCCCGGAATGCAGAGCACGGGAGTCTTCGCGCCGCCCTTAAAGGCGCGGACGTCGAGCCGCAATTTATCATGGGTCAAGACGGTTCTTCTCTCGAATGTCAAATTGCGCGCTCCTTTGCCGGGATCGAGGGCTTTCCTGAGGCGTTCCGGCAGACCATAAATCGGCCGGAGTGGCGCGCAATCGGGAAAACGCGTGGCAAAGCTTAACGACCTCAATGAACAGGCGAATGCGCTGAAAGCGGCCGGCCGGATGGACGAGGCGATCGCCGCCTATCGGGCGATTGTCGACATCGCGCCGGGCAATGCGGTCGTCCTCCACAACCTCGCCGCCGCGCTTGGCGACGCCGGTCGGCATAGCGAAGCGCTGGAGTGGGGCCGCCGCGCGATCAGCGCCGGGATGAACGCGGCTGAAACATCGCTGGTCATCGCCCGCTCCAACGCGGCGCTTGGAAACGCCGATGAGGCGAAGCGGTTTTTCATTGACGCGCTCAACAAGCGGCCGACCGATGCCGTCGCGCACAAGGAACTCGCCCAGCTGGTGTGGATGCTGACCGGGGACCGCGAAAAATCCCTACAGGCGCTCAATGCCGCCGTGAAGGCGTTCCCTCAGTCGCTCGATCTTCGCCTTGTGCGGGCGCAGGTGCTGGGTCAGACCGGCGACGCGTCGGGAGAATACGAAGAGGTGCTGGCGGCGCTAAAGGCGGGCGGCGGGCATCCGCATCTGCAGATGGCGGCGGCGAATTCGGCGCTTGCCGCCGGCAAGCACGCGCAAGCGCGCGCTCACGCCGAAGCGGCGGCGGCGGCGCTGCCGAACGATCCGGGCGTTCGTCAGGCGCTCGCCCGCGCCTTGCTCGCGGTCGGCGAGCCGCTTGAGGCGTTGCGGGTCATCAGCCGCCTGCAGGCGGAATATCCTCTCGATCAGTTTTTTGTCGCGATGCAAGCGACGTGTTGGCGCCTGCTCGGCGACGAGCGGTATCGCGCCGTCTACGACTATGAGCGGTTTGTCGCCGGGTTTCCGCTCGCTTGTCCCAAGGGGTGGGCGTCGTCGGAAGCCTATGTCGACGATCTCATTGACGCGCTCGACCGCCATCATCAGTACAAGACGCATCCCTTCGGCCAGTCCGTGCGCCAGGGCAGCCAGCTGTCGTCTATCGATAGGATGGACGATCCGCCGCTGAAGGCGGTAGGGGAGGCCGTCAGGGGGCCGATCACGTCCTATATCGCGAAAATCGGCTCCGGGTCCGATCCGCTCCGCATCCGAAACCGCGGCGGCTACAAGCTCTTCAGCATCTGGTCCATCCGGCTTGCCGAAAGCGGTTTTCATATCAATCACGTGCACCCGCAGGGCTGGCTTTCATCAGCGAGCCATCTGCGGTTTCCCGAGCCCAAGAGCGCGGACGACAGAAGCGGATGGCTCACCTTCGGCGAACCGGGAGTGCCGACAATGCCGAAGCTTGAGGCGGAGCATTTCGTCCGCCCACAGAGAGGCGTGATGGTCGTTTTTCCAAGCTACATGTGGCACGGCACGGTGCCGTTCTCAGGCGAAACGACGCGACTGACCATTGCTGCGGACTCAACGCCGGCGTCTATTTGATCCGCTCCGCCTTGAAGGCCGATTTCGCGTCGCCGATCTTGACGAAATAGGAGCCGAGCGCGCCTTTCCTGATTGTCACGGGCAGGCCTGCGACATTCTTCGGGATGTAGGGCGAGTTCGAATCGCCGATGATTTGACGCCAGACCTGACCATTGTCGAGGATGACGAATATCTTGCCGCGATTGTTCTTGCCGACCTCAACGGCGACGCCCTCGACGCGCTCGACCTCATCGTCGTCGTCATCGCCGTCATCGCGGCGAGACTTTGCGAGATCTTCCTCGCCGAAGGCTTCGCGCTCGTAGTCTCGCGCTGACGCGGTCCGGACTTCGGTGTCCTCCTTTTGAGCGGGGGTAAGGCCGAAATCCTGCGCTTCAGCTTCCTTAGCGGCGAGGAGCGCAGCTTCCGCGCGCTCTGTCGCCAGCGCGACGGCGCCAGGATGAGCCGCTTTTAGCGCCGGCAGCGCCGCCTCGAAGCACCTAAGACGCGCCTTGGATCCCCGGACCGCCTCGCAGGCGATGGCGTCGGCGACCGCCTCGTCCCCCGATTGAGCGAGCGCCGGCGAGCAAGGGAGAAGCGTTAGCGCCGCTGTCATACCTGCCGCAAAAACCGCCAATCGCATCGCGCGCTCCTGAATCGCCGCCCGCACCCTAGCCGGCCGGCCGAACAAAAAAAAGCGGCGGGTCTTTCGACCCGCCGCCTTCAGTCGCTTCAGACCTGACGATTAGAAGTCGATCGTCGTGCCGATAAACACGTAACGACCTTGCGCATCGTAGGTTTGCGGATAGGTGTTGCCGTTCGAGAAGCCGGCCGTTTGAGACGTGACCGGCGGATCCTTGTCGAGAAGGTTATTGACGCCGATCCGGACGTTCCAGTTCTCCGAAACGTTATAGGAGCCGGCCAGGTCGATGTAGTGCCGGCCGCCAAGCGTGTGGTTGCGGTTGACGCTTGGATCCGGCGACGCAACGCCGAATTGGTCAACCGAGCTGAACATGCGCCAAGTGACCGACGCGTCGACGCCGATTGGCGTTTCCCACGTCGTGCGGAGCTTGTGACGCCATACCGGGCTCGGGCTTCCGCACGAACCGGCATAGATGCCGTCGCAATCATAGGTGCCAAGGCCCGGGAGCTCCTCAACCGTATAGTCCATGAGGTAGGTCCCGACGAGGTCGAACGCTAGCCCGCCCGCGTCGCCAAGGCCGATATCCGCAAAGTCAAAGCTCCAGTTGGCGTTGAAGTCGAGGCCGCTCGTCTCCAGCGAACCCGTATTCACGTTGGTCGCGATGAAGCGGCCGGCCGGTGACAGCCAGAGCGAACCGTTGCCAGGCTGACGTATAATCAGGCTGCAGAACGTCGGATCGCCCGTCGCCAAGCACTGCGTCATCGCAGTGTTCGGCGTGATCGTGCCCACGAAGCCCTCGACCGTGATGTCGAAGAAGTCGACGGACACAATGAGGTTGCCCGGAACGTAATCGCCCGGCGTCAGGACGACGCCGATCGTATAGGTGTCCGAAACCTCAGGCGCGAGGCTCGGGTTGCCGCCGAACACCGCGTTGTACTGTTGGGCCGGCGAAGACGTGATCGACCCGTACTGAGCGGCCGAGACGCCGGTATTGGCGCAAGCGGCAGCCGATGCGAACGGCACAGCGCCGGCGCAGGGGTCCGATTCGCCGTTGCCGAGCGTCGGCAAAGTCACGAGACCAGTCGACTGCGGCGAGAATGACTCGATGACGTTCGCCGCGCGCGCAGCGCGCTGCCAGCCGCCGCGAACGCGGAGCTCCGGCACAATTTGCCAGTCGCCGGCGAGTTTCCACGTTGAATACGAACCCGACGTCGAAACGTCCGAGTGACGGTAGCCGCCGAGGAAGTCAAAGTGCTCGGCGAAGGCCATGCCGCCCGCAAGCGGAATTTTCGCCTCGACGAAGAAGTCGGTCGTCTCGATCGAGCCTTCCGTCGGGGGCGACGTGCCGCCCTGACCGGCGAGGTCGCCCGACACGAACAGCGAGTCAGGATCGTACTTGAGATAATCCTTGCGCCATTCCATGCCGCCGGCGAGGCCGATGCCTTCTTCAGCCCACGGCGACTTCATGCCGTACTGGCCAAGGTCGGCCGTGAAGGTCGCCTGGCCGAGATACTGCTTGGTCGCGCCAGACTGGAACGAGGGGACAGACACGTAGGCGACTTGCGCCGGCGTCACGCCGCCGATCTGGAAGATGTTGAGCGGAACGCAGGTCGGGTCGGTGCCGTCAACAACCGAACGACAGGTCGGCACGCCGCCGACGTCGATGACGTCGAGAGCGCGGAGCATGCGCGAGGTTGAAACGTCGTTCTGATACTGGTTGTTGGCGACCGTCGTGGCGTATTGGAAGAACGCGTCGTAAGTCCAGCCTTCCATGATCTCGCCGCGCACGCCCGCGTTGATACGGTATGACGTATTGCGGAGCGCATTGTTCCGCGGCAGGCCCTCGACGAGACGCTTGCCCGGATACAATGTCGCTGTGCCGGCCGCGACGCCCGATCCCGGCGCGCCGGTGCCGCAGATGATGTCGAGCTGGCTTGCGCCGCCGACAGCCGCGCCCGGCGTCGTGCTGATCAGCGGGTTATCGCAGTTGATCGTATTCGGGACGAAGAACGTGCCCGAGAATGCGATCTGCGCGTCCGAGTAGTAATCGTAGAACGCGATGTTGGAGTAGATGTCGAGGTTCTTGTTAACCTCGTAATGCGCAAAAGCGCCGAGCGTGTAGCGCTCGTCAGGACGCTGGTAGAAGTTTGTCGGCGCAAAGTTGAACAAGTCCGCCGATGTCGGGTTCGAGAACACGTCGGATGGACGGAACGTGTCGCCCGGGCCGTTTTCATCGAGCGTCCAGGTGCCGTTCGGCGTCGCGAATGTGCCGTTCGGCGATGTGCCCGAACCGCCGCATCCGAAGCCGAAGGGGCGCGCCGGCGTGAAAGCGCCGCCCGCGTAGGCGCACGCCGAGTAATCGCGATCGGCCTGCAGAATCGGGTCGTTGTTGCGGTAGCCAGCGTAAGCCGTGACGTTGCCGCGGCCGTCTTCGGTGTTGGCGCCGATGATCAGGTTGATTTCCTGGCCTTCGCCGTCGAACACGCCCGACTCGGGGAGCGGCTGACCGTAGAATGTCAACTGGTCCCTTGCGTCCTTATTGTTGTTGTTGTGCTGATAGCCGGACAGCTGGGCGTCAAGACGGACGCCTTCGAAGTCCTTGATCATGATGAAGTTGACGACGCCCGAGATAGCGTCCGAACCGTAAACCGCCGAGGCGCCGCCGGTCAGGATTTCGACCCGCTCAACGAGGTTCGCCGGGATTTGGTTCAGGTCAGGCGCTGACGAAATCGCCGAACCGTATTGCAGACGACGGCCGTCAACGAGCACGAGGGTCCGGTTGGCGCCGAGGCCGCGAAGATCGACCTGGGCGGTACCCGTTGCGCCGTTCGACGTGTTGGCGCCCTGGGCCGCGAAGGCCTGCGGCAAGGTGTTGACGAGATCTTCGACGCGCGTCGTGCCGCGGATATCGAATTCCACGTTGCCGATCGTGGTGACCGGGCTCGCCGCGATCGCGTTCGCCGAAGGAATACGTGAGCCGGTGACGATGATTTCATCATCACCGTCCTGCGCGAGGGCCAGCGAGGGCAGGCCGACGCCCAGAAGCATGGTCGACGCCAGAAGCGTCTTCCGGGTGTTACGTTGTGACAAGGTAGACCTCCAGTTTAGGATTTATCGTCCGTTAGAACGACGTTTTTTTACGGCGCACGTGCGGTACGTTGCCCGCCCCTCCGTCCGTGCCGGAACCTTTGCTTTTCGGGCAGTCACACGTCAACGAAAGGAGCTTGCTCCCTATCGGATCAGGACTGAGGTGTTGCGATAATGTCGCAATTCCCGCCACAGGCCTTAAAACATGGTTAAATTCCGCGGCTTTCCGCGCGTTTCGAGGTCTGTCGTGCTCGGCCCGAATGGGATACGGGCCGCCCCAATCCGCGAACGGATTCCGCCTTTCGAGCGAGATGGATAAAGTGCCAGCCCTGCCGAACGCCTGGGACAGTTTCTGGAAGCCGGGCCGACACACCGCCGCCGCGCTTTCAGGCGAGCTGGCGACGACGCATCTCAACCATTGGTGGCGGTCCGAAATGTCGGCCATTGCCGGCCAATTTCCGCCCGATGGCGGCCTGCGGGCGGCTGATCTCGGCTGCGGCTCGGGCGTTGTGGGAAGCATTGCGCGCGACAGTCTTTCCACCAGAAACCTGTCGGGAGCGGCGCTCATCTTTGTCGACCGCTCGCCCTATGCCGCCGGAACCGCCGCGCGGTCTGGCGGCGGGACCGGCCTCGTCGCCGATCTCGGCGCGCTGCCGCTGGCCGATGCTTCGACGCTCCTTGTCCTGAGCCAATTCGGCGTCGAGTATGCGGGAGATCAGGGGCTCGCGGAGGCGGCGCGCGTCATCGCGCCAAAAGGCGTCATGCTGGCGCTTATTCACGATCGCGACGGCGGTCCTGCGCTTGAATGCCGACTGAATTTGTCGCTTTTCGACGATGTGCTTTCAACGCGAATTCTTGATGCAGCCAGGGACGCCTTCCATCTTGGATTCGCCCTCGACAAGGGCGAGCGAGTAAACCGTTCGGTTGAGACGGTTCGAGCGGATCTGCAATCAAGAATGCTGCGATTTGACGAGATCATTCGAGCGCCGAATCAAACGACGGCGATGGCGTTTCTTCGTCAGGCGCGGCGAGATCTCGGAATCATGCTCAACCGCAGGCCGGCATATGAGAAATCCGACATCTTCAAATGGCTGGATAATATTGAAGCGGAACTGATCCAGTCACGAGACAGATTCGCTGCTATGCTGCGCGCCTCACGGACGCAAGCAGATCTTGAGGCGTTCGCGTCGGTCCTGCCGGCGAGCCGGTTCGACTGCGAGCCGATCACCCGCGTGACGATGCCGTCCGGCCAATCCGTCGGCTTGCGTTTCTGTTTGCGGCGGCGTTGATCGGTTCGCACCATGGCGACGGGACCGGATTTTTTTGCGCATTGGGAACGGATAGCGCCGGTCGGCGCCGACCGGGCGTCATTCGCGGAGTTCTTGAGCGTCCTGCGACGAACCCCTGACCTTCCAGACCTCTGGTACGAGTTCGCGCGCATGCTGAAGGCCAAAGGACACTATGAGTTGGCGCTCGCCGCCTATGAGGAAGCGTTGGCGAGGGGCGCAGACCGGCCGGAAGAAATTCATCTTAATCGCGGCGTGATATTCGCCGATCATCTCCGCCGCGAAACGGACGCCGAGACGGAGTTGAAGGAGGCGATTGCCCTCAACCCAGACTATGCGCCGGCCTGGCTCAATCTCGGCAATCTCCGCGAGGACGTGGGCGACAAGTCGGGCGCTATTGATTGTTATAACAGGATACTTCCGCCTGCTGACGACACAGAGGCGCCGCACATTGACTGCCGCCACGAGGCGCTCGCCCGCCTCGGGCATATAGAGCCGCCGAACTCGCTTGCGGATCCGTTTTTGGGCCGCCTCGAGGCGGCGGCGCGATCGAAACGGCTGCTGCCGCCGGAAACGCGCGCCAATCTTTTCTACGCGCTCGGCCGTTCCCTTGACGCGCTCCGCGCCTATGACCGCGCTTTCGCCGCTTACGCCGAGGCGAACCGCTTCGCGCGCAAGGCGGGGCCGCCCTATGACCGCGCGGCGATCGTCGCCGAAGTCGACCGCCTGATCGAGGCGTTTCCGACCGCCGCGCGCCGCGGCGCGGGATCGGACGGCGCGCCGGAGCCTGTCTTCATCTGCGGCATGTTCCGTTCCGGTTCGAC
>Ga0209172_10006743_pt1 | contig 12465 bp, 9 predicted proteins | sample LarsenN4metaG_FD_184113 | JGI IMG/M metagenome (GOLD analysis project Ga0209172, IMG submission 184113) | Hot spring sediment bacterial and archeal communities from British Columbia, Canada, to study Microbial Dark Matter (Phase II) - Larsen... ... | reverse complement strand
TGCCAGAAGGTGTCGGCGAAACTCGGCTCGATGAGCTCGCCGCCCAGGCGCGCGATGGCGGCGTCGACCGCCGCATGCGCGCCGCGCAGCCGCAGCACGAGGGTGCCGTCCCACCACGCGCTGGCGTTCAGCGGCAGCGCCTGCCGGCCCCACGCCGCGAGCTGGTCGAGCGCCTCGGCCTCGTCCATCTCGAAGCGCAGGGTCGCGGTGGCCGGCGCGATCGGCAGCACCTTCAGCGACACCTCGAGGATCACGCCGAGGATGCCCATCGAGCCCGCGAGCAGGCGCGACACGTCGTAGCCCGCCACGTTCTTCATCACCTGCCCGCCGAAGGTGAGCACCTCGGCGCGCCCGTTGAGCAGGGTGGCGCCGAGCACGTAGTCGCGCACCGAGCCCATCGCCGCGCGCGACGGGCCGGCCAGCCCGGCCGCGACCATGCCGCCGACCGTGCCGCCCACGGTGCCGCGTGCCCCCGACGCCGACGCGAAGCGCGGCGGCTCGAACGGCAGGCACTGGCCCTGCGCGGCGAGCGCGGCCTCCAGCTCGGCCAGCGGCGTGCCGCAGCGCGCGGTGACCACCAGCTCGGTCGGCTCGTAGCTGCTGATGCCGGAGAAGCCGCTCACGTCGAACGGCTCGCCGGCGACGGCCTCGCCGTAGAAGTCCTTCGTGCCGCCGCCGCGGATGGCGAGCTGCGCGCCGGCGGCGGCCGCGGCACGCACGCGTTCGACCAGCGGTTCGAGGGCGGGATCGAGGGCCATGCGTCGCGCCGCGTTGCTCAGAAGCGCGGGATGTCGGCGAAGGGCAGCACGCCGCGCCGCACGTGCATCTTTCCGTACTCGGCGCAGCGGTGCAGCGTGGGGATTACCTTGCCGGGGTTGAGCAGGCCCTTGGGGTCGAACGCGCGCTTCAGCGCGAACATCTGCTCGCGCTCCTCGGGCGAGAACTGCACGCACATCGAGGCGAGCTTCTCGACGCCGACGCCATGCTCGCCGGTGACGGTGCCGCCGAGCTGCACGCTGGTCTCGAGGATGTCGGCGCCGAACAGCTCGGCGCGCCGCAGCTGGTCGGGGTCGTTCGCGTCGAACAGGATCAGCGGGTGCAGGTTGCCGTCTCCGGCGTGGAACACGTTGCAGCAGCGCAGGCCGTACTTGCGCTCCATGCCGGCGATCGCGATCAGGATGTCGGCCAGCCGCTTGCGCGGGATGGTCGAGTCCATGCACATGTAGTCGGGGCTGATGCGGCCCGACGCCGGGAACGCGTTCTTGCGTCCGCTCCAGAACGTCAGGCGCTGCGCTTCCGACTCGCTCACCTGCAGCCGCGTGGCGCCGGCCTGGCGCAGCACGGCGGTCATGCGGCCGATCTCCTCTTCCACCTCTTCGGGCGTGCCGTCGCTCTCGCACAGCAAGATGGCGGCGGCGTCGAGGTCGTAGCCGGCGTGCACGAAGTCCTCGACCGCGGCGGTCATCGGCTTGTCCATCATCTCCAGGCCGGCCGGGATGATGCCGGCGGCGATGACCGCGGCCACCGCGTCGCCGGCCTGGCGCACGTCGTCGAAGCTGGCCATGATGCAGCGCGCGAGCGCCGGCTTCGGCGTCAGCCGCACGGTCACCTCGGTCACGACCGCGAGCATGCCCTCGCTGCCGATCACCACCGCCAGCAGGTCCAGCCCGGCGGCGTCGAGCGCCTCGGCGCCGAACTCCACCGCCTCGCCTTCGACCGTGAAGCCGCGCACGCGCAGCACGTTGTGCAAGGTCAGGCCGTACTTGAGGCAGTGCACGCCGCCGGAGTTCTCGGCCACGTTGCCGCCGATGGTGCAGGCGATCTGGCTCGACGGGTCGGGCGCGTAGTACAGCCCGGCCGGCGCGGCGGCTTCGCTGATGGCGAGGTTGCGCACGCCGCTTTGCACGACCGCCGTGCGCGCGAACGGGTCGATCTTCAGGATGCGGTTGAACTTCGCGAGCGACAGGGTCACGCCCAGGCGGTGCGGCAGCGCGCCGCCGGACAGCCCCGTGCCCGCGCCGCGCGCGACCACCGGCACGTTGAGACGGTGGCACGCGGCGAGCACGGCGGCGACCTGCTCCTCGGTCTCGGGCAGCGCCACGGCCAGCGGCAGCTCGCGGTAGGCGGTGAGGCCGTCGCACTCGTAGGGCACGGTGTCCTCGCGCTGCCACAGCAGCGCGTGCGCGGGCAGGTGCGTGGACAGCTCGGCCACCACCTCGGCCTGGCGGCGGGCGCGCTCGGCCTCGTCGACGGCGCGGGCTTCGGGATCGGACGGGGCGTTCATCGCGGCGTGGACCTTCGTGCGGCGGCTGCGAAGCTTAGCCGCTGAAGGGCGCGCCGGACCTTGCCGCGACGCAAGTCAGAGATGCGCAAAGGGCACGGGATGACCCGCTCATGCCGCGCCGAAGGCGGTGAGCACGCCGGTGTAGCCGTAGAGGTGGCGGTGGCCGATCTCGCCGGCCGCGAAGAAGCCGACCAGCGGCACGTCGCCGAGCATGCGTCGCACGATCGCCAGCTCGGCCGACGGCGCGCCGAAGTGCGGGCCGCCGCGTCCGGCGCAGCTCACGTACACCGCGCCGGCCAGGGGCGCCGCCATGCCGCCGCCGGCCGGCTCGCCGGGCAGCGGCTGCAGCGCCGGAGGCGCGACGTGCGGCGCGAGCGGCGAGAGCGCGTCGGCCGGCTCGAACTCGTCGAGCACTTCGGCGCAGATGCGCGTCAGGTCGCGCCGCGCCGCGTCGACATGGCGCGTGCAGAACGCGAGCCGCTGACCGACCTCGATGCGCTCGGCGACGGCCACGCCGCGGCGCGCCGGGTCGAGCCCGATCAGGTGGCGCACGCGCACGTCGGGGCCGAAGGCGCCGGGCCGCGCGGGCCGGTCGGCGCGCCGCGCATCGCTCAGCCCCACGAGCGTGGCGCGCAGCTTCGGCAACGCGGCGCGCGGCTCGAGGTCGGCCAGGCCCAGGTCGGCCAGCAGCACGTCGAGCGCGTGCTCGCCGTCGAGCTGCAGCACCACCTGGCCTTCGGCGGCGGTGATCTCGCGCGTCGGGCCGATCGGCTGGCACCCCTGCGTCACGCGCGACGCGAGCGTCACGTCGGCCGCGAACGCCACGCCCGACAGGCCGCCTTCGAGCACGTCGTCGGCGATGTGCAGCACGCGCGTGCGCGCGCTGGCCAGACCGCCGAACAGGTAGCCGCTGGCGGTGCGCGCGGCGAGGTCGGCGATCAGCTCGTCGAGCTCGGGCGTGGACGGGTCGGCGTGCACGAGCGCGCTGTGCGCCACGAAGCCGCGCGCGGCCGACGCCGCCGGCAGCGGCTGCGCGCCCGAGAACACGCGAAAACTCTCGCGCGGCAGGTCGGCCAGCATCAGCGCCAGCGCCGGCTCGTCGAAGTACTCCACGCCGCTGGCGCAGATGCCCACGCCCACCGCGCCCACCCAGGCGACGCCGGGCCAGCGCTCGCGCGCGAGCGCGAGCACCGCCTCGGCATGGCCGGCGAGGTGGTCGGTGAGGTACAGCCAGCCGAGCGTGGGCGGCGCGAAGCCGCGCCGCGGCGTCGGCGCCTCGGCGCCGATCTGCGCGTCGATCTGCGCCGCCGCCAGCGCGAACGCCATCCGCGCGTCGGGATGCGTGGCGTGCGCGTGGGCGAAGTGCGGCATGGTTCGGCTGCGGCGTTGGGGCAGGCGCCGGGGTGCGCGATGCGGCGGGGCGGCGGCGCGCTCAGCGCGCGCGGCGCTTGCGCGCGGGCGCCTTGCGCGGCGCGCGCGGCGTGGCGCCCGCCGCGACCCTGGCCGCCGTCGACGACGCGGCGGAGCCGGCCGCCGACGTGGCGGCCGACGCGACCGAGGCCGCCGTGCGCGCGACCTTGGCCGGCGTCCCGACGGCCTTCCTCAAGGTCTGCCCGGCCGCGTCGAACGACTGCTTGACCATCGCGCCGGCCAGGTTCTTCGCGGCGTCGGTCGCGCTGTCCTTCATCGCGGTGGCGGCGAGCTGCGTGAACTGCTTGGTCAGCGCGCCCCACCACTGCATCGGGTCGACCACGCCGGCCGGCGCCGTGGCTTCGGCGGGCGAGGGCTTGCGGCCGCCGCGCGCCGGCTTCTTCGCCGCGGCGGGCTTGCTCGCCGGCGGCGCGGCGGACTCGCCGGCACGCCCGTCGGCGTCGGCCTTGCCGGGCATGCGGATCTTCAGGCTCTCGCGCAGGTCCTCCATCTGCACGTTCATCGTCTTCAAGGTCGACAGCGTCATGCGCTGCACCTCGAGCGCCTGGATCGTCGCGCCCAGCATGCGCGCGTTCTGCTCGAGCCAGAACTGCACCGTGCGCAGCTCCTCGATGCGCTTTTCCAGTTCCTCGGGGTTCAAGGTGGGCGCGACCCACTGGCCGATGTTGGGCAGCGCCGAGCCGGCGTTCTTCACCAGGCCCTGCAGGAAGTCGAAGCCGGGGACGAGCTTGGCGAACTGGGCGGCGCTGTCGGCCATGGCGGGTCTCCTCGAGGTGCGTGCGCCGCGGTGCCGGTGCGGCGTGCGGACCATCGTACCCGCCGCGGCACGCGATGTCAGCGGGACAAGCGACCGGCGCGTACGATCGACGGCATCGCGCCAGGTGCAGCCTTCGCGGCCGCGCGCCGCGGTCCGGGCAGCGGCCCTTCGACACCGACACATCGCCATGAAGAGCCTGTTCCACCTCGCGTTGCACGTGCGCGACCTCGACGCCGCGCGCCGCTTCTACGGCGGCGTGCTGGGCTGCCGCGAAGGCCGCAGCACCGACACCTGGGTCGACTTCGACTTCTTCGGGCACCAGCTCTCGCTGCACCTGGGCGAGCCCTTCGCCACCACCGACAGCGGCCGCGTCGGCGACACGCTCGTGCCGATGCCGCACCTGGGCGTCGTGCTCGAACTGCCCGACTGGCAGGCGCTGGCCGAGCGGCTGCGCGCGGCCGGCACGCGCTTCGTCGTCGAACCCGGCGTGCGCTTCGAAGGACAGCCCGGCGAGCAGTGGACGATGTTCTTCCGCGACCCGTCGGGCAACCCGATCGAAGTGAAGGGCTTCCGCTCGTTCGACGCGGTGTACGCGAGCTGATCGCGCGCGTCAGTGCCCGGCCCGCGCCACGCGCTGCTCGATCGCGCCGAACACGCTGCCGCCGTCGGCGTCGAACGCCTCGATGCGCACGCTGTCGCCGAACTTCAGGTAGCCGGTCGAGGACTGGCCGTCGCGCAGGGCTTCGAGCGCGCGGCGCTCGACGAGGCAGTGCACGCCGGCGCGCTCGTCGTCGCTCGCCACGGTGCCCGAGCCGATGATGGAGCCGGCGCGCAGCCGGCGCGTCTGCGCCGCGTGCGCGAGCAGCTGGCCGAAGTGGAAGTGCATGGCCGCGCCCGCGTCGCAGCGGCCGAGCTCGCGGTCGTTCACGGCGCTGCGCAGCACGACGTGCGCACGGCCGCCGCGCCAGGCGTCGCCCAGTTCGTCGGGCGTCACCGCGACCGGGCCGAACGCGGTGGCCGGCTTGCTCTGGAAGAAGCCGAAGCCGCGGGCGAGTTCGGGCGACACGCGCTCGCGCAGGGTCCAGTCGTTGGCGAGCATCAGCAGCCGCACGCCTTCGAGTGCCTGCTCCGGGCTCGCGCCCATCGGCACGTCGCCGGTCACGACCGCCAGTTCGGCCTCGAGGTCGATGCCCCAGGCTTCGTCGGCGAAGCGCGCTTCGTCGCACGGCCCGAGCAGGTCGTCGCTGCCGCCCTGGTACAGCAGCGGCACGGTCTCCAGGTCCTCGGGCAGCGGCACGCCGCGCGCGGCCAGCACGCGCCGCGCGTGGGCGAGACAGGCCGAGCCGTCGGCCCACTGGTACGCGCGCGGCAGCGGCGCCATGCAGCGGCGCGGGTCGAACGCGAAGGCGTGGCGCGCCTTGCCGCCGTTGAGGGTCTGGTACAGCTCGTCGAGCAGCGGCGCGTGGAAGTTCCAGTCGTCGAGCGCCTGCTGCAGTCTGGTGGCGATGCCGGTCGCATAATGGGCCGCAGCCAGGTCGCGCGAGACGACGACGAGCTGGCCGTCGCGAGTGCCGTCCTTGTAGGTGGCGAGCTTCATGATCGATCGGGGAGGAGGGGGCCGCATTGTGGCGGCTGCCGCGCGCGACGCGCGTGCAGCGCAGACGCCGCGCGTGCCGTGCTCGAGACACGGGGCCCGCGCGCCGCGTTGGCGCGCGACGCTGCTCGTCGCGTCCGCGGTGGTCGTGCTGCACCTCGCGTGGCTCACGGGGTTCGAGCCGCGCGAGCCGGGCCGGCCGAACCTTCGCGCGCCGCTCACGGTGCGCATCGAATTCGCGGAGGCGGCCGACTCCGCCGTCGCGCACGACGCGTCGCCGCCCCCGCGCGCCGAGCCCGTGCCGCGCACGGCGACCGTCGGTCGCGACGCACGCAGCGCATCGCCCGCCGCGGCGCGCATGCGTGCGATGCCGCCACCGAACGCGGCTCCGCCCATGGCGGCACCAACTGCGACGGCACCGACCACGGCGGCACCGACTACAGCGGCACCGACCACGGCGGCCGCCCCGTCGCCAGCCACGGCGGCGCCACCCGCGTCGAGCGACGCCGACCTCGCGACGCGCGAACCCTCGCCCGTCTACCCGACGCGGCCGCCGCCGTCGGGCCGCCTGCACTACGAGCTGCAACGCGGCGCCGCGCGCGGCACGGCCGAGCTGGTGTGGCAGCGCGACGGCGACCGCTACGAGGCGCGCTTCGACGCGGACGTGGACGAGCTGCCGTGGCTGCGCTGGACCAGCCGCGGTCGCCTCGATGCGGCCGGCATCGCGCCCGAGCGTTTCGTCGACCGTCGCCGCGGCCGTGGCGCGCAGGCCGCCAACTTCGACCGCGAGGCCGGCCGCATCGGCTTCTCCGCTGCCCGGCTCGACCATGCGCTGCCGCCGGGCGCGCAGGACCGGCTGAGCTGGTGGCTGCAGCTCGCCGCGATCGCGGCGGCCGATCCTGCCGGCCTCGTGCCGGGCCGTCGCCTGCGCGTCTTCGTGGCCGGCGCGCGCGGCGACGCCGACTGGTGGGACTTCGAGGTGACGGGCCGCGCCGCCGATGACGCGCCCGGCGGTGCGGCGACCTTGCACCTGGTGCGCGAGCCGCGACGGCCTTACGACACGCGCGCCGAGGTCTGGCTGGACCCGGCGCACGACTGGCTGCCCGCGCGCCTGCGGCTGACGCAGCGCGACGACGGCCGCGACGCGCTGGAGCTGCGTCGCGTCGGGGCGCCGCCCGCGGCGCCGGTCGCGCGACCGTGACCCGCCGCGGTCGCGCCGTCGCTCGCGGCCGGCGCGCGGCGAATCCGCACCGGCGGCAGGGTCGCCGCCGCCGGGTCATCCGCCGACTTGAAATCCGCGTTGCGGGCTCCACGTGCCGCTGCAGGAGTTCCTGCCATGCTGATGCTCTACAACTCGGACAACTACGCGGTCGTGCAGATCGACGTGCCGGCCGCCGAACACGCCGGCAGTCCTGGTGCGGGCGCCGAAGCCCGCGGCGGCTACGAGATCGTCGACAAGTTCGCGCGCAAGGAGATCTTCCTGCAGGGCGCGCTCGCCGAGAGCTTCAAGAACGGCGTCCAGGCGCTGATCGACGGCAATCCGAGCGAAGACGCGATCGACGAGTACATCGGACGTTTCACCGCGCTGATGCAGCAGCCCGTGGTGCTGCACTGAGCCCGCGGCGGGCTCGCACGACGCATCGCCCGGGGCTTGCCCCGGGGCCCCTGCTGCGCCAAGATCGCCGCCACCTTCGGTTCGGCGATGGAGGCATCGATGGTCAGGAGCCACGCCGACGGCCGGGTGTATCCCTCGCCCGACCTGCGTGACGCGCCGGTGCTCGACCGGCTGTGCTCGCACTTCGTGCTGGCGTTGACGCTCGCGCCGACCGCGCGCTTCAACCTGCGTCGCGACTGGAACAGCCTGCTGTCGCTGGTCGGCCGCCACCTGATGTGGCCGGCGCCGGTGCTGCAGCGGCTGCGCGGCTATCTCGCGCGCCGCTGCGCCGGCAACGAGCACTGGCGCGGGCACGAGTCGCTCGCCGACGCCGCCTGGCTCGAACGCCACGGCCACTGGCGCGGGCCGTACGAGGAGGGCACGCTGTTCTTCTACATCGACGAGTACGTGAAGGACTCGCCGAAGGACCTGATGGCGGTGCTGGCCGCCACCTGCGAGGGGCTGGCGCACGGCCTGAAGAAGGAGTCGACCCTCGTGCAGAAGAACATCGACGCGCTGGCCGGCCTGCTGCAGCTCAACCCGGCCGAGCGCGCGCTGCTGCTGTACGGCACCCTGGCGCGCTACCAGCGCGACCTGCGCGGGCTGCTGGTCGAGTTCAAGGTGTCGAGCGCGCAGGAGGCCTATGCCGCGATCGCCGCGGTGGCCGGCGTCGACGAGCGCGAAGTGGCCGAAGCGCTGCGCGCGGGCTCCCGGCTCGAGCGCATCGGCATGGTCGAGAACCTGATCTCCGAGCACAACATCACCGACCTCGCCGACCTGATGAAGGTGAGCGAGCAGCTGCCGCCGGTGCTGATGCGCGAGTACCAGGGGCCGCGCGACCTGATGGCCGTCTTCACGCGGCCGGCCTCGCGCAGCGAGCTCGCCAGCGCCGACTTCGGCTTCGTCGCCGACGACATGCGCGTGCTCACGCGGCTGCTGCAAAGCGCCGTGGCGCAGCGCGCGGCCGGCGTCAACGTGCTGCTGTACGGGCCGCCGGGCACCGGCAAGACCGAGTTCGCCAAGGTGGCGGCGCAGGAGGCGGGGCTGGAGCTGTACGAGGTGGAGTACGCCGACCGCGACGGCAACTCGCTGACCGGCCGCGACCGCTACCGCTCCTTGCAGATCAGCCAGGTGTTCCTCAAGGGCAGCCCCGACGTCGCGCTGCTGTTCGACGAAGTCGAGGACGTGTTCCCGCCGATCTCCACCGACGCGGCGGCGCTGATGGCGCGGCTCGACTCCGGCGACGGCGCGATCAGTGGCAGCGTGAGCGGCAAGGCCTGGGTGAACCAGATCCTCGAGACCAACCCGGTGCCGGTGATCTGGGTGACCAACCGCATCGAGCAGATCGACCCGGCGTTCCGCCGCCGCTTCCAGTACCACCTCGAGCTGAAGTCGCCGCCGCCGGGCGCGCGCGTCGCGCTGGTGGCCAAGGCGCTCGAAGGCGCGAGCGTGAGCGAGGGATTCGCCGGCCGGCTGGCCGAGCGGCGCGCGCTCACGCCGGCGCAGATCCGCACCGCGGTGCGCTTCGCGCGGCTGGCCGGCGAGCCGGCCGAGATCGAGACCCTGATCGAGCGGCAGCTCGCCAACGCCGATCGCGCGCTCGGCAGCAGCGGCGGCGAGCGCGGCGCGCGCACGCCGGTGACCGCCTACGACCTGTCCTTGCTCAACGTCGAGTCGCGCTTCGAGGTGCCGCGCATCGTCGAGGCGCTGCGCCGTCGCGGCCACGGCACCATGTGCTTCCACGGCGCGCCGGGCACCGGCAAGACCGCGCTGGCCGAGCACATCGCGCGCGAACTGCAGCGCCCGCTGATGGTGAGGCAGGCGAGCGACCTGGTGAGCAAGTACGTCGGCGAGACCGAGCAGAACATGGCGCGCATGTTCGACGACGCGCAGGCCGAGCAGGCCGTGCTGCTGCTCGACGAGGCCGACAGCTTCCTGCGCAGCCGGCAGCGCGCCGAGCGCAGCTACGAGGTGAGCGAGGTCAACGAGATGCTGCAGGGCATGGAGCGCTTCGCCGGCGTGTTCATCTGCACCACCAACCTGTTCGACGACCTCGACGAGGCGGCGCTGCGCCGCTTCACGTTCAAGATCCGCTTCCTGCCGCTCGCGGCCGCGCAGCGCGAGCGCATGTTCGCGGCGGAGGCGCTGGCCGGCGCCGGCATCGAAGCCCTCAGCGACGAGCAGCGCGCGCGGCTGGGCGCGCTCGACCAGCTCACGCCGGGCGACTTCGCGGCGGTGCAGCGCCAGGCCGAGATCCTCGGCGCCGCGCTGGAGCCCGACGAGTTCCTCGCGCAGCTCGAGTCGGAGCACCGCGTCAAGCCCGAGGTGCGTCGCCGCCGATCCATGGGGTTCCTCCACTGAGGGGTGTGGCGGCGTGAAGTCCTGCACGCGGTAGATCGCGGCCGGCTCCCTAGCATTCGCCCACCTCCGGCTCCGTCCGCGAGCGTCCCGGCGGCGGCACGACGCGGCCAGCGGGCCGCCCGGATGCCCCCCGCCTCATGAGCGTCACCGACTTCAGCGTCGACCTGCAGCGTCCCGAACTCGCCGTCGCGGCCTCGTGCCTGCTGCTGTACGTGGCGCACGTCGCGTACGAAGTGGCGCGGCGCGTGCGCGGCAACGACCGCATCGTCGTGATCGGGTGGCTGCTCGGCGGCGCGCTCGCGCTCGGCAGCGGGCTGTGGTCGGTCGACGTGCTGCTGCATCTCGCCGCGCACGGCAGCGCGACGCAGCACGACGTGGCGCTGTCGCTCGCTTCGCTGCTGCTCGGCACGGCGGCGGCGTTCGCGGGGCTGTGGACGGTGCGCCGCTCCGAACGCCAGCCGGCGCTGGCCGTGTTCGGCTTCGTCGTGCTGGTGGCCGCGCTGGTGATGCTGCACGTGCTGGGCTCGCTGGCCATCCAGTTCGCCGGCATGACGCCGGGCACGAGCCGCTTCCCCGGCGATTCGCTGGCGCTGCTGTCGAGCCTGGCCGCGCTGGTCCTGCTGACGATGGCGTTGCTCATGGCGCGGCTGGAGCTGCGCCTGGCCGGCAAGACCGAGCAGCTCGCCGAGTCGCTGCGCCAGGCCAACGAGGACCTGCAGAAGATCGCCTTCCACGACCCGCTGACCGGGCTGCCCAACCGGCTGGTGTTCGAGGACCGCCTGGCGCACGCCGTCGCCAAGGCCGACCGCGAAGGCCGCCGGCTCGTGCTGCTGTTCATCGACCTCGACGGCTTCAAGCCGATCAACGACTCGTACGGCCACAGCGCGGGCGACCAGGTGCTGCGCGACGTCGGCGCGCGGCTGCGCGCGCTGGCGCGCCAGGTCGACACGATGGCGCGCGTGGGCGGCGACGAGTTCCTGATGCTGCTCGAGGGCCGTCCCGACGAAGGCTCGGCGGCCATCGTGGCGCAGCGCGTGCTGCGCGAGCTGTCGGCGCCGTACGACCTCGGCGAGCGCGAGGTGTCGGTGTCGTGCTCGATCGGCATCGTCTTCTATCCCGAGGGCGGCGCGCAGAGCAAGCTGATCGCGCACGCCGATGCGGCGATGTACGCGGCCAAGCGCGCCGGCGGATCGACCTACTGCTTCTTCGAGTCGAGCATGGATGCCGATGCGCGCGAGCAGGTCGAGCTGCTGCGCGACCTGCGCGAGGCGATGCAGCTGCGACAGCTCGAGCTGTACTACCAGCCGAAGATCGACGCGCGCAGCGGCCAGGTGACGGCCGCCGAGGCGCTGATCCGCTGGAACCACCCGCGCCGCGGGCTCATCCCGCCGCACCTGTTCATCCCGATCGCCGAGCGCTTCGGGCTCATCGGCGCCATCGGCAACTGGGCGCTCGACGAGGTGTGCCGCCAAGCGCGCGAGTGGCGCGACCAGGGCCTGCGCATGCGCGTGGCCGTCAACCTGTCGGTGCACCAGATGCGGCAGGACGACCTGGTGCAGCGCGTGCAGAGCGCGCTGCGCCGCCACCGCATCGACCCGCGCCAGCTCACCTGCGAGATCACCGAGTCGGTGGCGATGGAGGACGCGCGCGCCACGCAGACCACCTTCCGCCTGCTCGGCCAGGCCGGCGTGCACCTGTCGATCGACGACTTCGGCACCGGCTACTCGAGCCTCGCGTACCTGCGCCAGCTGCCGGCCGAGGAGCTGAAGATCGATCGCAGCTTCGTGCTCGACGTGGCCACCAGCGCCGACGCGCGCGCCATCGTCGACGCGGTGGTGCGCCTCGCGCACGCGCTGGGCCTGCGCGTGGTGGCCGAGGGCGTGGAGAACGAACGCCAGCGCGAGCTGCTGCTGCAGCTCGGCTGCGACGAGCTGCAGGGCTACCTGTTCGCGCGGCCGATGTCGGCGCGCGCGCTGCTGCTGTGGGCCATCGACGACCGCGCGAAGTCCGAGGAGTTCCGCGCGTCGCTGTTCGACGACGGCAACTCGATGGCCGCGCCGCTGCACTGAGCCGCGCGCCGCCGGCCCGCGGCTACAGCTGCTCCCAGGGCAGCCCGTCGTGGCGCCAGCCGTTCAGTCGCCCGCGCTGGAAGTGCTCGTCGAGGTCGCCCTCGAAGCCGTGCAGCACGTTGACCACCTCGCGAAAGCCGGCGGCCTCGAGCGCCTGTCCGGCCTCGACCGTGCGCTTGCCCGAGCGGCACAGCAGCACGACCGGGCGCTCGGTCGAGCCGCCCGCCTCGCGCCGCACCTGCTCGACGAAGCGCTCGGGATGCGGCTGCATCTCCGGGTACTCGTACCACGGGACGTGCACGACACCCGGCGGAT
>Ga0209172_10006741_pt1 | contig 12466 bp, 10 predicted proteins | sample LarsenN4metaG_FD_184113 | JGI IMG/M metagenome (GOLD analysis project Ga0209172, IMG submission 184113) | Hot spring sediment bacterial and archeal communities from British Columbia, Canada, to study Microbial Dark Matter (Phase II) - Larsen... ... | reverse complement strand
TGTCACGGCCCATAGCTCATCCGAGACAATCTCCTTGGCCATGTTTGTCATCACCTCCTCGATGACTATTATATCTCGCCAAAAAAGGTTTTGTTAGGCGCTCTAAAAATTGTTTTGGTGGCAATTTGCACTAAAGCTGCCTGGTGAAAATTTGCGCCAAAAACTGCTAGACTACTTCTATGCCTACCTGGAAACTGACCATCGAATACGAAGGCACGCGCCGCGCGCGGCTGGCAAGAACAACAGAATGCGCGCACCATATCAGGTGTTATCAGACGAGCGTTGGAAGAGCTGCTCGGCGAACGAGTAGATGTTGGGGGCGCGGGCCGCACTGATGCTGGAGTTCACGCAATCGCCCAGGTAGCTCACTTGCGCGCCAGGCGCAACCATCCGGCGAAAGAGATCCAATACGGATTGAATGACCGCCTGCCATCGGATATTAATATCCTTCGCGTTGAAGAAGCGCACCCAAAGTTTCACGCTCGCCACGATGCGTTAATGCGCTACTACCTCTACCAGATCTCAACTCGTCGCACAGCGTTTGCCAAACCTTTCGTCTGGTGGATTAAAGACAAACTCGATGTCGATTTGATTGCTCAGGCGGCCAGCCGATTCGTCGGCAGACGAGATTTCGCGTCATTCTGTGATCGTGATGAACAGAACCAATCAACGATAGTCGAGGTCTATGAGTCGCGCGTTGAGATGATAGGGGCCCTAATCCTATACCGCATAGGAGCGTCGCACTTTCTCTGGCGCATGGTTCGGCCAGTTGTGGGAACGCTCGCCCAGGTTGGGCGCGGCGAGATCACAATCGAAGATGTCGAGCAATTGCTCCGCAAACATTCCAGGGAGCCCGCTCGATGGAGCGGCGCCGCCATCGGGACTGTTCCTTGAACGAATCTTATACAAAGGGGACCCACGCCCCGATCAACTCCTGCCGGCGTTCCCTGTTCTTTAGCGAGTCCTTGATGATCATGCTAAACTTTCTATCGGTTCCGGGCTATGGAATCGGCTCAAGCAAAACTCCTATCCTGGTTCTTATGGCTCCGGAGAAGCATGAAAGGACAGCCATCACCGAATGCAAGAAGTTAACATCGACACATTTGAAAATCAGTATTCAGGCAGAGAATACACTATCTCTATCTCTGTCCCTGAATTCACATCCGTCTGCCCTAAGACGGGACAGCCCGATTTCGGCGAAATCATTATCAATTATGTCCCGGACAGGCTTTGCATAGAGCTGAAGTCGCTCAAGTTTTACATGTTCTCTTACCGCAATCAGGGAATCTTTTATGAGCATGTAGTTAATAAAATACTGGACGATCTAGTAGAAGCCTGTCAGCCAATTCAGATGGAAGTGATAGGCAAGTTCAACCCGCGAGGTGGTATCAGCACAACAGTCACCTCAAGTTACAGGAGGAAATGAAAGAACAGGTTCACTGTCAGTACAGTAGCAACCGGCATTGAAGATATGGGCACAGCCAATACAGCAACTAAATGGACTGAGAAAGAGGCGCCAGCAGAAAATCCTTACTTGATGCGCCTGGCAGAGAGCGATAAGGCTGAGGTTCTCAAACTCACCCGGAGCATAAACGCGAGTTCCAGCAGTCAACATTGGTTCTATGTGGTCTATTACCGCAACAAGGACTCAACTCCTTTTATCAGTCGCTACAACTCGCTTGAAGAAGCAACAGAAGCTTTCCAGAAGAAGATGGGGGAAAAATAAGCTTACAGAAAAAGAGCAGTACCACGACCCAGGAGGTACCCTCGCCTTTTCTGGCTTGCAGTACTGCTTAGAAGAATCATGTCTAGGACAAGCCCCTATGAGATGAGGCTTGTTGAGTTAAACGCCTAACATTAAAATTGGTTCCAGGAAGATTATCATCCTGTCTACGTTCTACGTTCGAGGTTCAACGCAGAACATAGAACGGGAGAACGTAGAACAGTTACTCAGATGATGGAGAAACCAGCGTCATGAAACAATACTCAAGAGCAATCCCAATCTCTTTCTTGGCAATCATCCTGACAGCTCTCTCAATTTCGCTCGGCGCCGCAACCGCCAGACTCGATAAGAAACCGTCTTTTATTAATGCAGATGATATTTTCCATCATCTGAAATATCTTGCATCAGACGAGCTAAAGGGCCGTCTGGCAGGATCAAAAGAGGCAGAAAGGGCTGCCAGCTACATTGCCAATGAGTTTCGCCGCTACCGGCTCAAAGCCGTCGCCGACGGCAACAGCTACTTCCAGCCATTCTCTTTCATTGCCGCAGTCAAGCTCGGCAATAACAACAGCCTGAAAATAAAGTCGGGCAATCAAGAGAAAGAGTACAGGGTGAAGCAAGATTTCATGCCGCTGGGATTCTCTTCCAGCACTCAAGTTAGCGGCAATGCGGTCTTCGCAGGCTACGGAATTTCATCGTCGCAGAACAATATAGACGATTATGCTGGGATCAATGCCAAAGGCCGAGTAGTGATGGTATTGCCCGGCACATTTGATGGCGATAATCCACACAGCACGTTCTCTTTCTACGGCCAATCCCGCTATAAAGCTATGGTCGCAAGAGAGCACGGCGCGGCAGCAATCTTGTTCATTGCCGAAGAGGAAGACTTCAAAACGGACGAGCTGGCTCGGCTGGAGTACGACAACAGCTTCGGCGATTCAGGCATTGCCGCTGCCGCCATCAGCAGGCAGGCAGCAGAGCAGATACTGAAAGCGGCGGGAAAGGATCTTAACCAGATCCACATGCAACTGGCCCATTCAAAGCAGAGCAACTCGTTTGAATTATCCGGCGTGAATGTCTCGGCCAGAATCGAAGTGATTAAAGAATCCCGGAGCGCCAACAATGTGCTTGGTTACCTGGAAGGAAGCGACTCGCAATTGAAGGATGAGCTTGTAGTGATCGGCGCGCATTACGATCATCTGGGGCTTGGGGGGCCCCACTCGCTGGCGCCGAAAAAGTTCGGCGAGATTCATAACGGCGCCGACGATAACGCTTCAGGCACAGCGGGTTTGCTGGCGCTGGCGCGCGCTTTTAGCGACAGGCGAGACGAGATCAAGAGAAGCCTGCTCTTCATAGCCTTCTCTGCTGAAGAAGAAGGGCTGCTCGGTTCACGCCACTATGTCAAGAATCCTGTGTTGCCGCTCGATAAGACAGCGGCAATGATCAATATGGACATGATCGGCAGGCAAAAGAACAATGTGCTGATCGTTGGTGGGACGGGAAGCTCTCCCGGTTGGAAGCAGCTTCTGGAGAAGATCAATCAGGGGCCCCAGTTCCAGTTGAAGTTCGAAGATGGGAGCTTTGGCGGCTCAAGCGATCATGCCTCGTTCTACGAAGCCAATGTGCCTATCCTTTTCTTCTTCACCGGAGTTCACGAAGATTATCACCGGCCATCGGATGATTATGACAAGATCAACATTCAAGGCCAGACGCGCATCGTTGAATTTGTGTATGAAGTGGCCCGACAGGTGGCATCGCAGCAGGAGCGGCCGGCATTCACCAAGATAAAAGGCGGAGAGCAGCAACGAGGCAGCGGTTTTCGCGTCTACCTCGGCACGGTCCCTGATTATGCTGAGCAGACGGAAGGGGTCAAGCTGAGCGGTGTGCGCGAAGGCAGCCCGGCCGAAAAGGCAGGCATTCGCGGCGGAGACATCATTGTGAAATTAGGAAACCGCGATATAAAGAACATCTATGATTACACCTATGCTCTACAAGAGATGAAAGGCGGAGAGGAGATCGAGATTGTTGTCATGAGAGATGGCCAAAAGCTTAGCCTGAAGATTACGCCGGAGAAGAGGTAATCTACTGCTCATTATTTACAGGAAGCCCTCTCCCGGACAGCAAATCGCTTCTTAATTTGGACTCGCGATCCTGCCAGAGGAGTTATCGCAACTGGCGCTACAGCGTTGGTTCGATTTAGCTGCGGCATTGAGCGACCTATTTATAGAATAGAGATAAAAAGCCTAGACCTTAAGAAAAAGATTACAGCAGGTTCGGGCGCCAAGCGCCCTCAAAACAGTTCTATTTTTAACTTATTTTGAGGGCTGGTTATTAACTCATTCATTTTTGGTATCTCCTTTTTCATCCCTCAAAACAGTTCTATTTTTAACTTATTTTGAGGGCTGGTTATTAACTCATTCATTTTTGGTATCTCCTTTTTCATCCCTCAAAACAGTTCTATCTTAATCTGTTTTGAGGGCGCTTGGCGCCCGAACTGGAAAACATTTTTCTTAAGAGCTATAGCTGCGGCATTGAGCGACCTATTTATAGAATAGAGATAAAAAACCTCTCTAGCTGCGATAGGAGCGATCTATTTATAGAGTTGAGAAATAAAAGACCTTTCTGTGTCTGCGGCGGTGGATCTTATCTGTCCCTATCTATGTTGGTTCGATTTAGGAACTCTCATTGAGATTGTTTGTTAGAGAAGCGCTCTACAATCCAGCCGAGCTGTCTTGCTATTCTAAGTAGCCGCCTATCAGGATTCACTGCAACAGGGTGCCCTACGCAAGCAAGCATCTGATGATCTGTCCAGCGATCGGCATAGGCGTAGGACTGCGCAAGACAAATGCCATTAGCCTCCGCCCAATTAATCAGGCAAATCTTCTTAACCACAGCGAAAGGATGGGGCCCCACAAGGAAACCGGTGAACTCCCCATTCGACTCTTCAAGCGTAGATCCAATGACTTCGTCCGCTTGCAGGTAATCTCGCAACGGTTCCAGCAGCACATTCAAACTGCCGGACAGCAATACTACTCGATGGCCTCGCTGCTTGTGCCGGATAATCTGCTCCAGCCCTTTTCTTGAGAGTCGCGCAATGATCTGCTGCTCGAAGCAATCGCGGGCCAAGCCCTTTATGAAATCGGCGCTCCTGGACCTCAAATAACTCTTGTTGGTCCGCGTCGCTCTGCGCCAGTCAGTCGCAGCATAATGCACAAACGTGGTTGCCAGATTCAACAGATCAACCAGGCGAATGTGGCCGCGAGAGAGCAGATACTTAAAGAAGATCCTCTCCAGCGAAGTTCCTTCAATGAGAGTGCCATCGACATCGAAGATAGCAGCCGTTTTAGTTTCATACTGACTGCCAGCTTCTATCACGGAACAGATTTGAGGGTTCACCATATCTGGCTCGTTATTACACTCCCTGGCCGAGACTGCTTTTCAAATACTGCCTTCCCTCCCAGAGCACGGGCACTGCGCGAATGATGCAAAGGCACACGACTGCAAAGATCAACCACAATCCGGCAACGGTAATGCTGTGCAGAAGATCGCCGCCAATCGAGATGCCAAAATGAGCCTGCGTGCTCCTAAGCGTTATAACCATTCCCAGATAACAGAACGCCGCGCACTTGAGAATGCCGTAAGTGGCCCGACTTATGCGCGAACCCACCAGAACCTTTCCCCACCACGTGGTTATCATCGTCTTCTGGCCAAATGCCGTCTTGCCTTTCTTGAACGCTACAGCTCGCAAGAAGTCGATGAGAAAGCCGCGCGTGATAACAATAATGGGGATCCAGAAAGAGATCATTCCAATTGCCGCGAAGTATATCCAGTATACATTCTCAACGATCCTGTCGCCGGCAATGTCGAACGCCGCTCCTACGTCGGTCGTCAGGCCAAGCTTTCTGGCAAGAAGGCCATCAACGTAATCGAGCGTCAGAGTAATTATGGTGAGTATTATTGCCGCAACATCAAGGTAGAAGCTTCTGCCAAACAGGCTTATTGAGACGAATACAAGAACAATTCTGAAGAGGGTTATCAAATTGGGTAGCATCGATCTTCCTCCCGCTCAGCAACCTCGATCTATATGCGCTTGAACGCTTCAGCCAGCGCAATCGATCTAACTGCGCTCCGGCAAGGACTATGCCACCCTGTATTGATTGCTGCGACGAGATGAGAACTATTGATATGCTTGGCTTTAGCCGATTGAGGGGCGAATTAGCAGGAGCTCGCGCGGCGCAATGATTTTCTTTCTTCTGGACACGCTGCGCGTCTGTTGTCCGGCGCAGCCTATCACTATCGGCGCCGAATCCGCGCCCTGGCTGTGTTTGGAGCCAGCGGTTGTCACCTGGCTAACCGGCCATTGCTCGATTGCTGTGGCCGAAGAATCTGTTCCGTCTGATGGGCAATGACTGCGGCAGCGATATAGCCGCTTCCCATCTCTCTTACCCAGAGCACATTGAACCCTTCGATTGCCGATCGCACTGCGTTACTCTGTCCCGATTTGATTATTACTCTTTCTTCCATAACTATGTGCCTCCTTGACCGGGAAGAGATTCAACTCTCGTGCCAGAGAAAGAACGCCGATTTTTCGTTGAGGCAATGACACTTACGCTTGCCGGACCGTGATACAGACGACCATTTGCTGACACAATGCATGTCAAAATGACTTCTTCAAGCTTAGGAAGCCAATCCATCTGACGCTAGTCTCGGCAGTGGAATTGGCTTCCCCGGAGGTCTATGTTTTTAAAACCCCTGCACTTTTGACTCACTCGCATTGCCCGGATTCTTCCGCCGCCATTCATCGGCGTCAGCTACTACACCGCTGCGCAAAAGCCGCAAAAGATCAAATCTTATGAACTCGCCGCCATTCGTCGGCAGTATCAGCTAATGCAACCTACAAGAGTAATAGCTACTCCAGCAGACGGGAATAAATCCTTGACAGGTCATGTTGCTAAAGTAAGCAAGGACGGATATATTGGTGACATGATCGGTAGCAAAGTTCTATAAACCTTAAGAAAAAGTTGCGGTAGGTTCGGGCGCTGCGGCACCCTCAAAACAGTTCTATTTTTAACCTGCTTTGAGCACGGCCGCAGCAAGCGCGGCTTGAGCGGCGGTATCCTCCTCAAAACAGTTCTATTGTTAACCTGCTTTGAGTACTGCTATTTGCTTATCACTTCGATCTGTTCTGGTGCCCTCAAAACAGTTTTATTTTTAACCTGTTTTGAGGGCGCCGCAGCGCCCGAACCGGAGAATGTCTTTCCTTAAAATCTATATCTGCTGCCGATTCGATAGAGATTTGTTTATACTGACAAAGGAAAGGCGTTTATGCCGACAATTGATGGGCAAGTCGAACAGTGGCGGATACAAGCTGCCGAATTATGCTGATGCCTGTCGGCAGGGGGTCTGGCTACAGATTCCGTGAAATGTACCCCCTTTGAAGAGTTCTTCAGGGGGGCCTGCGCGACGAGAGAGATAATGAAAGTGTGATGAGAAGCGCCACCCGCCTTCGGAATTTGTCGCCAGCTGCCGCCTTGAGCGCACGACAAACTGAAGGCGGGTCGGACTTTGCATTGACTGAAGAGATACAAGACAGGTAATCTTCTGCTCCTGACTTCCCGCAGCTTGAGCGATGAGTCAAACACAGAGCAAAGAGACCCGGAACCCGGTTCGCCGTCGCAGCATAGTTGCGCTACGGCACAAAGACTTCCGCAAACTGTGGACAGGCCAATTCATCTCCCAATCGGGCAGCCAGATGCAGCATGTCGCAGTCGCCTGGCAACTGTACTTGCTGACTCACTCGCCCCTGGCGCTCGGTATGATAGGTCTATTCCGAGTAATCCCGATAATTCTCTTCTCCCTCTTCGGCGGAATGGTCGCCGACACAGTCGATCGCAGAAAGCTGCTCATCATAACTCAGAGCGTGATGATGTGTCTGTCGCTGATACTGGCCGTTGTCACCTGGTCAGACGCGGTCGTGCCCTGGATCATCTACGGCGTTATGGCGCTGGCTGCCGCCGCAACAGCTTTTGATAATCCGGCGCGCGCTGCTCTGATACCAAACCTTGTCCCGCCCGAAGACCTCACCAACGCTTTCAGTCTCAATCTTACATCGTGGCAGGCGGCAACTATAATCGGCCCCAGCCTCGCCGGACTCATCATCGCCTGGAGCGGCGTTGCCGCAGTCTATTGGATCGATGCAATATCATTCCTGGCAGTGATTATTGCGCTAATAAGTATGAAGGCGCGGCCCCGTCGCCCGGAAGGAGGGGCCATCGGGATAGCGGCTTTGCGGGAAGGGCTGTCGTTTGTCTTCAACACCAGAATTATCACTGTGACGATGCTGCTCGATTTCTTTGCCACTTTCTTCGGGGCCTCACTGACTCTTCTGCCGATCTTCGCTCAAGAGATCCTCCACGTAGGGCCCCGTAGCCTGGGCCTGTTATATGCTGCGCCTCCGGCAGGAGCAGTGGCGGCAGGAGCCGTGATGTCTCTGATGAAAGGAATAGACAGGCAAGGCCCGGTCCTGCTGTGGGCAGTTGCCGCCTACGGCGTCTCAACGATAATTTTCGGAATGTCAACGTGGCTGCCGCTAACATTAATAGCTCTGGCAGGCACGGGCGCCGCCGATCTTGTGAGCACGGTAATCAGGCAGACTATTCGCCAGTTGGTCACACCGGATCGCCTCAGAGGGAGAATGACATCGGTCAATATGATCTTCTTCATGGGGGGCCCGCAGCTCGGCGAATTTGAAGCTGGCGTAGTAGCGTCGCTGCTATCGCCTTCTCTGGCCGTGATAACCGGCGGCATAGGCGTTCTTATAGCCACTGCCCTTGCTTCTCTGACTCCGGTAGTGCGGCAGTTTCGCGCCGAAGGATTAAAGGTCCATTGATTTTTTTTCTGTAACGAGACCTTCAGCCTGCGTCGTATCAGGCACTGGAATTTGGCGGCTTTTGCGTTACCGGCATAGACCGCTAAATTCCAATCAAGTTATACTGGCCACAGATTCGAGAAAGAGCGCAGCCGCAGCGCTCGGAATAATAACAAAAGTAGTAGTAAGGAGGATCAAATGATCTTACGCTTGCGTACCCTGGCAACTCGCTTTCAGTCGCAATATAAGCTGTTAGCTCTCTGTCTGCTGATCTCGCTGCTTTCGCTTGCCACCTCAGCTCAAACCGTCGGCAAACGGCCGTTGACCCATAACGATTATGACAGTTGGCGCTCTATCCAATCGCCGCAACTGTCGCGCGATGCTAAGTTTCTGGCCTATGCCCTGGTCCCTCAAGACGGCGATGGCGAAATAGTAGTGCGCAATCTGGCAACAGGAAATGAATGGCGCGCGCCGCGCGGAAGCCGGCCCGAGCCGACGGCCCAGCCAACCGACCTCAGCGAGCAGAGGGGCCCTACTCCTCGCGCTGCCGGCGGGCAGGCCGGCAGCGGCAGCCCCATCGCTTTCACCGCCGATGGACGCGCGCTCATCTTTCAGATATTCCCTACTAAGGCTGAAACTGAAGCGGCCAGGAAGCAGAGGAGGAGACCGGAAGAGATGCCTAGAAACAGCATGGGCATTATGGATCTCGCTACCGGCGCGGTCACGCGCATCGAGCGAGTGCGACGCTTTCAGGTGCCCGAAGAAGGCTCCGGCTACATCGCCTATTTGCTGGAGCCCAAAGTGGAGGAGAGAAGGCCCGAAGATAGAAGACCGGATGCGGGGCCCCCATCCGGTCCGCAGACGAGGAGAAGAGGAGCAGCGGGAGATAGAAGAAGAGAATATGGCTCCGATCTGGTGCTGCGCAAACTGGCCGATAACAGCGAACGCACTTTCCCCGATGTGCTGGAATTCACATTCAGCAAAGATGCCAGGAGCCTTGTCTATGCAGTCTCCTCAAGGAAAGAAGAGACTAACGGAGTCTACACGGTCGCACCGGGAACGGACGGCGAGCCAACGGCTCTACTAACAGGAAAGGGCAGGTACAGTCGGCTCACCTGGGATGAAAAGCAGGCTCAGCTCGCTTTCCTTAGCGACCGCGATACTGCGTCTGCAAGCCAGCCTCAGTTCAAGCTCTACTACTGGGATCGCCGGAGCCCGGCGGCAGTGGAACTCGTCTCTACCGCAACTCCCGGCTTCAAGCAGGGCCGAGTAATTAGCGATAGAGGCGCAATAAGCTTTTCGCAGGATGGCAGCAAGCTCTTCTTCGGTGTGGCCCCACCGCCCGAACCGGAGAAGGATGAAGAGGCAGAAGAGGCAACCGAAGACAAGATCATCGCCGATCTGTGGCACTGGCGAGATGATTACATTCAACCAATGCAGAAAGCGCGAGCTGAACAAGAACGGAACCGCAGCTATCGCGCCGTTTTTCACCTCAAGGAGAAGAAGCTGGTGCAGCTGGCCGATGAGACAATGGCAGAGATCAATCCGACCGATGATGGACGATGGGCGCTCGGGACAGATAATCGAGCCTATCGAATACTGGTCGGCCAGGATACCAACTACTCAGACTATTACCTGGTCAATACCCTTGATGGCAGTCGCAAGCTGCTTATAAGGAAGCAAGCGGGTGGGCTCTCCTGGTCGCCTAACGGCAAGTACGCTCTCTATTTCGATAGCAAGGATTGGAACACCATCTCAATTCCCGATGGCAAAGTCACAAGGCTGACCAGGGGCCTGGGAGTGAATTTCTATCGCGAGGACCACGACACGCCTAACAATCCACCGCCTTATGGAAATGCCGGCTGGACGAAAGATGATAAATATGTGCTGCTTTACGATCGTTATGACATCTGGCAAGTGGCCCCCGATGGCAGCAGCGCGAAGAACCTGACAGATGGTGTGGGCCGCAGAGAGAAGATCGAATTTCGCTACGTTCGCCTCGATGCGCAGGAGAGAGGACAGGAAAGAGGAATCGATCCGCGCCAGCCATTGCTGCTCAGAGCAGAGAATGAATGGACCAGAGACTCCGGCTTTTACCGCGACCGCATAGATGGCGGCCTGCCGGAAAGACTGATAATGGCCGCCAAGAACTTCTCCGCTCCGATCAAAGCAAAAGAGGCCGATGTATTGCTACTGACCGCTTCGACCTTCAATGAATTCCCCGATCTGCTGGTCTCCGGCCCGGATTTTAAAGATATTAAGAAAGTCAGCAATGCCAATCCGCAAAAAGACCAGTTGCTGTGGGGAACGGCCGAACTCATCCGCTACAAGAACGCCGATGGCGTGCCGCTCAGCGGAATTCTGATCAAGCCGGAGAACTTCGATCCGAACAAGAAGTACCCCCTGCTGGTCTACATCTACGAGACCCTTTCACAAGGGCTGCATCGGTTTGTTGACCCGCGACCGGGCCATTCGATTAACGCTTCGTACTATGCCAGCAACGGCTATCTGGTATTGATGCCCGACATCGTTTACACGATTGGCTATCCCGGCCAGAGCGCGCTCAAATGCGTCTTGCCTGCGATTCAAGCGGTAGTGGATAAAGGGTTCGTCGATGAGAAGGCGATCGGCATTCAGGGGCACAGTTGGGGCGGTTATCAGATCTCCTACATGATAACTCAGACCAATCGCTTCAAAGCTGCATCGGCAGGGGCCCCGGTCGCTAACATGACCAGCGCCTACAGCGGCATTCGCTGGGGCACCGGGCTCCCGCGCCAGTTCCAGTACGAGCGCACGCAAAGTCGCATTGGCAGCAGTTTGTGGGAATATCCGATGCGATTCATTGAGAACTCTCCTGTCTTTCACGCTCATCGAGTGCAGACGCCTCTTCTTATGCTCCACAACGACAATGATGATGCGGTGCCGTGGTATCAGGGCATTGAATACTATCTGGCGCTGCGCCGGCTCGGCAAAGAAGTTTACATGTTCAATTACAACGGCGAGCCGCACGGTCTGCGCAAGCGGGTGAACCAGAAAGACTATACCGTTCGCTTGCAGCAGTTCTTTGACCATCACTTGAAGGGCGCGCCAATGCCTGAATGGATGGAGAGAGGCATTCCGTATCTTGAGAGGGAAAAAGAGAAAGAGAAGCTCAAGACCGCAGCTGATGCCAAAGAGAAGACACAAAACTGACAGGGATAATGACGGAAGTACACGCGCATCAGAATGATCTTGAGTACTGTCGACTCGCGATCGCGCGGAGTTTCAATTTTAGGAAGAAAGAATACAATCTTCTTCAGATGCCACCGACTTGCGGTCGTGTGGAGTTTCAGTTTCAGCCTATACCGGTCGAAGCTGAGTTTCATATAGGTCAAAGTTGATTCTCCATGCGACTAAAGTCGATGGTATCAAGATCGTCACAGTCAAGTTAGGTCAAAGTTGATGCTCCATGCGACTAAAGTCGATGGTATCAAGATCGTCACAGTCAAGTTAGGTCAAAGTTGATGCTCCATGCGACTAAAGTCGATGGTATCAAGATCGTCACAGTCAAGTTAGGTCAAAGTTGATTCTCCATGCGACTAAAGTCGATGGTATCAAGATCGTCACAGTCAAGTTAGGTCAAAGTTGATTCTCCATGCGACTAAAGTCGATGGTATCAACGCGGTTTGACCAGACCAACAAGCTTGACCCTGAAATTCAAGTTGATAAAGGCTGTGGCTCTGCCACATAAGGGTAGAAGAACGGTATGGGTCGATGCATGCTTGCAGGACTATGGCGGCTCTGCCACATAAGGGTAGAAGAACGATTGCCAATCTTCTCTTTGCCTGAAATTCAAGTTGATAAAGGCTGTGGCTCTGCCACATAAGGGTAGAAGA
>Ga0209172_10006735_pt1 | contig 12476 bp, 14 predicted proteins | sample LarsenN4metaG_FD_184113 | JGI IMG/M metagenome (GOLD analysis project Ga0209172, IMG submission 184113) | Hot spring sediment bacterial and archeal communities from British Columbia, Canada, to study Microbial Dark Matter (Phase II) - Larsen... ... | reverse complement strand
GTCGGAGGCGCGCTCCAGCACCCACACCGTGCCCTCGGCCGAGGCCTCGACGGCCACCACCGTGAGCATCACGCCGCCGGACAGCAGCATCGCCGGCGCGGCCACCGACACCGCCACCGGCAGGGCCGACAGCGCGCTGGCGTCGGAAGCGTTGACGTGGGCGCGGGTCGGGCCCGCCAGGGCCGCGGCCAGCGCGGCCGCGGCGACGAAGGAGCGGAGGTTCTTCTGTGTCATGACGGTCATCACTGTTCGTTGACGTTGCGGCGCGCCTCGGCGCGGATCTCCGCGATGCGGGCTTCGTGGGCATCGCGCAGCGTCTTGGCCAGCGTGAACACGCTGGAGATCAGGAACAGCCAGGCCACGCCGAGGAAGGCCTTGTAGGTCGGGTTGATGTCCATGCGCCACAGGCCCCAGCCGGTCAGCGTCATCGCCAGCGCGAAGCCGCCCCAGACCACGGTGCCCCACATCGGCGTGTCGACGCGCTGGCCCTGGTTGTCGCGCACGTACTTGGCGACCATGAAGGCCGCCGACAGGCAGAAGCCGTAGCCCATGAACATGAAGGCGCGGTCGAGGTCCTGGCCCGGCAGGTAGGCCAGGCCGACGGCGCACAGGCAGGCGGCAACGGCGAAGGAGATCCAGACCTGGGCCTTCCAGGCCTTGGTGTCGTGGTGGATCGCGGGGCGGTTCATGCGTTCATCCCTGTCGGGTGGTGGAAGGTGAGCGCATGGTGGCGTGGCGCGCCGCGGGTATCCATCACCCTAAGGAGGGTTGCACGCCGGCGCGCCTGAAGTATCGTTCAGCGGTACTTTTCGGGAGCCGAACACGATGAGCACGACCCAGGACCTGGTCACCGCGCTGAAGGCGGAGCTGAAGACCGCGGGCATCACCTACGCCGACCTCGCGCAGGAACTCGGCATGGCCGAGTCGAGCATCAAGCGCATCTTCGCCAAGGCCGACATGCCGCTGTCGCGCATCGACGAGGTGCTGCGCGTGCTGAAGATGGACTTCGCCGACCTCGCGCGCAAGGTGGCCGACGCGCAGCCGCTGCGCCGCGAGTTGACGCACGAGCAGGAGGCCGCGGTGGTGGCCGACCGCAAGCTGCTGCTGGTGGCGATCTGCGCGCTGAGCCAGTGGACCTTCGAACAGATCGTCGCGACCTACACCCTCACCGAGGCGGAGTGCGTGAAGTGCCTGGTGCAGCTCGACAGGCTCGGCTTCATCGAGCTGCGGCCGCTGAACCGCTATCGGCTGAAGGTGGCCAAGGGCTTCCGCTGGCGCCCCAACGGCCCGGCGATGCAGTACTTCCGCGAGCATGTCGTCGACGACTACTTCAGCGGCGGCTTCGACGGCGAGGGCGAGATGCTGATGCTGGTGCACGGCCAGATCGGCCGCAGCCTGGCCGCCACCTTCATGGAGCGGCTGCAGCGCGTGGGGCAGGACTTCGCCCAGCAGCACCTGGCCGACCAGAAGCTCGCGCCCGAGCAGAAGCGGCCCTACACGCTGGTGGTGGGCATGCGCTCGTGGCTGTTCGCGGCCTTCCGCGACCTCAAGCGCGAGCCGGACCGCATCCCCTGAGGATGCGGCCGGGCGTGCGGCGGGGCGTTCAGGCCGTGCGCACCTCGATGCGGCGCGGCTTGGCCTGCTCGGTCTTGGGCAGGCGCAGCGTCAGCACGCCGTCCTTCAGCGCCGCGTCGATCCGCGTGCTGTCGAGTTCGCGGCTGAGCGTGAAGCTGCGCAGGTAGCGGCCCGCGCGGCGCTCCATGTAGACCGGCTCGAGCTGGGCGCTCTCGCCGAGCTGGATGGGCGCCTCGATCGTCAGCGTGTCGCCGTCGATGCGCAGCTGCAGCGCCTCGCGGCTCACGCCCGGCAGGTCGGCGGTGAGCGTGATGCCGCCCTCGTCCTCGACGATGTTGACGGGCGGCACGAGCGCCGGCACCTCGGCCGGACTGGCGGGCGCGGCGGCGGGCGTGTTCGTGCGGGTCGCGATCTCTTGGGTGGTGCTCATGGCGGGTGTCCTCCTCAGGCGGCGTCGCGCACTTCGATGCGGCGCGGGCGGGCGGTTTCGCGACGCTGCACGCGGATGCGCAGCACGCCGTCGCGGTACGTGGCCTCGACCCGATCGGGGTCGGCGTCTTCGGGCAGCGCGATCACGCGGCGGAAGCTGCCGTCGACCCGCTCGTGGGCGTACACGCTGACCTTGGCGCCGGGTTCGGGCGCCGGCACGCGGCGCTCGCCGGCCAGCGTGAGCAGGCCCTTGTCCACGGTGACCTCCAGCCTGCCCACGTCGATGCCGGGCGCGAAGGCATAGATCTCCATCGCCTCGGGCGTGGCGCCGATGTTGACGGCCGGGAAGCTGCCGCGCTCGACAGCGCGGATGCTGGCGCTGCCGCGCGGGCCGAGCAGGCGGTCCATCTGGCGCTGCAGCGCATCGAACTCGGCGAACAGGTCGCCGGGGAAGTTCAGCAAGGATGGGTACATGGTGAGCTCCTCGATCTCTCGGTTCGCGGCGCGACGCAGCGCGCAGCGAGGGGAGAGATAGGGGTGCGACCGCGCGGCTTCAAGAGCCCGCGGCGGTGCTCAACGGGCAGGCAGCAGGGCGGCGGTGGCGGCCGTGGCGGCCACCGGCGCGCCGGCGCGCGAACCGGCCACGCGCGGGCCGGCCAGGGTGTCGGCGAGCGGGCTGTTCAGCTTCACGGCCAGCGTGGCGGGGCTCAGGCGGGCGTCGTGCGGCAGCGCCCGCCAGGGTTGCGCCCCGTGGGCCAGCAGGTACTCCACCAGCTCGCGCTGGCGCGTCGGGTCGGGCACGAAGGCCGGCGTGATCACGCGCGCCAGCGGCACCCAGGGCAGCTGGTTGGCCTGGGCGGCCGGCACGCGGTCGACCAGCGACGGCACGCGCTGCACCCACCAGTCCAGGGCATCGAAGTCGGCCGTGCGCAGCGCCTCCTCGAAGCCGCCGGCCAGGCTGCCGTGCTGGGCGCCGAGCGCCGCGCGGGCGGTGTGGCCGCGCGCCTCCAGCGTGCGCGACAGCGCGGAGTTCAGGTGCGAGGGGTGCAGCGCGCCCAGCACGCCGAAGGGCAGGGTGTCCGCGCGCAGCTGGTCCTGCGCCAGCCATTGGTCGAGCACCGCGTCCATGCCGGCGGCGCGGGCGGACGGGCAGCTCAGCACGCGCACCACGTCGTGGTGGATGGCGCGCGCGTCGGCTTCGGCGATCCAGCGCAGCGCCTCGCGCTCGCGCGCGCCGGCGGCGCCGAAGTCGGGGCAGGGATGGGCCTGTGCCAGCGCCACCCACGGCGCCGTGGTGCAGGCCTCCGGCGCCGCGCCCTTCTCGATCAATTCGGGCAGCACCGCCCACTTGGCGGGGTCGCGCGCCGCCAGCGTCAGCGGGCACAGCGGCAGGCCCGAGGCGCGGATGTCCTCGGCCTTCAGGCTGCCCGGGCGGTACGGGCCGCAGCGCGGCTGCAGCGCGCGGTCGACGCTGTTGAGCCGGTGGCAGGAGGCCGGGTCGCCCTCGGTGATCTTGTCGTACAGATGGGCCACCACCAGCGAGGTGGTGCAGCCGCCGAGCAGCAGCGAGCCGGCGGCCAGAGCCAGGATGGCGGCGAAGCGGGGCAGGCGGTGCATGGTGGCAGGAGGCGTCGGACTCGGGACCCATCAAGAAACGTGCCCTGCGCCGAAGTGACCAGGCCTGTCGGCCGGCGGTAAGCGCTTGTTGCGCCCACGGCTTGCCGAGCCTCGCGCCGCGGCCTACGCTCGGGCCCCACCTTTCTGCCGGAGCCGACCATGCGCCGTGTTCTTGCCGCCACGTTGTTGGTACTCGCTTCGTGGTGCGGCGCCCAGGAGCGCGCGATCGACAAGGAGGTGCAGGTGCCGGCGCCGATCGCCGAGGTCTGGGAGGCCTGGACGACGCGCGAGGGCATCGTGTCCTTCTTCGCGCCGGACGCGGAGATCGACGCGCGCGCCGGCGGTGCATTTCACGTCCACTTCGATCCGCTCGCGGCACCCGGCAGCAAGGGCGCGGACGGCATGCGTTACATGGCGCTACAGAAACCCAGCATGCTCAGCTTCGAGTGGAATGCGCCGCCTCACCTGCCCCTGGTGCGCGCGCAGCGAACGCTGGTGATCGTGCGCCTGAAGGACGTCGACGGCCGCTCGACCCGCGTGTCCCTGCACCATGTCGGCTGGGGAGAGGGCGGCGAGTGGGACCAGACCTTCGCCTACTTCGACCGCGCCTGGGGCAACGTGCTGGCCAACCTGCGCAAGCGCTTCGAGAGCGGGCCGGTGGACTGGAGCGACTGGATGGCGCGCCTGCGCAAGATGCACGAGCAGCCGGCGGCGCGCTGAGCGTCGCCGGGCGATCAGGCCGCCTTCTGGTCGAGCAGGAAGTTCGCGCCCTCGACCTGGCCCAGCACCTCCACCAGCCAGGGCAGCACGCCGGCGAGCGTGTCGTGCAGCGTGTAGGGCGGGTTGATCACGAACATGCCGCTGCCGGCCAGCCCGAAGCCCTTCGCGTCGGCGCGCGCCACCGTCAGGCGCGCGTGCAGCCAGCCCTTGGGCGCGAGCGCGGCGAGCCGGCGCGGCAGCTCGGTGGCCTCCACCTTCTGCACCTGCGGATACCACACCATGTAGACGCCGTCGGCGAAGCGCTGCAGCGCGTCGCGCAGGGTGGCGACCACGCGCGCGTAGTCGCCGTGGCCCTCGTAGCTGGGGTCGATCAGCACCGCGCCGCGCCGCGAGGGCGGCGGCAGCTGGCTCTTCAGGCCGTCGAAGCCGTCGGCGTGGCGCACGTCGACGTTGCGCTGCCCGCCCAGGTAGGACTCGAGGATGCGGTGCTCGGTGGGGTGCAGCTCGAACAGGCACATCGGGTCGGCCGGCCGCATCACCATGCGGGCGAAGGCCGGCGAGCCGGGGTACTGCTCGAGCCGCCCGGCCGGGTTGAACTCGCGCACGCGCGCCACGTAGTCGGCCACCGGCTCGGGCAGGTCATGGCGCTCCCACAGCCGCGCGATGCCGTCGAGGTACTCGCCCTTCTTCTGCGCGTAGCGCCCTTCCAGCGAGTAGCCGCCGGCGCCGGCGTGCGTGTCGACGAAGCGGTAGGGCTTGTCCTTGCCGTTCATGTGGCGCAGCACCTGCAGCAGCACGAGGTGCTTGAGCACGTCGGCGTGGTTGCCCGCGTGGAAGGCGTGTCGGTAGGCGAGCATGGCGGCGTCGGCAAGGATCGGAGCGTGACTGTATCGTCACGCGCCATGCACACGCTCTTCACCCCCTTCCGGGCCGGCGAGATCGCGCTGGCCAACCGCATCGTGATGGCCCCGCTGACGCGCAACCGCGCGCTGCCTGGCCGCGTGCCGGGCGACCTGCAGGTCGAGTACTACCGCCAGCGCGCCAGCGCCGGGCTGATCGTCACCGAGGCCTCGCAGATCACGCCCGAGGGCCAGGGCTACCTCGACACGCCGGGCATCTACAGCCCGCAGCAGGTGGCCGCCTGGCGCCGCGTCACCGACGCGGTGCACGCCGCCGGCGGGAAGATCGTCATCCAGCTCTGGCACGTGGGCCGCATCTCGCACGTCTCGCTGCTGCCCGAGGGCATGGTGCCGGTGTCGTCGAGTGCCCGCGCGGCGAACACCAAGACCTTCACCGCCAGGGGCTTCGAGCCGGTGTCCGCGCCGCGCGCGCTGCGCACCGACGAGATCCCGCGCCTGATCGCCGACTACCGCGCCGCGGCGCGCCACGCGATGGCCGCGGGCTTCGACGGCGTGGAGGTGCACGGCGCCAACGGCTACCTGCTCGAGCAGTTCCTGCGCGACAGCCAGAACGACCGCACCGATGCCTACGGCGGCCCGATCGAGAACCGCGCGCGGCTGATGCTGGAGGTGATGGAGGCGGTGGCCGCAGAGATCGGCGCGGGCCGCACCGGACTGCGCCTGTCGCCGGTGACGCCGGCCAACGACCTCGGGCAGGACAGCAACGCGCAGGCGCTGTACGGTCACGTGGTCGAGCGCCTCGCGCCGATGAAGCTCGCCTACCTGCACCTGATCGAGGGCGCCACCGGCGGCCCGCGCGACGCCGTGCCCTTCGACTACGAGGCGCTGCGGCGGGTCTTCAAGGCCGCCCACCCGGCCGGCGCCTGGATGGTCAACAACGGCTACGACCGTGCCATGGCGCTGGACGCCGTGGCCAGCGGCCGCGCCGACCTGGTGGCCTTCGGCAAGCCCTTCATCGCCAACCCGGACCTCGTGCGGCGCCTGCGCGAGAACGCGCCGCTGAACGAGCCGAAGCGCGAGACCTTCTACGGCGGCGGGGCGGCCGGCTACACCGACTACCCCGCCCTGGCCTGAGCTCAGTTCTTCGGGATGCGCAGCAGCTGCCCCGGATAGATCTTGTCCGGGTGGCCGAGCATCGGCTTGTTGGCCTCGAAGATCTTCGGATAGAGGTTGGCGTTGCCGTAGAACTTCTTGGCGATGGCCGACAGCGTGTCGCCCTTGACCACAGTGTGGTACTGCGACTCGTCGGCCGGCTGCGCCACCGTCATCAGGTCGGCCACCGAAGCCACGCCCTGCACGTTGCCGCAGCACAGCAGGATCTTCTCCTTGGTGGCCTGGTCGGCCGCCTGGCCGGAGACGGTGACGGTGCAGCTCGCGCCGTCGAACTCCACCCGCAGCCCGTCGGCCGAGAGGCCCTGGGCGGCGATGTACTTCTCGATGGCCTTGCCGGCCGCCTCGTTGGCGGCGCGCGCGCGCTCCTGCAGCTCGGCCTGGCTCGGGGCCTGCGCCGCGGCCGCGGCGGCAGCCTCGGTCTCCTTGCTGCCGAACAGCTTCTCGCCGGCTTCCTTGAAGAAACTCACGATGCCCATGCGGATCCTCCTGTGCGTTGTGCGTGGGCGGCACACGAGCGGTGCCGCCGGCGCATTCTGCGCCTCGATCGTGACGGCCCGCGAGCCCGACGGCACGGCGCGGCGCGACTGCGCCACGCGCCGCGGCGCTCAGCGTCGCTGCGCGGCCACGCGCGCGCGGAACAGTTCCACGATGCCGACCTCGCGCGGGCCGTGCCGCAGCTCGAAGGCCTCGCCGGCGCGCAGCGTGCCGGGCGTCTTCACCGACAGGTAGAAGCCGCACCAGCCGCTGTCGGACATCAGCCGCGCCGCGTGGTCGAAGCCCATCGCGGCGTTGAACTTGAAGCAGGGAAAGCGAGGCTCGCTGACGGCGAGCTCGCAGCCGGGGAAGCGCAGCACGTCGCCGACGCACACGTCCTTCTCCAGCAGGCCCTCGAGCGTGAGGTTCTCGCCCAGCGTGCCCGGCGGCAGGGTCTCGTCCCACAGCGACACGCGCGCCTGGGCGCGCACCGTCTGCCAGAACGGGTAGTGCTCCGACGGGTAGGCGTACACCGCCTTCGCGAGGCCGCCGTGCACCGACAGGTCGGCCTGCTCGTCTCCGGCGAGGCCCATCGGTCCGAGTGCCACGGCGCCCTCGACCGGCCGCTTGCCGATGCCCGTCATCACGCTGCGGCCCTTGATCAGCAGCGGCCGCGCGGCCGCGACGTTCAGGCTCGCGATGCGCATGGCCAGCGTCAGCCCGGCACGCGGTAGCCGCGCTGCGCTGCGACCACGGCGCGGCCCTTCGGGCCGAGGATCCACTGCGTGAAGAGCTTGCCGGCCGGGTGGCTGGCGCGGAAGGAGCGCATCACGTGCACCGGCAGCGCCATGCGCGGATCTCCGTCCACCAGCACCGCCAGCGGCGCGCCGCCCTGATCGGCCCACACGCCGCGCTCGACCAGCGCATAGGCCCCTTGCCGGCGTGCCTGCGCGAGCAGCGCACCCGGCTCCGCCTTCACGTACCACGGGGCGGCCGGGGCGGTCCGGGCCGCGCGCCAGAGCGCCTGCTCGGCCGCATGGGTGCCCGAGCCGTCGCCGGCGCTGAGGAAGGCGATCGTGCCGGGATGGTCCAGCGCCGTGTCGCGCAGCTTGCCCAGCGCCGCGGCCACGTCGGTCATCTTCGCGATGCCGGCGGGGTCCGGGGTCTTCTTCTTCGGCGCCGGGCCGACCAGCACCAGCGCCGTGTCGGCGACGCGGCGGCGGTCGTGGGCCAGGCCCTGCGACTCGAGCTTGAGTTCGGCCTCGGGTGCGTTGGTGAGCGCGGCATCCAGCTCGCCGCGCTCCAGCGCCTCCAGCAGCGGCAGCGCAGGGCCGCCCAGCAGCTTCACCGCCACGCCCGTGTCGCGGCCGAAGGCGGTCTGCAGCGCGGCGGCGAGGCCGGAGTCGACCAGGGCCTGGTCGGCGCCCAGTCGCAGCGGGTCGGCCAGCGAGGCGCGCTGCTGTGCGTGCAGCACGGTGGGTGCGGCCAGCACGGCCGCGCCGGAGATCAGGAGATGTCGGCGTTGCAGCATGCGCCGATTCTGCGGGCATTCGGCGCCGCGCCGGCGCCGCGGCCCGCCTCAGGGCACCAGCACCAGGATCCAGTTCACGAGTGCGCGCGCCTCGCGCTCGGTGACGACGGTGTCGTTGGGCGGCATGTTGGCCTCGCTCACCTTGCCCGCCCAATGGCGCGACGATGGCTTCGAGCCGCCGAGCACCGCGCGGGTCAGCCGCTCGTGCGCGCCGGGGTCGTCGCGGTAGCGCCTGGCAACTTCCACCCAGGACGGCGCGATGGGGGGCAGGCCGTCGGCCCGGCGGGGGCCGGGCTGCAGCGCGTGGCAGGCGAGGCAGCCGCGCTCGCTGGCGAGGCGGAACATCGCCTCGCCGTACTCGGCCGGCGTGGCGCGTGCGGCCGCCGCGGCCGTCAGGGCCAGCAGCGCGAGGACGGAAGTGAGGATGCGCAAGGGAAGCCTTTCGTTGCGGGCGCGAGCTTAAACCGGCCGATGCTCGCCACCTTGACGGAAGTGAAGTCAAATCGCGGTCGGACCGAATCCGGGAGCATGCTGCGCCCCAGGAGAACCCGATGCCGATCAGCCGACGTCGACTCGTGACCGCCGGCGCCGCGGCGGCGGCGCTGCCCGCGGTCACGCTGCCGGGCTGCGCCCGCCCGCCCTGCCCGCGATTCCGGCCGGCCTGGTCGACGTCGCGCAGCTGCCCGGCCATCCCACGATCCGCGCATTCGCCGACGGTCAGGGCCGCGGGGCCGCGGACCTCTGGGGCACCGGCGCGAATGCCGGATTCGCCGCGCACGACGAGGTGGCCGGGCGCGGGCCGCTGCGCGTGCTGGCGATCTCGGGCGGCGGCTCCAACGGTGCGTTCGCGGCCGGCGTGCTCTCCGGCTGGAGCGAGACCGGCACGCGCCCGGAGTTCGACATCGTGACCGGCGTCAGCGCCGGCGCCCTGGCGGCGCCCTTCGCCTTCCTCGGCCCGGCACGGGACCGCGCGATGGTCGAGCTGTTCACCGGCCTGAGCTCGGAAGGCATCATGAAGTCGCGCCCGCGCCTGCTCGCGCTGTTCAGCGATTCGCTGGCCTCGCCCGAGCCCCTGCGCGCGCTGATCGGCCGGCAGTTCGACGAGACGATGATGCGCGCCGTGGCGCACGAGCACCGGCGCGGGCGGCGACTGTTCGTCGGCACCACCCACGTCTACGCGGGACGGCTGGTCACCTGGGACATCGGCGCCATCGCGGCGAGCGGGCAGCCCGATGCGCTCGCGCTGATCCACCAGGTGCTGCTGGCCACCGCCTCGGTGCCCATCCTGCTGCCGCCGGTCTACTTCGAGGTGGAGGCGCAGGGCCGGCGCTACCACGAGATGCACATGGACGGCAGCATGACGCGCCAGCTGTTCGTCTCGGCCCCCGGGCTGGACTGGAAGCGCGTGATGCGCGCGCACCACCATCCCGGCGTGCCGGAGTTCTATGCCATCCGCAGCGGGCGCGCGACCTCCGAGTACATGGTGATGCCGCCGCGCGTGACGGCGCTGGGCGAGCACGCGATGTACCTGCTGTCCCAGTCACAGGGGCTGGCCGACCTGTACGTGCTGTACGTGCAGGCGCAGCGGGCCGGCGCGCGCTACCGCGCCGCCTGGATCGGCGACGACTTCGACGCGCCCTGGCACCAGTGGTACGACCCGCAGTACGTGCGTGCGCTGTTCGAGCACGGCCGCACTCGCGCGGCCGCCGGGCGGGTGTGGGCGGAGGCGCCGCCGGGCCTGGACGGGCGCCAGGGCGGCTCGCCCCGTCTCGCCCCCTGATCGAGCCCGTCGTCCGCAAACCGGCGCAGGCTTCCGGCCGGATGCGGTGACGAGCAAGCGGCGCCGGCCTGTTCGTTCCGGCGCGTCCTCGAACGATCGCCTCTCGAAGGGTTCGCCGCGGCGGTTTGCCGCAGCGGCAGATCGCCGCAGTGGAAGTCCGATCCTTCGAACGCGGGGAAGCGGCGATCGGGCTCCTTGCGCCGGCGCTCGTTCGCGCGATGCTGTGTTGCCGGTCAGCCGACTCAAGTCGGCGGCACGGCAAGGGAGCAAGAAATGAACGTCCGCAGACTTCTCGCCCGTGCGCTGGCGGTGCTCAGTGCCGTCGTCTTCAGCACATCCTCCATGGCCGATCTGGCGCGCGTCGGGCCGGTCGACCCGGCCAACGGTTTCCCGACGTGGTACCAGGATCTCAGCGGCCTGGTGCTCGACAAGTGCTTCCCCACCGCGGGCGTCGCCGACGCCGGTTCGGCGCAGCAGAACGCCTGCCTGCTCACGTTCCCCGGCCCCTACACGTTTCCGACGCAGTTCCCGGATGAGTTCTTCTACTTCCGGGCCGTGTCCGACGCGATCACCGTCGGCAGCGGAGCGAACGCCAAGCGCGCGGTCATCGTGCTCGCGCTGGAAGGCGCCTTCGCCAATGGCGCGCCGGCCGCCGGCGACCAACTGGTGTTCACGCGCATCCGTGTCACGGCCGGCGTGCCGGTCGATGGCACCTACACGGTGACGCACCCGTACGGGCAGGAGACCTTCTTCGCGGTGGCCGGCAGCGGCAATCGGGACATCGTCTTCACCGAAGACGTTGGCCTCACCGCCGGCCTGTTCACCGATGCGCTGCGAAGCCGGTTCGGCCCGTTCCTCGTCGCGGCCGACAGCGCCGGCAACGAGCTGCCCCACGTCACGATCAACGGCGCGAAGTTCCTCGCCGACGGCGTGACCCCGGTGCAGGTCAAGGGCGGCCCGTTCGCGAGGAACGCCAATGGCACGAACTTCGTGATGATCTGTGGCAAGGACGAGACCGGCGCCGCGATCACGCTGGGCAACTTCGGACCCAACGCCAACTGCGCGGGCACGAACCTCTGGACGCTGACCGGCCGGGTCCACGACAGCGTGGCCAACCCCATCGGCACCCCGCTCGAGATCGAGCGCGCCACCTACGCGCGCGACGCGAGCGGCACGCGCATCGACGTGCACGCCAGTGCGACGCGGGTGCTGGCCACGCAGCAGGCGCCGCTGCTTTCCATGGCCACGCAGGAGGTCGCGCCGAAGCGTATGGTCGGCCCCGACGCGCTGAACCGCTACTTCGCACAAAGCATCACGGATGCGACGGGTGCCAAGCCGTCGCAGGTGACCGTGACCAACAGCGCGGACACGCCATCGACAGCGGTCGTCGCGCCAGTGGTCGACGTCGTGACGATCACGGCGGCGCACTTCGACGCGGCCTTCGGCCAGCTCACCGTGGAAGCGACGTCGAGCGACAAGGGCTACGGCAGCGCGCCGCCGCCCGCGCTGAGCCTGGTCGGGTTCCCGGCCGCGAGGCAGCAGATCGCCGGCGTGTTCACGGTCGATGGCCTGGCGGTGGCGCCGGCCACGGTGACCGTGCAATCGGAGTACGGCGGCATCGCCTCGGCCAGCGTGGTCAGTTCCACGGTCGGCACGTTCGCCCCGGGCTCTCCGCTGGCCACCGACGACAGCCAGGCCTACAGGCTGGTTGCCGGCTCCTTCCAGCCGTGGCCGTCGAAGCCGACCCCTTGAAGCCGGTGACCTTCCTCGTGCTCAACAACGACGTGCCGGCCAGCGGGACGGTGCTCGATCCGCTCTCGGTCACGATCCTGGCGCCCGGCGTCACGCCGGGGCTCGGGACGGCGGTCAAGAATGCCGACGGCACCATCACCTTCACCCCGGGCAGCGTGGCCGGAACCGCCAGCTTCAAGTACATGGTCAACGCCGTGGGCGTGACCGGGGCCTCGAACCCGGCCACGGTCAACATCACGCTGGTGGGCGCGGCAGCCCCCGTGCCGATCGCCAATCCCGACGGCCCGGTCAACGTGGCGCAGAACCAGTCCACCTCCATCAGCGTGCTGGCCAACGACAGCGGCAACGGCGGTACGCTGGACCCGGCGACCGTCACGACCAGCAGCGTGCAAGGGGGGGCCACCGCGGTGAACCCCACCACCGGCGCGGTGAGCTTCACGGTGCGAAACCAGTTCCGCACGCCCCCGCACACCGAATCCGGCGCCGATCCCTCCGGTTCCTGCCCCGAAGAGTACTGGCACTGGAACAACAGCGCCAAGAGCCTGTGGTGGTGCGTCGAGGGGAG
>Ga0209172_10006733_pt1 | contig 12479 bp, 8 predicted proteins | sample LarsenN4metaG_FD_184113 | JGI IMG/M metagenome (GOLD analysis project Ga0209172, IMG submission 184113) | Hot spring sediment bacterial and archeal communities from British Columbia, Canada, to study Microbial Dark Matter (Phase II) - Larsen... ... | reverse complement strand
TTTCGGGTCGCGCAGGTACTGGAAGCGCTCGCCCGTGTGAGGAGTCAGATAAACGCGGCCGATCTGCCCGGGCGGAAGCTCGCGATGCTCGGCGTCCAAAATCTTCACCTGCGAGCCCGCGATCGGCCGTCCGACGGTGCCGGGGCGCTCGAGCCACTCCGTCGGACTCACGATGCACCCTTGCACTTCCGTGGCGCCGTACGACTCCCAAATGATCGGGCCCCACCAAGCGAGCATGCGGCGCTTCACGTCGGGCGGGCACGGTGCCCCACCGTGAATGACGAACTTGAGCGTCGCCGTGGAATAGCGCCGGCGAACGTCCTCGGGCAGCTTCAAGAGCCGCACGAACATCGTCGGCACCATGAACGCCGTCGTCACGCCGCGATCGTCGATCGTTTGCAAGAGCGAGCGCGGCTCCCAACCGTCCATGAGCACGACGCGATGCCCCATCTCGAGCGCGACGACGGCGCCGTCGAGCGGCGCCGCGTGATACAGCATCGACGAGACGAGATGCACGTGACCCGACTCGATCTCCACGCCGAGGGAGCGGTGCCACGCGACGAACTTGGCGCGTGCGCGGCTCGCTCCCTCGAGCGGCAAGCGAACCGCCTTCGGCCTTCCCGTCGTCGCGGACGTGTAGGCGAGGACGCGGCCGACGGGGCGCTGCACGGCGAGGTGCGCGGGAGCGCCGCTGAAGTGTTCGAGCGGCACGAAGCCGTCGGCGTCGCCGAGAGCGACGCGCACGATGTCTGAGGAGCCGATCGCCGCGAGGCGCCGCGCGCCGAGCCGTGCGTGCGCGAACACGACCTTGGCGCCGCTGTTCGACAGGATGTACTGGATCTCGGGCGCGGCCAGGTGCCAGTTCACGGGCACGACGTAAAGCCCCGCGGCGAGCCCCGCCAAATGCGCGGCCAAGAACTCGGCGCAGTTCGGCGCGACGATCGCGATCGCGTCGCCGGGCGCAAGCCCTGCGGCGACGAGCGCGCCGGCCGTGCGGTCGACGAGGTCGAGCAAAGCGCCGCGCGTCCACTCTCGGCCGCTCGGGTCGATGACCGCCACGGCGTCCGGCGAACGGGTGGCGAAGTAGCGAAAGCCGAACGGTTTCATGGGCTCGACGGTACGGCGCCGCGTTCGACTCGCCCATGCACGAACTTCGGCAGTGCGTGCAGATTCTCGCGCGCCGTTCGCTGCGCGATTTCTCTTGGCATTCGCCGGAAACGCGGCTTGCACACGGCCGTTATCGCGCGTTCGATCGCGCGATGAACATGGAAGAGCTCGCCGATCCCGCTTTGCTCGCGCACTTGCTCGCCAAGCGCGGGCCCGCCGCACGCGGGCGGGTGAGCGTCGCATTCGCCTTCGGCTCGCACGTCGCGGCGGCGAACGCCGGCGGCGCGTCCCCGGCGGAGCGGTGGCCGATCGGCTGCGTCGCGAAGTTGCTCACGGCGACGCTCGTGCGCCGCGCCGCCGCGCGCGGCATCCTCGACCTCGACGGCGCCGTTGCGCCGCCGCTAGGCGATGCCGGCGAGGCGCTACGCGGCGTGACGTTGCGGCATTTGCTCGAGCACACGCACGGTCTCGACGATTCGCTGCTCGCGCCGCCGCGCTATGCGCACGGCTGCATCGATCGAGCAGAGCTCGTGCGGCGAGTCGGCGCGCTCGAGCGGTTCGCGCGTCCCGGTGTCGCCTACAGCTACGGGCACGCCGGTGCATGGCTCGCCGCGGCGATTCTCGAGCGCGCGCACGATCGTCCATTCGCGGCGCTCGTGCGCGAGGATCTGCTGCGGCGCCTCGGCTTCGAAGGCGCCGCGTCGCTCACGAGCTTGGCGCTCTGCGCTGCGAGCGGGGTGAAGCTCACGTTGACGGCCGAACAACTTGCGCGCTTCGGTGTGCACGCACTGACGGGCGACGGCGCGCTCGCCGGGGCCCCGATCAGTCCGCTGCCGGGTTGGCACCCGCTCGAGCGCGGCGTGTGCTTGGGCTGGAAGTACGCCGGGGCGGGCTGGTTCGGCCACCAATCCGTTTGGCCGCGAGCATCGATCCTCCTGCGCGTGCAGCCGGAGCGGCGGCTCGCGCTCGTCGTCATTGCGAGCGAGGAGCCGGCCGCGCTCGTCGCGCTCACCGTTTTCGGCGCTGCGCTCGCGGAGTTGTTCGAGTGGCAGCCGTTGCCGGGGCCCGACGACGCGAGCGATGCGGCCGGCTCGGCGGACGCGCCGGGCACGTACACGCAAGCCGCGCGCGCCGTGACGATCGCGCGGGAGGCGAGCGGGTTGCGCGCAGCAACGTGGGAGCGCGACGAGCGCGGCGCACCGTGCGGTGCGCCTACGCGTGCGTCGCTCGTTCCGGTCCGCGGCGTGCTGTTCGGCAGGCCGGCAAGGGAGCACCTGCCATACGCGCAGCTCGTCACGAGCGAAGGCGGTGCGCGCTGGCTCTGGAACGGGCGCTACTTGCTGCGGCGCGCGTAGGCCGTCAAACCGCCACGCGGCGGTAGGCGGAAAGACCGAGCATCAGGGCCATCCCGTCGTCTTCGGGCGCGGCGAAGAAGCCGACCGAGAGCTGCGGCACCGGCGAGCGAAGCGCGAGCCGGCCTGCGGCGTCGAGCGACAGCTCCGCCGTTAGCGTTTCGCGCCGGTGCTCACGGCCGATCGTCAAGACGAGGTGCTCGTCCTCGCAGTGCGCGCGGACGACCCCGCCGCCGGGCCCCAGGTACGTGCCTTGCAAGCGTGCGAGGTCGAGCTCGAAGGGCGCCGACGCCTGGCGTGGCACGCGGCGCACGAGCTCGCTCGCGATCGTCGAGAGCACGAAGTCGCGAACGTGCGGCGCCGTGGCGTTCAGCGCCACGGCCATGGCGATACCCGTTTCGGCGTCGAATCGAAGCCCGAGGCACTGGCCGGCGGAGATTCCCGTGTTGCCGCGGCACTTGTCGCGCAGCTCCGCCGTGCCGAGCCCGAAGGCGACGGGCAAGAGCTCGCTCAACGGGCCGCCCACGCACGGCGGCAGACGAACGACGGACGTCGCGAGCGCGCCGAGCGTGCGATCGGACAGCAAACGCGCGTCGCGCCGCTGTACGCCGAGCGCGCTCTCCGCTATCGCGAGCAAGTCGCCGAGCGTGACGGTGAAAGCCGAAAAAGCCGGCAGCCAGAACGGCGCGATCGTCGGCGCCGTGTCGAGCGGCACGAAGCTCCGCGACGCGCCGTCGAAGCCGTGGCGCCCGGCGTCGCGCTCATCGGCAGCTCCGCCGAAAATGCCGGGCTCGATCTCGAGCGGCAAGAGCAGTCGCGAGACGAGCAGGTCGAGGCTCGGCTGTCCCGTGACGCGGCGCACCACTTCGCCAAGCAATACGGACTCCGTGTGCTCGTAGCTGAAGACCGTTCCGGGCGCGAACAATGTCGGCGCGTTTTCGAGATAGCGAACGAAGCCGTCCCAGTCGTCGACACGCGTCGCCTCGTCGAGGATGTGGGTGCCGCGATAGCCGCTCGTGTGCGACAGCAAGTGCGCGATGCGCACGTGTCGGCCATGGTGCGTGCGGCGTAGCTCGGGCACGTACTCCGCGACCGAAGCGCCAAGCTCGAGAACGCCGCCGTTGGCAAGCTCGAGCACGAGCATCGCCAGGAGCAGCTTCGTCGCGCAGCCCAAGTGATAGCGGGAATCGGCGCCGAGCGGCAACGCGCGGCCTGCGCTGCGCGTCCCGGCATAGATCTCGAGCCGTTCGCCGGCGATGCTCACGCCGACGCCGATTCCCGGAACACCCGTCTCGCGCTGTACGCGCTCGGCGAATTGAAAGAGCTGCGGCCGCAGCGCTTGTAGGTCGATCATGTCGTCAGCCTCGAAGTTCCGTTTCGATCGGCGGACTAGATCATGAACGCGCGCGCGTCGCCGTAGCCGTTTCCGGTTGCCTTGCACAGAATTGCTGCGTCACGGGAGCGGCGGCGGCTCGTAAGATTTCGAAACAAGGAGAGAGCCGGCGTATGGACACGCAGCAGCCGCTGTTTCGAGCAGCCGCCGTCGCAGCGCGCAAACGCGACGGCCTCGGCGCGATCGTGCTCGTCCGGCCGATTTCGTTTGCGTTCCTGACCGCGTTCGCGGGCGCGATCGCGGGCGCGTTGGTCTCGCTCGCCTGCTTCGCGAGCTACACGGCGCACGCTACGCTGCGCGGACGCCTCGTGCCGGAGCACGGTGTCATCGAGGTCACGAGCCGGCAGGCAGGCACGATCGTCGAGAGGCGTGCCGGCGAAGGCGAGCAAGTAATAGCCGGAGACGCGCTGCTCGTCCTGGCCAGCGAGCGGCTCACGCGCTCGGGGGCGGCGCTCGCGGCGGCCGTCGATGCCGAGCTCGATCGGCGCCGCGCGAGTCTTACGGCGCAGATCGACAACACGCGAGAGCTCGAGGTCACGGAGCGGGCGGCGCTGCTTGCCCGCCGTGCGGGGCTCGAGGCGGAGACGGCGAGCCTCGCCGAGGCGCTGGCAGCGAAACGGCGGCGGGTTGCGCTCGCCGAGCGCGCGGCGCAGCGCTATGCCGACGTACGCGCGCGCGGCTTCCTGTCCGAAGAGCAGTGGGCCATGCGCGAGGCCGAGCTGCTCGAGCAGCAGAGCGGCCTCGAGGCGCTCGAGCGCGAGGGCGCGGCGCTCGCGCGGCTGGCCGCCGAGCTCGACGAGCGCATCGCGACGCTCGAGCCGCGCTATGCGAACGCCGTTGCCGAGCTCGAGCGCGCACTGGCGGCCACGGAACGCGAGCTCGTAGAGAACGACGCGCGCCGCGCGACGGTCGTGACGGCGCCGCAGTCGGGCACGCTGACCGGCGTCGCGGCGGATGTCGGCCAGCCGGTCGAGCCGGGCGCCGTTCTCGCGCGCATCGTGCCGAACGAGGCGACGCTCGCGGCCGAGCTGTTCGCGCCGAGCCGCGCCGTGGGTTTCGTCGCCATCGGCGATTCGGTGCGGCTGCGGTACGCAGCCTTTCCCTATCAGAAATTCGGGCACGCCGAGGGTACCGTGACGGCCGTGTCGGCCGCGGCAGTCGCAAGCGACATCTCCGGCTCGGGAGAGCCGCTGTATCGCGTGACGGTGGCGCTCGCGTCGCAGACCGTTCGAGCGTATGGCGAGCCGCGCCGCCTCCTGCCGGGCATGGCCGTCGAAGCCGACGTGCTCGGCGAGCGGCGGCGCCTCTACGAATGGGTGCTCGAGCCCCTGTACGCGCTCGCTGGGCGCATCGGCTAACGGATGGTCGGCCTCTAGGTGGCGCCGCGCGGCGGGCCGCGGCTATGCTTTGCCGCGCCATGACGACTACCCAGACGGCGACCGGCGCGGTCGTCGACTTCATTCAACGCGCCCGGTACGCCGAGCTCCCCGCGGAAGCGGTCACGATCGCGAAGCGCTGCATCGTCGACGGCCTCGGCGTCATGCTCGCGGGCGCGACGCAGGACGCCGGCCGCATTCTTCGCGAGCACGTGGAGGGCACCGACTCGCGCAGCGCCGCGACGGTCTTCGGCCCGCGGCCGTTCAAGACGGGCTCGGCGCCGGCCGCGCTCGTGAACGGCACGGCCGGCCACGCGCTCGACTGGGACGACACGCAGCTCGCGACGAGCGCGGACCGCATCTTCGGCTTGCTCACGCACCCGACGATGCCGCCGCTCGTCGCCGCGCTCGCCGTCGGCGAGCCGCGCAAGATCTCGGGAACGCAGTTCCTCGAGGCTTTCCTGACGGGCTTCGAGGTGGAGTGCAAGATCGCCGAGGCGATCAGTCCGGCGCACTATAAAAACGGCTTCCACTCGTCGGGCACCGTCGGCACGTTCGGCGCGGCCGTCGCGGCCGCGAAGCTGCTCGGGCTTAACGCGGCGCAGACGGCGCACATGCTTAGCGTAGCGGCGAGCTCGGCGTCCGGCATTCGCGTGAGCTTCGGCAGCATGACGAAGCCGCTGCACGTGGGCCGCGCGGCGCAGAACGGCGTCACGGCCGCGGAGCTTGCGGCACGCGGCTTCACGGGAGGCAAGGACGCGCTCGATCCGCCGTGGGGCTTCTTCCAGACGTTCAGCCACGGTGAAGGCTACGATCCTAAGCGCATCGTCGGCGTGCTCGGCAACCCGCACACGATCGTCTGGCCGGGAGTGTCGATCAAGCCGTATCCGTGCGGCGTGCTCGGCCATCCGACGATGGACGCGATGCGCCGCTTGGTGCTGCAGCACGACGTAAAGCCTGATCAGATCGCGGCCATTCGCGTGCGCGCGGGCTCGAACATCCTGAATCCGCTGCGCTACCCCATCGCCACGAACGAGCTCGAGGCGAAGTTCTGCCCCGCGTTCATGGTCAGCGCGATCGCGCTGCGCCGCAAAGCCGGCATCCACGAGTTCAACGACGAGTTCGTCCGGAGCGAGCCCGTGCAGGCGCTGATGCGCAAGGTCGAGCGAATCCTCGATCCCGAGATCGAGGCCAAGGGCTGGGAGAAGATCCGGAGCACGGTCGAGGTGGATCTCGTCGACGGCCGCAAGCTCGTCGAGCACGCCGACGAGCGCTACCGCGGCGGGCCGGACCTGCCCTTCACGCGCGACGAGCTCTACGAGAAGTGGAGCGATTGCGCGTCGCTCGTGCTGCCGAAGACCGCCGTCGACGAGGTGTTCGAGCTCGTCGAGCGCTTGGAGCGCGTCGACGACGTCTCGCGGCTCGTGCGCGCGCTGACGGCGACGGCCGCCGGCCAATAGGCGCCGCGCGATGAGCCTCGCGTGGGTCTCCGTCGCAGCGCTCGTCCTGGCCGTCACGCTGAGCTGCACCACGACGATCAACGTCGGCATCCTGTCGCTCGCGCTGGCGCTGCTCGTCGGCGTCGGCCTCGCGGGCATGACGCCGGGCGAGGTTATCGAAGGCTTTCCCGTCGATCTCCTCGTCACGCTCGTCGGCGTCACGCTGCTCTTCGCGATCGCCGAAGTGAACGGCACGCTCGCGCGGTTCACGGAGCGCGCCGTGCGGCTCTGCCGAGGGCACGCGGGCGTGCTGCCCGTGATGTTCTTCCTCGTGGGCTTCGTGCTCGCCACGATTGGCGCAGGCGCCACGCCTGCGAGCGCCTTGCTCGCGCCGCCGGCGATGGCCGTCGCGGCGCGCGCCCAAGTGCCGCCGCTCTTGATGGCGATCATGACCGGAAACGGTGCGCTGGCCGGCACGCTGTCGCCGTTCGCGCCGACGGGCATCGTCGCGCACGGCGTCATGGAGCGGATCGGGCTCGGCGGCGTCGAGTGGTGGACGTTCGCCTACAACGCGTTCGCGCACGCGCTGGTCGGCGTCGGCGGATTCCTGCTGCTCGGCGGCTGGAAGCTCTTCCGCCGCGGCGCCGCGCGCGCCGACGCTGCGGAAGTCGAGACCGCGGAGCGTATGAGGGCGCGGCACTGGCTCACGGCGGCCGGGATCGCGGCGTTGATCGTCGCCGTGGCGGGGTTCGGGTTGAACGTCGGAATGGTCGCGCTGATCGTCGCGCCGGCGCTCGTGCTGCTGCGCACCGTCGACGAGTCGAAAGCCATCGCGCGCATGCCGTGGGCCGTGATCCTGATGGTCACGGGTGTGACGGTGCTGGTCGCGCTCTTGCAGAAGACCGAAGGCCTCGCGCTGATCACGACGGGCATCGCGAACCTGTCGAATCCCGCTACGATCGAGCCGATCGTCGGCTTCGGCGTGGGCCTCGTCTCCGTCTACAGCAGCACGTCCGGCGTCGTGTTGCCGGCGTTCCTGCCGATCGTGCCCGAGCTCGCCGAGCGGCTCGGCGGGCTCGATCCGCTGCCGATCGCGTGGTCGATGAACGTGGCCGCGAGCCTCGTCGATCTGTCGTCGTTGTCGACGGTCGGCGCGCTGTTCATCGCGGGCGCAGCGGCCGGCACGGACACGCGGAAGCTCTTCAACGGCCTCTTGTTCTGGGGGCTGTCGATGTCGCTGGTCGGCGCAGCGCTTGTTTACGTGCTGTTCGGCTGAGAGAAACTCGACCGGCGCCCATCGCTTCGAGCTCGCCGCTCCACCCAGACCCGCGCAGCCTTCGAGCGGCATCCTTGCTCAGCGGTCTATCGGGAACTGTGCGTAACGCGAAGTTGACCGCCTCGCACTTCGTCTGAAGACCGTAGCGCTGCATGACCGCGGCGCAAGCGTCTTCGTCGCTGTTGATGCTTCTATCTGTCATACGCCGAGGATACGCCGGCGGCGTGAATGACCAACGTGTTCGAATGAAGCGAGTCGAGGCTGAGACTTTCCGCCGATACGTTCATATGCTAGCGTATCCTAGCAAATGGACTGCATAGGTGTTCCCGCCGACGCGTCAAGCTTGATTTACCTGGCAAAGGCAGACGCGTTTCGGGAAGCACACTCGAGCGTGGGAATGCTGCTGGCGCCCCCAGCTGTGTGGCAGGAGGCCGTCGAGGCTGGTATCGACAAGGGAATAGCCGATCCTCAGCGCATCTTGAGCGCCCAGAGCGCCGGATGGGTCCGAGCGACGCCGATCGGTGCGCAGCGCGAACACACCGCTCGTGTGCTAGCGCGGCAGTATCGGCTCGGGCGTGGAGAGACCCAGGTGCTTGCGATGGGGAAGCGCGCGACTCGTGTCCTCATCGATGACCTACGAGCGGTCCGCGTAGCTGTGGCGCTCGGCTTTACGCCGGTGTCGACCGTCCTACTGCCCGTGCTTGGCGTACGGGAGAGAGGTCTTTCGCGTCAGGTGGCCATGGACATGCTGAGACGGCTGGCGGCGGTAGTCACTCTACCCGCACAGCAGTTGCAGCGACTCGAGGCCATGTTGGGAGAGAGACGATGAAAACCGAGCAGGTGAACTTGAGGCTCGAAGCAGACCTGATTTCCGCTCTCGAGCGCGCCGCGAAAGAGGAATACTTGGACCGCGGCACGATGATTCGCAAACTGTTACGCATGGCACTGGAGCAGCGGAACGTCGATCGCGCGTTGCAGCAATACCAGTTGGGCGAGATCTCGATCGGCCGCGCCGCCGAGGAAGCCAGGTTGACGCATTGGGAAATCCTCGATCTCGCGCGGCGGCGCGGCATCGCCTATCAGCTTGATCTTGACGACATGACCGAAAGGCTCTCGTTGCCCGCAGAACCTCCCCCTCGCGTCGCGGAAAGCACTAGCCGGTACAACGTGCGGAAAGCGCGTGCGCACCCAACGTCCACGAAAATGCGCGGCGCAGCGCGAGCGTCCGACGCCGTGCCGCTACCCGACTTCCGCCCTCGGCCGGGCGGTGTCTTGCTCGTGGGCTTGAACGCCGCGCCCAAATCCGCCGCGGCCGGGCACTACTATCAAGGTCGACTAGGCAAGCGGTTGTGGCAGCGGCTCGCTAACGCAGGGCTATTGCCGGACGCCGTTCCAGGCGAGGAGGACACAGCGTTCGTCGCGGCTGGGCACGGACTCACGGACCTGGTCAAGCGCGTGACGCAAAGCGCACGCGATCTGGAACGTGACGAGTTGCGTCGAGGGGTGGACGAGCTCCGCGAGAAGGTGCGCGCGTGGCAACCGGGTTTGGTGGTCTTCGTGTTCCGGCAAGTGGCGAGCCTTGTCGTCGGTCCCGATGTTTCGCCTGGCCCGGGCGCTCCGTTCGAGGGCGCGCCGACGTTCCTCTTGAGCGGGCCTTATGCGCCTAAGGACGAGACCGATAGAGTCGATGCGCAGCTACGTGACGTGCTTTCAGCGGTATTTGCCGAGGAGGGTCGTGTCGTCACGAGCCAGCGCGTGACGGAGGGCGACCTCGAGGCCGGGATCATCCGCTTGCCGCGAGAAGCCAAGGCCCTCTTACCGTCGAAGCGGTGCGAAGTATCGACGCTGCTCCGCGGTGCTCCGCTGACGGCGAAATACGATCCCAAGCTGGGCGCGAGCCGCGACCGATCGGGTGTCCTGCGATTCGGGAAAGGAGCGCTGTCGAGGCTGGTCGCGACCGGCGATCGGCTTCGATTGTCGAAGGGCCGCGACGATCGTCTCCACCTCGATTGACGGGTCCGAACCAAAGCCCGCGGCTGGCGAGTATGCGCCGATGCGCGGACAGCCGCCCCGATCGCGTAAAGCCTGCCGCAGGGCGCGGACAGCCGCCGTCTGACTTTGGGAGGCATCCTGCATGCCGTCGAGGAGCAGCTTCAGCGGCAGCTGCGGCAGGAGCTCGCTTCGCGGGATCTCGGCGTAGCTCTCGCGGCCGCGCTCGCCGCGCAAGGCGAAGAACTTGAGCGTGCCGCGCTCGTAGTACCACACCTCACGGACGCCGAGCTTGCGGTAGACCTCGAGCTTGTCGATGCCGCCCGAGGTCCAGATGACTTCGATCGCGATGTCCGGCCGATCGCGCTGACTCGTCGCACGTCGGTTCACGGTGTAGCACTCGTCGGGTTCGGCGCCGCGCTTGGCTCGCTTCTTCTTGAGCGTCCAAGAGCCGTACCCTTCGAGATCCACTTGGGCTTCCTCGGCCCACGTCTCGAGCAGGCGCGCGAAGCGCGTCTTGTCGATCTCGTGGTATTGCGACGGCGACACGAGCTCGATGAGCCCCTCGAGATACGTGATCCGCGGTACGGACGACTCGCCGCGCATCGCGAGCAGGCGCTCGTAGTCTTCCCACGATCCGTGCAAGTGGACGAAGTGATCCATCGAGTCCGGATCCGGCGGCTTGGCCAGAGGACGTGCAGCGCTCATGGCCGAAAGGCTAGCACGACGAACCGCGACCGCGCCGGCCGCGAATCCGCGCAAGGTCGCCAGAAATGGGCCAAGACGGCCGCGCGGAAGCCGATACCTCGCCGTGACGGGTTCACTCGCGCCGAAGCGAAATGGCAGGATCGACCGTTGCAGCGCGCTTCGCGGGCAGCAGCGCGGCCGTCAGCGCGACGAGCGCGAGCGCGAGCGCGACGACGGCGAACGTCGCGGGGTCCGTTGCACTGGTCTGATAGAGCAGCCCGCGCAGCAACCGCGTGAGGCCGGACGCCGCGGCGAGGCCCAAACCCAAGCCCGCAATCACGGGCAGCATCGCTTGCCCGAGCACGAGCCGAAGCACCGAGCGCGCGTCGGCGCCGAGCGCCATGCGGATGCCGATCTCGCCGGTGCGCTGCGCCACCGTGAACGCGACGACGCCGTAGATGCCGATCGCGGCGAGCACGAGCGCGAGCGCCGCGAACGCTCCGAGCAGCGCCGTGTAGAAGCGCTCTTCCTCGAGCGACGCGCCGATCACGTCGGTCATCGAGCCGATGCGCGGCGGCGGCACGTTCGGATCCGCTTCGCGGACTATCGTGTCGAGCACGTTTCGGCCGAGCGTGGCGCCATCCGCCGTGCGCACGACGATGCCGCCAAGCGCCCACACGCCGCTCGGGCCGTTCGCGTCGAGCTCGATCGCCGGCGTTTGCGCGCGCGGCACGTAGAGCGTCTCGCGCCCCGCCTGGCGGAGCCCGAACGCGCGCTGGTCCGCGACGACGCCGACGATCTCGCGCGGCGGATCCACGAAGCCCTCCACGGTTTCGCCTTCGTAGACCCCGATCGCGACACGTTGCCCGATGGGATCGGCGTCGCCGAAGTACCGGCGCGAGAACGCTTCGCTGACGATGACGACGGGCGCCGCGCCCGCCGCGTCGTCGGCCGCCGTGAACGTGCGCCCGCGCACGATCGGTACGCGGAGCGTCTCGAAATAGCCGGGCGAGACCGTGTGCCATTGCGGCTCGCCGCTTAGCTCCGGCCGCCCGGCGATCGACATCGGGAAGTTGAACTGGCCGCGCAGCGGCAGCATCGACGTCGCGCCGGCCGCCACGACGCCGGGCAACGCGCGGATGCGCTCGAGCGCGCGCTGCTCGAAGGCCGCCAGCTGCTCGACCGTGTAGCTCTCCGGCGTGCGCACGAGCTCGAGCGCCGTGACGCCGTCGGCCTCGAACCCCGGATCGACGGCCGTGAGCTTAGCGAGGCTCGCGAGCGTGAGGCCGGCGCCCGCGAGCAGCACGACGGCGATCGCCACCTCGCTCGCGACGAGCGACGAGCGAAGGCGCCGCGCTCCTGCCCCGCCGGCGCGTGCGGAGCTTCCGCCGTCGCGAAGTGCGATGCTCGGGTCGGCCTGGCGCGCGTGGCCGGCGGCCGCGAGCCCGAACAGCACGCCGGCTGCAACGGCGGCGCCGATCGTCGCAGCGCACACGCGCAGATCGAGCCCGATCTCGGCCGCGCGCGGCAGTCCGGCCTCGCCCGTGATCATGATCTGCTCCGGGCGCGCCAGGCCGCCCGGCGCGAGCGCGAGCAGCACCTCGAGCGTCCACTGGCCGATCAGGAGCCCGAGCCCCGCCGCAACCAGCGCGACGACGAGGTTCTCGGTAACGAGCTGTCGCGCGATCCGGGCTCGGCCGGCGCCGACGGCGGCCCTGATCGCGAGCTCGCGCATGCGCGCGGCCGAGCGCGCGAGCAGCAGGTTCGCGACGTTCGCGCAGGCGATCAGCAACACGAAGCCGACGGCGCCGAGCAAGAGCCACAGCCGCGCCGCCGTGCGGCCGACGTGCACGTCGGCGA
>Ga0209172_10006729_pt1 | contig 12486 bp, 11 predicted proteins | sample LarsenN4metaG_FD_184113 | JGI IMG/M metagenome (GOLD analysis project Ga0209172, IMG submission 184113) | Hot spring sediment bacterial and archeal communities from British Columbia, Canada, to study Microbial Dark Matter (Phase II) - Larsen... ... | reverse complement strand
GCGCCCGTCCCGATCATTCCCTGAAACTGGCTCAGTTCGCCGCTGACAGGAGTCTGTCCGTTCCAGATATGCTCGGGCAGGATGTACGAGCCAGCCAAACCTTCGTTAAGGAAAAACGGCTGTGGTTCCTTGAGTTTGATGGTTAAGCCGTAATCGCCATTCGGTTGCATACTCTCGATCGCGGCGAGGTTGTTTGCGCGGCCTGCGGCGATGAGGAAGTTGTAACTGAAGATCACATCTTCCACGTTGAAGTCTTCGCCGTCGTGCCACTTCACACCTTCGCGCAGGGTCACCGTCCACGTGAGGCCGTCCTCACTTGGCGTGGCAGATGTCGCCAGCGAAGGAATCGGTTCGAGGTCAGGTGTGCGGATGTACAGAGAGTCGTAGACCCATCCGACCATCCAGAAACCGATGAAGGTGTTGAAGTTGGCGGGTGTGATGGGTCCCTCATCATTATCGATCAACAGCGTGAGCGGTGCCGCGGGCGCTTCGGTCGGAGCCTCTGTTGGCTCTTCGGTTGCAACCGGAGCGGCAGTCTCGACCGGCGCGGCTGTCTCTAACGCGGCAGGTCCGCAAGCGGACAACAGAACCGCGATGCACAGCAGACTGACGATCAGCATCTTGAATTTGGCGTCCATGGTTCTCTCCTTTTTACATGATGTTCTTACCCGTTAATACGTCCATCATCCTGCAAATGGATTAATCAATGGCTGCTTTACGCGAATGACCAAAGTACCACCGCTGAGTTACAATATTGCGGGTTTTGGAGCAATCTCAGTTGAAGCCATCCACCGATTCTGAACTTGCGCAACAAGTTGCCGCACGCGACGAGCACGCCTTCCTCGCGCTCTACGATCGATTCGCCTCCCGCGTCTACGCGTTGACCATGCGCGTGCTGGGCGATGCGATGCTGGCGGAGGAAGCCACACAGGATACCTTCCTGAAGCTATGGAGCCGCGCGAGGCAGTTTATCCCGAGTCAGGGTGAACTTTCCTCATGGTTATTGACCATTGCCCATCACACCGCGCAGGATCGTTTACGCTTGGAAAGCCGCCGCCTGCCGGCCTCCAACGCGCGAGACCCCGAAGAAACGTGGCGGGTCGTCACTGATGAAGCCACCTCCGGTTCCGAAGCGCGCTGGCGAAGTTTGTATTTCGCCGTGCAATCCCTCCCGCTCGAACAACGCCAATTGATCGACCTCGCCTATTACAAAGGCATGAGCCAGAGCGAGATCGCCGAGGTCTTGAACCTGCCGCTTGGCACGGTCAAGACGCGCCTGCGCGCCGCGATGCAATCGCTGCGAAGGGAGTGGCTCGATGAAACGGAAAAGTAAATCTAACGTCATGAATTGCGGCGTACTTAAGTGTAGAGAGTCGTAACCCATGTTGCGAGAACACTGTAAACCATATCAGGAGAATCTTCCCGCATACAGCCTCAGCGCGCTGGATGCAGATGAACTTGTCGCGCTCGAAGTGCATCTTCAAACTTGTGAAGAGTGCAAAACAGAATTGGCGGACTATCAAACCATCGGAACAGGACTCCTGCACGCGCTCCCGCCTCAGATTCCCCCTGCACGCCTGCGGCGCACCCTGCCGGTTCGACTCGCCTCCGGTTCCAACCGGACCGTGAACCTGCCCCAACTCTTCAAGCGATTCCCACTCGGGCGATTCGTCAATGCCGCATTGATGTCGATTCTCGTGGTCTCGAATATTTTCGCAATACTTCAGATCCGTGAATTACGACAAGAACAAGCCGCACTGACAGAAAGATTATCCGCCGAACGGGCGGCAATCGGCATGTTGGCGTATCCGAACACACAAATCCACATGATCGTGCCGGACGTGCAAAACCTGACCGGCTCGGTTTTGGTGGATAAAGACAGACCGATGGCGGTGCTCCTCCTTTGGAACCTCCCCCGGCTGGATGCCACACAGAGTTATCAGATCTGGCTGGTCAATGCACGCGGGGATCGCATCAGCGCGGGGTTCATCCTGCCCGCAGACGGAGAGTTCACGACGGCGTTGGTCCAATCCGCTGTACCGTTGGGCGAATTCATCGCCATTGGAGTCACAGTCGAACCGGCGGGCGGAAGCGAGCAGCCTACCGGCGAGCGCCTGCTGGTGGTCGAGTTATGACGAGACAAAATCCGCGAACTCCCGAACGAAGCGCGGCTTGTTGAACTGCAGCGCGTTTTGAACGGCACGCGCGGGGGAAAATCCGTCGAAGGTTTTTTCGAATCGTTGGGTCGCTTCGATCAAACTTTCGACTGTTTGTTCTTCAAAAAACAGCCCTGTCACATTTTCGATCACCGTTTCTCTCGCGCCGCCTGAGCCGTAGGCAATGACGGGACATCCCGCCGCCTGTGCCTCGACGATGGCGATGCCGAAATCCTCCTCCGCCGCGCAGACGAAGGCGCGCGCGTTGCCGAGAAGTTCAGCCACTTTTTCATCGCTTTGAAACCCCGTAAATGAAATATTCGTTTCAGCGATCGACTTCAAGCGCGGCAGTTCGGGTCCATCGCCTACAATGAGGAGAGGGATATGCAATCGGTTGAATGCTTCCACGATCAAATCAACTCGTTTGTGTGGGACAAGTCGTGTGACTGTGATGAAATAATCTTCGCGTTGCGGGCTCGGACGAAACCGATCCACTTCCACGGGCGGATGGATGACGCGCGCCTCACGCCCGTAGGCGCGGCGAATCCGCTGGGAGACGGTTTGCGAATTGGTGGCAAACGCATGGACGCGTGACGCGGCTTTCTGATCCCATGCGCGGAAGAGGCGCATCATCCAGGTGAAAGCCGGGTTTTTCGTCCACCCCGAATCTGTCCATGCGTAGCGCATGGGTGTGTGCGTGTACGAGACATGACGTGCGCCGTTGTGATTGTTCGCGCCGTTCGCTACAGCGTAATTGAAAGAAACTACGATATCATAATGGTGAAGATTGATCCTCTCGATGGTTGTGGGCATCAACGGGAGAAGCAAACGATGATGTCGGTGAGCGAAGGGGAGCGAATCGAGCCATGAAGTCTTTATGGCTCGATTCGCGATCGGCGATTGGGCGAACACATTCTTATTGTAGATGAGTGTGATGATATCAGAGTGTGGGTACGCTTCCAGCGCGGCGAACAACACTTTTTCCCCGCCGCCGATGGATGGCAATGTATCGAGCACGAACGCGATGCGCGGCTCAGAGTTCATTCAGTGTGTTCCAGATTCGATCGGCTGTGGTTTGCCACGAAAATTTCGACGCGTGCGCCAGTCCTTTTTCAATGAGTGATGCGCGGAGGGGATTGTCGCTTAAACACAGTTGCATCGTGTTTGCGAGGGTATCAGGCTTTTCTAAACTGAAAATTAATCCTGCATCGCCGACCACTTCAGGCAACGCCCCACCATCCGAAACAATGACCGGCGTTCCGCACGCCATGGCTTCGAGCGCAGGCAAGCCGAATCCCTCGTCAAACGAAGGAAGAACGAACAGTTTGGAGTTGGCGTACAGACCCGGTAGATCTTCGTCTGGGACGTAATTGAAAAAGCGGATTCGTTCCTCGCCAAGGAATTTGACCGAACGAAACACTCTTCCAGATTCCCCCGCAATGACCAGCCACGTATCTTTGAAATCATCTTTGACCTGATGCCATGCGCGCATCAAAGCATGAAGATTCTTGCGTGGCTGGATCGAACCGACGAATAGAATATATTTCTTAGGGAATTCGATCACACATTGTTTTGCTTCAGGATGAAAAACCGATGTGTCTACTCCGTTGGGCGTGACGATGATGTTCTTGACCCCAAATCGTTCCCTCACCTTTTGCTTCACAAATTCAGACGGCGTGAAAATGACGCGAACACGTTTGGCAAGAATCGGCAAAAATAAACGATACCACGCCGAATAACTTCGTGCGAACCATTCGGGATGTTCGAGTGGACTCAGATCATGGATGGTTAGCGCCTGGTTCCGAACTGCAAGTGGTCCCGAATTGGCGGGCGACCACAAAACCGTATCCCGATTCAATGTTGCTGGCAGAACGAATTGCTCCCACAGGTGGCCTGCCAGTCCCTGCGATCGGGTTTCCTCAATACGATGATCGCCTTTGAAACAACGCAAGAGCTCTCGCCCGTATCTTTCATTCCCTGTAATGCGCCGCGAAAGGAACCGTCCGTTCACGAGGATGTTACGCGGCATAGAGGTGCGATTGTGTGAGGAAAATAAATTCAGGCATGGTAAGTCTAATTCGTAATTATAATAAGCCCTTCCGACAGGCTCCCTGTGAATATGGTTACGCTAACATCCCCGAACACCACGGCAGAAAAGATCGCCCGTTTCGCATTTTTTGCCACGCTTGTGCTCCTGCCGCTTCGCTTGCGGATGGTGTTGCTTTCACGACCGAACGGCTCGATTTACAGTGATTACACCGATCTACTCCTCTTCCTCCCTGACGTTACCACGCTTCTCACATTGATCGCCTGGGGATTTTCACGGCAATTCAAACTTCAACCCATCCGGCTTGGTCCAGCCATGATTTGGATTCCGCTGGCGGGATTGACCGCCTCTTCGTTGATTTCGGTTGCCTCCAGTGTGGACGGCGCTCTCTCTCTGTATCACTCCATTCGATTGTGTCTGCTGTTTTTGTTCTATCTCTACATTGTAAACGCGCAAGTTCCATTGCTTACGGTCAGTCTTGCAGTGGGATTGCAGGGGATATTACAAACCGTTGTTGCGATTCCACAATCCATTCTGCAACGTTCGGTGGGATTGCAATTGGTCGGCGAATATCCGCTTGACCCGGCCTGGTCGGGCGTGAGCATCGTTTCGGATGGGGCGGCCCGTTTCCTGCGCGCCTACGGGCTTTCGGATCATCCCAACATTTTGGGCGGATGCCTCGCCTTCAGTTTACTTGTCTTGTTAACCATTTATTTGCGAAGCGAGGGTAAAAATTCTCTAATTCTCGGAATGACTTTTGCTCTATTGAGTCTCGCGCTTCTCATGACCTTCTCTCGCTCCGCGTGGCTGGCTTTGTTCGCAGGATCGGTTTTCATTTTGCTGTTTGAAGCCAGGGCGCGAGGCTGGGCATTCCTCAAATCCGTTGGAGTGCTTTTCGCGTGCGCGGCGCTCGTTGTGCTTCCGTTCATTGTGATGAATTCAAGTTATTTTGGCGCGCGCTTGAACGCCGGAGGATCCTTTCAAGCGATTCGAGCCGAAGCGCAAGCCATGGATGAACGCGCCTACTTGAATCAGATCGCGAACCAGATCTTTACAAAATACCCTCTGACGGGAGTTGGCATGAGCGCTTCGCCGGTGGCCATGAAGAGGGAGTATGGCGAATTCCCAACGTATTACCAGCCGCCTCATTTCACTCTGCTGGCTGTCGCATTGGAGACAGGCATGTTCGGCGCGATCTTCTACTTCCTTTTGATGATTCTGCCCTGGGTGGCATTCTCGCGCCGCGCAGACTTACGGTCGAATCCGCGCGTGGTCGGCGCTATGGGGCTGCTCCTCGCAGTCACCGTCGTTGGCTTCTTCGATTATTACACATGGTTTTCCACGCCGGGCAGGTTGTGGCAATGGCTGGCATGGGGTTTGGTTGCTGTTTCCATGGAATTACCCTCTCCGTTTGGGAGAGGGCAGGGTGAGGGCGAATCATGACCTGGCTCGACACCCTCTTCATCCCCGTCACTGTGATTTATTTTCTTGTCGTCACAACTCTCTTCCTATACGGCTTGAATTATTTATACCTTTCCTATCACGCGTGGAAGCGACGCGACGCGCTTGAATCCAAACTGCCGACTCTAAAAATCGAGTCGTTGCCGCTCGTCACCGTTCAATTACCGATCTACAACGAGTTGTACGTGGCGGAACGGTTGATCGAAGCCGCCGCCGCGCTTGATTATCCGCGCGACCGGTTCGAGATTCAGGTGCTGGATGATTCCAGGGATGAAACAGTTTCACTCGTCGCGCGAACCGTGGATCGTATCAAAAGGCTGGGGGTTCAAATCCATCATCTGCACCGCAAGGAACGCCACGGGTACAAGGCAGGCGCACTGTCTGACGGATTGCAAACGGCGAAGGGCGAGTTCATCGCCATCTTCGATGCAGACTTTGTTCCCAATCCCGATTTTCTCAAACGCATCCTTCCGTATTTCGATCATGAGCGCGTCGCTTTTGTGCAAGCGCGTTGGGGGCATTTGAACGGAAGTTATTCCCTGCTCACGTTCCTGCAATCGCTTTCGCTCGATGCGCATTTTGCAGTGGAGCAACTGGCGCGCTCGCAACTCGGATTATGGTTCAACTTCAATGGAACGGCGGGCGTGTGGCGGAAAACGGCGATCATCGATTCGGGCGGATGGAAAGCCGAAACCCTCACCGAAGATCTCGACCTTTCCTATCGCGCGTATCTGCGCGGCTGGCGCGCTCGTTACGCGGGCGAGGTCGAAGTACCGTCTGAACTGCCGGTCAGTTTCACCGCGTTCCGCCGCCAGCAACATCGCTGGGCGCACGGAGGTTTCGATTGCGCGATCCGTTATATCCCACTCATTTGGAAATCCGATGCAAGCCTTGCGCGGAAGATTCAAGCGAGCCTGCATCTCACAGGGTATTTGATTCATTTGTTGTTATTCATGTGCGTGTTCTTATACCCGCTGGTTGTCGCGCTCTCTGAACGATACCCGGGCTTGATCAGTCTGTTCGGCATCGCGGTCATCTTCAACGTCACTGCGCTCGCGCCGATCGCGTTGGTGGCGGTCGCACAGAACTCGTTGCGTAAACGCTGGTTTGCCTTTCTGCCATACATGATTACGCTTGCCGCATTGGGTGCCGGCTTGATGCTGAATACCTTGCGCGCCGCATGGCAGGTGTGGGCTGGGCATCGGGGCGCGTTCGAGCGGACGCCGAAATACGGCATCACGGCACGCGCACAAACATGGACGTCGAACCGTTATTACGTGAAAGTCGACCTGCTCGTTGGCTTTGAGATCATCCTCGCACTGTTCAATTTGGGGACGGTCTGGCTGGCATGGCAAAATTCCAACTGGTTGATCATGCTCTACGCGGGGATCTTCGCAGCGGGATTATTCTTCAACTCCGGCCTGACGATCCTTCAAGCGGTTCAACGACGCTTCCCTCGCGCGGTGATGGTTGACTCAACCTAGGCAACTTTTCTCATGTCCTCTGCATCCATCCCCCTCGACCGTGCCATCCTCGAAGCCCTGACCTACTCGGACATCTTCGACTATCCATTGCGGTTCGATGAGCTGCATCGTTATCTGCCAGTAAAGGCGGATGTCACCGAATTAACTTTTGCCCTGGCTTTCTTAAACCGATACATCGGGAATCGCAGTAATTATTTTTTTCTCTCCGGGCGCGATGAAATCGTGAATCTCCGTCAGCAACGCGAAGCGCATTCGAGAGCATTATTGCCGATTGCTCTGCGATACGGACGCATCCTCGGCTCTCTGCCGTTCGTCCGCATGGTTGCGTTGACGGGCTCCCTCGCCGTGTTGAATGTTTCCAAAAATGCGGATTTCGACTTTATGTTGGTCACCGCGAAGGGACGCGTATGGACGGCGCGTGCATTTGCCTTGTTGTTCAACCGAATGATACGTCCGTACGGTCACACCATCTGCCCGAACTTGATTGTTTCAGAATCTGCGCTCGAATGGCCCCTGCATGACCTCTACTCCGCGCGTGAGTTGTGCCAGATGATACCGATCACGGGAATGGATGTGTATCGCAAAGTGATGAGTGTCAATTCATGGGCAATGGAATTTCTGCCGAATGCCAGTGTGTTGTCATTGCGAGGATCAACCAGCGGTAGCAACGAAGCGATCCCCAATTCTGTCACGAAGAGGTTGTTTGAATTTCTTCTTTATAGCAAATTGGGTGACAAGTTTGAATCCTGGGAAATGACCCGCAAGATCGCCCGTTTCTCCAAACTGCCCGGCTTCGGCGAAGAAACTGTCTTCAATTCCGAAGTGTGTCAGGGAAATTTTCATCATCACAGAAAATGGACGCGGGAAGTGTTTGAAAACAGACTTTCTGCTCTAGCCGCCGTCCCCGGCGGCGAGGTGTATCCGGTCACTTCATCGCCGAGGACGGCGATGCGAGCATAGAAGTTATGACCCAAATCCTCCTCGGTCAATCCTATTACCTGCGCTTTGACCCAAAACTTTGGGAAGCCATGCAGCCCTATCCGCCGTTGGGGACAATGTACGCGGCGAGTTGGCTCCGCCAGCACGGATACGAGGTCGCGCTGTTCGATGCCATGCTCGCAGAGTCGGAGGAGGAGTGGGCAAAGTCCCTCGATGAACACAAGCCGCAATACGCGATCATTTACGAAGATAATTTCAATTATCTCTCCAAGATGTGCCTGCTGCGGATGCGCGAAGCCGCATTCAAAATGATCGACATGGCAAAATCGCGTGGATGTGTTGTCATCCTGTGCGGCGCGGACGCGACCGATCATTTGAAAGATTACCTTGAAAAAGGCGCAGATTACTGCATCCTCGGTGAGGGGGAGGAGACGTTGCTTGAATTGCTGGATCAACTTGAAGGGAGGAGCGAAGCGAAGCTCGAATCGATTTTGGGTCTCGCATATCACGACGATAGACCGCAGACCGTAAACGATACATCTGCCTTCTTTCGTCCATCGTCTATCGTCCAGACTCCTCGCCGTCCCGACATCACCGCCCTCGACAAACTTCCCTTCCCCGCGTGGGATTTGGTGGATATCGAAAAGTATCGAAGCATCTGGTTGAAGCGTCATGGTTATTTTTCGATGAACATGGTGACGACGCGCGGCTGTCCGTATCATTGCAACTGGTGCGCCAAACCGATCTGGGGACAACGCTACAATTCGCGCTCGCCTGAGAATGTAGTCGCCGAAATGAAGTGGTTGAAAGAAAATTTTGCGCCCGACCACATCTGGTTTGCGGATGATATTCTGGGACTAAAACCGAATTGGATCGAGAAGTTTGCTGACTTACTGCGCGAAGCGAATGCTATGATTCCTTTCAAGTGTTTGCAACGTGCGGATCTGGTCAACGAGAAGACCGCGCCTGCGCTGGCAAAAGCGGGATGCAAGACCGTGTGGCTCGGTGCGGAGTCGGGCTCGCAAAAAATTCTCGACGCGATGGATAAGGGCGACACAGTGGCGGACATTTACAACGCGGCGCGGCTGTTACGCGCCAACAGAATCGAAGTCGGATTCTTTTTGCAGTTCGGCTATCCCGGCGAAACATGGGACGACGTGCAAAAGACGTTGAAGATGGTGCGCGAGTGCGCGCCGGATGACATTGGCATTTCAGTGTCGTACCCGTTACCCGGCACGAAATTTTACGAGCGCGTGAAGTTGGAATTGGGCGAAAAACAAAACTGGGTGGACTCGGAAGATCTGGCGATGCTGTACCGCGGACCTTTCCCGACAGAGTTTTATCGTGTGTTGCACGGACGGGTTCATTATGAATTCCGAACTTTGAAGGCGTTAAGGCGACCGTCCGTGAGAGGATTGGTCAATATTCCGCGTAACCTTGCAGGGCTTGTGCGAAGTGAAATGCAGTTGAGGAGTTTCAGAAATACCTCGGTGGTCGAGTAGGGCGAAGTCCGTATCGAGACCACAAAATTATGGAGAACTATGACAAACAGTGTGATTGGCTCTTCTTTCGAAACTGTCGCTGAAGCATACAACCGCAACGCGGACAAATACGACGAGTTCATCGAGAATAATCCCAACCTCATGCGGATGCGGCGCAAGGTGTACGAGCATGTGACTGCATTGCTTCCACAAGGCTCCCGAATTTTGGACCTTGCTTGCGGCACAGGCACCGACGCGTTCTGGTTCGCCCAACACGGATACACTGTCCACGGGGTGGATATTTCCGACGGCATGTTGAAGCGTGCCCAGGAAAAAGCGAAACGACTCGGATTGGAATCCCGCGCCACGTTCGAGCACCTCTCCTACACTGAACTTGGCAAACTCGACAAGCATCAATTCGATTGCACGTTCTCGAATTTCGGCGGCTTGAACTGTGTTTCAGATCTAAAACTCGTCGCGGATGAAGTGCGTCCTTTGCTCAAGCCCGGCGCGAGGGTTATTTGGGCGCTCATGCCTCCGTTCTGCCTGTGGGAATCTGCCATGCTCCTGCGCGGACGGGTCAAACTCGCCACGCGACGCTTCAGCGGCAAGTCCACCGTGTTCAAAGAGGGACTCCACTATCCCGTTTACTACTACACTCCCAGACAAGTCGCGCAAGCATGGGGGAATGGCTTTCAACTTAAATCCGTTCGCGCACTGTCGGTCATCACGCCTCCCGCCACGAACAAGGACTTTGCAATTAAACGCCCCGCCATGTTTGATTTACTAAGCAGGCTCGATGATGCAGTTGAGTCAAAATTTCCATTCAACTATTGGGGAGACTTCACCATCGTTACGCTTCAACATCGTGCCTAAAGAAAATTCTGTTCGCCAAAATTCCTTCTGGTTATTGTTCTCCCGCCTCACCTCGCAAGGGCTTGCAATCCTTTTCATTGCTCTCCTCGCCCGCCGCCTCGGTGTGGAAAACTTCGGACAATTCACCTTCATCGCCGCCGTCGTGCTCATTGGCAACACCTTCACCAACTTCGGCACCGACACATATATCATCCGTGAAGTGGCGCGCACGAAGCAAATTTTCCCGCTTGTGTCTCGCGCGTTCGGCTTGCAAATTTTCCTTTCCGCGTTTTGGGTTCTCGTCACATACCTCCTTCGCCCTAATTCTCCGCTTCTCCTTTATTCTCTCTCACTCTTTCCCCTTGCGATCTTTTCCATCGCCACCGCGTCACTTCGCGCGTTCGAACGCATGGATTTGGTTTGGTCTCTCAGCCTCGTCAACGGATTCGTTCAACTCGTTGCAGCTTTGGTTTCCTCTGATTTATGGACTCTCTGCTTGTTCCTCCTCATTGGACAGCTCCTCATGGCGGCGTTTTCCTACTGGGTCTGCGGCGTTTCTCTCCCGTATTTCAGCCTGTTTCCGATTAACGATATTTTTCCTCTTCTCAAACTGACTCTCCCCTTCGCCGCGTTGACGTTGCTCCTCGTCCTCTCACAGCGCCTCGGCGTGTTGACCGTCTCCACGCTTCTCGGCGACTCCTCCACAGGCATCTTCTCCTCCGTTACCCGTGTCGTGGATGGACTCAAACTCGGACATTACGCCATCCTCGGCGCGTTACTCCCTGTCATTTCACGCGGTGCTCTCGAATCGAAACAAAAATTTCGCAAAGGATTTGTCTTTCTCATCGGCTCGACCTTGTTGATGGCTTGTCTTCTCTCCTTGTTTCCGCGTGCGGTTATTCTGATTCTTTATGGAGAGGCATTCGCCACTGCAATTCCAATATTGTCCCTGTTGGGCTGGAGTTTGATCCCATACACCATCTCCTCTTTCATTTCTTATGATCTCATCGCCCAAAGAAAGGAACTGATACTGGTGAAAGCCACTGCCATATCCCTTTGTGTTTTCCTTGTTTTATATCTCTGGCTGATTTCGGTCTATGGCTTGAACGGTGCCATCTTCGCCGCGTTGTTCGGTGAGATAATACAGGCGATGATCTTCTATGGATTTTCTGCAGGGGCGAAGCATGCTTCGCCCCTGCAGAACACGACCAACTAACATGAATCAACATAACGAAGCAGATTCTGTCCTTAAACCCTCCCAACTTCTAGCCTATCGCCGCGCCAACGGGCAATTGCCAGATTTTCCCGCGCCGCGCGCCGTGATCTTTGCGCCGCAAAAGAGTCTGGCAGATTATGTTTTGCGAAAACATTTTGTAAAACAAATCAAAGGTTTCCTGGGTGAGTTTTATCTCCTCAAACGCACGGACGGACGGATCGCCCTCTCTACCGATTTTGGTATCGGTTCACCGGTTATAGGCGGGTTGACCGATGAATTTGCCGCGTTGGGCGTAAAGCAATTCATATTGATCGGCATGGCGGGAGGGTTACAGCCTGAGTTGACGACCGGCAGTCTGGTCATTTCAACAAGCGCCATGCGCGGAGAGGGAGTCTCACAACATTATCTCCCCGCGAATCGAACTGTTGATTCGTCGCCAGAATTGATTCAAGGTATCAACCAAATTCTCACAAGACAAAATCGCCCCCACAGTCTTGGCGTCACTTGGACAACCGATGCGCCGTTTCGTGAACTGCGCAAGGACGTGCTTGAACATCAACAGCAGGGAGTCCTTGCGGTAGATATGGAAGCCGCGGCAATGCTGGCGGTGGCGAAGGCGAATCGATGCGAGGCGGTGGCATTATTTTCGGTCGCCGATCAACTGAGCGGCGGTCACTGGAGAATGGCAAACGATTTGCGTCTTGCGCAAGAAGGATTGACAGTTCTATTCGATGCCGCGTTCGAATTTCTCATGGACCATCCCGCTTCACTGTAACAATCCCGCACCGTTCGATGGATGGGAGATATAAACCTGCGGCGTGATTCCCGTTTCCGCCTCATAACTTTT